>FTAG01001715.1_pt1 | contig 19908 bp, 17 predicted proteins | sample 1638911 | NCBI WGS metagenome assembly FTAG01 (sample SAMEA3914813, study PRJEB12502) | metagenome | biome: forest; material: soil | place: Canada | collected 2011-07-07 | depth 0.3 m
GCGCACGAGAACCTGTGCCTGCACAACATCCTGCGCAACGCCAACGAGGAACAGAAGAAGAAGTACCTGCCCGGCCTGTGCAAGGGCACCAGCATCGGCGCGCTCGGCCTGACCGAGCCGGGCGCAGGCTCCGACGCGCTGGGCTCGATGAGCACCACCGCGCGCCGCGACGGCGGCCACTACATCCTCAACGGCCGCAAGATCTTCATTACCAACGGGCCAGTGGCCGACGTTCTGCTGGTCTACGCCAAGACCGATAAAGAGAGGGGCGCCAAGGGCATCTCGGCCTTCATCATCGAGAAGGACTTCCCCGGCTTCAAGGTGGCGCAGAAGCTGGTGAAGATGGGCTTCCGCGGCAGCCAGACCGCCGAACTGGTGTTCGACGACTGCAAGGTGCCGGCCGAGAACCTGGTCGGCGTGGAGAACCAGGGCGTCAAGGTGGTGATGAGCGGCCTGGACCTGGAGCGCTCGATGATCTCGCCGATCTGCCTCGGCATCGCCGAGCGCGCACTGCAACTGGCGATCGACTACGCCAAGCAACGCAAGCAGTTCGGCAAGCCGATCGCCGACTTCCAGATGGTGCGCGCCAAGCTGGCCGACATGTACACCTGGGTCGAGGCGATGCGCCTGTTCACCTACCAGACCCTGCGCGCCGCCAACACGCTCGACGAGCACGGCGGCGGCCGCGGCGACATCCACAAGATCACCGCCGCCGGCGTGCTCTACGTCGCCGAGACCATGAACAAGGTGCTGAACGAGGCGGTGCAGGTGCACGGCGGCGTGGGCTATATCTGGGAATCCGAAGTCAACCGCCTGTACCGATCGATCAAGCTGCTGGAGATCGGCGCCGGCACCAGCGAAGTGCGCAAGATCATCATCAGCGAGGAGTTGTTGCGGGATTAATCCTGAGCGTCCCTGAAGGGATTTCCTTCGGTCATAGCGAATGGATCTGGTTCCCAGGCTGGATTCTTCACTACGCTCAGAAGTTACCGCTCTGCCCTGCGATCCCTCCAGGGACGGCAGAATTACGGCACCAGATCCTTCGCTATGACCGAAGGAAATCCCTTCAGGGACGCTCAGAATGACAGCAATGACCACCTACGCCGAACAGAACACCCCCGAGCACATCTGGACCGCCGACACCGTCTACCGCCCCGACCTGTTCCAGGGCAAGGTGGTGCTGGTCTCCGGCGCCGGCACCGGCATCGGCCGCGCCATCGCGGTGCTGTTCTCGCGGCTGGGCGCGAACCTGGTGATCTGCGGGCGCACGCCGGAAAAGCTGGAGCGCACCGCCGACTTCCTGCGCGGCAAGGGACGCCCGGTGCTGGCGCTGCCTACCAATGTGCGCGAGCCGGAGCAGGTGGAGGCGCTGTTCCAGCGCATCGAGGCCGAGCATGGCCGGCTCGACATCCTGGTCAACAACGCCGGCGGCCAGTTCCCCGGCCAGTCCATCGACTTCCCGGTCAAGGGCTGGAACGCGGTGGTCAACAACAACCTCAACGGCACCTGGTACATGATGCAGCGCGCCGCGCAGTACTGGCGCACCAAGCAGGCACCCGGCTCCATCGTCAACATCGTCGCCGTCACCGAGCGCGGCATGCCGGGCGTGGCGCACACCGTGGCGGCGCGCGCCGGCGTGGTCGGCCTGACCCGCACCGTGGCGGTGGAATGGGCGCCGCTCAACATCCGCATCAACTGCCTCGCCCCCGGCCTCACCGCGACCGAAGGCCTGGAAGTCTATCCGCCCGAGGCGCAGAAGGAATTCCCGCGCGCCAACCCGCTCAAGCGCCCTGGCTCACCGATGGAGATGGCCGAGGCCTGCATCTATCTTGCCGGCCCCTCCGGCAGCTTCATCACCGGCGAAGTGCTGACGGTGGATGGCGGCGGCAAGCTGTGGGGTGAGCTGTGGACCGCCGGGCGGCCGGACTACTACAACTTCTGAAGACCTGAGATTTTTGTAGGTCGGCCTTCAGGCCGACATGATGTGGTGCCGTCGCCCCCCGACTACAACCTCGGGGGCAGGCTCTGAAGGGCGACCTACAATCCGGCTACATCCCCGCCTGCCGCAACACCAGCTTCACCACGACGACAATCACCAGGATGAACACCAGCGTGAACAGCACGCCGGCGATGATGAAGTTGCGCGCCTTGCCGTGCTTGAAGTCGCGCTCGCGGTTCTTGCCACTCTGCACGCCGAAGGCCGCCGCCAGGGCGCTGCCGATGGCCTTGCCCAATCCGGGCTCTTCCGGGTCCTGCTGCTCGCTCATATCCGTTCCTGTTTCTTCTTGAAGGGCGCCGCCACCGCGGCGCGCAAACCGTGCTTGCGTGCCGCACGCTGCAGCAGGCGCGCGAATTCGGGGAAATCCAGGCCGTGGCGCAGGGCCAGGTCCTCGGCGCGCAGCGCCAGGGTCTTCCAGTCCGCCGGCATCCCGCCGTTCCAGCCGAAGACGATGCGGTTGCGGCAGTCGCCCAGCTCGAAGGCCAGCGTACGGCCGTCGAAGGCATGCGCGATCAGCCCCAGATGACTCCTGACCCGTGACGGTGGCCCGGTGACGTTGAATACGGCGATGCCGTGCGGACGCAGATGGGTGCGCAGGCCGCTGTAGAAGGCACCGTTGTTGAAGGCCGGCGCGGTGCCGCCGGCATCGCAACCGTCGAGCAGGATGACGTCGGCCGGCGCGCCCTCGCCGGCAAAGTAGTCGGCGGCGTCGGCGTGCACGATGCGCAACCGCGAGTCCTGCGCCGGCAGGTCGAACAGTTCGGCGAAGTCGATCACGTCCTGGTCGATCTCGACCGTGGTGACCCGCGCCTGCGGCAGTTCGCGCCGGCAGAATTTGCTGAGCGAGCCGCCGCCGAGGCCGACGACGACAAGGTGCTTCGGCCTGGACAGGAACAGCAGGAAGGCCATCATCGCCTCGGTGTAGCGCAGGCGCAGCGCACCCGGATCGCCCAGGCTCATCTCGCTCTGCACGAAATCCAGGCCGAAATGCAGGCGCCGCGTTGCGCCGTCGTCCACCACGAAAGGTTTGGAGTAGTCGCCCCGGCGCAGCCGCTCGGCCAGCTCCTGACGGTCCGACCAGGCCGGCTCGCGCAGGCGCAGCATGCCCCGCTCGCCCACCATCGAGCCGGGAATCATGCACCAGCTGTCGTCGTCGAGCGCCTTGCGCCGGGAAGCCGCCATGGCGCGCAGTATGCCTGCGCGGGCGCGGCGGGACTATGATGGGCGCATGAGCGCATCGCGCCAGCGGGAGGAGACGGCATGAACCTGTTGACCATGATCCTGATCGCGGCCAATGCCGCCGTGCTCGCCTGGCTGTGGTGGCGCCACCTCGCCCTGCGCCGCGACCTCGACGCCGGCCGCCGCCAGCTGGAGCAATGGAACGCCGCCGGCGTCGGCGCGCTGGCCGCAACCGCGCTGGCCGCGCTGGGCCGGCCCTCCCTCATCTCCGTCGAGATCCTCAACCCGATGGAGCTGGCGGTGAAGGAATCGGCCCTGGCCAAGGCCTTCGGCAACCTCACCCCGGACCTGGTGCGGCGCGAGGTCTACAAGGAAATCTACAGGCGCCTGTGCGTGCAACTTCAAGAACAGGGCGTGGTCGCCGAGGTACGCCTGCATGATGGCGGCTAGCCTGTTGCTGATGCTGCTGGCCGGAGCCGGCGGTCTGGCGCTGGCGCAGCTGCGCGCCGTGCGCGAGCAGGAGGAACTGCGCCGCGCCATGCAGCGCCTCGCCGCCGCCATGCTGGAGCAGGCCCGCGCCGAAGCGCAGTTGCAGACCCTGCGCGATATTCAACAAGCCGCGGAAATGGGCGTGGCCCTCGGCGCCCAAACGGTCCGCACCATCCACATGGGCATTGCCGCCATCCCCTTCGGCATCCTCGATGCCATCCCGGTGACGCGCCACCCCAGCCGTCTGGTGCGCACGGTCCACGACCAGATCAGCGGCGTGGTCTACGACAGCATCAGCGGAGGCAACCATCTGCTTGGCAGCGCCCTGCGCCTGGGCCTCGGGCAGCGCGACAAGCCGGCGGATGAGGAGGACAAGAAGGCTTGACCATGGACTTGCATCAAGGGTTTACATTGAAGGCATGAAAACCTTTATCGCACTGATCCTGCTGCCGGTCCTGGCCGTCATCGGCGGTGGCCTCTATGTCTGGTCCGGCTTCTACGACATCGGCGCCGACGCGCCGCACAGCGCGCCGGTCGAAAGCCTGATCCACAGCCTGCTGGTGCGCTCCATCGGCAAGCACGCGGCCGATGTGCAGGTGCCGCCGCTGGACGATCCCAAGCTCGTCGCCGAGGGCGCGGAGCACTACGCCGCGATGTGCAGCGGCTGCCACCTCGGCCCCGGCCTCGGCGAGAACGAAATGCGCGTCGGCATGGCGCCGCGACCACCGATCATCTACAAGCATCCGCCGGCCAAGCCGGCCAAGCAGTTCTGGGTGATCAAGCACGGCATCAAGTTCACCGCGATGCCGGCCTGGGGCGCGACCCACGACGACCAGGCCATCTGGGGCATTGTCGCTTTCCTGCAGAAGCTGCCCGCGCTCACGCCCGAGCAGTATGCGCAGATGACCGCTCATGCCGAAGAGCATGAGCATCATGAGGCGCACTAGCGCCTCCAGGCAGGTTCAGTTCGCGCGCAGGCGGCGAGTGCGGAAAGTACCCCAGCCGCTGTGCACCACCGTGCCGAGGAAGGCCTTCAGCCCGCTCTCGTCCGGCCTGGGCTTGCCGCCGCTGGCGATGCGCTTGAGCTGACGCGCGTACCAGGCGACTTCCATGATGGTCATGCGATCCACCGCCTTGATGCCGGTGGTGATCGGGCGCACGCGCTGCGGGCTGTCCGCACCGCGCAGCAGGGCGGCGGGTGCATCCGGGTCCACCGCCAGCAGGCGGCTCAGGCCGACCAGGTCGAGCGCGCCGCTGCGCAGCGCGGCGTTCATGCCGGCGCAGCTGCGGAAGCCGCCGGTGACCATCAGCGGGGTGGATACGGCGGCGCGCGCCTTCTCGGCGAACTCGAGGAAGTAGGCTTCGCGCAACTGCGTGGAGGCCTTCTGTTCTCCGGTGGCGCCGGTCATGACCGGGGACTCGTAGGTGCCGCCGGAGATTTCGACGAGGTCGATGCCGGCCTGCGTCAGCGCGCGGATCGTGTCCATCGACTCTTCCTCGGTGAAGCCGCCCTTCTGGAAGTCGGCGGAGTTGAGCTTGATGCCGATCGGAAAATCAGGGCCGACCTGGCGGCGGATCTCGGCGTACACCGCGAGCACGAAGCGGCGGCGCTTCTCCGGGCTGCCGCCCCAGTCATCGGTGCGCTGGTTGTGGTGCGAGGACAGGAACTGGCTGACCAGGTAGCCGTGGGCGCCGTGGATCTGCACGCCGCTGAAGCCGGCCTTCTTCGCGATGGCGGCGGAACGGCCGAAACGGGCGATGATGTCCTCGATCTGCGCGACCGTGGCCTCGCGCGGCGTGTCGAAGAAACCGGCCAGATCCTTGCGGAACGGGATCGCCGAGGGCGAGAGGTTGTAGTCGTTGAGGCCCTTGGGCGATTGCTTGCCGGGATGGTTGAGCTGCATCCAGATCTGCGTGCCGTGCGCGGTGGAAGACTGCGCCCACTCGCGCAGCAACGGCAGGTCAGACTCGTCCTCCAGGGCCACGTTGCCCGGTTCGCCCAGGGCGCGGCGGTCGATCATGACGTTGCCGGTGATGAGCAGGCCGATGCCCGAGGCGGCCCAGCGGCCGTAGAGGCGCGGCAGCAGCGGGGTGACGTGGTTATCGTAAGAGCCGAGCGCCTCGCTCATCGCCGACTTGGCGATGCGGTTGCGCAGCACGCTGCCATTGGGCAGGCGCAGCGGCTGGGCCAGAAGATTGTCTTGGATCGTGGCGGCGTCGGCCATGTCTTTGCCTGTATCTGCGGATTTGCGGAGGGTGCGATTCAGATTATTAGTTAGTTCGATGATTGTCAAACTGACAAACTGTGGCACACTATCAGCCATGATCACCTGGGCCCTTCGCGCGTGAAACCTTCCACCCCCGATCCGGACGTGCCCGAGCTGGCCGCGGCGTTCAAGGCCCTGTCCAATCCCAACCGCCTCGCCGCCTACCTGGAGCTGCTGCGCTGCCGCAGCGCCAGCGTCCAGACCTGCGCCATGCAGGACCTGATGGACATGCTGAAGATCGGCGCGCCCACCCTGTCCCACCACATCAAGGAGATGGTCAACGCGGGCCTGATCGAGGTGGAGCGCGAGGGCAAATTCATCCGCTGCGAGGTGAATGAATCCACCCGGCAGCGGCTGGCGCGCTTCTTCGGCTCGCGCGGCGAACGCTGAGGCCTGCTGCACGAACACCGCCGGCTGGTGCGCGTCAGCTCGCTGATCGCGCCTTGACGCCCAGCCGCCGCGCGGTCACATCGTCGGCGAGCAGCTTGACGATGAAGAACAGCAACTGGTCTTCCAGCTCACTGAGCCGGCCGCTACGACCGGCCCAGATCTCGCCGGCGACGAACTCGGTGACCCCGGCCACGATCAGCCGCGGGATGGCAGGATCGAGCGGCGCCAGGCCGCACTGTTGCCCGCGCGCACGCTGGCCCAGTTCGGCGAACAAGGCCTCGAACAACTCATAAGCATGACGCCGTTGGCGCCAGGCCCGCTCGCCCACAGCCGGCATCTCGACGAAGAAGGCCCGGCTGAACTCCGGCCGGTCCTGCCACCAACGCAGGTAGGCGGGCATGCCCTTGCGCAGCGCTTCGATCCAGTCCTTCTCGGTTTCGAAGTGACGCAGTTCCTTCAGAAGTTCCGCTGCTTCCTCTTCGCACACGGCCAGGAAGCATTCTTCCTTGTCGGCGAAAAACTCATAAAAGGCATTGCGCGACACGCGCGCGGTGGCGACCACCTCCGGCACGGTGGTGGCCGCGTAGCCGTGTGCGGCGACCAGGTCGCGCATCGCGCGCATCAGCCGCTCGCGTTGCGAGCTGCGCACCACCTGGCTGCTGAGGCCATGACGGCCCCTGGGCAGAGGCTCTCCTGCCCGCACACGGGTCTTGCGATTTGAAGGCATGTTGTTATGATACCGAATATTAAATACGTGCGTGTCTCTAATTTCTTGGAGGGGAACGAGACCATGCCGACGCCTGCAGGGGCCTGGCCCCCTGGTCTCATATCACGCGGCCGCAGCCTGTTGTGGGGCCTGTGCGCGTTTACGCTGACCATCCTGCTCGCCGCCTGCGGTTCCAGCGGCGCTCCGACGGCTGCCGAGGCGGGAAGCACCGGCTCGTCGAGCGGCGCCACCAGCCTGCCGGCGGGATGCCCGGTCACGACCGACACCACGCGCTTTGCCAGCGCCGAAAATCTTTATTCCTTGAACCAGACTTTGGCGAGCTTCAAGGACCGCCCTACCGGCGGAGCCCATCACCAGGCCTACTATCAGTGGCTGAAGCAGCAGGTGAGCGCCGTTCAGGGATTGAAGATCGCCGAGACGCCTTTCCTGGTGGACGTGTGGACGCCCGCTACCGTGACGCTGGATGCCGGCTTCAGCACCAGAGCCCTGAGCGGCATCACGCCCAGCGGACCGGTACCTTACGCGCAGGCCTCGCCCGCCGGCGGCGCCAACGGTCCGCTGGTCTACCTGCCCCAGGGCACCGCGATCACGCGAACCAACGCGGCCGGCAAGATCGTGCTGCGCGATGCCGAAACCGGCTCATCTCCCTACCTCGACCTGGATCTGGTGGCGTGGTGGGTCTACGACCCCGACCTGTCGCTGACGCTCAGCGCCGCCGGAAACTACACCCGCGATGCCGGCGGCTACGACGCGCGCATCGCCGACCTGCAGGATGCGGCAGCGGCCGGCGCCGCCGGCCTGATCTTCATGCACGACTTCCCGCGCGACCAGGTGCAGGGTCACTACGCACCTTACGAAGGTCTGCGCTGGGCCGTGCCGGCACTGTACGTGGGGGCGGACGAAGCCGCCCGGCTCAAGCAGCTGGCAGCCGCGGGCGGTGTGGCGCGAATCCAGCTCTCCAATACCGACAACAACGAGACCGTCAACAACCTCACCGCGACTCTGCCCGGGCAGAGTGCCGAGACCATCGTCATCGACAGCCACACCGACGGCATGAACGCGGTGTGGGACAACGGGCCCCTGGTGATGCTGGAGATGCTGCGTTACTTCGCCGACCTGCCGCTGTCGTGCCGGCCCAAGACGCTGCAGTTCGCCTTCAACACGGCGCACATCTACCAGCAGCTGATCCCGCCGATGCGTCACGGCGGCGCCGGCCAGCTGGCGCGCAATCTCGACAATACCTACGACCAGGGCAAGCTCGACTACGTGCTGGTGCTGGAGCATTTCGGCGCGCTGGAGTACCTGCCGCAGCCGCGCAGCGACGGCGGCCCTGGCGAAGAGCTGGTGCAAAGCGGCAAGTCGGAGGTCTCTTTCATCTTCGTCAGCGACAGCCCGGCCCTGGTCGCGGCCACCGCGGCGGTGATCGCCAACCGCAACCTGGGCCGCACCTATGGCCTGCACGGCGCCTCCCTGCCGGTGGAGGGCTTGCCGCCGTATCGCGACTTCGGCGGCGAAGGCACACCCTATCAGGAGCACAACCTGCCCACGGTCGCCTTCATCACCGATCCCTGGACCCTGTACAACCCGGCGTTCGGCATCGAGGCCGTGGACAAGAATCTGATGTATCAGCAGGCCCTCGCCTACACCGACCTGCTGCACGCCACCGCGCTGCTGCCCGGTCTACTGCTGGGCGGGGCCGTCCCGGTGGAACGGTCCGCCCGCAATACCGCCTGTGCCCTGGGCCTTCCCACCAGCAGCGACTGCCCCGGCAGCGTGAACTACCCCGCGCCATGAACCGGCACTTCCCCAGCATTGCCCTGAGTTATCTCGCGGCCTGCTGGCTCTGCGCTTGTGGTTCGAGTTCGCCGGTGAACCTTCCCGCCGGCGGTTCCAGTTCGGGCAGCAGCGGCGGGTCCGGCAGCAGCGGCGCCTCCGCCTGCGCCGCGGACTCCGGCTCTCCGGCGCCGGTCAGCAGCGGCGATCCGCTGCGCCTGTCCACCGACACCTCGGGCGTGGCGATCGACTCCTGTTATGGCAGCGGCGTGTTCGGGCAGTGGGTGCCGGACGACTACAACCTGCCGGGATACCGCTACGACATCGACGAGGAGACCGACCCGCGCGCGCAGCAGCCGGAGCTGCTCGGCAACAACATGGCGCAGCTGCAACTCGGCAACACCCGCGCCAAGGCTTACGCCTACAACCACGGCTACACACAGTTCTGGAGCCAGGACCGCAACTACCAGTGGGCCAACCTGTACCAGGCCGACCAGCAGCACTACGCCGGAGGTTACGGTTACCTGCTGGACGGCGGCAGCGTCACCAGCACGCTCTACGACGACAAGCCGGCCGGCGCGCAGATGACGCGTTATTTCGGCACCGGCTACTACGCCAAGGACACCAGGACCTCCGGCGCGGAAATCCAGGAGAAGGTCTACGCGCCCTGGGGCGACGACCCGGTGCTGCTGCACGAGGTCAGCATCACCAACACCGGCGCTGCGGCGCGCGACCTGAGCTGGTTCGAGTACTGGGACGTCAACCCGCGCAGTCCCAATGTGCTCAGCCTGAATCTGACACCGCCCTCGCCAGACACGGTGATCGGCATCGTGCAGGGCTACGGCAAGCCCAGCGTGCAGGTGCTGATCGGTACGCTGGGCTTCGACAGCGCCGCGTACGACGCGGCCAGCCGCACCCTGTCGGTGCAGCAGATCCCCTATCTGGCCGACACCAATCCGCTGAGCATCTACGCCTCGGCGCTGGACGGCCCGGTGAGCGGCTACGAGACTTCGATTCCGCAGTTCTTCGGAAGCGGCGGCCGCGCCATGCCGGACGAGGTGAAGGCCGACGCACTCAGCGGCACCCTGGCGGGGCCGGCGCTGCCGATTGCCGGCCAGGGCGGCCAGACCCTGTTCGCCTTCCGCGCGCCGCTACACCTGGCCGCTGGCCAGAGTGTGACCTTGCGCTATGCCTATGGCATGGCCCATGCCGCGGCAATCCCGGCGCTGGTGGCGAAGTACCAGACCGATACCACCGCGTTCAACGACACCCGCGCCGCCTGGCGCAAGGCGCTGCCCAAGGCCGACTTCGGCCCCGGCCGGCAGTGGATGAACCGCGAGCTGATGTGGACCGCCTACACCCTGCTGTCCGGGGTTACTTACGAGGAGGCGCTCGGTCACCATATCCTGTCGCAGAGCGGCTATTACCAGTATGCGGAAGGGATGAACGCCGGCTTCCGCAGCTGGATGCATTACGTGCTGCCGATGAAGTTCCTCTCGCCGGACATCACGCGGGAGATGTTCCGCTACAGCATCGCCTCGCAGCCCGGGCTGGAGCTGGACTACCAGTTCCCCTACAGCTTCATCGGCAACGGCGTGCGCTTCGACCTGGGCCTGCCGGACGACTTCGACTTCTGGCTGCTCAACGCCGCGCCGGATTGGTACTTCGCCACCCGCGACCTGTCGCTGTTCAAGGAGAACCTGCCGTTCTACCTCGGCCTGGGCTCGGACACGGCCTGGAACCACATCAAGCTGGCGTTCCAGCACCAGGAGACGTTCCGTGCACTGGGGCCGCACGGCCTGTACCTGACCCTGCCCTTCGGCGACTGGTCGGACCTGTCGAGCGTCTACCTGCAGATGACCGAGTCCAATATGGTGGCGGCACAGACCGCCTACGCCTACCCCAGGCTGGCCGAGCTGGCCGACGCCATGGGCGACGCCGCCTTCGCCCAGCAGGTGCGCGCCACCGCGGCGCAGGTGATGCAGACCCTGCAGGGCCAGTGGATCGACAGCCAGGGCTGGTTCTCGCGCGGCTACGCCATCACCAACCAGCTCGGCACCGGCGCCATGTTCATGGAACCGCAACCCTGGGCGCTGCTGGCGGGCGCCACTACGCCGCAGCAGTCGCGGCGCCTGGTAGCGAACTACCAGCGCTTCCTGCTGGGGCAGAACGCACCGGCTGCGATCCATGGCCCCACACCGCTCGGCGCCTCGCAGTCGCCCGCGGCGAACGACCCGGCCGTGACCGAAATCTCCGCACCCGCCGCCGGCGTCGGCGACAACAACGCGATCTTCGTCGGCGGCGCCTGGTATGACCTCAATGGCGACATGACCTGGGCCCTGGGCGAGCTGGATGGCATCGTGCCGAACGCGCGCAGCCTGGCCTTCGACGAGTACCGCCGCAATGCCCTGGCCACCCACGCCAGCGTATTTCCCGCGCACTGGAACAATGTGATCACCGCGGACGACGTCTGCGATTCGTTCTATTCCAGCCACCCGGACAACTGCGGAATCAACAGCACCATCAACTTCGATGGCTGGAACATGGAGCAGCCCACCTGGTTCACCATGAACGCGCTGAACCTCGCCGGCATCCGCCCCACGACCAGCGGCTACCACATAGCGCCGCACTATCCGTTCGACAGCTTTTCTTTCCGCTTCCCGCAGATCGGCATCGCCTCCGCCCCGAACCTGCTGCGCGGCTACATCGTGCCGCAGGCGGCCGGACCGATGCAGCTGCAGGTGCAGCTGCCGGCCGGCGTGACCGCGGCCTCGATCTACCAGAACGGCCAGCCGCTCGCCGGCACGGTGAGCGGGGGCTTGGCTAGCTTCACCCTCGCCGGCCAGGCCAGGCAGCCGGTGGACTGGGCGGTGCGTTGGTGAGTTGAACCTTGCACCGCATCGGCACACTCGCCTCGGCGCTGGGCGCCGCCGCGCTTACCGCCTGCTCCGGTTCCTCGGCGCCGGTGGCGCCACCCCTACCGCCTTCGGACGGCTTCGGCTTGAGCTATCTCGGCACGCAGCAGATCGACGCGCGCCTGTATGAGTTAAAGTTCAACACCCCCGATCTCAACGAAACCGCCGGCGTGCGCGTGCTGCTGCCGGCGGACTACGCCAGCTCCGGCAACCGTTACCCGGTGCTGTACCTGCTGCACGGCTCGCAGAACGACGAGACCGCCTGGACCAGCGCCGGCGAAGGTGACGCCGAAACCCTCAGCGCCGGCCTGCCGCTGATCGTGGTCATGCCCTGGGGCGGCAGCGACGGCGACTACAGCGACTATTACAACTTCGGCGCCTATGGCAACGAGCGCTGGGAGAGCTTCCACACCGAGCGGCTGCTGCCGTGGATCGACGCGCACTACCGCACCATCGCCAGCCGCGGCGGGCGCGCGGTGGCGGGGTTGTCGATGGGCGGCGGCGGCGCGATGAAATACGCCGCGCGCCATCCGCAACTGTTCGGCGCGGCCGCCAGCTTCTCCGGAGACGTCGACAGCAACTATCCGCCGCTGCTGGGCACGCCGGATATTCCCAGCAGCGGCCGCCTGCCCTATGCGGTGTGGGGCCTGCGCGCCACCGACGAGGTGCGCTGGCGCGGCAACAATCCCTGGGACCTGGCGCTGAACCTGCGCGGCATGGCGCTGTTCATCCGCTCGCACACGGGGCTACCCGGCAACGGCGAGCTGGGCGATCCGATCGAGGCCGGCGCCTACGCCCAGAGTATGGACCTGGACCAGCAGCTCACTGTGCTGAACATCCCGCACCTGTTCAACGACGATGGCCCCGGTGGCCACGAATGGCCGCACTGGAACGCGGACCTCAAGGCCACCCTGCCGGCGCTGATGCAAAACTTCAGGCAGCCAGTGCCGGCGCCCGCCGCGACCAGCTTCACCACCATCGAAAACCAGTACACAGCCTATGGCTGGCAGGTGCGGCTCGATCGCCCGGTGCTGGAGTTCAGCACCCTGGGCAATGCCACCACACAGGGCTTCTCCTTCACCGGCAGCGGCGATGCCGTGGTAACCACGCCGGCCCTGTTCCAGCCCGGCCGGAGTTTTCACGTCGGCATCACCCACGGCGATGCCAGCATCACGCTGGCCATCGCCGCGGACGGCATGGGCCGCTTGAGCATCCCTTTCACCCTGGGTCCGGCGAACCCTTACCAGGAATACACGGTGCAGGCCGCGCTGGCCGGGACCAAGGTCTACCGCGTCGACGTATCGATCAGGCCCTGAGTGCTGTCATCCTGAGCGTAGCGAAGGATGACCCTAGCGCAGATCGCTCGCCTGGTTGGACCAGTTGCTTTCCCTGGAGAAATCCCCGCCCGGCAGAAATGCCGCGCGCGCTGCGGCGTCGTGCTGCAACTGAGCCACCAGCCAGGCGGTTGGATAGCCCAGGTAACCGTAGACGCCATAGGTGCAGGTGAGCTCTGCACCCACGCTGCCCAAGCCATCCTGGATCGATCCGCAGTCCGGCTGCCCCTGCACATCATTGTGGTCGGGCCCGATGATGGTACCCCAGGCCTTGTCCAGCGCGCCCGGCGTGTCCTGGTAGAAGCAGAAGTTGGACTGCTCGCCGGCTTCGCAGGAACCGGCCTGCTGCGAGGGCGAGATTCCGTCCTTGGAGCCGTTAACGAAGAAAATCGAGCCGCCGCTCAGTTCCGCCAGACCCGGGCAGTCGCTGGCGGGGTTGCACAGATCCTGCGCCGGCTTTTCGATCGGCACCGCCGTCTTGATGAATCCGCCCGACTGCATCAGCGCCAGGGTGACCCCGCCCGCGCCCTGTGAATGGCCCATCGCCCCCACCTCGCCGGCTTGCACCCGCTGGTGCAGCGGACTGGCCGGATCGCTGTCCTCGCCGACGACATATTTCGCGGCGTCGATGATTTCCCGGCCGGTGTGGGTGGCCTGGCTCTCGCTGGCGATGACGATGAAACCCCAGCTCGCCAGGTGATCCAGCAGATAGGCGTACTGGCCCGGCGCTGCAGCCGTGCCGTCGCCCCAGCTCACCACCGGAAAGCGCGCACCCGCGGCAGGGTTTGCCGGATACCAGATGTCGAACGAATTGCCCGAAGAATCACAGCAGGCGAAGGCGGGCTTCGCCGTGACCGTACAGGGGCCGTATGCAGAGTATTTCCGGCCGACCGGCTGCGTCGGGTAGTCCGGCACGGAGGGCATCACCGAGGCATGGGGCGTGCCGTCGCAGGTCGCCGCGGCAATGACCGCGACCGCATCGTCCGGGCTGCTCGAACTTCCGCAGGCGCACAACTGCAGCAGCAGGACGGCCAGGCCGCAGTGCAATACCAGACGTGGCCGCCAACAGAATTGCCGGGGCATCGCCTCCTCCCAATTTAAAGACACTAATGTATTTATTTGTCGATATATTAATACATTAATGTCTTTTAACAAGGAGGTTCTTCGCACTGGCAAGGCGAAGCAAGAGGTAAGTTCGGGGTACCCGGGCGCGGACAGGCATTGACGCCCCGACGGGGGACTTCGCGGTACCGGACAGCAGTGCAGCTTTCGAGGATAAGCCTTAAAATCCAAGGCAATAGAGGGACATTACCAGCCAACCCAGGGGGTTGGCCCGAAGCCTGAGGCAGACCGGCACAAGACCCCCTCTTCCCACAGCAGCGATGCCAGAGCGCTACCCCACATCTCCTTGAATCAGTCTCTTACCGAAGTCGTCGGCATCAAGCCGTGGAAGCGTTGGCAGATCGACCGCTTCCTGCGCGGACGCTATGGCGAGCTGCACTACGCAGCCTCACCCGCCGCGGCGCTGCGCCGCCAGGCGCGGCACGGCGGCAGGATCGTGGTCTGGGCGGCGCGGGAGCCCGAGGGCTTTGCCCGCGCGGCCGCGGCACAAGGCGCCGAACTGGTGCGGATTGAGGATGGTTTTCTGCGCTCGGTAGGCCTGGGTTCGACCCATGTGGGCGGCGCCTCCCTGGTGGTCGACGAGCTGGGCATCTATTTCGACCCGCGCACACCTTCCGCGCTTGAACACCTGTTGCAGAACGGCCACTTCGACACCGGACTGCTCGGACGCGCCGCGCGTCTGCGCGGCTTCCTGGTGGCGCAAGGCCTGACCAAGTACAACGTCGGCAGCCGCGACCTGCCGCCGATCACCGCGCCGTCGGGCCGCCGCCGGGTGCTGATCCCGGGCCAGGTCGAGAACGACGCCTCGATTCGCTATGGCGCCGCGCAAGTGCGCAGCAACCTCGAGCTGCTGCGGCAGGTGCGCGAGGTGGAGCCGCAGGCCTGGCTGGTATACAAGCCGCATCCGGACACCGAAGCCGGCACCCGGCCTGGCGGCGTACCGGACGCCGAGGCGCTGCGCTACGCCGACCAGGTGGTGCGCGGCGTTTCGGCGACCGCCCTGTTCCCGCAGATCGACGCTGTCCACACCATGACTTCCCTGCTGGGCTTCGAGGCCTTGCTGCGTGGGATTCCGGTGACCACTTGGGGCCTGCCGTTCTATGCCGGCTGGGGCCTTACCCAGGACCGCCTGCAGCTGCCGCGCCGGACCCGGCGCCTGGCGCTGGACGAGCTGGTGGCCGGCGCCCTGATCCTGTATCCGATGTACGCAGATCCGGTCACCGGCCGGCCGAGCGAGGCGGAAGAAGTCGCCAGGCAACTCGCGGCGAACGGCGGGCAAGGTTCGGCGGTCGAACGCAGCGCCGCCCCCCGCATCGCCCGACTGTGCCTGGGCCTGTACCGCTCCTGGATTTCCGCGCATGGCAGCCGCTGAGCCGGACGGGAACACGGTGCGCGTGCTGTTCGACGCGACGCGGCTGCTGGCGCGCGGCGGGCTGGCGACGCCGACGGGGATCGACCGGGTCGATCTGGCTTACGTTGCCGCCCTGAGCGAGGCCCCAGGATTTGAGTTGCAGCTGGTGACGTTTGATGTGTTTGGGCCCACGGTGCTCGGGCCGCGTGCGGCGGCGGAGCTGATTGAAGTTGTGCAGAAGCGCTGGCATGCGCAGCCAGCCACGGACAAACCACGGGCCGCTTTCCAGCAGGTGCGTGAGTGGCTGGAGAGTCCGCCGGACACGGGCCGAGCAGTCCATCCTAAGCCAACCAGGGCGCATACGACCGAAAGCAGCGGCTTGCAACGTGCAGGGTCGGCGTTGAGAAAAGTATTTGATTCGGTACGAACCGCGCGCATGGCGGCCGACGAAACTCCGAGCGTTTACGTCAACACCTCTCACGGCCGCCTGTACCGCAAAGCGGTGTCGCGCTGGCTGGAAGATGCCGGTATCGGCGGCGTGTTCTTTATTCACGACCTGATCCCGATCGAGTTTCCCGAATTCAACCGTCCCGGCGAGCCGGTGCGGCATGCACTGCGCATGGCAACGGTGGCAGCGCACGCAAACCAGATCATCGTCAACTCGGAAGCTACCCGTATCGCGGTGCAGCGCCACCTGCAGGAACACGGCGGGCAAGTGCCGCCGATCGAGGTACTGCACCTGGGCGTCGAGCACCGCTTCAGCAGTTCCCCGAACACCGCGCCGCTGCTGCCCTCCGTGCCATATTTCGTGATGCTCAGCACGATTGAGCCGCGCAAGAATCACCAGCTGATGCTGCAGGTTTGGCGCCGGCTGCTGGAAAGTGGCGGAGGACCGGTGCCACGACTACTGCTCATCGGCCGCCGTGGATGGGACAATCAGACCGTATTCAATACGCTCGACCGCTCCGAATTGCTCTCGCGGCATGTGGCGGAGTGCTCCGGTCTTGGCGACAGCGATGTCGCGGTCCTGCTGCGCGGCGCCAGGGCGTTACTGGCCCCTTCCTTCGGCGAAGGGTTCGGGTTGCCGGTGGCGGAGTCGCTGGCTCTGGGCACTCCCGTCATCGCCTCGTCCATCGTCGCCCATCGTGAGGTGGGCGGCGACTGCGCCGAATACCTCGATCCCCTGGATGGACTAGGCTGGCTGCAGGCCGTGGGTGACTACGCCGCGGAACCTTCACCGCGCAGGGAACAGCAGCTGCGCCTGGTGGGCGGCTACAAGCCTCCCAGCTGGGACGACCATCTTTCGTCGGCGCTGCGGTTGATCCGCGCCGCTGCACATCGGGCTTCATGCTCATCATCCACTCTTCCTTCTTCCCGACTCGTCGTATGAAATCCACCATCTCCGCCATCGGCATCGAAAGCGCGCGGGTCCTCCGTTCGGCGCGGCTGCTTCTCGCATCGGGCTGCAGCCTGGCGCTTGCGGCTTGCTCCTCGCTTCCGACTTCCGGCCCGCGCGCCTCCGAAATTCAGGATGAATACCAGCCGCAGGCTTCCACTCACCCGTTCGAGCTTGTCGACGTCAATGCCAGCACTGTGCAAGTGCTCAAGCAGCGGCGGGATCCGACATTGGCGGCCCGTTTCGGAGACGACACGGCGACGCCTGAAATGGTGATCGGCCGCGGCGATGGCCTCACCGTCAACATTTGGGAAGTAGGTTCCGACCCGCTGTTCTCCTCAAGTCCAGCCGCCACCGCGCAAACGGTGCCCGTCAACTCAGCCCGCGGCGCCGTCATCCCGGAGCAGATCGTCGGCAGCGACGGCTGCATCAGTGTCCCGTTCGCCGGCCGTGTGACCGTTGTGGGCCACACCACCCTGGAAGTGCAGCAGGCGATCGAGCAGTCCCTCGCCGGAAAGGCCCAGAAACCGCAAGTGCTGGTGACGCTGACCCGAAATTCCTCGAGCACGGTCACGGTTGTCGGCGAAGTGATCGCCGGCGCGCGCGTCCCGCTTTCGCCGCATGGCGAGAAGTTGCTCGAGGTACTCGCCGCGGCCGGCGGCATCCGTGTACCGACCTACGAGACGCGGCTCCAGCTCACGCGCGGCGACACCAGCGTCGCAGTACCGCTGCTGCAGGTGTTGCACGATCAGAAGGAAAACATCCACCTGCGTCCCGGGGACAACCTGGTCGTCACCCGTCAGCCCGAGACCTATACCGCCTTCGGCGCCACCGGACACAACGCCCAAATCAATTTCGATTCCGCCCAGGTCAGCCTGACGGAAGCGGTGGCAAAAGCCGGCGGCCTGACGGATTCGCGTGCCGACCCGCGGGGCGTGTTCCTGTTCCGGTTCGAACCGAAGGACGTCGCCGATAATCTCGGATCCGCGCCGGCGGGCCTCGCCGACGACGCACCTGTGCCGGTGGTCTACCGGCTCGATTTCACCAAGGCCGGCAGTTACTTCCTCGCGCAGGACTTCGCCCTGCGCGACCACGACATACTCTACGTGTCCAACGCTCCGTCCACTGAACTGGAGAAGTTCCTGACGCTGATAGGCCTTGCCACGCAGCCGGTCACCAACGGTGCCGCGCTGAATTACTACGTCAAATAGCGATGGAGCCTGGCTGATACCGGTGCTTCGCAACAAGCCGGCAAAATCCATGTCCGTGATTGGTTCTCGCCACCTGATCCGAACCCGCGATATGCTGGGGCTGCGATGGCTGCGCGGTTTGCGCAAACGCACGATCGGCAGAACCCGGCGTACGGTTGCCCTGGGCGCGCCGGCAGTGATCGTCGGCTCCCTGGCTGCGGCTGGCGGTATCAGCAACGGCGCGCGCCTGATGCTGGCCGACCTCGCGCAACGCGGCGTGCGCTTTCACGCCGTGGACGTCACCAGACAATTGGGCATGGCCGCCGTCATGCCGGAGGGAGCCGGACCCGGAAATGAGCTTCCGTTGCTGCCGCGCATCGTCCATTTGAATCCGCCGCATTTCGGCCGCGCGTTGCGACGGCTTGGCCAGGCTGCATTTGCCGGGCCGGTTGTGGGTTATTGGGCCTGGGAGCTCGAAACGGCGCCTCGCGAGTGGATTGCTAGTGCGCAACTCGCGGACGAAATCTGGGTGCCCTCGCCTTTCGTGCGCGATGCATTGCTGAACGTATTGCGTCAACTGGACGATGCTCCGGCGCTGCGTGTGGTACCGCATGCGGTGGAAGCGGGCCCAATCATTCCACGCGATGCATTGATACGCAGCACAGCTCGTCACCAGCTGGCCCTTCCACCCGATGGGTTCGTCGCCGGTTTTACTTTCTCGATGCTTGCGGGGGTGCGGCGCAAAAATCCTGAGGCGGCAATCTCTGCCTTCCGTGCCGCCTTCCCGGCGGGCAGCAAGGACTCGACGCTGCTGTTGCGTTGCGTGGATCCAGGCAAGAACCAATCCGCATGCGCCACTCTGCGCAGACTGGCGGCCGAGGATTCACGCATACGTCTGGTCGAATCAGCCACTTGCCGCATTCAGGATTTCTTTGCGGCCATCGACGTCCTGTTGTCCCTGCATCGGAGCGAGGGCTACGGACTGATTTTGGCGGAAGCGTTGCGCGCCGAAATCCCGGTGATAGCGACTTCGTGGAGCATTTCAGACGAAATCAGCCGCAATCCTCTGTTTTACCCGGTCCCTTCAACTCTGATTCCGGTACATGACCCGTCGGGTCCTTACCGGAACTTCAGCAACCAGCGCTGGGCCGAGCCCGATCTGGCGGCAGCAATTCAACATCTGCAGCAATTGCAGGCCATACACGGGTACCATATCGCCAATGGCCAAGCCTGAAACATCGAAACCTGTCGTGGATATATATAATTTATACCAAAAACAAGGGGTTATCCATGGACGGCGCTGACGAAACCCGCGAAAGCCGAGGCTTCGTCGGCAATTTCGTGGGTACACGCAAAAACACCGCACGAAATTACGCTCCGCAGTTCATGCGCTGGCTGAAGGAGCACCGCTGGTCGCTGCTGTTCTTGTGGCTGCCCACGGCGCTCACCGCAATCTACTATTTCGTCATTGCTGCGGACCTGTATGCATCGGAAGCCAAGTTCGTCGTGCGTACCCCGTCGCGCCCGCAGGTGACCTCGCTCACCAATCTGCTGCAGGGCACCGGCATCACCAAAGCGCCGGACGATGTCTATTCCGTCAACGATTTCGTCATTTCCCGCGACGCGATCAAGGCGCTCGAGAAGGACACGGACCTGCGCGCGCTCTTCGGCAGGCCAGAAGGCGACTACCTGGCGCGCTATCCGAACCTGTTCTACGACAAGACCAACGAGGACTTCTACAAGTACTACCAGAAACGCATCACCGTGGACTACGAC
>FTAG01000337.1_pt1 | contig 19840 bp, 16 predicted proteins | sample 1638911 | NCBI WGS metagenome assembly FTAG01 (sample SAMEA3914813, study PRJEB12502) | metagenome | biome: forest; material: soil | place: Canada | collected 2011-07-07 | depth 0.3 m
CTGCACCGCGGTCACCACCACGTTGCTGCTCAGGGTGAGATAGGTGGCCTCGTACTGGTAGCGGCTGGCCTCCATCTGGGCATGGGCCGCCTCCAGCGCACGCCGGTTGCCTCCGAACACGTCGGGAGCGTAGCTCAGGGTGAGCTGGGCGGTGTACAGGCTGTAGTAAGGATTGGCCTGAGGAAGGTTGGTTGGATTGGCGAGCGATTCGGTCGCATTCTTGGCGCGGGTGGTGCTGAGGCCGCCCTGCACCAGGGGGAAGAAGGTGGCGCGCTGCGCCAGGTACAGCTCGTGCGACTGGCGCAGCGCGGCCTGCGCCGCGTCGAGGTTGGGATTGGCCTTGAGCGACTGTTCGACCAGGCCGCTGAGCTTGGGCGACTGGAACAGCTGCCACCACTGCTGCGGGATGTCCATGCCGGCGACGAAGCGTTGCGCCTTGCCATCCGGCTCCTCGGCTGCGGCGGTCTCGCCCTGCTGCGGCGCGCTGCCGTAACCGGCGTCGGCCGGCGGGGTGGGCCGCTTGAAATCGGGGCCGACGGCGCAGGCCGACAGAACCGCGGCCCAGGCGGCGAGTGCCACTTGGGAAGTCTTCATGCGCCCCACCTGGCCTGACCGTGGCGGCGCTCGGCCCAGTGCTCGATGACGTGATACATCGAGGGCAGCACGAACAGGGTCAGGATGGTGGAGATGGCCAGTCCGCCCACCACCACGGTGGCGATGCCGCGCTGCACGTCGCTGCCGACGCCGGTGTGGATCGCCGCCGGCAGCATGCCCAGGGTGGCGACGGTGGCGGTCATCAGCACCGGGCGCAGGCGCTCGGTGGCGCCCTTCATGATCGCCTCGTGCAGATCCAGGCCGGACTTCCTCATGCGGTTGAGGTTGGACACCATGATGATGCCATTCTGCACCGCCACGCCGAACAGGGCGATGAAGCCGACGCCGCTGGCGACGTTGAGATTCTGCCCGGTGAGATGCAGCGACACCAGGCCGCCGAGGGTGGCCAGCGGCACCACCCCGAGGATCAGCAGCGACTGGCGCAGCGAGCCGGTGCCGACGGTGAGCAGGATCAGCATCAGCAGCATCACCAGGGCCAGGATCACCATCAGCCGCGTCTCGGCGCGGCGCTGGTTCTCGAACTGGCCGCCCCACTCCAGCCGCACCTTGGCGGCGTCGAAATGCACCTTCGCGGCGATCTTGGCCTGGGCCTCCTTGAGGTAGGACGTCAGGTCGCGGTCGCGGTTGTCGATGCGGATGGTCAGATTGCGCTGGCCGTTCTCGCGGGTGATGGTGCTCTCGCCCGAGCGCTGCTGGATGTCGGCGACCTGCGACAGCGGGATCTGCGCGCCGCCGGAGGTGTTGACCGGAAGGTTGCCCAGCGCCTCCGGCTGGCTGCGTGCCTCGCGCTCGTAGCGCACGGTCAGGGGATAGGTGCGTTCGCCGACGTAGACCGTAGACACCGGCGCCTGGCCTACGCCGGTCTGGATCACGTTCTGCACGTCGTTCATGCTGATGCCGTAGCGCGCGGCCTTGGCACGGTCCAGGTTGATGCTGATCTGCGGGATCGGCGGCTCCTGGAAGACGGAGGCGCTGGAAGTGCCCTGGATCGAATACAGCACCTCGACGATCTGCGCGCCGATGTCGCGCAGCTGGTTCAGGTCGTCGCCGTAGATCTTGATCACCAGCGGGCTGTGGGCGCCGCCGATCATGTCGTTGACGCCGTCGATGATCGGCTGGCTGATGCCGATGTCGTAGCCCGGCAACTCTTTCGCCAGGTCGGAGGACAGGCGGTCGACGAACTCTTTCTTGCTCTCGCCGTCCGGCCAGGTGTCGTAAGGCTTGAGGCCGACCGGGGCCTCGATGTGCGACATGGTCCAGGAGTCGGTGCCGTCGTCGTTGCGTCCGGTCTGCGTCACCACGTAGGACACTTCGGGGTACTTGAGCACGGCGCGGCGCAGGTCGCTGGCCATGTCGCTGGCCTTGTCCAGGGCCAGGCCGGTCGGCAACTGCACCTGCAGCCACAGCGAACCCTCGTCCAGGTCCGGCAGGAACTCGCGGCCGACGGTGCCGCCCAGGCCGACTACCGCCAGCAGGGCGAAGATGGTCACGCCGTAGATGATGCGCGGCTGCTCCATGCACTCGTGCAGCAGGTGCTCGTAAATATGGGTGAGCTTTTCCAGCCAGCGGTTGTGATAGACGTGGCCCGGCTTGCGGAAGGCGACATAGGCCAGGCCCGGCACCACGGCCATGGCGCTGAGCAGGGCGCCGAACAGGGCATAGCCCATGGTGTAGGCCATCGGCGTGAACAGCTTGGCCTCCGCGCGCTGGAACGAGAACAGCGGCAGGTAGGTCATGATGATGATCAGGCTGGCGAAGAAGATCGGCCGGCTGACCTGCAGCGCCGCCGCCTTGACCTCGCTCTCGCTCAGCTCCTCCTCGGGCATGGCCTCGCGCCGGCGCAGCACCGCCTCGGTCACCACGATGGCGCCGTCGACCAGGATGCCGAAGTCGATCGCGCCGAGCGACAGCAGGTTGGCCGAGACCTTGGTCAGGTTGAGCAGGGAGAACACCGAGACCAGGGCCAGGGGCACCACCACCGCCACCACCAGGGCGCTGCGCGGGCTGCCCAGGAACAGCATCAGGATCAGGAACACCAGGCCGATGCCCTCGGCGATGGTGCGGCCGACCTTGGCGATGGTGGCCTTGACCAGATCCTCACGATCGCTGTACGGCACCACGCGCACGCCCTGGCTGGCCAGTTGCCGGTTCAGCTCGGCCACCTTGGCGTGGAGCCCGCGCAGGGTCTGCGAAGGGTTCTGGTACTTGAGCATCAGCACGATGCCTTCGAGGGTGTCGGGGTTGTTGTCCTTGCCCAGGATGCCCTCGCGCTCCTGGTGGCTCAGCGTGGTCTTGCCGAGGTCGCGCACCAGCACCGGCGCGCCGTTGACCTGGGTCACCACGGTCGAGCCGATGTCTTCCAGGTTGTGCATCAGGCCGACGCCGCGGACGACGTAGCTCTGGTCGCCGCGCGAGACGCGGCCGCCGCCGGCATTGGTGTTGTTGTTGTTGATGGCGTTGATGACGTCGTTGATGCCCAGGCCATAGTGCTGCAACTGGCGTGGATCGAGGTCGAGCTGGTATTCGGTGGTGAAGCCGCCGAAGTTGGTATCGTCGACCACGCCGGGCACCGACTTGATCGCCGGGAGCACGGTCCAGCGCTGGATCTCCGACAGCTCCTGCAGGTTCTTGGTATCGGACTCCAGGGTGTAGCGGAAGATCTCGCCGCCGGGCCCCGCCAGCGGATCGAGCGAGGGCGCCGCACCGGCCGGCAGCACCGCCTGGCCGATGCGCTCGGTCAGGCGCTGCCGCGCCCAGTAATCCTCGGAACCGTCACGGAACAGCACGGTGATCAGGGACAGGCCGAAGGTGCTGGTCGAGCGCATCAGCAGCAGGCCCGGGGTGCCGTTGATCTGGCGCTCGAGCGGCACGGTGATCAGCTGCTCGACTTCCTCGGCGGCCAGGCCCGGCATCTGGGTGGTGACCTGGGCGGCGACGTCGCCCAGCTCGGGATAGGCCTCGACCGTCAGCGTTTCCCAGGCATATACGCCGAAGCAGCACAGCAGCGCGGCCAGCACGAAAACCGCGATGCGCCGATGCAGGCAGAAGCCGACGAATTGATCAATCATTGAGCAGGATCCCGCCCTTCATCACCACCTGCTCGCCGGCCGCGACGCCGGAGCGGATGGCGACGGAAGTCCCTTCTTCCAGCTGCGGATCGACGGTGCGGCGCTCGAAGGTCCACGGCGCGGTGGCGACGAATACGCTGGTGCGGTCGTTGTTCATCAGCAGGGCCGAGGTCGGCAGCACCACGCGGGTCTGCCTGGCGCCGAGCAGGGTGACGGTGGCGAACATGTTGGGCTTGAGCGCGTAGTCGGCGTTGGCGAAGGCGATACGCAGCTTGTTGCGGTGCGAATCGGGCTCGACCACGTCGGACACGAACAGCACCTTGCCGTGGAGCGTACGGTCGGGGTACGCCGAGAGGCTGACGTCGGCGTCCTGGTTGCGCGACACCGCCGCCAAGTCCTTTTCCGGCACCAGGGCGGTGACCCAGACGGTGCTCAGGTCGGCGATGGTCATCAGCGGCTGGGTCGGGTCGTTGACCATGTTGCCCGCGGCCACCGACAGGCTGGTGATGCTGCCGGACACCGGCGCGCGCACCGCCAGCAGGCGCGCGCCCTTGCCCACCTGCGCCGGGGCGCCGATGGTGCGCAGGCGCGACTGGCTGCGGGCGTACTCGGCCGCGGCCGCGGCATGGTCGCTGCGCGCCTGGTCCAGGTCCTTGTCCGAGCCGGCGCCGATCCTGCTCTGTCCTTCGGCGCGCTCGAGATTCCTGGCGGTGAGGGCGAAGCTGTCGGCCGCCTTGTCGTTGTCGGCGTAGGCCTGGGCCAAGTCCGGTGATTCAAGCGTCGCCAGCAACTGGCCCTTGGCGACGCGGTCGCCCAGCGCGACCTTGAGCTCCAGCACGCGGCCGCTGAGCGGGGTCAGCACGGCGGCGGTGCGCGCCGGGTCGGACTCGACCACGCCGGGCATCACCAGGCTGCCGCCGACTTCCTCCGCCGGCGCCGGCGCCACGGTCAGCCGCTCGCGCAGCGGCGAGCCTTCGGGGATGAGGATCTTGTCGCCCTGGCGCACCAGCATCTCCGGTCCTGCGGCCGCAGCGGCGTGGCGATGAAACAGGCCGAAGCCGTGGGTGAACAGCGCCGCGACGAACAACAGGCCCAGGCCGATGCCGGCCCACATGAAGGTGCGGCCACGGGCGGACGGCGTATGGTCGTGAATCGGCATGACGATGGTTCCCTTGCGGTTTCTTCAGACGCGGCGCGGACGGCGGTACCTGGGGAGGCCCGGCGATCGCATGTGCATAGGCTCGCAGCCTTTCCTTTCTTTTTCCCCCCAAGCCCCGCTCCGCACCCTCACTTGCGTCATGGAACGGTAAACTTTAGGTATCCAATATGACAGGACAAGGGCGGATGTGCGCCCCCTTTCTGCGGCTATCCCGGCCCGCCGCATCCAGCCCCGGTGGACAGCATATCCCCAGACAGCGGCGTCCCGGACGGTTGCGGCGCCCACCTCCATGTTCATGGGGATCCCGATACGCCGCGGATGGTCGCCGACAGCACCAGGGCCAGCAGCAAGCCGCCCTCGATCGCGCCGCAAGCCAGCAGTGCCAGCAGAGCCGCGGTCGCGAACAGGCCCGGGTTGATGGAGGGAACGGGGCGGGCCGCCAGGTCGGCGGCTTCCCGGCGCGGGGCATTGAACTTGAGGACGGCGATCATGGCGCGGCTCTCCTTTATGGCGGGGCGACGGCACGGGGCCGCCGTGGATTGCCGGGCCGGCACACAGGCGCCGGCGACCGAGGCAATCCGGTTGCTGAATGAGCGCGCGTTGAGCGGGGACCTGCCGGAGCAGGAGACCACGGGCGGCGCACTGTCCTGTCGCTTCGACGCGGAACAGTGGCCTTGAAGGAGTACTTCGAGGGACGATTCCGCGTATTACCCCGCCGAAGGGCGAGGCTGACTACCGCTACTGTCCAACGAGGCATCCTTCCGTGAGATGAAGTGGCGCGCAGTCTACGCCTGCGCAATGCGCTGTCAAGGATTTTTTGCGGAAACCACATATCCCCCGGTGGGGATACTGGATATCCCCACCGGGGGATATGCCGGAGGCTCAGGAAGGGCCTCCTATAAGTACTTGGCGATTTCGCGGAATTCCCCGACCAGCTTGCGCGCCTGGCTGTTGCCGCGGCCGCCGGTGGACTCCTCCAGGCAATGGTTGATGTGGTCGTGGATCAGCGCCTTCTTGGCGTTGTCGATGGCTTTCTCGACGGCGTGGAGCTGATGCGCCAGCTCGATGCAGGGCCGCCCTTCGGCCAGCATCCCGATGATGCTGGCGAGGTGGCCGTTGGCGCGGCGCAGGCGTTTGGCGATGGCGGGGTGGGTCTGGTGCATGGGGGTCGGGCATAGTCGGGGATCCGGCGGGCATTGTCCCCTGTTCGCGACGGCTGCGGGTTCGTCGGCGGGGCTATCGCGCCCCGTTGCTTACGGAATTAGTACAGAACGTTTTACTCGATGAGTCCCGCGGAGAAATTTTTCCGGGACCGTAATATAGCGATGACTCCCTGCATCGGCAGCCGCTTTATCAAGGACTTGCCGGGAATAGTTAAAGCGGTGCGCCGCCGCCGGAGCGGCCCGCGCCGCCCAACGGCTCTTGGAGCGGATGCGAGGCTGTGTTTAGATGACGCGCGTTTCACGCACCCTCAGGAGCACCCATGCGACCCTCTGATACGGCAATCACGCCGCAGCGGTTGAATCTGCTCCGGCAGATCCGCGATGCGAAAGCCGATGGCAATGCGAAAACGGCCCCTCTGTATCTCGACGACCTTAGCGCCTTCGCGCGCCTGAACCTGGTCAAGTTCGACGAGAACGGCAACCTGACCTTGACCGACGGCGCCACGCGCATCCTCGCGTCCTGAGTCGCAGCGCCTTGCGTCGCCGGAATCTTCCGCTTCCGGCGGGCGGTGCCGGCTTGCCGGAAAAAGCAAGCCGCCGTCCTGGTTGAGCATTTTCCCCTGCTGGCGCCCGGCGTAGCATAGGCGCGGCCTGACTATGCTCAAACTGATCAAACCCAACGATGCCGCCTGGCTGATGGTGGAGAAACCGGAGCAGCCGGTCCACGTCGCCTGCCTGGCGATCTGCAGCAAGCCTGAGGGCGCGCCGCGAGGCTACCTGCGCGACTGGGTCGATCGCTGGCGCGAATGCCGCAGCTTCGCCGCACCCTTCAACTACCGCTACCGTCCCGGCCTGGCGCCGATGTGGGAGCAACTCGACGACGCCGACATCGACCTCGAATACCACCTGCGCCATTCCGCCCTGCCCGAGCCGGGCAGCGAACGCGAGCTGGGGGTTCTGGTGTCGCGCCTGCACTCGCACCGGCTCGACCGCCGTCGCCCGCTGTGGGAATGCCATGTGATCGAGGGGCTGGAGCACGGCCGCTTCGCCCTCTACGTCAAGATGCACCACTCCCAGGTCGACGGCGTCGGCGGCATCCGCATGGTGCAGCGCTCTTTCACCGCCGACGCCGCGGAGCGCAACCTGCCGCCGATCTGGAGCATCGGCATGGGCGGGCAGGCCCGGGCCAGCGAGGACGGCAGAGAGCGGCCGGCGCGCAAGACTCCGGGCGAGACCATGCGCGAGCAGCTCGCCACCCTGCGGCCGCTGGGCAAGGCCATGCTGGAGCTGTGGCGCGACGCGCGCGGCGAAGGCGACGGCGAGGCCGCCGTGCCCTTCGACGCACCCAAGACCGTATTCAACGGCCGCATCCATGGCCCGCGCCGCTTCGCCACGCAGCACTACGAGCTGGCGCGGGTCAAGCGCCTGGCCAAGCGCGCCGGCGTCACCGTCAACGACATCTTCGTGGCGATCTGTGCCGCCGCGCTGCGCCGCTACATGATCGAGCGGCACGAGCTGCCGGCGCAGACCCTCACCGCCGGCCTGCCGATGTCGGTGCGTCCGGCCGGCGACGCCGCGGTGGGCAATGCCTTCAGCATGATCTTCGCCAGGCTGCACACCGACATCCGCGACCCGCTCGAGCGTCTGGAAGCGATCAGCCGCTCGGCGCGCGCCGCCAAGGCGCGGGTCGAGCGGCTGCCCAAGGCGGCGGTCAACAGCTACACGATGCTGAGCATGGGCCCCTACATGCTGCAGCTGATGCTGGGCCTCGGCGGCTACTCGCGGCCGCTCAGCAACATCGTCATCTCCAACGTGCCGGGGCCGGCGGAGACGCTGTACTTCAACGGCGCCCGCGTCGAGGAGTTCTACCCGATCTCGCTGCTGTTCAACGGCCAGGCCCTCAATATCTCGGTGGTGAGCTACGCCGGGCAGTTCAACCTCGGCTTCACCGGCTGCCGCGACAGCCTGCCAAGCATGCAGCGCCTGGCGGTCTACACCGGCGAGGCGCTGGAGGAGCTGGAGGCGGCGCTGGGCTGAGCGCCCTGACGGTAAAACAACGTCAAAAGCACTCTCGCAAAGACGCAAAGAAGCGCAAAGAACGCAGAGAACAACAAATACATTTCAAAAGCCTTTCTTTGCGGCCTTGGCGCTTCTTGGCGCCTTTGCGAGAGGGCTTTTTCTTTTTGGGGATCGTGGAGCTGCCACTCCCCTAACCGAAGTTGGGTTGTTTTCCACGCCTTCGGAGCTAATATTGATCAGATACAGCGGCCAGCCTTCCAGAACAGGCCGCACAACACGCGAGGAGCACATGCCGCAGATCGTCGAAGAAGACCTCCCCCTCCAGCGCCTGTGGCACTGGGAGCAAGCCCGTGCCGGCGAGCTGTACCTGAGCCAGCCCCTGGGCGGTGGCACTCTGCGCCAGTTCAGCTGGGGCGAGGTGGTGGACGAGTCGCGGCGCATCGCGGCGCATCTGCGCTCGTTCGGCTGGGAGCCGGGCACGCGCATCGCCATCATGTCGAAGAACTGCGCCTGGTGGCTGATGGCCGATTACGCCATCTGGATGGCCGGCTACGTCAGCGTGCCGATCTATCCCACCCTCACCGCCCACAGCGTGCGCCAGATCCTCGAGCACTCCGGCGCGAAGGCCTGCTTCATCGGCAAACTCGACATGTGGGATTCGATGCGCGAGGGCATTCCCGACGGCCTCTGGCGCATCGTCCTGCCGCTGGGCCCGATCACCGAGGGCGCCAAGTGGGACGAGCTGGTGGCAGGCACCGCGCCCCTGCCCGGCCAGCCGCGGCGCGATGCCGACGAGCTCGCCAGCATCATCTACACCTCCGGCACCACCGGCACGCCCAAGGGCGTGATGCACAGCTTCCGCAGCATGACCATCTCGGCCAAGGTCATCGGCGATGCCTTCGGCTACAACCCGCAGGACCGCCTGATCTCCTACCTGCCGCTGGCCCATGTCGCCGAGCGCCTGCTGGTGGAAGGCATGTCGCTGCGCTGCGGCTGCCAGGTGCATTTCTCGGAGAGCCTGGAGACTTTCGCCCAGGACATGCAGCGGGCGCGGCCCACGGTGTTCGGCTCGGTGCCGCGCATCTGGACCAAGTTCCAGCAGGCGGTGCTGGCGAAGATCCCGCGGGCGCAACTCGACCTGTTGATGCGGGACCCGCAGCAGGGCCCCGTGGTGAAGAAGCAGATCCTGCAACAGCTCGGCCTGGATGCGGTGCGGGTGTGCTGCACCGGCGCCGCGCCCCTGCCGCCGGACACGGTGCGCTGGTTCCGCGAGCTGGGCCTGGAGATGCTGGAAATCTTCGGCATGACCGAGAACTTCGCGCTGTCGCATTGTTCGGTGGTCGGCGACCGCGATTGCGGCCACGTCGGCGTGCCCTGGCCCGGCGTCGAGTCGAAGTTCTCCGACATCGGCGAGATCCTGGTGAAGACGCCGGGCAACATGCTGGGCTACTACAGGGACGAGGAGAAAACCCGCGAGGCCTTTACCGAGGACGGCTACCTGCGCACCGGCGACGTCGGCGAGCTCGACGCCCAGGGCCGGCTGAAGATCACCGGCCGCGCCAAGGAGCAGTTCAAGACCAGCAAGGGCAAGTACGTGGCGCCGGCGCCGATCGAGAACCGGCTCACCACCCATCCCAAGGTGGAAGCCTGCTGCGTCACGGGCGTGGCTTTCCCGCAGCCGTTCGCGGTGCTGATGCTGAACCTGGCGGAATGGGAGCGTTGCCGTGAGGCGCAGGCGCGCGCGGAGCTGACGCGATCACTCGCCGAGCACCTGGCCATGGTCAACGCCCAGCTCGACCCGCACGAGCAGATGGACTTCGTGGTGGTGGTGCCGGAGCAGTGGACGGTGGACAACGGCTTCATCACGCCGACCTTCAAGGTCAAGCGCCCGGTGATCGAGAAGCACTACGGCGAGTACTTCGAGCGCTGGGCGCAGCACCGGCAGCCGGTGATCTGGCAGTAGGCGTCCCTAGGCCTTGCACCAAGCCGGGCGGAGCGGATCGCCTCGCCCCGCACCTTCATCCAGCCGTCATATCCGCGGACTACCGTTGCGCCTGCCAGGGACGGCAGACCGGAACACGCGCTGCGTCGATGTGAGCGGCTGCAGTCCCGGCTTCCGGTCGCGCAGGAGCCGGAACATTATCGCCGCTCGGCCCGCGCCACGGCCTGCGTTCGGCAAGGGGCCGCAAAAAAACAAGGATGTGTCATGGACAAATCTCGTAGTTCCCTTGCCGGCCTCATGCGCCGGCGCCTGTCGTTCGTACCGGTCGCCCTGGCTGCCGCGCTGCCGCTGGCGGCCCTGGCCGGGGACGGCAGTGTGCGCTGGACGCGCGAAGGCGCGCCGACCGAGGCGATGATCACCGGCGGGCCGTGGACGCTGGAGCAGTCCGGCGCCGCCAACGGCCTGAAATCCTCCGGCTATTGCGACGCCGGCGGCAACCAGGTCGGCAATCCGGGCACCGAGCGGATGCAGCCGTACTACTTCCCGGTGGTGGTCGGCGAAGGCCGGCATCTGCAGGGCTACTTCGACTGGCGTCCTAAAGACACCGACGAGGCGGTGACCGCCGCGGTGTCCGATGACGCCGGCTACACCTGGACCTTCCAGCAGAAGGTGCTGGAGCTGCGCACCGCCTGCCCCAACCAGCTCAACAAGGAGCCGGACGGCAGCAAGGACAGCAATGCCTTCAACCTCGCCAACAACAGCGACAACGGCGACGACGACGGACAGGGGCACCAGTTCGTCATCAAGATCGCCGGCCACACCTATCTGTATACCCTGATCCGCGCCGCCGGCTATATCGACCAGGCCGACCTGGTGATCCACGACCTGACGCCGCAGCGCGGACTGCCGCTGACCGGTGCGCCGGTCCTGAGCGATGCGCCGACCGACGAGTCTCCGGCCGGCACGCCGGTACCGGTGTTCCACACCAAGGGGCTGCTGAATCCGGACGGCATCCTCGGCACAGTCCCCGGCAGCTGGCCGCTGAAGGTGATCTACGAGCAGAAGATCCTCAACGGCGACAACAGCGGCGCCACCGCCCTGCCCGCCGCGCAGCAATGCGCCACCGCCTGGTCCGGCTACTACGCGGCGCACGGCGGCCTGTCGCCCAACGACGACATCACCTACCTGCGCCTGGCCACCACCACCGACGGCGTGAACTTCACCGATGCCGGGCCTCTGAAAGGGCTGAACGACCCGACCACGGTGTCGATCACCGGCACGCGCTGGCTGGCCACCGCGGGCAGCATCATCCGGCTCGAGAACGGGCGCTACGGCCTGCTGTACTCCGGCGGCAACTGCATCGACGCCGACTCCGATTCCTTCCATTACATCGGCTACGCCGAGTCGGATGACCTGCTCAACTGGACGGTGATCAACGGGCTCAACAACCCGATCGCCTCGGTGGTGCCGGCCACGCTGACGGTCGGCGCGCAGGGCGCACCGGCCAGTACCGGCCAGGCGGTGACCATCCCGGCCGGCACGCCGGTGGTCGGCAACACGCCGGGCTGGTTCGCCGGCCGCGTCTACGCCCCCAGCGCCACGCGCCTCGAACGCCACGAGATCACGGTGGTCTTCGCCGGCTACCACACGCAGAAGCCGAAGAACGGCCTGGGCGATTACCGCACCATCGGCCGCTTCAACCTGCGCTCCTCGCAACCGCTGCTGACCGTCGGCACGCCCGGCGACGGCAACGACGGCGACGACGACCAGGGCGGCTAGCTGCGCTGAAGCCGCGCAGTCCGTTTCGTACCCGATCCATCGACCGGCCGGCGGCCGGTCGATGGATTACGACCTGGAGGCGACGCGCGAAGAACGCGCGGCCTTTACTCGTTCAGCTGGAAATTCTTCCACTCCCAGCCCTGGCGCCAGGCACTGGCTTTCTCGTTCCACTCGCGGGTGGACTCGCCGGTGCTGAACGGCATGTTGCGCGCCTTGTAGAACGGGTTCGCCACCATGTGCTCGCCGCGGGCGCGGGCACTGGCGCCCTGGGCGTGGATGTCGCTGGTTTCCATTTGCTGGCCGCCTCCTGCGGAACGTTGCGCCGGCGACTTTTCACATACAAATACCAGGCCAGCTTCAGCGCTCGCGCAGGCGGTAGCTGTCCTCGGCTATGACATGATCGCGAAACCCCAAGGCGAAGCGATCTGTTACGAGACGATCGACGCGCGGGCGCAGGCGGCGCAGAGGCGGCTTCCCTCCATGGATGCAATGGGCGCAATGCTCTCCACGGGGTGTGGGGTCCGGGGCCGGACGATGCTGCATCTTGCCGGACATTGGCCACGTTCCCGGGTGATCCCCGGCTGCAGCAGTGCTCCAATGTACGGCTTGCCTCTACGGCTTGGTGGCCGCCACCTTTGAAAATGGCCTTCTACTTGCTTGGGACTTCCACCCTCTGCAAGCCGCGGACACCAGCAATAAAGCTCATGGGAATCCCCTCTTTGCCGGCCGCACGACGCAAACTCCTGTTCAGCACGCTCGTCTGCTGCGCAGCGTCCTCGATGTGGCCGCTGGTCGCCCCTGCGGACGCTCTTCCCTCAGCCCTGATCGGCAATTCCGCGCACGGAGCGCAACTGGTCGGTGCTTGCAACTCCTGTCATGGCAAGGGCGGTGAGGGGGTGGCCAATATCGCCTTCCCAAGGCTCGCCGGCCAGCTCGGTCCATACCTCGCGGCTCAGATGCACGATTTCGCGGCCGGAACGCGCCACCGCGCCGTCATGAAGTTCGCCGTAAAGGACATGTCCGAGCAGGATTTGGCCGACGTGGGCGCCTACTACGCCGCGATGAATACGCCGCCAACGCCATCCACCGCGGCCCCGGACGCCGCCAAGGACCAAAGGGCCATGCAGCTCGTCAACCAGGGAGACGCCGCCAACGGCATCGCCGCCTGCGGCAGCTGTCACGGCTTCGACGGCCTCGGCCGCGCCCCGGACGTGCCCTACATCGCAGGACAACACGCCTCCTATATTTCGGACCAGATCAATTCCTGGCAGATGGGCGATCGCCACAGCGATCGTGGACTGGCGATGGCCGCGGTGGCGAAGAAGCTCGGCGCCTACGACATCGCCGCTCTGGCAAGCTGGCTGTCGCGGCAGGCGCCGCCCGCGCCTAAGTAGCTGCGGGGCCGAATACGCCGGGCCAGAGGCCGCTTTGGAGCGGATCTGCCTTCGTCGCAGTGGGCCAACTGCGGCCACTCAACTTGGGAATCTCGGGGCACAATTGCGGTCATTCGCCATCGCCTTCCGTCGGGCGGCTGGCAGCCCGGAGCTGCCCGTCGCGAGCGGCAGCTTTTTGGTTCCCGCAATTCAAAAAACTGCGTGCCTGGCCCCATTTAATCCTGTAGGCACGGCCTCCGGCCTTTGCCCACCCTACGCTCGCTTCATCATTTGAATGCGTCAGGCCTTCCGAGCCTGGCGATGTCTTCAACATCGATGATGGTTGGCTGTAATATAGGGGAAAACACCATGCTCATTTTTTTTGGGGGCGAAAGATTACTCGCCGTAAGCTCGGGTACGTCGCAGATTTTTGCGGCATTTGCAGGACGGCGAGGTCGTGTGAACTGCGACGAGTTGGCTCAGTGAGCCATGTCTACTACATTACCCAAGTACTAAGAATAAGGACAACTGTGTACAAGTCGTCGAGAAAGCTCGAACACTTTGCATGTTGTGTGGTCTCTTTGGCGCTGTCGGCCTGTGCAGCTTCGGTTCCAGTGCATAACCTGGACCCCGCGACTCGCTCGAAGATCAAGACTATTGCGCTGCTAAATGTTTCAGAGCCCGGGGTCATAGCTTCATCCGATGCTCTGTCCTACCCAACGCTGGGATTGGTCGGGGAGGGAATTCAAGAGGGGGTTAACCGCGGACACCTTGATGCGTTTACGGCGACGGTAAAAGAGCACCATACTCCGTTCGCAGAGACACTCAGGAACGCGGTACGTGACGGCCTGGAACACGCGGGTTATCGGGTCGTCCAAGTGGACGATTTCCTTTATCTCAATCTCAAGACTGACGCCGACGCCATCCTGATGGTGTCGTATGCCAACGTAGGCTACAAAGATTTTGTTTCACGCTTTTATGATCCAACTGTCACTGTATGGGCGCGAATGGTCGACGGCCAGAGCCGGCAGGAAATCTATTTCCGCTACTTCATAGCCGGATATAAGCAAGATATCGACGGCGCGATATACGTGCCGCTGGACAATTTCCATCATTACTATTTGTTCAGCACTATGCTGAACGAGTTTGATCCAGCGGTCGGTCAGCTACTGCAGGGCGCGAGCAAAATCGGGACGGCCCTGGCGTCTGATGTGCAGGGTGCCGCCAATGCAACTCCTTCAGACGCGAGCCCTGCGCGCCAGCCAAGTTCGCGCAGGCACTAACCGGCCCCACGGCCGGCGCGGTTGGTTGCCCAACCTAGCAGACCGTACGGCCGTTCGCGAGTGACCGCAATGGCGCCGAGAGCTGCCGGTTGAATGACCGAGCCCGCCAGGAGCTGTCGTTCACTTAGCACGAAGTCCGATCGTCTCGTCTTGGCACATACCCACCAATCATTGGTCGCGGCTCGGCGACAGCTAAGTGGCGGAAGCCGGCGTTGTTTTATCCTCACCCACTCGAAGCGATCATTCGCATGACTGCTACTGGAAAGCCTTTGCGGCAACGGCGGATGCCTCGGCGCTGCCGTTCGCAAGCCGGGATACGGTGTACTTCACCGCTTGGAGGGCCTACGCCTTCCAGCAATGGGTGCATGCCGCCGCATTCTTCAGCCTGACGCTGACTGCGTATGCCCTGTTGCGGCGCGGGAGCGCTTCCTCGGATTGAAGCTCACTCGTTCGGAACATTGCGCCGACAATTTTCCGCATCCAGCTTCCAGGCCAACCCCTCCCATCACCAGGGGCCGGTCAGCGCTCGCGCAAGCGGTGGCTGTCCTCGGCGGTGAGGTCGAGGCCGTAGACCCGGCGCAGGTCGTCGATCTTCTCCAGGGTGGACGCCTTGAACGGCGTCTTGTTCTCCAGGGCGTGCAGGGCGATGCCCTCGAGCAGATCGCCCAGCGACAGGTCGAGATATTCGGCCAGCCCCTTGAGCACCTTGAGCAGGCGCTTCTCCAGGCGCACCCCGGTCTGGATGCGCTCGATCTGACGGCGGGGGTCGGGCTTGGCGGACTTGGCGGCGGGCATGGTGGGTCGGGCTGGCGGATGGGGCATCAGCATGGCATGGCTTTCCTGCGCTTTTTATTTTTGGTACATTGGTACATATACACCATTATGGAGTATGCCCATGTTCCGCGCCCTGCCACTGTTTTGCCTCTGGAGCCCTCTCGCCATGGCCGCCACGCCCGCCACCCAGGTCCGTAGCTTCCACCTCGACGCGCCGCCGGCGCAGGTCTTCCCCCTGTTCACCGCCCTGGGCGAGCGCGCTTGGGCCGAGGCCTGGGAGCCGCGCATGCTCAGCGGCGAGACCGAACGCGGCAGCGCCTTCCGCACCGCGCACGGCGGCCGCGAAACGACCTGGATCGTCACCGACTATCGTCCGGCCGAAGGCAGGGTCAGCTATGCCCGGCTGGCGCAGGACTCCAACATCGGTCTGGTCGACGTGATCTGCACTGCGGCGGCGGGCGGCACCGAGGTGAGCGTGCGCTACACGCTCACCGGGGTGAGCGCGCAGGGCGAGGCCTACGTGCGCGAATTCCTCGAGCCGCGGCACTATGCGCGGATGATCGAGGAATGGCGGGTCGCAACCGGCGCTGCACTGGCGGGCGCCGTGAGGCCGGTTGCCCGCTAGCATCCGTCAGCCCTGTTGAACTCACCTGCCAAAGTGGAAGCGCCAGACGGTTTCTCCGGGCAGTTGCTGCCAGCATGTCCGCTATATTTTGGCTTTGCCGTACTGGCCCGCCAGAGACATGGGATGGATTTCCTGAAAGCTGACGCGGTTTCGGCCCAACAGCTCCGGTCAGCCCGAGGGGCTGTAAGATGTCTTTCGATCTTGACGGCGCGGTGCCCGGCCGCCGCTCACTTCTGTTGGGCAGCCTGAAGGGGAACTATATGAAGGGTTTTGTCGCTGTAGTTGTCCTTGCAACGGCGTGCATGGGATCTGTCAGTGCTGACGATGTGTCAGCACGTGGTTCCAACGCGCGGGTGTCCTTCTATGCGCATGAGACTGATGGGAACCTGCAAGGCCAGCTCGTCACCGCATCGCTCGTCGACAAGAAGATAACTGTCTCGGTAGATGCCTCGAATGTTAGCGACGGTCAGCATGAGATCTCGGTCGTCGTTTATGAGGGCAATGGTGTGGAAGCGTTTCATGGCTCTCGGTCACAGCGTTACCAGGGAGGACACGCGGGCGCGTCCTTTGGCTATACATTCAATAAGGACGATGCTCCTGGAACGTGGTGGGCAATCGCGACTTTGGACGGGCGACCTCTTTCGGAGCAGCAAATCCAGGTGTCCGCTGCGGGAGGCTCAGCAGTGGCGCCAGCGCAACCATCAAGTCAGAAGGGACTACCGATGGCCAAACTGTCCCCTGCACCGAACGCGGTGCGTCGGTGAGGCTAGCGTTAGGCGCTTGAGAATGGCTGCATCTTGAACAACCATGACTTCTATGTGATCACCGGCGCTTCGGGAGCTGGCAAGTCAACTCTCATTGCGGCGCTGCGTGAGCTTGGACATTCCACCGTCCCTGAAGCCGCTCTCGCGATCATGCAAGCACAATTGAAATACAACGGCGGAATCATTCCTCCCACTGAGCGTGCGGCGTTCATGGAGGAAGTTCTGGATCGCAGCATCCGAGATCACGAAGCAGCACGGTCCATGAAGTCACCCGTGTTCTTCGATCGCGGTATTCCCGAATGGCTACGATTCCTAAACCAGGGCGCAAGCCCCCGCCACATGGCGGCATCACAGTGCCGCTATGCCAGCACCGTATTTCTGGCGGAACCTTGGCCAGAGATTTACGTCAACGATCAAGAACGCCTCGCGAGCTTCGAACGAGCCGCCCGATCCTATGAGCCAACGGTGTCGGCGTATATCGAAGCAGGGTATAAGACTTGCGTTGTTCCAAAGGCATCCGTGGAAGAGCGAGTAGCATTCATCCTTGCTCGGGCAAGTGTGAGTGGCGGTGACATAGGTAACGTGCATGCGCCCAACCAGCGGTTCAAGCCGGCGACCTATAAATGACCCTCCCGCACCTTGGCCTCCGCTCAACTCGGCGTCGACGGTGTAGAAGAGCGGGCCAATGAACGTCCGCAATTCGGCGACGAATATTGAGGATCGAACGGCCGCTCCTGGCCCGCTGCGACTGCATGCGGAAGTCCCGCAGAGCGGTCATTCCCGGCCCTTCCAATCGTGACATTCCCGCCATCAAGCGCGGCAAGCGCTCACGCCACCAACCGGGCCGCCTGCCATTCCTGGCGCAGCATTTCCGCAGCTGTGCGCCCCATGCGCCTGCGCACCAGCACCAGCAAGGCCCGCATGAAGACCTGGTCATGATCGGTGCGCGCGGTGTGCCAGGTGCAGGCGTGGGCGAGTTCGTGGAGGACGAAGTACTCGCTGCGGGTCGCGCGCGGGAAGCAGAGCTTGAACAGCAGGCCGTCGCAGGAGCTGCAACGGGCGTGACGATCGCCGCGGCCGTCCGCGATGTACAGGCGCATCGGCTGCGGCCAGCGGCGCCGGAACCAGTCCTCGCGACTCAGTTCCAGAACATAACTCCGGATCTGCGCCAGGGTCAGCGGGTGGTCGCCGTGCAACGCCAGCATGCAGTCCTCGGCCTTGTAGAACCGATGGTCGGAGGCGGCCGCTAGCCGGCGCCGGATGGAGGGAGGGGATGGGCGCACACTTTCAATATGCGCCCCCCGGTTGACGACTCAATGACGGTACGGGCGTACAGTAGTGGCGGGCCCGCCCCACTGCTGGCGGGACGCCGGATTGCGCCGTGGCGGCCGCATTTGCCGGAACTGATGCGCCATCAATCCACTCCGAGCAGTTCCGCCACCCGCTCGGCGATGGCGAGGGACGCGGTCAGGCCCGGCGACTCGATGCCGAACAGGTTGACCAGCCCGGGAACGCCGTGCACCTCCGGCCCGTCGATGCGGAAATCCGCGGCGCTGTCGCCCGGTCCGGAGAGCTTGGGGCGGATGCCGGCGTAGCCGGGCAGCAGCCGGCGCTGGCCCAGCCCCGGCCACCAGCGGCGGATCGCCGCGCGGAAGTCCGCGGCGCGCGCGGGATCGACCGCGTAGTCGAAAGGCTGACCGGGCTGCAGCCACTCCACGTCCGGGCCGAAGCGGGCTTGGCCGGCGAGATCCAGCGTTAGATGCACACCCAGTCCGCCCGGTTGCGGCAAGGGATAGATCAGGCGCGAGAACGGTGCCCGCCCTTCCAGGCTGAAGTAGCTGCCCTTGGCGAAATGAACATCGGGGATGCCCGCTGAAGCAAAGCCCTCGATGCTTCGCGCCAGCGCGAGCGCATGCAGGCCGGCGGCGTTGACCAGCCGCCGTGTTCGCAACAGCGGCCCGGGCTCGCCGTTGACGCTGATCTCGATGCCCTGCTCGTGCAGGCGCAGGCCGGTAACGGCGCTGGAAGTGGCGAGCACCGCGCCCTGCTGTTCCGCCTCGCCGAGCAGGGCCAGCAGGCAGGCGTGCGTGTCGAGAATGCCGCTAGCGGGCGACAGCAGGGCGGCGGCGCAGCGCAGCTCCGGTTCGAGGGCGCGCACCGCTCCGGCATCGAGCGCCCGCACTTCCTGCGCACCGTTGTCGTGCGCCTGGCGCAGCAGTGCGAGCAAGGCGGCTTCCTGCGCCGGGTCGGCGGCCATCACCAGCTTGCCGCAGCGACGATGCGCGATTCCGCGTTCCGCGCAGTACGCATAGAGCAGCTCGCGGCCGCGCAGGCACAGCCGCGCCTTCAGAGTATCCCGCGGGTAGTAAAGGCCGGCGTGAATCACCTCGCTGTTGCGCGAGCTGGTTTCCGTGCCGATGGCGTGGTGCCGCTCGATGATCAGCGGCTTGAGGCCGGCGCGGGCGAGCTGGCGCGCCACGGCGAGACCGATCACGCCGGCGCCGATGACGACACAGTCCACGCGGTCCATGCCGGCAGTTTAGCCTGCACGCGGGGACTTGCCCGCCCCAAAAAGAAAGCTGCGGCGCGTCTGTGGGACGCGCCGCAGCGAAAAGCCAGAGCGTGCGGGGGCTAAACCAGCTCTGGTGCTGCTGGGAGAAACACAAGCACAAAAAAAAACGTCCACGTTGGCGGCAACTTTGCCGTTCACGTGGACGTCGCTGTCCGGTTGGTGCGGACCTCTTGGTCCGCACCCTGTGCTTCTAAACAAGCAAACCGTATGCCAAATTCAGTAGCCCTAGTTTCACCAACGATTCGGCTGGAGCTGTTCGCGCCGATAGGCGGTCAGGGTGGCGGCATCGCGCACCTGCCGCGCGAAACCGCGCGGGTCGATCGGTTTCGGCGGCACGTCGAGCAGGCTGGGCGGCGGGTCGATGTTGTCGGCGTGCTCGTCCTTCCACGGCGTGAGGTACAGGCCCTGGTCGGATTCGCCGTCGCCGACGACGGTGGTGCCGTCGGTGGTTTGCGCCTTCTGTTGCATGGTGTCGACGGCCGGGTTCTCGCCCGGCGCGGCGGCGGGCTTCGCCGCCAGCGCCGCGGAGGCGATGCACAAGACCAGCAACATCAACAAATGCGGCTTCATGGCATGGCTCCGACGGTGCTGCTCGCCGCCAGGCTGGTCGGCCGCAGCCGCGCCTCGAGCTGGCGGATCCACACGCCGACCATGAGGTTGCCGGTGCCGGCGAGGCGCTGGTACTCGCGATACTGCGCCAGGGC
>FTAG01000155.1_pt1 | contig 19806 bp, 22 predicted proteins | sample 1638911 | NCBI WGS metagenome assembly FTAG01 (sample SAMEA3914813, study PRJEB12502) | metagenome | biome: forest; material: soil | place: Canada | collected 2011-07-07 | depth 0.3 m
CTCGTTCGCAAGGTCGCTGAGGAAGGTCAGGGTTGCACTCTGCGGCGACTGGGTAAGCGTCTCGACCATTACGGTGACAAACGCGTTCTTGAAGTCGTGCCGCGGCAGTGCTTCGAGCGTTTCGTTCACGAGCTTCGCCGGCAGCTTGTCGAGCTCCAAGCCCATGACATCGACCCCGGCGCCAACGTGAACCAGCGCGATTTCGGGGCGCTTGCGTGAGGCGATGCCGATCGCCGTGTGAAGTGCAATGGCATCCCAGACGACTTCCCGACGTTCGACGCTGACCCCTTCACTCGCCAGGAACTTGTCGGCTGCGTCGGCGCCGACAACCTCGAAGCGCTGGACCGATCGGAACTCCCTCGTAAGCCCCAGATCGTGTAGCACCGCACCGAGGAAGAAGAGCTCCTCGTCATAGCGAAGCCCCTGCGCCTTGCCCACCAACGATCCGAACACGAAGGTTCTCATCACGTGAGTGCGAAGAACATCAGGCGATATTCGATAGACCAGATCGACAGCCTTTTTCGCCAGTGCGCTGTCGGGAATCCTGATGCCAGCAACTTCACGCGGCAATGAGGGTGTTTGATTCATTTCTCGCTCTCCGTGGGTGCCTGAATCCGACTTCGCCAAGTCGGGGGATGTTTTGTACAATACTGCACAAAACAGTTTTATGCAAGAATGTACAAAACCGATTGAGACGGAGGCGTCAAATGGCAGGCCGAGTACAACGAGCAGCGCGAGGCGGGCGTCCGAGAAAGTTCGACCAGGGGGAAGCGCTCGGCAAGATGCAGCGCCAACTCTGGACGTCCGGGCTGTCCGGAGCATCACTGGACAGCATCGCCCGCTCAGCCGGGCTCAACCGGCCCAGCCTTGCGTCGGCGTTTGGCAACAAGGATGCAATCTATGCCCAGGCGGCCGCGCAGTATGCCGCGATGATGGACGAGCGCCTCGCTCGTGCGCTGGACGTCGAGGATCTGGAGGCTGCGCTCACCAGGGCATTTGAAACGGCGATTGAGATCTACACTGCCGACGGGCCGGATGGATGCTTTGTGCTTTGCACCGCTCCAGCTGAAACCCTGACCAGTCCGGTGTGCAGGACGATTCTGGAAGGGGCGATCGACGGAATCGATGCGTTGTTCCAGCGGCGGCTGACGAAGGAAAAGAAGCTGAAACAAATAGGCCAGGCGGAGCTTTCGGTGCTCGCTGCGCAACTCGGAGCCACGCTGCACAGCATTGCGCTTCGCGCCCGTGCCGGCTGGACCCGGAGCAGGCTGCAGAAACTGGCGGCGGGAACAGTCGACCAGATCATTGACTCCATCAGGTAGCTGATGGAGGCAGGTGTTTCAGGATGCTTGCCGACGCTTCCGCTTCTTGTTTGCGGGGTGGTCGACGCGCGCCGACACCAGGATGCGGATGGCGTCGCTTGCGGTGCGGATGTCCGGCTTGCGGCCGGTGATCTGGTCGCTGTAGATGCACGACTCGACGATGCGCACGATGATGAAGGCCAGGGCATCGATTTCGATGGCGAAACCACGGCCGTCGGCCTCTGCGTTTTCGCGCAACAACTTGATCACAAACTGGACGGCGCGGTTCTGTACCGTGCTGTCCTTCGAGGTGAGGAGCTTCAGCGCATATTCGGCGTCCTGGGCGATGAACTGGCGCAGCGCTTCCGATTGAAGCAGCAGCTCCATCAAACGGTAGCTCATGTCCGCTGCGAAGTCGGCGCCTTCACCTTTGGCGGCGGCCAGCACGTGCTGCTGGGTGGTGCTCAGCACGGACCAGATGACCTCACCCAGCAGCAGTTCTCGGCTGCCGATCCAGCGGAACACGGTGGCCCGGCCAACGCCCAGTTCCTTGGCCAGCGCGCCGACGTCGATGCGCTCGCCCTCCATCCATTTCTTCAGGGCGAGCTCGTAGACGTCGCGCGGATCGGCCCGCCTGCCGGGCCGGCGCAAGGAGCGGCTCAAGGGCGTCTCTCGGGGGCTGTCTGCGTCGGGCATGGGAACGGAAAAATGGGCGATAAGTCCCAGTCTCGCCAGATTGACAGAAGAAATCAAGATGAGTCATATTAATAAAAAGACTCATAACGCTGCACAAGGCGACTATGTATTCTGGAGGCCAACTTGTTCAAACCGATGCCGTTCGTGCGCACCGCGCTGTGTGCCTGCGCCCTGGGCCTGGCTGCGTGCGGCAGCAGCGCTCCCGAAAGTCAGCCAGGTGGGGCGGGAGGTGGCGGCTTGCCGGCACTTGCCGTGCCCTTGTCGCACCAGGGCCGCTGGATCACCGATGCGCAGGGGCGCGTGGTGACGTTCCACGGAATCAACGTGGCGGCGAAGCTGCGGCCTTACACGCCACAGTCGCAGGGCTTCACCCAGGAGCACGCGGCGATGCTGGCGCGCGAGGGATTCGACACCGTGCGCGTGTGGGTGTTCTGGAACGCGATCGAGCCCGCGCCCGGCCAGTGGGACGATACCTCGCTGGTGGAGCTGAAGCAGTTCATCGGCTGGCTCCACCAGTACAACGTCTCCACCACGCTCAACTTTGCCCAGGTGGTGTGGAGCGAGAAGTTCGGCGGCCTCGGCTTTCCCGACTGGGCGGCCGATACCGACGGTCTGCCGCCGATGAACTTCGGGAGTCTGATACAGGACGGTTTGCTGGAACCCGCGCTGCACCGCGCCTTCGACAACTTCTGGGCCAACGAAGCGTTCCCCGGCAGCGTGGGCCTGCAGGACCAGTTCGCTCAGGCCTGGGTACATGTGGCCAGCTATTTCCGCGACGTGCCCGGTGTCGTCGCCTACGACCTGGTCAACGAGCCGATGGGCGGTTCCCAGTCTCCCACCTGCCTGACGCCGCTGGTGGGCTGCCCGCTGTTCGACCTGGTCTCGCTGACGCCGTTCAACCAGCGGGTGGTGGCGGCAATCCGCCAGGTCGACACCAGCCACCTGATCTACTACGAGCCGGAAGTGCTGACCGCGAGCGGCATCCAGCAGTCGCAAGTCTCGGCCGGCACCGATCCGGGGCTGGTCTACACCTTCCACTACTACCCGCAGACCGGCGATTCCGGCCTGAATCTGGCGGTGCCGCTGGCGCTGTCGTTCAACGAAAGGACCGCGGCGGCGAACGGCGACGGCCTGCTGCTGACCGAGTTCGGCGCAACCGACGACCTCACGCAGATCGGCGCCATCATCGATGGCTGCGATCAGGCCATGATGGGATGGCAATACTGGGCCTGGTATTCGACTGAGCCGACCGGGAACCCCGCGACCCCGACCACCGAGGTGGACAATCCTCAGGAGGGTATCGTGGTCGACCCGGCCAAAGCGCCGCTGGAGTCCAACCTCAAGGCGAACAAGCTTGAGGTCCTGGCCAGGCCCTACCCGTATTTCATTGCCGGCACGCCCACCTCCTGGAACTTCGACACGTCGAGCCGTACCTTCACCCTGAATTACAGCACCACCCCGGTTGCCGGGGGAGCGCCGTTGACCGCGCCGACGGTAGTCGTGGTGCCGCGGCGGCTGTACCCGGGTGGCGCTTACCAGGTCAAGGTGACTGGAGCGACCGTTACCTCAGCGGCGGGTGCCACGGCGCTGGCGCTCCAGGCGCAACCAGGTGCGCAGGCGGTAACGGTCACGGTCGCACCGCAATCGCACTGAGCCCGGCGAGTCGTCATGTTCCGACTTCGAGCGGACCCTGCCGCTCGGCTATACCGCCTTCGCTCTGCGCGCGATGTAGCGCCGCGGGGCCGGAACGCTCCGGGAACGTGAGCCGGCCTCAGCCCAGCGCCGCCGCGATCTCTCCCAGGCAGGCGGTGAGAGTCGGGTGCTTCACCTCGAAGCGCCGGATCGTCTCGGCGATGTTCTCGCGCAGGGTGTGGGCTTGCGCCAAGCCATTGCCGGACTGTGTCTCGATCTCCGTCAGCAGCTGCTCGATGTGCTGGCGCGCCGCCGGATCGCCGTGATCCAGCCGCTCCAGCTCCGCGCGCAACTGCTCCAGCGAGGCTTGCAGCTTGCCGCTGATCATGGCCCGCCTCCTCGTTCGAACCTGTCCTGCGCCGATCTTACCCCTCAGCCGGACGAAACACAGCGTCTCACCGGTTCGCCGAAACATCCCCCCTCAAATCAGGGGCCCTGTCGATGATTCCCCCATCACTCCGGCGCAGCGGCGCATCCGCCGCCCGGCTATGATCCTCGCCAAACCAGCAATTGCGGACCATGGCGATGCGTGAGGTACGGGAACTCGAGCGCCTGACCCAGGGCGGTGACGTCGACGCCGCCGCCGAATACGGCCGGCGCATGCTCAACGGCGAATGGGGCAGGGAGCACCAGCAGCGCGGCGCCGAGATGCTCGACGCCGCGGCCGCCGACGGCAACGGCGAAGCCATGGCCCTGGTCGCCATGATGGCCGGCGCCGGCGTCTACCGGCCGCAGAACTGGAACCAGGCCCTCGATCACCTGCAGCGTTCCGCCGAGCTCGGCTGGAAGCAGGCCCAGGCCCAGCTCGCCCTGCTCAGCGCCGACCGCGAGCTGGCCCTGCGCGCCGACAGCCCCGGCCACTGGCAGGCCCTGCGCCGCAGCATCGACGTCGCCGCCTGGATCGCTGCCCCGCCCAAGCAGACCATCAGCGACTCCCCCAGGATCCGCCGCGTCGAGCAATTCATTCCCGCCGGCGTCTGCGCCTGGATGATCATGCGCGGGCGCGGCAAGCTGCGCCCCGCCCAGGTCTACGGCGCCAACGCCGCTGCCACCACCGACCCCGGCCGCACCAACACCGAAGCCGACTTCAGCATCGTCGAGGTCGACCTGGTCCTGCTGCTGCTGCGCGCGCGCATCGCCGGCGTCACCGGCCTGCCCACCGCCGTGATGGAGCTGACCAAGGTCCTGCACTACGAAACCGGCCAGCAATTCAACCAGCACTACGACTTCATCGATCCCGCGGCGCGCGGCTACGAGCAGGAAATCGCCGTCCGCGGCCAGCGCATCGCCACCTTCCTGGTCTACCTCAACGACGACTACGAAGGCGGCGAGACCGAGTTCCCCACGCTCGGCCTGCGCCACCGCGGCCGCAGGGGCGACGCCCTGCTGTTCGCCAACGTCGACGCCCTCGGCGAGCCCGACCGCCGCACCCTCCACGCCGGCCTGCCGCCGACGCGCGGCGAGAAATGGCTGCTGTCGCAGTGGATCCGCAACCGCAGCCCCGCGACCGGCTGAAGCGCCGGCCGCGAGCCTGTCAACTCACCGGCGTTTGTTTTTCCGCGCCGGCGCCGGCACAGCCGCCCGCACCGCCGCCGCCGCTGCCGCGCCGGCGATCGACAGCGGCTCGGTGCTGCGCTTGGCGCGGCACAGTACGAAGGCGCCCTCCAGCGCCGACAACATGTAGATCGCCAGCTCCCGCGCCCTGCGCGCCGACACCCCCGCGTCCCTGAAGCGCAGCGCCAGCCCGTCGATCCAGCTGTCGAACACCTCGGCCGTCGCCTCGCGCAGCGGCTCGCTGCTGCTCGCCACCTCCAGCGCGATTGTCGCGATCGGGCAGGCGTCCGCGTAATCGGTCTGGCGCAGCGTCTCCGCCGCCCCGGCGAAAAAGTCCTCCACCGCCGTCACCACATCCGGCGCCGGATCGAACACCGCGCCCACCAGTTGCAGATACGTCGCCCCCGAGCGCCGGATCACCTCCGCCCCCAGCTGCTCCTTGCCGCCCGGAAAGAAATGATAGAGCGAGGCGAACGGCGCCTGCGCCGCCTCCACGATCTGCTTCACCCCGGTGCCGGAATAACCCTTGCGGCGGAAGTATTCGCCGCCCGCGTCGAGGATGCGTTCCCGCGTGCCGGTCATAGAGACTCTCCCCGTGCGCTTGCGCCAAGCCCCCCAGTATAGCTAAGCTGTAACTAGAGTGATCTATCTAGTCCGGATCGGCGGGCCGGTCCCGCGGCGGAGGCAGCCATGCGCGCATTCACCCTGTTCCTGAAGTGGCTCGCCCCCATCCCGGTCCTCGTCGGCTCCCTGCACCTGCTGCTGGGCGTCCATGCCGACGTCCTGCTCGGCGCCCGCCTGCCGCCCGAAGCCCTGGCGGATCCCGTGCTCGACAGCCAGAACCGCTTCTACGGCGTCGCCTTCATGGCCTACGGCGTCCTCCTCTACCTCTGCGCCACCGACCTGCGCAAATACGCCGCCGTCTTCAACACCGTGATCGCCTTCATGTTCCTCGGCGGAGCCGGCCGTCTGATCGCGATGGCGCTGCACGGTATGCCTTCGCCGCCGGTGATCCTGCTGGCCTTGATCGAGTTGATGGGCATGCCCCTGCTGCTGCTCTGGTACTTCCGGGTATCACAGTCCTCGCGCTAAGACTCCGCATCCCCCTCCACCGGCACCGTCACCCAGCGCGCCAGTGCAAAGCATCCCGCCATCACCAGATACGCCGCCGCCCACGGCCAGGCCGGCGCCAGCCACAGCGCCGTATCTCCCGGGGTCCAGCGGTACGAGTGCATCAAGCCCAGGGCCGATAGCGCCGCCGCCGCCAGGCACCACAAGGCCGCCCGTAGGAACTGCCGCTCGATCACGCACACCGTCGTCGCCGCCAGGATCATCGCGCAGGCAATGAAGCCCTGCTCCAGCCGCAGCGCCCCGTCGATCCACACATCCGAGCGCCCGAAGCTGCCGAGCAGGTCCACCGAAAACGGCGTGCCTCCCGGCAGTCCCGCGCCGGCCGCGTGCAAGCCCGCCTTCGCCATGAACGCGCTCCACCCGGCGAGCCCCGGCAGCAAGCCCATCACCACCGCCGGCGCATGCGCCCGCGGTACCGCCTGGAACGCCTGCGCCGCGATCACGATGCCGATCCACAGCACGATCGCCATCCCCGCTTCCACCGGCACCGCCCAGGCGATCAGCGCCAGGGTGCCGCTGAAGCAGATCAGGCTCATGAACACGCCGTTGAGGATCGAATACCCCGCCCGCGCGCCCATCGCCTTCCAGCCCGGATGCCCGATATACAACGTCGTCGGGAAGCACGAGCCGAACAGCGCCGCCGCCACGCAGCCCAGCCCGTTCACCGCCAGCGAATCCCGCGTCGAATAGCTGTCGCCCGCCGCCTGCGCCGACTCGATGTTCTGCAGCGAGCCGATCACGTTGAACAAGCCCATCGGCAGGATCACCGAAAAATAAGTCAGCCAGTAGTCCCCGCGCAGCGCCTCGAACAGATCCCCCAGCACCGGCACCGGCAGATGCAGCGCCGCGCCGGCCGGATGCTCGCCGACCGGCGCCAGCCCGCTGAACCAGGCAAAGCCCGTTCCCAGCGCCACCGCCACCAGCCCGCCCGGCAGCCCGAAGCGGAAGCGCACCCGCCCGAAATACACCAGCAGGATGATCGCCAGGGTGCCGAGCCCGATCACCGGCCGCGCATACGTGCGCAGCAGAAAGCCCAGCGCGATGAAGGTCATCGCAATGCCGGCCAGTGTCGACAGCAGCGCCGCGCGCGGCGTCGCCCGGCGGATGCGCTCCGCCACCAGGCTCCCCAGCAGCTCGATCACCCCCGCGCCGAAGCAGGCCACCAGCCCCGCATGCCAGGCCACCCGCGCCGGATCCGCCGCGCCCGCCGCCTGCGCCGCCAGCTTCGCCGGCAGCATCACCAGGAACACATAAGCAAACAGCGAAACCGTATTGATCCCGTAGGGCAGGGCGCACACATCGCTGCGCCCCTCGCGCCGCGCCAGCCGCTGCGCCTGCCAGGCGTAGAACAGATTCCCCAGCAGCAGCGACACCGCCGCCCCCGGCAACACCCGCCCGAACACCAGCTCCGGGGAAAACCCCAGCACCCCCAGGCACAGCCCGCTCAACACCAGCAGCTGCACCAGATTATCCAGCGCCAGCCCGAAGAAGCCGTCGATATCCCCACGTACGAACCAGCGCATCAAGATCCCCAGGCTGCGGATGAAACCCTTCGCCGAAGGGCGCATGCCTGCCTACGCAGTTTCCGCGCCACCCCGTAGCCCGGGTGCAGCGTCCCTAAAGGGATTTCCTTCGGTCAAAGCGGAACCCGGGAGCTTTCCCCTCAAGCCCCCGCGCCGTAGAAGTAATAATCCGCCTTGTAAGGCACCCGCACCTCCGCGCTCGCGTGCGCCGCATCGCAACCCGCCGCCGGCGCCACGCCGCCCTCGGTGTGCAGCCGCTGCACGCTCCGCACCGCGCTGAAAATCCCGGAGCCGGAATTGTTCTTCGCGCTCAGCAGCAGCCAGGGAATATTGCCGGGCGTCGGGCTGTCGCTGCTCGCCGTCAGTGCGCCCACCACCTTGCTGTCGTCGTCGCCTTCCCAGGTCGGCCCCACGTAGTGCTTGCCGATCTTCTCGCCCCTGCCATTGAGCAGATCGGCAACCGGTGCCTTCAGCACCCAGGCAAAGCCCGCGGCCGCCGCGCGGCAGGCGTAAATCTGCACCCCGTGCGCCCGCGCCTGCAGCAGCAGGGTCTGGCCCGCCGGCGCCTGCAGCCCCGCGGGCACATCGTTCCCCGGCCGATCCGTCACCGGCTGCACACAGCCGGCGGCAAGCGCAATCACGCAGACCGGGGCGAAGCGGGCAGAGGCATGGGTTTTCATGGTCCAGATTCCCTGTTCAGAAACAGCATTTTATTGCGCCCATTCGTACCACGGGGCGCTTGCGCTCTGTTTTAGACTAGATTCCGCCGCTGCGAAAGGGAAGAAATCAGCTATAGGCCCCGCCGGCGGCCCCCCGCTCAGGGCCCCGCCGCGTAGAAATCGTATTCCGCCTTATATGATACGCGCTGCTCCGCCCCCGTATGTGCGGCATCACACCCATCCGCCGCCGCCTTGCCGCCCACCGTATTCAGCCGCTGCACGCTCAGCACCTTGCCCAGGATGCCCGTGCCGGAATTGCTCTTCGCACTCAGCAGCAGCCAGGGGATCGCGCCCGCATCCGGGCTGTCGCTGCGCGCCTTCACCTCGCCGATCACCCGGCTGCCGTCCGCCGCCTCCCAGGTCGGCCCGGCGAAATGCCGCCCGATGGGCGAGCCGCGCTCATCCAGCAGCTTAGCCTCCGGCGCCTTCAGCACCCAGGAAAAATGCGCGGCATCGTCCTGCCCCGCGCGGCACTCATACACCTGCACCCCGGTCGCCTGCGCCTTCAACACCAGCACCTGTCCCGCCGGTACCCGCAAGTCCTGCGGATACGACTGCGCCGGCGCCACCGACATGCGGTCCACGCAAGCCGCCAGGCACAGCGCCGCGAGACAGGGCAGGGCAGGGTTCTTCATCGTTTGGTGCATTCCGGTCTGATCGCCAATCCACCGCCGAGTTCCGCCGACGCACCGGGCGCCGGCGCTCCGCTTCCCCCCATTCTAGCGTCCCTAAAGGGATTTCCCCCGGTCACAGCGAAACCCGGGGCTTCCCCACGCCAACCGCCGCCCCTAAACCACCACCCCACGCCCCACCCGCCGCTCCAGAAACTCCCGGATCGCCCCATTGAACACATCGTTGCGATCCCCCGCCACCATGTGCCCCGCGCCCGCCACATCCACCAGCTCGCAGTCCGCAATCGTCCGCTGCAAGGCCGCCGCCGACTCCACGCTCACGATATCGCTCATCGCCCCGCGCACCAGCAGGCTCGGCACCGTCACCCGCCGCGCCGCCGCCTCCAGCCGCAGGTGGTACTCCTCCGGATCCAGCCGGTACTCCGGCGCAATCAGCTTAGGATCCCAATGCCACTGCAAGCGCCCGTCCGGCCGCCTGCGCAGATTCTTCATCAGCCCCGCGTAACCATCCGGCCGCGGCCGGTGCGGGTTATAAGCCGCGACCGCATCCGCCACCTCATCCAGATTCGCAAACCCCTCCGGCCGCGCGCTCATGAACGCGTAAATATTCCGCACCCCCTCCGGCTCCGGCCGCGGCACCACATCCACCAGCACCAGCCCCGCCACCGTCCCCGGCGCGCTCTCCCCCGTCACCAGCAGCGCAGTCCCGCCCCCCATCGAAGCCCCGATCAACACCGGCGCCCGCTCCAAGGTCGCCATCACCGCCCGCAAATCGGAGGCGAAAGCGTCGAGCCGGTAATTCCCATCCGCCGCCCACCCGCTCTCCCCATGCCCCCGCAGGTCCAGGCAGATCACCTGATACCCGCCCGCCACCAGCTCCCGCGCCGCCCGCCCCCAGGCATGCCGCGTCTGCCCGCCCCCATGCAACAGGATCAAAGGCTGCCACGCAGCATTGCCGCCGACCTCCGCCGCCAGCTCCAAGCCATCGAATCCCGTATATCGCCGCAGCTGCATCACGCCCTCACTCCCATCGCCGCCGTTCCCACAAAACGAAAAACCCCTCTCCCGCATCGCGGGAGAGGGGCAGAGCCTGTCCCCGAGGTTTTAGTCGGGGAGGAGAGGGGCCGTAGATTTTCATCCTTCCCACACCACTCCCGTTCGTCCCGAGTCGATCCGAGTCGATCCGAAGGATCGTATCGAGGGAGAGCGCGGCCTAGGGAAATTCTGATCAATTGGATCATCGTCATTCCCGCGTAGGCGAATCCAGTTTTGCGAAGGTTGGAAATCAAAACTGGACCCCCGCCTACGCGGGGGTGACGAATTGATCAGAGGTTGCCTAACCCGCCGCCACCTTCTCCTTGTTCGCCTGATGCCGCTTCTTGCTCGGCAAAATCCCCATCAGCTTGCAGATGATCCCCAGCATGATCTCATCCGCCCCGCCGCCAATCGAGATCAGCCGCGTGTCGCGATAGGCCCGCGCCACATTGCTCTCCCACATATACCCCTGCCCACCCCAGAACTGAAGGCAGGCGTCCGTCACCTCGCGCCCGATGCGCCCCACCTTCAGCTTCGCCATCGAAGCCAGCATCGTCGCATCGCGCCCCGCCACATATTCCTCGGTGGCCTGGTACACCAGCGCCTTCAGGCACTCCACCTCGGTCTTGAGCTCCGCCATGCGGAAATGCACATACTGGTTGTCGATGATCGACTGCCCGAACGCCTGCCGCTGCCGCGTGTACTCGATCGTCTCGTTGATCAGGTTGCTGAGCCCGTCGATCCCGCTCGCCGCCCCGAACAGCCGCTCCTCCTGGAATTGCAGCATCTGGTACATGAAGCCCATGCCCTCGCGCCCGATCAGGTTGCGCTGCGGCACCCGCACCTCGTCCAGGAAAATCATCGCCGTATCCGAAGCCCGCATTCCCAGCTTGTCCAGCTTGGTCTTGCGGTCGATGCCCTTCGCATCCATCGGCACCACGATCAGCGACTTGTTCTCATGCACCTTGCCCTCGCCGGTATTCACCAGCATGCAGGCCCAGTCCGACTGCGTCCCATTGGTGATCCACATCTTCGAGCCGTTGATCACATAGTCGCCGCCTTCCTTGCGCGCGGAGGTCTTGATGCTTGCCACATCCGAGCCCGCCCCGGCTTCCGATACCGCGATCGAAACCAGCATCTCCCCCGCGATCGCCGGCACCAGGTACTCCCGCTTCAGCTCCTCCGAGCCGAACCGCGCCAGCGCCGGCGTCCCCATGTCCGTCTGCACGCCGATGCCCATCGGCACCGAGCCGCTGATGCAATTGCCCAGCGCCTGCGCAAACACCACCTCGTACGAATAGTCCAGCCCCATCCCGCCATAAGCCTCCGGCTTCGAAATGCCGAGCAGGCCCAGCGCGCCCATCTTCCTGATCACCTCATGCGCCGGCCAGATCCCCGCCTTCTCCCACTCCGGGATATGCGGATTCAGCTCCTTCTCGACGAAGCTTTTGACCTGGCGGTAAATCTCTTTGTGTTCGTGGGTAAGCAGCATTACTGTACTCCGGCGGGCAAGCGTGGCGAGAAATATATACGAGAACCCGGATACACGGTCAAATGAGCCATCGCCGATCGGGTCCGTGCGCGGGCGTGGCGGTAATTGAATTTACCGTCATATCCGGAGCAGAGGGGCTCCCCAATCCCCGGCGCCCCGCCCGCGGTGTAACAAATCCTTCACAGTCGCCCCTCAGACTCCATCCCGGCCCTTCGCTCGGATGGCTCCGCGGGTGCTGCCGGCTGCCTGAGCGAACCCATCGAACCATTTACTTGATGGACGCCTCACCCTTGTCTGCCAAACGGAGTTTGCGACCATGCGTACCCTCGGAAGGAATTCGATCATCGCCCTGGCGCTCGCCTCGGCCGTGTCCGCCTGCAGCGACAACAACAACAACGCCGGGCCGGTGCCCAACCCCAACATCGCCCTGGCCCCCGGCTTCACCCTTTCCACCTTTGCCAAGGGTCCGGCCACCACCAACAAGCCCGATTCCATCGTCGCCTACGGCGGCAACATCTACATCGGCTACCAGAACGCCGGCGACGTCAAGGACGGCTCCGTGCCCGGCCTGATGAACGAAGTGGTCCAGTACGACTTCAAGGGCAAGGTCCTCAACACCTACAACGTCCCCGGCCATGTCGACGGCCTGCTGTTCCGCAACGACACCACCCCCAACACCCTGTGGGTCATGGCCAACGAGGACGGCAACCCCGAACTGACCATCGTCAACCCCGCCGACGGCTCGCAAAAATCCTACACCGCCACCGTGAACCCGCCCCTGCACGGCGGCGGCTACGACGACATGCAGCTCCTCAACGGCGTCGTCTACGTCAGCGCATCCAACCCCAGCACTCCCGGAGCCGCGGCGCCGACCGTGGTCTCGCTCACCCTGAACAGCAACGGCACCACCTTCGACGTCGCCCCCGTGCTCGCCGGCAACGCGCAGGCCAAGGACATCACGCCCTCCGTCGGCGGCTCGCCCAATCCCACTTTCAACACCATGGTCCCCCTGGTCCTCACCGATCCGGATTCCGAAGCCATCGACGCCTCCGGCAATCTGGTCCTCGACAGCCAGGCCGACGGCAAGCTGGTCTTCATCAACAACCCCGGCCCGGCGCAGACCGTGAGCGTCCTCACCCTCACCCTCTACAACGACAAGGACGGCCCCATCACCCCGGTCGACGACACCCGCTGGGTGCCCGCGCCGGGTCCCAGCGGCACCACCTTCATGCTCTTCACCGACGCCAGCAACACCACCTATAAGGTCAGCGGGCCGTTCACGGCCGGCGACGCCTACAGCGCCGGCCAGGGGCAGGTGATGCAACTCGATACCAAGACCGGCCATCTCACCCCCTTCGTCGCCGGCATCGGCAAGGCATCGGTGCTCCAGGATCCGCACGGAATCCTGATCGTCTCGCAGTAATGGCCTGAAGCAGCAAGGCACCCACGGAACTCCCCTCTCCCGTCCCTAAAGGGATTTCCTTCGGTCACAAGCGGGAGAGGGGAGTAGTAGAAGTAGCCCGGGTGGAACGTCCCTAAAGGGATTTCCTCCGGTCAAGTGGAACCCGGGTTGTAGGGGCATGGGAAAGCCCCGGGTTTCGCTGCGCTGCACCCGGGCTACGGGGCTCATTGAACGTAAGGCAAATACGCCTTACCATTAATGCTCCCGCATGAGGCCTGATGACATGAGCACGCTGACCGTCACCGCCAAAGGCCAGGTCACCCTGCGCCAGGATCTCCTCAAACACCTTGGCGTCCACCCCGGTGAAAAAATCACCGTGAACAAGCTTCCCGATGGGCGCATTGAAGTGCGGGCTGCCGGGCCCACCGGCCAGATATCCGATGCCTTCAACCTGCTCAAGCGGCCCAAGGGCCCGAAACTGTCGATCGAGCAGATCAACCAGGTGATCGCCCGGGGCTGGGCCGGCAAACGGTGAAGATCACCGCCGATACCAATGTACTCGTCCGCGCCATCACCGGCGCCGACGCGCGGCAAAGCAAAGCCGCCCAGGACGCCTTGGCCAAGGCGGACGTCATCGCCCTGGCGCTGCCTGCGCTCTGCGAACTCGTCTGGGTGCTGGCCCAGGGCTACAAAATCCCTCCCGGCGACATCGCCGAGGCCATCCGGCGCCTCGTCAATGCAGCGAACGTCGTCGTCAATCGCCCCGCCGTGGACGCCGGCCTGGCCTTGCTGGAAGCCGGCGGCGATTTCGCCGATGGCGTGATCGCCTATGAAGGCAACTGGCTCGGTGCGGAGGTATTCATGTCGTTCGACAAACAAGCCGTCAAACTGATCAAGGCACAGGGCAACAGCGCCCAATTGCTTTAGTTTGTTTTGTCGTCATAAGACGCGCAGCCTTGATGGGGCGCTGCGCGGTAAGCGATGCGATTCCGCACCCTCCCTCGATACGCGTTGCTTCGCGACGCTACTCGGGACGAACGGGAGTGGATTGCGGCGGAGGAAGTGTCGGATCCGCTTCGCTTGATCCGACCTACGGGCTTCGCAAAACTGGATTCCCGCCTACGCGGGAATGACGATGATCCAATTGTTCAGAGGTTCCTTAGTCTGTTTTGCCGTCATACCGGCGAAAGCATGTCCCGAGTCCCGTAGGACGCGCTGAGCGCAGCGGCTACCGCGAAGCGCCCTATCAAGGCCGCGCTTCCCCTCTTCCGCCACCACCCCAACCTGAAAATTTTTTCAGACTCCCGTCAGCCTGCATTCAGGCGCCTGCGCTAGCTTCGGTCCCGCCTTCATTCCAGGGCATGAGACCAGCACCGCCGCAGGAGCTTTTATGACCCATTCCAGAGCAGTCGCCGCCTCACAGACGGCAGTACGCCTGGCTGCCGCCGGCGTCGGCGCCGTCATCTGCACCCTCGCCGCCGTCCCGGCATGGCTGTCCCTGGCATTCGGCAGCATCGGCGCCCCCGGCTTTCAATCGTCCTACGTACGCCAGCGCCGCGGCCGTTCCACCTGAGAGATTCAATCAGCATGCACTACCAGCATGCGGGCGGTATCCCATGTACGTTTCATCCCACACCCTGAGACAAGCCCTGCTGCGCATCTTCACCGAAGCCGTCGCCAACCCCGGCGAGAGCCTCAGCTTCTCCGAGATCGCCCGCACCTGGTCCCGCACCGGCCTGCGCGATCTTGACCTGCGCATCGCCGTGCGCGAACTCGTGGAAAGCGGCGACCTCCACCCCCTCCAGCGCAACGGCACCCTCGGCTTCACCCTCAACGCCGCCGGACCGCATCGTCCGCCTTGGCAAGGCAGCGAGCTGCAACTCGCCATGGCGGCGGGCGAATAAAAGGCCTACCCCAGCCGCGCCTCCATCGAAATCCGCGCCTTCAGCAACTTCGAAACCGGGCACCCGGCCTTCGCCTTGTTCGCGATCTCCAGAAACTTCGCCGCGTCCGCTTCCGGCACCACCGCCACCACATCCAGGTGACTCGCCGTGATCTCGAATCCATCCCCCACCTTGTCCAGCGTCACCGTCGCATGCGTCTCGATCTTCTCCACCTTGAATCCGGCCTCGCCCAGCATCAGCGACAGCGCCATCGAAAAACAGCCCGCATGCGCCGCCCCGATCAACTCTTCCGGGTTCGTCCCCGGCCCATCCTCAAAGCGTGACTTGAACCCATAAGGCGCCTCCTTCAAAACGCCCGTCTCGGTGGAGATGCTGCCGCCGCCGTCCTTGATGCCGCCTTTCCATACCGCCCATGCCTTCTTTTTCATGATCGCTCCTTGATCCGCGTTCGCCGCATTGCGAAATGCCGCACCAATGCGACAGCGCTCACCCGCATAAGTGCGGCTGCCCCCGCCGCCGCAATCCCTATGTCCGCTGCCGCACGGACGTCACCTCCCGGCCATGGCAACTTGATCGCGCATCGGGATGTCGGCGCACCCGAAGCTCGCCGGTCAAGGATGACCGGCTCAAGCATCAAGGAAGCAGCGGGCCGCATCCCCGGATGCGGCCCATCTCCTTCGGCGGCAGGCCTGTGCCAGCCGCCTGCCGCAAGCGTGGTTGTTTTTCGGGGGAATTCATGGAAAACATGACCGCATCGGATTGGGCCTGCCTCGCCAGCATCGAGCGCGGCGAGACACCCGCTGCCCCGTCCCGCGCCCGGCTCGAGGCCCTGCAATTCATCGTCACCCGTCCGCACAACACCGTCGCCATCACCGGCCTCGGCCGCGATGCCCTCATACGCCGCCAATACCGCCTCAGGCCGCCTGCCCAGCAAAAGCAACACGCAACCGCCCGCTAGCGTTCCCGAGTGCAGGCGGGAGGGAGCGGCTCAGGAAGTGCCGGCATCCCCGCGCAAGCCTGTCCTCGAATGCTGTAATCGGGGAGCGGGGATCCAGCAGCACACACGCCTTCAACAGCGTGTCGCCCCCGTGATCTTGAACGCATAAACCGAAGCCGCGGTGGCGTCCATGTCGCTCGCCGCCCCCTTCATCCCCCGCGCCACCAAATGCTCCCGCACCCCCAGCGCCTGGTCCGCGCTCCCGCATCGGAACGTAATCCACCCGCACCCATCCCCTTCCTCCGCCACTCCATGGTGCCGCAGCAACCGCTCCACCGGATCGGCCGCCGTCCCGACGCACCACTGCGTATAGTCCCGCCCGCACTTGCGCACGTAACCCTCGATCGCCTGAATCGCTTCAGCATTCAGCATAAAACCCCGCACCAGTGAGTATTCCAAACATCATTTCTCAACCGTCACCACAAGCGCCTGCATCTTCCCATCCACCTCTCCTGCTCCGAACCGCCCCGCAATCGCCTGCGCCGCCGCCTCCGTAGCCTCGCCCAGCCGGTTCAGGCCGCGCGCCTCGATCTCATTCCGCAGTGGGCTCCCCTGGCAATATGCAATTGCCGCGCCGCGCGCGGACTCCGCCCTGCTGCGCGCCACCGTCGCGATCTGCGCCGCCGTGCCAAACCAGATAAGTCTCTTAGACCTTCGGCACCGAGCCGGCAAAAACCTTGTCGCGATCGGACATGGGCAACTCCCGTGAGCTGTCATTGTGCTCCGATATCCGCGCCCAGACGCACCGGATAGGAAGTAGCCCGGGTGGAACGTCTCTGAAAGGATTTCCTTCGGTCGAGTGGAACCCGGGTTGCCGGGGCATGGAAACGCCCCCGGGTTTCGCTGCGCTGCACCCGGACTACGGGGCTCGATACACCCCTTCGGATCTACTCGGGGCGAACGGGAGCGGATTGGGGCGGGGGAAACTGGATCCCCGCCCCTCGACAAGCTCGGGACATACGTGGGGATGACGAGGTAATAAGCGCGGGGAGCGAAACCTCTCGCCCCCCGCGCCAGCCTCAGTTCACCACCGTGATCTCGTCCACCACATACTGCACGCCGGGCGTGCCCCAGGCGGAATGCTTGGCCAGCTCGCGCTCGGACCAGCTGTGCGCCGTTCCGGTCAGGGTCACGCTGGTGCCGTGCACGTTGACGAAGATGTGCTGTGCCTCGCTGGTGGCGCGGCGCTTCAGTGCCGCCTCGATGTCCGCCTTCACCACGCTCGCGGAAACCTTTGCCTTCACCGTGATATTGCCGGTGACCCCGCGCACGCCCAGCAAATGGCGGATCGCGCTGATCGCCGCCCGTCTCTGATAGTCCCAGTCCACTTCACCGGACAAGGTGATCCAGCCGCTTTCCACCATCACCTTGATGCCGCCCTGGGCCGGCGTGAGCGCCCACTGCAGCACATTCTCCGCCGAGCGCGCGATCTCCACATCCGTGCGCAGGCTGGTGCCGGACAGCTTCACCTCGATCTCCACCGTCAGCGCCTTCACTCCCGCCACGCGCTGGGCGGCGCGTTCGGCGTCCCACTTCTCCGAATAAGAGGCCACATGGCCGGCCAGGGTTACGATACCGCCCGTAACCTCCACGCCGATCTGCGCCGCGTTGATGGAAGGCTCCCAGCCCAGCTCCGCGGTCACGTCCTTTTGCAGTTGCATATCAGTTTTCATGATCTGTACTCGATTCAATTGATGGACGCGCAGCCTGCGCCCGCAATCCCCTCGGGTCTGTCCGAATTCGCGCTTACAGCTCCCGCTTCGGCCCCCCAGGCCCTTCACAGCCGCCCCCGTGTGATGGCGCACCGACAGCGCGGATAAGCCGCGTGCAGGCTCATCGCAATTCGCCGGCCCCCGGCCCGCGACCGCCCCCACCGCACAGGACAACCCAAATGCTCTACCGCATCGAAAAACTCATCGGCATGTCCATCGCCGCCACCGACGGCGAGATCGGCAAGGTCAAGGACATCTACTTCGACGACAAGCACTGGGCCGCCCGCTACCTCGTGGTCCAGACCGGCACCTGGCTCGATGACCGCAGAGTGCTCATCTCCCCCTTCACCATCGCCAGCATCGACTGGGATTCGCGCATCCTCCGCCTCACCCTCAGCATGGAGCGCATCAAGGCCAGCCCCTCCATCGACACCGACAAGGCCGTCTCCCGCCAGCACGAGATCGAGCTCTCCGGCTACTACGGCTATCCCGGCTACTGGAGCGGCCCCCTGCTCTGGGGCGGCACCCTCTACCCGCTGATCCCCACCGGCGAGATCGCCATCGTCAATCAGCCCGCCACGCCCGGCCAGGCCCCGTCTCCGCCCGACCCGCACCTGCGCAGCGTCAAGGAAGTCAGCGGCTACAACCTCGAAGCCACCGACGCCGCCATCGGCCACATTGAAGACTTCCTCATCGACAACGAGAGCTGGGCCATCCGCTACCTCGTCGTCAACACCCGCAACTGGCTCCCCGGCAAGCACGTCGTCATCCCGCCGCAATGGATCGATCGCATCGAGTGGCAGCAGCAGCGCGTCTACGTCGGCGTCCAGCGCGCCACCGTCCAGCACGCCCCCGAATACGACCCCAGCCTGGAATTCTCCCGCGCGGGAGAAGCCGGCCTGTACCAGCACTACGAGCGGCCCAGCTACTGGTAACGAGATCCCCTCTCCCGCGTGCGTGACCGCAGGAAGTCCCTTCAGGGAGGAGAGGGGTAGGGGAGAGGGGCCGTAGATTTTCCCCGCCCCACCCACTCCCGTTCGTCCCGAGTAGCGTCGCGAAGCAACGCGTATCGAGGGATAGCGCCCACCCCTCCACGCACCCCCTCCCTCGATACGCGTCAAAAAACGACGCTACTCGGGACATTCGGAACAGCACGATCCTTCGGGGCTACTCGGGGCGAACGGGAGTGGCTGGGGCGGGGGAAACTGGATCCCCGCCTACGCGGGGATGACGAGGTAATAAGGAAGCCCGTAGGCTGGGATGAAGCGCAGCGGAATCCCGGCGCCCCCATCGCTCCGCCCCAAGCATCGCCCACCACGCCGCGCCCCTAAACCGCCGCCTTTCCCTCCCCCGACGCAGCCAACCCCAACTTCCCGCAAATCCCCCCAAACCGCGGATCATCCCGATACGCAGTCACAAACGCCGCATACCGCAACGTCGTCACCCCCGGATCATGCGTCCTCAGCCCATGCTCCAGCCACTCGAACACTTTGTCCGCCTCCTTGCGCTGCGCATACACCTGCGCAATCTGGAACGCTCCGCTATCCGGGTACTCGTCAATCAAAACCTTTAGCGCCGCATCCGCCTCCGCCCGCTGGCCGTTCGCGTTGTACGCCACCGCCAGCGCATACGTCCGCCAGAACTTGTCCGTCTCCTTCTGCGCCAGCTCCACCGCCCCGGCCGGCTGCCCGCGCAGCACCCGCACCATCGCCAGCTCGCAATAACTCTGTGCCGCCTCCGGCTGCAGCTCGATCGCCTTGTGCAGCACCGCCTCCGCCTCGTCGTAGCGCCCCAGCGCATCCAGCGTGCGCGCCAGGTACACGTACGCCGCGCGGTTCAGCGGATCCAGCGCCGTCGCCCGCTTGCCGTACGTCACCGCGTCGTCCAGCCGGCCGAACGACGCATTCACGATCCCCAGCGAAAGCGCCGTCTGCGAATTCTGCGGCGCCAGCTCCATCGCGCGCCGGTACTCCGCCTCCGCGGCCGGCAGGTTGGATACCGTCAGCTGCAACACCC
>FTAG01002296.1_pt1 | contig 19734 bp, 18 predicted proteins | sample 1638911 | NCBI WGS metagenome assembly FTAG01 (sample SAMEA3914813, study PRJEB12502) | metagenome | biome: forest; material: soil | place: Canada | collected 2011-07-07 | depth 0.3 m
CAAGCGCATCCTCTACGTCGACGAGGACAGCTGGCTGACCCTGTGGGCCGACAACTACGACGCCCGCGGCCAGATGTACCGCATCACCCTGATCAACTACCACTACTCGCAGGAATCCAGTTCCTGGCATCGCGCGGTGTCGCTCTACCACGACCTTACCGCCAATGCTTATGAAGCCGGCTATCTGGTCAACGAGGAGCCGAGCGACAAGTGGTGGAAGCTCAACCGCACCAACATCACCCCGGCGCTGTTCACGCCGGATGCCGCGGCGCGCGGCGGCCATTGAGCGGGAGGCGCGCCGTGGCGGGCGCTCCATGTTTGGTAGGTCGGGCTTCAGCCCGACAGCGGGCGTCGGCCTGAAAGCCGACCTACGAAGAGGCCGGAACAGCGCGAACCATGAAATCAGCATTTCTCACCGGCGCCAACGTCGGCCAGGCCAACCTGCTGGTCAAGAAGCTGGCGCAGCAGGGCTGGAGGGTATTCGCCGGCGTGCTGCCCGGCGCGCCGACCGACCTGGTGACGGGCGGCAATATCGTGGTGGTGGAGCAGGACGTTTCCAGCACCGAATCGGTCCGCCACAGCGTCGAGGCGGTGACGCAAGCCCTGGGCGGGCAAGGCCTCAACCTGCTGATGAATGTCGCCGGCGTCGCCAACATCGCGGTAGGCGTGATCGAGGCGGTGAATCTGGACGAGATGCAGCGCCTGTTCAATATCAACACCTTCGGCCAGTTCCGCGTGGTGCAGGCCTTCCTGCCGCTGCTGCGCCGGGCGGCGCCGGATGCGCGCATCGCCAACTACAGCTCCGGCGCCATTCTCGCCAACCCGGTCGGCGCCGGGCCGTACAACATGACCAAGCATGCCATCCACGGCATGACCCTGACCTTGCGCCATGAACTGGCGCCGTTCGGCGTCCAGGTCACTTCCATCATTCCCGGCGGCGTGCTCACCGGCATGTCGGCCAACGCGCACCAGAACACCCGTATCACCTGGAACAAGCAGCCCGAGGAAGTGCGCAAGGTCTACGAGCCCTTCCTCGGCAAGGTGATGATGCAGGTCCTGCCGGACATGCTGGAGAAAAGCGGCAGCAGTCCCGAGCAGGCGGTGGAGGAAGCGCTGCGCATCCTCGCGCTGAAGCGCTGGAAGCCGATGCATTACGTCGGCAAGGATGTGAAGCCGATGGGCCTGATGCGCCGCCTGCTCTCCGACAGCCAGCTCGAGAAGCTGATGCGCTCCACCTTCAAGATCCCCTCGTACAAAGCCTAGCCGGGGTCCTGGATCGGTAGCGGCGCAGGATGCGCCAGTACCGGTAAATTTGCTGGCGTCGTGAAGCGGACAGCGTTAGGATGGGAGCATAGGCAATAGATTCTGCGCTGCCGGCTTCGGGGGAGGCTGGCGCCGGATGTAGTTGGGAGCAAGCCGCCAAGGACGGCTCTATCGCTTGATCGATTCGGCCCCGGGACGCAAGTCCCGGGGCTTTTTTGTTTGTTGCGGCGCGGCAGGTGGGGCGCCTAGTTCCACCGCAACGGGCGGTCCAGGGCCTTGAGCAGGGCGCCGTCGAGGCCGTAGATGTCGGACTTGAAGGCGGGGCGGCTGCCGTCGTGCAGGTCCACCGTCCAGTACGCCAGCAGCACCGGTACCGGCGTGTTCAGCTTCCAGGTGCGGGTGGCGCCGGAGGCCACCGCCTCGTCGAGCGCCGCGCGGCTCCAGCGCTCGGGGTCGTTGAACAGGCGCACCGCCAGCTCGTAGGGCTCCTGCAACCGGATGCAGCCGGAGCTGAAGGCGCGCGACTGGCGCGCGAACAGTTCGGCGTGCGGCGTGTCATGCAGGTACACCGCGTAAGGATTGGGAAAGCTGATCTTGATGTGGCCGAGGGCGCCGTCCGAGCCGGACTCCTGGCGCAGGCGCAAGCCGGACGGCGGGCTCTTCCAGTTGACCTTCTCCGGCGCCAGTTCCTTCCAGTCCGCCGTATAGACGTGCAGCTTGTGCGCCGCCAGATAACCCGGGTCCTTGCGCAGCTTGGGGAGGATGTCCTTGGTATAAATCGTGGGCGGCACCACCCAGGCCGGGTTGATGGTGATCTGGTCGATGGCCGACTTGAACATCGGCGTCATGCGGTAGGGCTGGCCCACCTGCACGCGCGAGCTCCACACTGGCATCGGCTCGCCCTGGAAGTAGTGCAAGGTGAAGCCGGCGATGTCCACCACCACCAGGTCGCCCTTGATCTCGTGCAGCAGCCAGCGCGCCCGCTCCAGGTTGACGCGCAGCTGCGCAATGCGCGCCTGCACCGGCAGGTTCAGCGCGCGGCGAGTGGCGCCACCGACGCCGCTGTCGGTGTCGAGGTACTGCTCGTCCTGGTAGCGCAGCGCCGCGGCTGCCAGTTGCGCATCGTAGTGGGTGCTCGCCAGCGCCTCGTCGGTGAGATCATCCGGCAGGTAGCCGGAGTCCTGCAGGCGCCGCCGCAGCAGCAGCACGCGTGGATCGTCGCCTCCCGGCTTCAGGGTCGGGCCCTCCGGCAGGATCGGCCAGCCGCCTTCGCCGGCGACGTTGCGCAGCGAGCCCATCGCCTCGCGCAGGCCCTGGTACAGCGGATGCTGCGGACGTGCCTTGGCGAATGCGGCGGCGATGTCGCTGCTGTCCACGCCGCTCAGTGCCAGCTGCAGCGCCTGCTGCGGGTCCGGGCTGGCCGGGTCGAAGTTGCGCCCGGAATCGACCGTGCGCGGATCGACCTTGCCGCGGTACAAGTGGGTCAGGGCCAGCAGATAGGCGCGCGTCGCCAGCAGCTCGAAGCCCGGATCCGGTGCAGTGCCGGCGGAGGTGGAGGCGGCGAGGGCAGCCTCGCCCTGCGCGATCTGCGATGCCTGATAGTCCTCCGGATCGAGGCCGTCCAGGGTCAGCTCGTACAGGGCGGCGATCAGGGCATCGACCCGCTGCGGGTCGGTCCAGGCCGGAGCGTAGGCACGCTGGCGATAGAACGCGACCGCCGCCTCGTTCAGGCTCAGCCTGGGCGAGCTGGTGATCAGCGGACCGCCGGGTGCCAGCTGCTCCACCCGCAGTTGCAGGGCGCTGGGCGGCGCGGCGGGCTGGGTATCGGCCGCGTCCTGTGCCGCGGCGCTCCCGGCGGAGACGGCGAACAGCAAGGCCAGGCCTCCGCGCAACAGCCGCAGCCCAACATGGCTCGGCCGGCCAACCGCAGCAATACTCATGAACCCCCCGACGAAATTTGCGGCCCGCGGCAGTACCGGTGCACGGGTGCTCTCGGTTAGCATAGCCGCAGCACTGCCCAGCGGCACTTAAAACTTGATTCTTACCTCATTCCGGATCGCGCTCGCCGCGGCCATGCTGATCCTCGTGCCCCTCGCGGGCCATGCCGCCGACGGCGGCCTGCCCGTGGCCCTGCACCGCGCGGCGCCGGCGCTCGACTCCGACGTGCTCAAGCTGGCACTGCGGGCCCGCCAGTGCGCGATGGAGCAGGGCCAGCCGGGTTCGGACCGCCTCGGCGTGATCGACTACTCGCGCCCCTCGGTCCAGCCGCGGCTATGGGTGTTCGACCTCGCCCGCGGCAAGCTGCTGTACCAGGAACTGGTGGCCCACGGCCGCAACTCCGGCGACAACTACGCCCGCGACTTCTCTAACGCCGACGGTAGCCTCGCCTCCAGCCTGGGTCTGTTCCGCACGCTCGACCCCTACCAGGGCCACAACGGCTACTCGCTGCGCATGGACGGCCTCGAGCCGGGCATCAACGACCACGCCATGCAGCGCGCCATCGTCATCCACGGCGCGTCCTACGTCAGCACCCGCACCGCCAGGCGCGAAGGCCGCATCGGCCGCAGCTGGGGCTGCCCAGCGGTGCCCCTGGCGGCCGCGCCCCGGGTGATCGACGCGCTCAAGGGCGGGCAGTACCTGTTCGCCTACTATCCGGACCCGAACTGGCTCGAGTCCTCGCCTTACCTGCACTGTTCCGGCGCGACCGTGGCTGGCGCACCCTAAAACGTAGGCATGGCGGACAGGCCATTCAGGTCGCACTTTCGACGGTCGATGCTGCTGGCGGTCGTTACCGCACTGCTCAGTGGGTTCGCAGTTTCTCCCCTCTATTTCGATGGGCAATTTTCAAACGGTTACCACCGACTAGCGGAACTAGCTATGTTGCCCAGCGCGGCATTGGGTTTTATCTGGTTTGCGAATTTTGTGTGGGGCTTGTTCGCTTACGGTTTGCGCGGAGCTTACCTGCTCATAGCTGCGCCCCTGGCGCTACCTGCCCCGGTGCTAATAGCCATGATTATTTACTCTTGCGCCAAAGGCGCATGCTTCTAGCTCAAGGTCCGTCAGGTACATACTTCCATTAATTGTTTCTATCATGCCGTTAAATTTTGCCTATATCGCGGCAAAATCCCTTATATATCCATTTTCTAGGCATCTGTAACCATAATAGTCTTGCATTCGTCACCCCGCCTTCGTATTATGTTGCATTGCAACATAAGGAGGCTGCCATGCACCCCCTGCCCTTGGTGACTTTGATTATCGGTCTGTTCGTCGTCAGCGCCCTGACCCTCACCGGTCTGATCTGGGCCGACTGGCTGGCCGAGCGCCGCCTGAACCCGCCGCAGCGGGATCACCTCCAGCTCAGCATGGAATCGCTGATCCAGGAACTGACGGCCTGAGCTGAAACGAAAACCCCCGGGCCGCCGCAACGGCGGCCCGGGGCATGGGTCTACCGCCTCTGCCTCGAGGCGCTAAGGTTTCTTGTGCTGCTGATCCTCGCGGCGCGCCTCTTCTTCCATCTTTTCCGTCGTGTCATGTGAGCCGTACTGGCGGCGGCCGGCCTCCTGCTGCCGCTGCTGCTCGGTGCCCGGTTGACGCGAGCCGTGCTGCTGCGACTGCGGCTGCGAGCCGTGCTGCTGGCGGTTCTGCTCGCCCTGCTGGTGCTGCTGGTTGCCGCTGGGCTGCTCGCGGGCGGCATCGGGGGCGCCGGGACGCTTCTCGTGTTCACCCTTCTGGTGCTTGGACATGTCTGCCTCCTTGCATGAATGGCCACGACGAGTCGTGGACAGCGGATTCACCACTGCCTGATATAGGAACGGCTAGTGCCGGCCGAGTTCCGGCGGATTGAGGCCGCCGCCGTGTAAAGCCGGCAAACCCGCGCGGGGCGCGGCTCAGCGCTGGGCTTCGAGGCTTTCCCAGCGGGCATAGGCCTGCCCAAGCTCGCGCTCGATGACGGCCAGGCGCTCCTGCAAGGCCAGGGCGCGGCCGCGGTCCTGCTGGTAGACGCTGCCGTCGCTCAGCGCCGCCGACAGCTCGCCCTGTTCGGTTTCCAGCTTCTCGATCAGGCCGGGCAGGGCGGCGAGCTCGCGCTGCTCCTTGTAGCCGAGTTTCACGGCGGGTTTCGGCTGCGGCTTGGGCGACGCCACGGCGACCTTGCTCTCCACCTTCGGCGCGGTCTTCTCCGGCCGCTGCCGCACCCAGTCCTGGTAGCCGCCGATGTACTCGCCGATGCGGCCGTTGCCCTCGAAGGCGAGGCAGCGGGTCACCACGTTGTCGAGGAATTCGCGGTCGTGGCTGACCAGCAGCACGGTGCCGCCGTATTCGCCGAGGCGCTCTTCCAGCAGGTCCAGGGTCTCGACGTCGAGATCGTTGGTCGGCTCGTCCAGCACCAGCAGGTTGGAGGGCTGCGCGAACAGGCGCGCCAGCAGCAGGCGCGAGCGCTCGCCGCCGGACAGGGCCTTGACCGGGCTGCGCGCGCGGTCCGGCGTGAACAGGAAATTCTGCAGGTAGCTCATCACGTGCATGCGGTTGCCGTCGATTTCGACGAAGTCCTTGCCTTCGCCGATGTTCTCGTAGACCGGGCGGTTCTCGTCCAGCGCCACGCGCAGCTGATCGAAGTAGGCGACCTGCAGATTGGTACCGTGACGCAGAGTGCCGCTGTCCGGCGCCAGCTTGCCGAGCAGCAGGTTGAGCAGGGTGGTCTTGCCGGCACCGTTGGGGCCGATGATGCCGATCTTGTCGCCGCGCAGCAGGGTGGTGGAGAAATTGCGCACCAGCACGCGCTCGCCGCGGCCGAAGCTCACGCCCTCGGCTTCGGCCACCAGCTTGCCGGAGCGTTCCGCTTCCTGCACCGCCAGCTTCACCTGGCCCGGCAGGCGGCGCCGCTCGCGATCCTCGTTGCGCAGCTTGTAGAGGCGCTCGACGCGGCCCTGGTTGCGCGTGCGCCGTGCCTCGATGCCCTTGCGGATCCAGGCTTCCTCCTGCGCCAGGCGCTTGTCGAACAGCGCGTCCTGCTGCGCCTCGGCGCGCAGGGCTTCCTCCTTGCGCCGCAGGTAGTCGTCGTAGGTGCCGGGCCAGCTGCGCAGGATGCCGCGGTCCAGCTCGATGATGCGCGTCGCCAGCCGCCGCAGGAAGGCGCGGTCATGGGTGACGAACAGCAGGGTGCCGCTCCAGCCGCCGAGGAAATCCTCCAGCCAGGCGATGCTGTCGATGTCGAGGTGGTTGGTCGGCTCGTCGAGCAGCAGCAGGTCCGGCTCCGCCACCAGGGCCTGGGCTAGCAGGGTGCGGCGCTTGAGTCCGCCGGAGAGGGCGGAAAACTGCGCGTCGCCGTCCAGCTCGAGCCGGGTCAGCGCCGCTTGCACGCGGCTGTCCAGCGACCAGCCGTCGTGGCTTTCCAGCGCGCTCTGGATGCGGCCCAGCGCCTTCATGTCGTCCGGGCTGTCGTGCAGGATGCGGTGGTATTCCGCCACCAGCCGGCCGGCTTCGCCGAGTCCGGCGGAGGCCACCTCGTAGACGGTGCCTGCCAGATCCTTGGGCACATCCTGCGGCAGTTCCGCCACCCGCAGGTTCTGTGCGCGGATGATTTCGCCGCCGTCGGCATGAATGCTGCCCGCGATAACCTTCATCAGGGTGGACTTGCCGGTGCCGTTGCGGCCCACCAGGCACAGGCGCTCGCCGCGCTCCAGGCTCAGCTCCACCTTGTCGAGCAGCACGGTGCTGCCCAGGTTCAGGCTCAGGTTCTTCAGGTTCAGCAGCATCGGCGGCGCAGGGGGAATCGTTCGGGCGCGTATTGTAGTCGCCGCGAGGCTTGCAGTCGCCCGGCCTGCCCCCATGGTGGCATTGAGCCGGCACCGGCTGGCCGGTTACGCTAGCCCCGACAACAAACGAAAGCAGATTCCCAAGGAGCGTTTCATGATCACCCGCAGCCAGGTTCCGACTCGTCTCGACGACGAAGACGAGGACGAGCCGAAGAAGAGCACCCCTCACACCAATCCGGTCAACGAACTGGAGATGAAGCTGCTGACCCAGCGCCGCGTGCTGGTGTTCGGCGAGGTCAACGACCGCCTGGCGCGCGATGTCGTCGCCCGCCTGCTGTTCCTGGCCAGCGAATCCGACAAGCCGATCGACGTCTACGTCAACTCCCCCGGCGGCCACGTCGAGAGCGGCGACAGCATCCACGACATGATCCGCTACGTCGACGCCCTGGCGCCGGTGCGGGTCATCGGCACCGGCTGGGTCGCCAGCGCCGGCGCCACCATCTTCCTCGGCGCGGTCAAGGAGCGGCGCCTGTGCCTGCCCAACACCCGCTTCCTGCTGCACCAGCCGCTCGGCGGCATCCGCGGCCGCGCCGGCGACATCGCCATCGAGGCGCGCGAGATCGTCAAGATCCGCGAGCGCATCAACCGCCTGATCGCGCGCGAGACCGGCCAGCCCTACGAGAAAGTGGAGCACGACACGCAGAGCAACTACTGGATGAGCGCGGAGGAAGCCATCGCCTACGGCATGGTCAGCCGCATCATCAACAGCGCGCGCGATCTCTAGGCCGCGGACCAGGGAGAAAGGCATGACGCAGGACGCGCGCAGCGTGACCCGGCTGCTGCCGGCCAAGCCGGCACAGCTCACCGGCGCCGCCACGGTGCTGCGTGCACTGCCGCGGCGCGAGCAGCGCCGCGTCGGCCCGTTCGTGTTCTTTGACCATTTCGGCCCGTATCCGTCCGACGGCGCGATGGACGTGCTGCCGCATCCGCATGTCGGCCTGCAGACCGTCAGCTACCTGTTCAGCGGCGCCATCGAGCACCGCGACTGTCTTGGCTCGGTGCAGGTGATCCGCCCCGGCGACGTCAACTGGATGACCGCCGGACGCGCCATCACCCATGCCGAGATGGTGATACGCGGCGGCGAGGAACTGCATGGTATCCAGACCTGGGTTGGCCTGCCGCCGGGGCAGCGCAAGATCGAACCGGCATTCCAGCATTTCGCCGGCGAGGTCCTGCCCGAGGTGGAATTTCCGGGTGCCACGGTGAAGGTCATCGCCGGCGCCCTCGGCGAGCGGCGCTCGCCGGTGCCCAGCTACCAGCCGCTGACCTATCTCGACCTGAGGCTGCAGGCGGGTGCGGAGTTATCCCTGCCGGTGAACCCGTCGCACGAACTCGCCTTGTATGTCGCGGTCGGAGAGGTGACACTGGGAGAGACGGTCGTCTCCCAGGGTGTGCTCGCCAGTCTTGGCGACGGAGGCGAAATCCTCCACATGGTCTCCTCCCGCGGTGCGCGCGCCGTGCTGGTCGGCGGCGAGCCCATGCAGGAACCGACCGTGATCTGGTGGAACTTCATCGTGGACAGTGTCGAGGAGGGGCGTGCGTGCGAGCAGGACTGGAAGGCGGGGCGTTTTCCCAAGGTGCCGGGTTTCGCATGAGGCCAGGCAAGGGGAGCGGTGCGCTTGCAAGCTTCGCATTGGCACTGCTGCTGAGCATGTTCGGCAACGCCGCCCTGGCCCAGTCCTCGTCCGGCGCCCCGCCGGCCCCGCCTGCGGCGCCGCCGCTCGCCTCCTCGGCGGAGGCCGCTGCCGCCGCCGCCAGTGCCAGCCCGCCGGCGGACGCTGACGACAACACCAAGAAGATCAACCTGCCCAACGTCAATGTGCAGGGCAAGCGCAATGTCTTCAACGACAACGACAAGAAGATCAAGGAACTGCAGGACTCCCTGCCGTGCACCGGTTGCGATGCCAAGCCGCACACCAAGAGGAAGTTCGTGAAGCGGGTGCTCGACGCGGTGAGCGATCGCGTGCTGCCGACCGAGGCGCCGGACCACAGCGACCGCGATCCCAACGACAAGGCGCAGGAATTCTCGCAGCAGAACACCTGCAGCGCCGGCAATATCGGCGGCTGCGTGCCGGACAACGTCAAGCCCTGAGTTCGCCGGGCTCGGGGGCGATTCCGGTCTATTTCGCCGCCGCGGCCTCGTCCTTGCGGAAGCCGGCGCTGAGCGTGCCCTTGCTGCGGGCCAGGTTGATCAGGGTCGGGTAGAACTGCACGAAAGTGTTGTCGACCGCGCCGTGCGCGCGGTGGCAGCTGTAACAGGATGCCTGCACCGGAATCTGTTGCGCCGGCGCGGTGCCGTCGCCGTCGAAGAAGGCCCAGCCGCCGTCGGCAAAACGCGCGCTGTCCTTGACGTGCACTTCCACGCCCATGAATTCCGGGGTCTGGAACTTGCCGCGCCGGTTGATTGAGCCCTCGGTGCTGGCACCGCGCAATTCCTTGACCAGCACGGTGTGATCGGGCCAGGTGCCGGTGTCGAGGAAGCTGCGGTAAGCCTGCGGCTGCACGAAGACGTTGTCGAACATGTGCATGTCCGGGCTGGAGCCGGCGCTGTAGCTCATGTCCAGGCTCGAGGTGAGGAAGGTCCACTGCCGGTAGTCCGCCGGCACCACCAGTTTGCCGTCCGCGCTATACACCGGCGCCGCGGGGCCATCGGGCGCGGCGAGGGCCGGCACGGCGGCGAAGATGGCGGCGCAGAGCGCGAGGGCGGATTTCAGGTTCATGCACGGTTCCTTGATGCGGTGCGCGGCGTCCTGGCGCCCAGGGTCGGGCCGAAACGCTCGCGGTAGTGGGATGGGGTGATGCCGAAGCGCCGTTCGAAGGCGCGGCGGAAGACGTCGTCGCTATGGAAGCCGAGCGCGCCGGCGATGTCGCCGATCGGGCGCCGGCCGAGACTGAGGCGGCGGCAGGCCTCGCGCATCCGCGCGTCCTCGACGTAGCGCGCCGGGGTGCAGCCCAGGCTGGCCTGGAAGCGCCGGTTGAATTGGCGCGGGCCGAGGCAGGCGCGCTGCGCCAGCGCCTCGACCGAAAGATCATGCCCGAGATGGGCTTCGATCCAGGCCACCAGCTCGGCGAAGCGGTCGGCGCCCTGCACTTGCGCCTGCAGCGGCTCGGAATACTGCTCCTGGCCGCCGGGGCGTTTCAGGTAGACGATCATCTCGCGCGCCGCCGCCAGGGCCAGGCCGGGGCCGCAGTCCTCCTCGATCAGCGCCAGCGCCAGGTCGATGCCGGCGGTGATGCCGCCGCCGGTGTAGTACTTGCCATCCTTCAGGTACAGCGGCCGCGCATCGACCCTCAATGCCGGGAACTGCTGCGCCAGGCGCGGTGCGAAGCGCCAGTGGGTGGTGACGCGGCGGCCGTCGAGCAGGCCGGCGGCGGCGAGACCGAAGGCGCCGGTGCAGACCGAAGCGACGCGCCGCACCGAGGGCGCGCGCCGGCGCAGCCAGTCCGCGGCGGCGGCGGTGACGCGCGGCTCGCGCAGACCGCAGCCGCCGGGGACGATCAGGGTGTCGAGCGGCGGCGCGTCGGTGGCGGCGCAATGCGGCTGGAAGATCACGCCGGACTCGGCGGCGAACGGCCTGCCGTCGAGGCCGATGACCAGCAGTTCATAAGGCGGGACGCCGCCCGTGGTTTCGTGCGCCAGCTCGTTGGCGTTGGTGAACGCCTCGAGCGGACCGGTCAGGTCCAGCGCGTTCACCTTGTCGAAGCCCAGCATGCCGATGCGCCGCACCGATCCGCCCATGTCGTTTCGCTCCATCGCACTATAGGAAATGCCGCCGGCGTCCCATAGGACACCGGAGCGATGATATCGGACATGCGCGATTTCCCCGGCCGTGATGGCCGGGGTTGGTTCAGCCGAGCGGGTTGCGGCGGCTCAGAGCGGCTTGGCGTACTTCGCGCGTAGCACTTTCTTGTCGAGCTTGCCGACGCTGGTCTTGTCCAGCGTCTCGACCACCAGCACCTGGTCGGGGATGCCGTACTTAGAGATCACGCCTCTCTCGACATAGCCGGCGATGTGCTGGCGCACCGCCTCGGGATCGAGCTTGGCATCGGGCTTGGCCACCAGCAGGGCCATCGGCCGCTCGCCCCACTTGGGGCAGGGCGTGCCGATCACCGCGGCCTCGCTGATGCCAGGGAACTGCGAGATGATGTCCTCCAGGTCGAGCGAGGAGATCCATTCGCCGCCGGTCTTGACCACGTCCTTGACGCGGTCGGCGATGTGCAGGATACCGCGCTCGTTGAAGCTGCCGATGTCGCCCGAATGCAACGCGCCGCCGCGCCACAGCTCCTCCGAGCGCTGCTTGTCGTGGAGATAGCCCTGGGTCAGCCAGGGCGAGCGGAACACCACCTCGCCATTGCTCTTGCCGTCGCGCGGCAGGGAGTGCATGTTCTCGTCCACGGTGCGCACGTCGCACAGCACCACCGACTGGCCGGTGCGGCAGCGCAGCGCGGCCTGGGTGTCGAGGTCGGTGTTCAGTTCCTCGCTGGACAGGTGGTTGACGATCTGCAGCGGCCCGGTCTCGGACATGCCGTAGCCAGCGTATACATCGATGCCGCGTTCCAGTGCGGCGCGGGCCAGGCCCTTGGGCATGGCCGAGCCGCCGATCACCATCTTCAGCTTCGACAGGTCCTCGCCGGCGCCGGCCGGGTGACTGATCAGCATGTGCAGCAGGGTCGGGACGCAGTGCGAGTGGGTGACCTTTTCCTCGCGGATCAGCTTGAGCAGCAGTTCCGGCACGTAGCGCCCGGGATAGACCTGCTTGATGCCGAGCAGGGTCGCGGCGAACGGCATGCCCCAGCCGTGCACATGGAACATCGGCGTGATCGGCATGTACACGTCTTCACGGTGGATGCGCCCCTGCGCCGGCGCGGTGCCGAACCAGGCCAGGATCGCCATCGCGTGCAGCACGATCTGGCGGTGGCTGAAGTACACGCCCTTGGGCAGGCCGGTGGTGCCGGTGGTGTAGAAGGTGGTGGCGCGGGTGTTCTCGTCGAAATCCTCGAAGTCGTAGTCGGGCGAAGCCTGCGCCAGCAGCGCCTCGTATTCGCCGCTGAAGGGGATCGGCGAGTGCGGCGCTGCGCCGCTGTCGTCGAGCAGTACGTAGTGCTTCACCGTCTCCAGTTCGCCGCGGATCGCTTCGAGTACCGGCAGGAACTCGCTGTTGACCAGCACCACGTCGGCGCGGGCGTGGTTGAGGCAGTACAGGATCTGGCCGGGGGACAGGCGGATGTTCACCGTCTGCAGCACGCAGCCCATCATCGGGATGGCGAAGAAGCTCTCGAAATAGCGATGCGTGTCCCAGTCCATCACCGCCACGGTCATGCCGGGCTTGATGCCGAGGCCGGCAAGGGCCGAGGCCAGGCGGCCGACGCGGGCGCGGGTCTCGACATAGGTCTGGCGCCGCTCGCCGCGATAGCTGATCTCCTGCTGCGGCGCATTGGCCAGCGGCGTGATCCACAGCTGCTTGATCAGCAGCGGGAAGTCGTAGGCGGACGGGGTGCGAAAGATGGGGTTGAAGCTCATGCCTGCTCCGTGATGCGTTCTAGTGCAGCGAGGCCAGGAATTTCTCGAGGTGCGGATTGACCTGACCCGGGTGGGTCAGGTTGGCGGCGTGACCGGCGCCCTTGATCACCACCAACTCGGCGTGCGGCAGGCCGTGCGCCAGGGCTTGGGCCCGCTCCAGCGGGATGGCGAGGTCGGAATCGCCGTGGACAACCAGGGCCGGCATCGGGATCTGCCCAAGCCTGGCGTGGATGTCGTCGCGCTCGCCGAGCGTGTGGAAGCACTGCGCCAGATTGACCGGCTTCCAGCCGCGCCACTTCTGTTTCCAGGCGGCGCCGCCCTCCCAGTTCGGGGCGAGGATGATCTGCTCGATGGTGTCGGCGATCTGATCCGGCAGGCCCTGGGTGGCCCAGGTCTCGATCATCATCTGGTAGCCCGGCATCTTGGCCGGGTCTTCCAGGCCGGCCTGGGTATTGAGCAGGATCAGGCCGCGCACGATTTCCGGGTGGGTGAGGGCGCAGCGCAGCGACAGGAAGCCGCCCTGCGACATGCCGGCCAGCACCGCGCGTTCCACACCGAGGTGCTTGAGCAGGGTGGCGAGGTCATTGGCCGAGTCGTAGTAGGTGAACGGCGCGAGCGTATCGCCGGCGCTGCGGCCGTGGCCGCGCTCGTCCCAGCTGATGCAGCGATAACGGTCCTTCAGCGCCGCCGCCTGCGGCGCGAACATGCTCTGGTCCATCAGCAGGCCATGGGAGAAGACTACCGCCGGGCCGTTGCCGCCGGTGTCCTCGTAATAAAGTTTCTGGCCGTTGACCTGGGCGTAGGGCATCTGCTTCTCCTCGCTGTCGTCCGGCCCGGTCGATGCCGGGCCTTGTGGTGTGACGAGTCTAGCGCGGTTGTCGTGTCTGTGGCGCACATGCGTTGTCACGTGATACTGCTCCACTACATTCGTCCGCACCCAGCCCATTCCTGCCCGTCGCAACCGGTCGGGGTCGGGACATAAAGCCACCCTACTTCAGTCAATACCCTGCCCGCCTGCTTGTACCGGTCTTGGCTCCGCGGCTAGCATCTAGCGACATCTAGATCATTGAGGGACCTGTGACAGCTGAACGCGCGAAGAAGTGGATGGGTGGGATTCATCGCTTCCTTTGCCCACTCGGCGCTGGTGAGACTGGATACCAGGCCATATGAAGCAAGTTGCCGTTGCCTGTACCTTTGCAGTTCTGATACTCGTAGCGGCCTGTGGGCGAGACGCGAGCCCGCCTCGGCAGTTCCCGGTCAAAGATTCTCATCTCTACCAGGGCACCTGGCCGGAGTACATGTGGTGGCTAGATAATCAACATCTTCTATTCTCCGGATATACCGTCAACCCGGGCGAGCGCTTTACCTCCGAATTCATCAAGGGCAAACCCGGAATCTTCATTCTGAACGCTAGCGATCTCAGCCATGTCCGCCATGCTGACCTTCAGCCCGCACCGTGGTTTATCTGCTACAACCGGGGATTTATTGCCTATTCCACGGATGGCGGGCCTCAAGGTGACGCGCAAAGAATCATCATGGCGGGGCCTCTGGGCGAAGAAAAGCAGCTGCTGACGGACGTTTTTTGGGCAAAGAATCCAGAATTGAAGCAGTGCCACGAGAACTATCCGAAAATTGACGATAGCCCACAGCAGACCGCTTACGCGGTCGCTTTGTTGCCGGGCGATGGGACAATCGAAGTCTCGCCCAACAAAGAACCCGGCTACCGATTTGATCCTAAGAATCAGAATAGCCCTGTTGTACTCAAGCGCCCGGGGCAAGTACCTATTGTCTTGCCAATTCTGGCTAAAGAGATGTATTACCAAGGCAAGGTGACTTACTCGGAGTTCGCCGGCAAGTACGTCTTGATCCCAGACACATGGCCCGGACACGAGGTCACAAAAAATGAGGCTTGGCCCGACAACGAGCCGCGGCGTGTTTATCTGATCTCTCGTGAAGGCAAGGTCGAAACATTCAAGGCACCCCTCGAAGCGCGAATGCTGTCGATCGCCCTCCCTACGCGTCAAGGACTGTTTATCGGTTCAAATGACCATCCGGACGGCGCATACAGTTTGGCCGGAGGCTGGGTACTCTTCGCTGGAGGCTGGAAAAAGATTTACAGCTACATCTCTCAGGCGACCGTTTCGCCCGACGGATGCAAGCTTGTTTATCAGAATGGAGCAAGTCAGCGGGACCTTGTCCCAACATTGAAGGTGCTGAACCTCTGCCCGCAGACCACAAAGTAGGAAAGCTCTGGATGTGCTGACTTTGTGGCGGTGTGGGTCACAAGTGCCCCGGCGCCCAAGCGGCTGCTTTCAGGGAGAAGCCGACCACTGAATGGCAGCACTAGCTTCCGGTCATTGGAGCGCTCCACAAATGACTGCCGGAGTATTTTTGACTAGCCACCCAGAGCGCAAATCAGATCGGCAACCGCCGCAGCCAACGCGGCTCGATCCAGTACACCTGAACCGCGCCGGAGGCGTCCTCGAAGCGGATCGCCACCTCGCCGCAGTCGTCCATCTCGGTGATGGTGACGGTCTGGTCCAGTTGCGCCTCGTAGGGGTCCTGCCGTTCGACCGGCAGGCCGTACAGGTACAGGCGGTCGATGTAGATGAGCGTGGCGCGGTCGCCCACGGCGAGCATCTGCCCGGCGCCGTCGAGCGGGGTGCCGCCAAGGCTGGGCCGCGTCATTCGCTAGCGGGGCTTAGAGCCCGCCGGCACCGAGGAAGCCGCCGTCCACGGTCAGGGTGGTGCCGGTGACGTAGCTCGCCGCGTCCGAGGCCAGGAACAGGATCGCCGGGGCGATCTCCTCAGGCTGCGCCATGCGCCCCAGGGGAATCTGCGGCAGCACGGTCTTGAGGATCTGCTCGTTCTTGGTCAGGGCCGAGGCGAACTTGGTGTCGGTGAGCCCGGGCAGGATGGCGTTGGCCCGCACCTTCCAGGGCGCGCATTCCTTGGCGAAGGCCAGGGTCATGTTGATCACCGCGGCCTTGGTGATGGAGTAGATACCCTGCATATTGCCGGGCTTGACGCCGTTGATCGAGGCGATGTTGACGATGGAGCCGCCGCCGCCTTTCTTCATCAGCTTGCTGGCCAGGGCCGACAGTTCGAAATAGCCCTTGATGTTGACCTGCAGGGTCTTGTCGATCATGCCCACATCGGTGTCGGAGATGTGGCCGAAGTAGGGATTGGTGGCGGCATTGTTGACCAGGATGTCGAGCCGGCCGAATTTTTCGGCGATTTCCGCCATCAGGCTCTTCAGCGCCGCCGACTCGCCCTGGTGGGCGGCGATGGCGGTGGCCTTGCCGCCGGCGGCGGTGATGGCGGCGGCGACCTTGTCCAGGTCTTCCTGCTTGCGTGAGGAGACGATCACGTGGGCGCCCTGTTCGGCCAGCAGGCGGGCGGTGGCCTCGCCGATGCCGCGCGAGGCGCCGGTGATCAGGGCGACGCGGCCGCTGAGGTCGAAAAGTTTGGTGGACATGGGGGCTCCTCTGCTATTGTCGTTTGCGGTCTACCCATCTTAAACACCTCGCATGGACCAGGCACGTTTTGAAGTCCTGGTGCAGCGGCTGACGCGCCGCGCCCAGGCCCATCCGCTGCGCTACCGTCTCGAAGTGCTGGGACTGGCGGCGCTGGGCTATCTCTACCTGCTGGTGCTGGTGCTCGGGGCGGTGTTGTTCAGCCTGGGCCTGGTCGCGGTCTGCCTGCTCAAGCCGATCCTGCTGCTCAAACTGCTCAAGCTGGTATGGCTGCCGATCTGGTTCGCCTGGTCGGTGCTGCGCTCGCTGTGGGTGCGCATAGCTCCACCGCAGGGCCGCGAGCTGCGCGCCGGGGAGGCGCCGCGCCTGTTTGCCGAGATCGAGCGCATCCGCAATGCCATGGGCGCGGCGCGGCCGCACCGCGTACTGGTCACCGACGACTACAACGCCGCGGTGTCGCAGGTGCCGCGCCTGGGCGTGTTCGGCTGGCCGCGCAGCTACCTGATCGTCGGCCTGCCGCTGATGGCGGCGCTGAGTACCGACCAGTTCCGCGAGGTGCTGGCGCACGAGTTCGGCCACCTCTGCGCCGGCGACTCGCGCATGACCGGGCGCATCTACCAGATGCGCATCACCTGGATGCGCCTGCAGCAGCAGTTCGAGCGGCGCGGCGGCTTCATGATCCGCCCCTTCATGCGCTGGTTCATCCCGTACTTCAACGCCTATTCCTTCGTGCTCGCCCGCGCCCAGGAATACGCGGCGGACCGCGAATCGGCGCGCATCGTCGGCGCCGCGCCCGCCGGCGAGGCCCTGGTGCTGGCCGGCATCGGTCATGACTACCAACAGAAGCAGGTGTGGCAGCCCTTGTGGGGCCGGGCGCGCGAGGAAGAGCAGCCCAGCGTGCTGCCGTACACGCGCCTCCTCGACGAAGGGCGTGCACGCAGCGACTGGAGCGATGCCGCGCAGCGCCTGCAACAGGCCCTGCAGCAGAAGACCGACTGGTCCGATACCCATCCCGCGCTGAGCGAGCGCCTCGGCGCGCTTGGACGCCAGGCCGCGGTGCCGTCGGTCGAGGGCGCTACAGCGGCGCAGGAGCTGCTGGGGGGGATGGCGCAGACCCTGGCCGCCGAGCTGGACAAGCAGTGGCAGGCCTCGGTCGCCGAAGGCTGGCGCAAGCATTTCCAGGAAACCGATGCGCGGCGCAAGGAGCTGGCGGCGTTGCTGGAGCAGGCGGGGCAGGCCCCCTTGGATCGCGATTCCTCCTGGAAGGCGGCGCGCCTGACCGAGCAGCTGCAGGACAGCGCGGCGGCCTTGCCCTTGTATCTGGCCTTCCTCGGGCAGTACCCGGACGATGCCGGTGGCCTGTATTCGGTCGGCCGCATCCGGCTGGATCGCGGCGAGGAGGCCGGGCTTGAGCTGATCGAGCGGGCGATGCAGGCCGACATCGAGGCGATCAAGCCGGGTGCCGAACTCTCCTGGCGCTTTCTCAACAGCCAGGGACGCACCGAGGAGGCCGAGCGCTACCGCCAGCGCTGGCTGGAGCGTGAGCGCATCGAGCAGGAGGCACGGGCCGAGCGAGCCAATTTCACCGCCGGCGACGAATACGAAGCGCACGGCCTCCCGCCTGAGACAGTGCAGGGCTTGATGCGGCAGCTCAAGGAACTGCGTTTCGTCAGCAAGGCCTGGCTGGTGCGCAAGCGGGTCAGGCATGGGGCGGAGCAGCCGCCTTACCTGCTGCTGGTGCGCAAGCGCCGTTTCGACAGCACCGCCGTGGACAGTGCGCGCAGCACCTTGGAGCGGCTGGCGCCGGTGCCTGCGGAGACGACCATCGGCGTCTACAACGGCAATCTGGCGAAGTTGTTCAAGCGGGTGGGCCAGGTCAAGGGCGGCTTGGTCTTCCGCCGGCCCTTGTTTTAGGGTCCCTTGCCGTCGCGGGCTGTCGGTGACATTACTGTAATAAAGACGCCCATCCATTTGATTAAATTATAAATATATGGATGTCGTTCAATCCGGAATATGACACTGCTGCGTCCTTATTCTCATTTGGACTAAGAAAATAACCGGCAACCGCTTTTTCCGCAGTGCAGCAGGCCCTATCATGCGCCCCCTTAAGGTGCCGCAAAGCTGCGGCATCTCCGTAAGTTTTCACGAGGGCAAGTGCAGTGACCATCAAGACGGACACGGTGATTATCGGTGCCGGGCCTTGCGGGCTGTTCCAGGTATTTGAACTGGGCCTGCTCGGCATCAAGGCGCACCTGATCGACACGCTGCCCGAGCCCGGTGGACAATGTACCGAGCTGTACCCCGACAAGCCGATCTATGACATTCCGGCCCTGCCGGTGTGCGGCGCGCGCGAACTGATCGAGCGCCTGATGGAGCAGATCAAGCCTTTCGGCCCGACCTTCCACCTCGGCCAGCAGGCGACCGATGTGCGCCGCTTCGAGGATGGCTCGTTCTACCTGAAGACCAGCAAGGGCACCGAGTTCCATACGAAGACCATCATCATCGCCGGCGGCGTCGGCGCGTTCCAGCCGGTCGAGCTGCAGCTGCCGGGCGTGAGCGAGCGCGTCGACCGCGACGTGTTCTACAAGGTGCGCGATCCCGAAGTCCACCGCGGCAAGCACGTGGTGGTGCTCGGCGGCGGCGACTCCGCCCTGGACTGGGCGTTGGCGCTGAGGGACAAGGCGGCCAGCGTGGTGCTGATCCACCGCTCCGACAAGTTCAAGGCGGCGCCCGCCTCGGTGGCGAAGATGCACCAGCTGTGCGAGGAGCTGGAGATGCAGTTCCTCACCGGCAGCGTCACCGAGTTGCGCGAGGGCGAGAACGGCTCGCTGCGCGAGATCCAGGTCACCGGCAGCGACGGCGTCGCCCGCCGCCTGGAGCTGGACCACCTGCTGGTGTTCTTCGGCCTGCACCCGAAGCTGGGGCCTATCGCCGAGTGGGGCCTGAACCTGCACAAGAACCAGATCCACGTCGACACCGAGAAGTTCGAGACCTCGACTCCGGGCATCTATGCCGTGGGCGACATCAACTTCTATCCGGGCAAGAAGAAACTGATCCTGTCCGGCTTCCACGAAGCCGCGCTGGCCGCGTTCGCCATCAAGGCGCGCCTCAACCCGGGCGAGAAGGTGCACCTGCAATACACCACCACCAGCCCGATGATGCACAAGCGCCTGGGCGTGGACGATCCGTTCGCGGAAGAGAAGCGGGCGGCGTAGTTCGGCATGAGGTATTGAAAAACGGCCCGCTTGCGGGCCGTTTTTCGTTGGCTTGCCGGGAACACCCGGCGTGGCATGCATGGCACACATGGCTCGCGCGGACCATGCGTGCCATGTATGCCATTCTTTTGCGTTGGCATGCATGGTGTTGGCTGCGGGGGGTCTGGTGGCATGAATAGGGTTTCAAGGGGACTTCGTCATTCCCGCGCAGGCTGAATCCGGAGACATAGGATTGTCCTCCGCCACCTACCCCTCACCCTAGCCCTCTCCCCACGAACGTGGGGAGAGGGGACTGAAAGCAGCGACGCCTGGCTTTTGATGTTGCTGTTGCTGTGCGTTTGACGTTCCCCCCCCGTAACTGCGCCGAGCATCGCAGCCTGCGTCGGACCTCAGCCGGCGGCTGTTTGCCGCCGGGCGAGGCAGGATGCCGAAGCGTCCAGCGTCAG
>FTAG01001888.1_pt1 | contig 19716 bp, 18 predicted proteins | sample 1638911 | NCBI WGS metagenome assembly FTAG01 (sample SAMEA3914813, study PRJEB12502) | metagenome | biome: forest; material: soil | place: Canada | collected 2011-07-07 | depth 0.3 m
GATCACCCGCAAGATGCAGCTGGCGCAGCAGCGCTTCACCGAGATCCGCGAGGAGCTGCCCCTGCTGTCCGCCGCCGAGCCGCACGAGCGCCTGCGCGCCCTGGAAGTGCACTCCATCCTGGACTGCGCCGACATGGCCGCCCACGCTTCGCTATACCGCACCGAAAGCCGCTGGGGCCTGTACCACCTGCGCGTCGACCATCCGCAGCGCGACGACGACAACTGGTTCGTCCACACCCTGCTGTACCGGGATGCGCAGGGCCGCATGGCCAGCCGCACCCGCCCGGTCGAGCCGTACAGCGTCCCGGTCGAGGAGCGCGAGCGCGAGGCCTACCGCCGCCTGCGCGTCGACAGCGCAGCCACCGCCTGAGAACTGCGATGCCTATCGTGATCAACCGCGTTTCCGTCCCTGTCGTCGTCGACGAGGAAAAATGCATCGCCGACAAGGGCTGCCGCACCTGTATCGAGGTCTGCCCGCTCGACGTGCTGCGCATCAATCCCTTCAATGGCAAGGCCCACATGCGCTTCGACGAATGCTGGTACTGCCTGCCCTGCGAGAAGGACTGTCCGACCGACGCGGTGACGGTCAACATCCCCTACCTGCTGCGCTGACATGAGCGAGTTCGTATCTGCATCGGCCACCGACCTGTCGCGCCTCGAATCCCTGATCGGTTCGCCGGACGCCGCCGTGCGCCTGGTCGCCGTGCGCGAAGCCGCCGATGCCTGCGATCCGGACCTGCTGCCGGTGATCGAGCGCGCCCTGCATGACGCGGAAGCCGAAGTGCGGCTCGAAGCGGTGAGCGCACTTGACGTGCTCGGCGACGCGCAGTGCGTGCCGCCGCTGATCGGAGCACTCCACGATCAGGACCCGGACGTGCGGCGCGAAGCCGCGAAGGCCCTGGCCGAATTGAAGGATCCGGCCGGTGCCGCACCCCTGCTGAAGGCCGTGGAAGCCACCGCCGATCCCTGGATCCTTGCCGCGTTGCTGGAGGCGCTCAAGCCCCTGCGCAGTGTCGATGCCCTGCCGGCGGCGACCGCCCGGCTCGATCATGCCGACCCGCAGGTGCGCACCGCCGCCGTCGGCGTGCTGGGCTACCTGCAATCGGCGCAGGGCGTCGGACCGCTCATCGCGCTCAGCGCCCACGACACGGCGGCGGCGGTGCGCCACGCCGCCCTGCGCGGCCTGGTGCATGGCGAGGCCGCGCAGGTGGCGCCCGCGGCACTGGCCGCGCTCAGGGACGCCGAGTGGATCATCCGCGCTGAGGCCGCGGCGATACTGGGCAAGCTGCGCCATGCCGAGGCCGCGCCGGTGCTGACCGGCCTGCTCGATTTCGAGCCGCAATGGCAGGTGCGCGAGCAGGCGGTGGAGGCGCTCGGCCTGCTGCGCCACAAGCCGGCCGTCCCCGCCATCGGCCGCAGCCTCGCCTCGCCGGTGAGCAACCTGCGCAAGGCTGCGGTAATCGCCCTCGGCCGCATCGGCGACCACTCGGTGCGCCTGCTGCTGGCCAGCGTGCGCGAGGACCCGGACGCCCAGGTGCGCAAGCTCGCCGGCCAGCTGCTGACCGAGCTTGAGACAGGCTCCTGACAAAAATACCAGCGTACAAACCTTCCGCTGGCGCGTAACATCGAAAGGGGGGCAGCGCCTGCCGTGGCGACATCATTGCGTCATCCGGCGGGCGCAGCCTGAAAGCCCCATGCAGAGCATGACAACGGAGGATGTGCGCATGAATACCGAAGCTGTAGCCAAGCGCCTGGTCGCCCTATGCCGCGAGTTCAAGTACGAGGAGGCGCAGAAAGAGTTGTACGCCGACGACGCGGTCAGCATCGAGCCGGAGGGCCTGCCCCCCGGCGCCCTCGGCAGCGTCAAGGGTCTCAAGGCCATCATCGAGAAGGGCCACCAGTTCAACGCCGGGGTCGAGGCCTTCCACGGCGGCACTGTCAGCGACCCGGTCGTCACCGGCAACTGGTTCGCCCTCACCATGGTGCTCGACGCTACCTTCAAGGGCCGCGGCCGGATGAAGATGGAGGAGGTCTGCGTCTACCAGGTGCGCAGCGGCAAGATCGTGAAGGAGCAGTTTTTCTACGACATCGGGTAGTTTGCAATCGTCATTCCGGTTTTCACCGGGATGACGATGAACAGAGGTTCCCTAAAAGCGGCCGGCGCCAGCCGGCCGCTTCACTGGCTCAACGCACTCCCCGCATACTGCCCCGGAATCAGGATCGGCAGTTCCACTCCGGTAATGCTCACCGAGTATGGATTCGGCACCGCCACGATCGACGTATCCAGGGCCGAGGCGATCGGCGGGATCGAGGTGCCCAGCACCATGTTGACGATATTGGTCGCGCCCGGCGCGCTGGCCGCGCTCAGCACCGCCGAATACTGCACGTGCTGCGGATAGAACAGCAGGCCCACCACGTCGCCCTTCTGCAGGCGCTCGCCCACCCCCGGCAGCAGCACGGCCGTGTCGTTGGTGCCGGCGTTGTTGGTGTGGTCGCCCTGGACGAAGCCCGTGACCTCGTCGTCGACCAGGAAGGTGCTGCCGCCGCGCTGGATGCCGACGCCGATGTAGGCCACCGCGGTCTGCACCGAGCCGCTGCTGGCGCTGACCGTCAGCTTCGAGATGCGCGGTGAGCCCGCCAGCACCTCGCTGTCGCCGGCGATGGTAGTCACCGGCACGAACACCGGGTTGACCGTGCCGAGGGGCACACTGGCGCTGAGCGTGGCGATGCTCACCGGCACGGCGCCGCTGCCGCTGAGCGAGCCCACCGGGTAGTCATTCAGGCTCAGGCCCACCGGCGTCACGTTCGGGGCGCCCACCGTATCGGCGACCGAGATGCAGACCTTGGGAATCGCGTCGTAGACCGCCGAGTCCTGGCCTTTCAGCTTGTCGTCGAACCAGGCCAGGATCGAAGTCACGCCCTGCACCTTGCCGCAGTTCGCCGGGCCCTCGAGTTGGTTGGCGAGCGGGTTCATGTGGCCGCCTTCGGTGGTGAGCAGGCGCACGTCGGCGCCGGTGCCGGCGAAATAGCTGTAGTTCCAGTACGCGTCGTTGAGGTTGAACAGGGTATCGCGGTTGCCCTGCAGGAACAGCGCCGGCACCGCGCGCAGCTTCGCCTGGGTCTCGCCAAAGCCCCAGGGCTTGCCCGCCACTTCCTGTTGCTGGAAGTAGGCCGCGCTATGGGTGAAGAAGAACGGCGTGATCTCGGCCGGCTGGATCGGCCGCGGCTGCGTCGTCGGCAGCGACAGCGCGTTGTCGAGGTTGGCGCGGGTGCGGATGGTGCTGGCCTGCGGCCCCTGTACGCCAACGGCATTGCACTGCGCCGCCACCAGCGGCGTGTTGTGCACGCCGGTGTTCGGCGTGGCCGAGGTCGAGGCGGTGGTCGCCAGCAGGCACAGCAGGCCGTCGAAGGACAGCTTCACCGCATTGCCCGGCGTCAGGCTGTAGAGCAGGTCGTTCCAGGTGCCGTTCGGCACGATGGTCTTGATGCGCGCGTCCAGCGCCGCCAGCGGCATCTCGAAGCCGCCGCCGTAGCTGTAGCCGATGGTGCCGACGTTGAGGTCCTTGGCCACGCCGCTGTTCGGCAGGGTCTGGATGTTGAACGCCGCGGCGTGGTCATAGGCCCAGTCGAGGATATTGCGCGCGTCCTGCACCTCGGCTGCGGGGTCGATGATGCGCGCATTGGCGTCGGTGGAATCGCCGTGGCCGCGCTCGTCATAGCTGATCACCACGTAGCCATGGTAGGGCAGGGCCTGCACCAGCTCGTCGATCGAGGCGAAATGTGTGTCCATCGGATGCAGATCACCATTCGCGGCCAGGGTCTTGAGGCGGTTGCCGCCGTAGCCATGGCTTTGCAGGATCAGCGGAAAGCTCTCGCCCGGGCAGTGCGGCGGCACCAGCACCGAGAAGGCGATGGTCGTGGTCGGCTGCGGATTCGCCGTGGGGTCGGAGTCGGTCGGGATGTTGTCGGTGATGCTCTGGTTGCTGGCTACGGCAGGCGCCGGATTGGTGCAGGAACTGCCCGGCCCGCCGGACGATCCGGACCCGCCGGAAGACGCCACCGGTTTGGAACTGCCGCAGGCCGCCAGCAGCAGGGCCAGGCCGGCCGCAAGCAGGCTGTTCCGGATCTTCATCGCCTCTCCTCTTCGCGTTATGGTCGTGAAGCTTCTGTATCGACTATACGCCGAGTCGTGAGGACGGCCGCGTGGAGCTTATGGCAAAGAAATACCGGACCGGATTGCGACAGGTTCCGGCCTGGGCTGCTGCGGCAACGAGGATCAGTCGTCGCAGGGTTTCACGGCAATGGTGTAGCTCTGCACCCATTCGCGCGCCTGGCCGGCATTGGAAACCGGCGTGATGGTCAGCGTGTCGTAGGCGTAGCCGCTGCCGTTCGGCGAGCACATCCGGGAGGAGTCGAAGCTTACAGTGACCGCGCAGGTCGCCCCCGGCGCAATGGCGTGCCCGGTGCAAGTGGTGCTGTTGACGGTAGCCACGCCGCCGCGGACGGTGCTCACCTCGACCGCGGAGATGGTCAGCGGCAATTCACCGTCGCTGGTCAGGGTGACGCTGAAGGTGTAAGCCCCTTGCGGCGGATAGGCGTAGCCGTTGGGTGTGTCCCAGGTGTATTCCGCCGCAGGGGTGAAGACAAAGCCCTTGTTCGGCAGCAGGCTGCTGTCGGTGCCGGCGTATTCGCCGCCGGCGTTGACGGCGTAAACCGTCCTGGTGCCGGTGGCATACAGCGGCGTGGGTATGGCCGGTGCGCCCTTGGCAACGCCGAGCAGGTTGCCGTGCAGGTCCCAGGTGCAGGTCTGGTAGTACCAGGTCGTGCTGCTGCGGCCGCCGCGCCCGCTGCCGGAAGTGGTGATGGAATAGGAGCAATTGCCCACCACTTCGCTGCCATTGAAGGAGTATCCCGCCACGACCAGGTTGCGTCCGCCGGGGTTTGGCGTGAACTGCAACGGGAACTCGTAGGCTGAGGCAAGACCGGGAAATACGGCGCAGCATGCGACCATAAGACCACTCGGAATTTTCATGACTCCCCCCAAATATTGATGCGCTTGGCTGGCGCTGAACCTTCTTCGCCGCAAGCTGCGCGCATCGTCGGCGCAACGCCAATGGGATTCCGACAGGCGGCGTGGAAAGGCATGCGATGCGGTCGGCGCGCGGAAAGCCGGGCTGGTTCCGCGAACGTTGGGGCTAAATCGGGTCCGCCAATTCCAGTACACGCCGCTCGCTGGTCAGAACCAGCCCGGCCCGCGCCGTCCTGCCCGGCCAGGCCCGTCGCATAGCCGTCAGGTATGCCAGCAACTGCGGCCGGTATCGTTCCAGCAATGCCGTGGTATCAGCATGGACCGCGGTCTTGTAGTCCAGCACCCACAGGGTCTCGCCGTCGTCCACCAGCCGGTCGATGCTGCCGTTGCGCTCGCCGTCGCTGTACGGCACTTCGTTCCAGCCGCGGGCATGTCGAGTCGGGTCTATGTTGGCGCCAGCGTCGGCGATATCAGCAGGGCGGCCTTGAACAATTTGCAAAGTCAATGGCTTGGCAATAGGCTAGGGGAGCCTAGCAAGAAGGCTTCGGCCTCGGGGTGTGAGTCACACTCTGCAAAGTATTTTTATTTTTCTGGCGTTGGTACCGGATACCTACTACGCCAGTCGGCGTAGTAGGTATCCGGTACCAACGCCGTGCTCTAGTAGGCAGCCGACGATGCTCTTGGATTTGTTGAAATCAAAGAAAAGCGGTGTCTTAAAGTCGCTTAATGCGTTTGCGAACGCAGCAAAGGTTGGCGAGATTACATCACGTAAGGACGAAGTCACCTTCGTTTTTTTATGTGGCGGGAACAATCTTGACGGAACAACTTCTGCTCGCCGACAGGCACTTCTCAGGTTTTCAGAGCGGGGCTTGCAAAATTGCAAGTTTTTTATTGCAGAGAAATTTTTCAACGCCTATCTGCACGAGTTCCCTAAAAAGAATTTGCTTGATGCAGAAGCGCTCTTAAGTGAGTTTGCGGACCACGTCCTCATTGTTTTGGAAAGTGCAGGCTCCCTATGCGAATTGGGGGCTTTCGCTTACTCCGGTGATCTGCGAAAGAAGCTCATCGTCATAAATGATCTGGCTTTCAAAGACGTGCCGTCTTTCATTTCAAAAGGGCCGATTCAAGCAATTGCAGAAAACGGAAATGAAAAGCGTGTTCTCTACTACAAGATGGTCAATACCGGCCATCCAAGCGAATCAGATGCAATCGGAAGTACATTCGCTCAGCTGCAAGATCTCTTCCAACCAACATCACAAAGAAAGCTCACGAAGTTCGCGATAAAAGATCTTGAGCCGGCAGGAGGAAAAATCACCAGGCATAGCCTGAGCTTTGTTCACGATTTGGTGCATATATGTGGGCCGCTTAACTTGTCTGAGCTAGTTGAAATTTTGAAGCATATAGCTGGAAAAAAAGACTACAACACTGCTTCAGAGCATCTTGCATTTCGTATCTGCAGTCGGTTGATCTCGCTTTTTATACAAAACTTCAAAGTAAGCACTCAGGTGCAATTCGAAGTCTTCAGCAAGTGCAAATCTGACTCTTCGTTAGAGACATTAGCTGTCGCTTCGCGGCAGCTCTATCCAACTCCTGGTCTCTGTCAGTACTAACCCTGCGCGCACTGATCGTCCCGGCCAAATTCGTCTTATGCCGGTTAAGTAAGTTAAAAGTTGTGGTCTATATCTTTCGATAAGCAAAACTGCGTCAGTATATGGCGTGGTTTTATAGTCGAGAATCCATAGAGTGTTGCCATCATCAAGCAAGCGATCAATTACCCCTTTGCTTTCGCCATCGCTGAAAGGCATCTCGTTCCAGGCACGAATGTATCGCGCTGGATCGAAGAAGTGAGCCAGTGCCGGCGCAGTTAGCAAAGCGCGGGCTGCCGCCAGCCACTCAGTGAATTCGGCATCCGTGGTAGTGCTTTGCAACTTGGCTTGGAGTCGGGCGCGCAGCAGGGATTCGGACAGCTGAGCGTTCTCACTCATCCATTGCAGCAGTGCGTGAATGCCAGTGCCGCGCCGCGCGGCGGTGGGATCAGCGGCCGCTTCCTCGTTCTCGGCGAGGCCGCTGGGCGAGAGAGTTGTCGGGGCCGGCGCGGGGAGGGGCTGGCGCAGGCGGGGATCGTCTGCCGGCTGCACAGCGGCACGCACCGCCGCGGTACCGGACCGCGCCTCGCCGCTGCCGTAGTGCAGCGCGCCTTCGGCCAGTCCTGCCAAGGCCGCGGCCGGCCCCGCGCCCAACCGCTTCAGCGCGTCATGGGCCAGATCATGCCAGCTCACCCGCCCGCCCTGGTTGCTCTGGCGGAAGCCGCTGACGTGCAGGAACTGCCGCGCGCGGGTCGCGGCGACGTAGAGCAGGTTCAGGTCCTCACGCTCCTCGCGCTCGCCGTGGCGTTCGATCAGATCCTCGCTCAGCGGATCGCGCTCGCCGCTGGCGCCCGGCACCAGCACATGGCTGGGGCGCTCGGCGTCGGAGGCCCATTCGATCGCCCACAGTGGCGCACGCGCGACCTGCACCCGTCCGCTATTGACCAGGAATACCGCCGGTGCCTCCAGGCCCTTGGCGGCATGGATGGTCATCACCCGCACATGGCCCAGCTCGGCCGGCGGCGGAGACTCGTCCGGCGCCTCGGCTTTGCTGCGCGCGAGGTCCTGCACGTAGTCGAGGAAGCGCGCCAGGCTGGGGTAGCGGCCGCTGTCCGCTTCCAGCGCCAGCTGGATGAAGGCGCCGAGGTTGGCGCGCACCCGCGCCGCGGCCACGGCGGGCAGCGCCGCCTCGTAGCGCGCGGGCACATCGGCCTCGGTATAGATGCGGTCGAGCAGATCATGCGCCGGCAGTGCCGCCGCCAGCGGCAGCCAGTGCTGCAGCAGATCCAGTGCGGCTTGCAGCTCGGGCCGTTCCGCCGCATGCGTCGCCAGCGCCTCGAACCAGGTGCGCGCATCGCCGGCGGTGGTGGCCAGGGCGACGAGGCAGTCGTCGCCGAGCGAGAACAGCGGCGAGCGCAGCACCTGGGCCAGCTCCAGGTTGCGGTGCGGCGCGTTGAGGAAACGCAGCAGGGCGACGAGGTCGCGCGCTTCGGCGGTGTCGAGCAGGGTGCCGCGGCTGCTGCCGACATGGGGGATGCCGGCCTCGGTCAGCGCCTGCTCCAGCACCTGGAGATGGGTGCGCGAGCGCGCCAGCACCATCACGTCGCCCCACTCGATGGCGCGATCGATCGCATGCGCGCCGTGCTCGTCGCGCACCGCCACCCTGGAATCGACCAGGGCGCGGATGCGCTGCGCCACCTGGCGGCCCTCGCGCTCGGCGCGGCTGGCTTCCTCCACCTCGCGCGGTGTGGTCAGCGGATCGCGCAGCACCGTCTCGGCCAGCAGCTCCTGCTCTTTCGGTTCCGGCTCGATCAGCGGCGCCACTTCCACCCGGCCCCAGTCATGCAGGCGATGGGTGCCGTGCCGCTCGAAGCCGATGTGCGCGCCGATGTCCTCCGGCTCGAACAGCGCGTTGACGAAGTCGATCACCGCCGGCGCCGAGCGGCGCGAATCATTCAATGGCACCGTCACCGCGTCGAGATGCGTCCGCAGCCAGCGCGCCGCGGTGCCGAGCAGCTCCGGATTGGCGCGGCGAAATCCATAGATGCTCTGCTTGGCGTCGCCGACGATGAACACGCTGCGTGCCCGCCCGCCGTCGCCCGCCGCCATCTCCTCCAGGAAGGGTAGCAGCAGGCGCCACTGCGTCGGGCTGGTGTCCTGGAACTCGTCGATCAGCAGGTGATCGATCTTCTGGTCCAGCTTGTAGCGTACCCACTCGGCATTGCCTGGCCCGCGCAGCAGCAGGTAGCTGCGCCACTCCAGATCGGCGAAGGTCAGGGCCTGCTCGCCGTCCAGCTCCGCTTCCAGCGCGCGCAGTGCCGCCGTGCCCAGATCCAGCGCGGCGGTGGTCCGTTCCAGGCAGGCTTCGCGCATGCGGCGTTCGCGGCGCTGCTCCACCGCGTGCACCACTTCGCGATGCGACTCCTCGAAGTGCTCGTGCTGCGCATCGCTGAGCCGCTCGCGCTTGGCCTTGGCCAGCTGGAACTGGTAGGGCTCGCCGTCCTTGCGGAACAGCCCGTCGATCAGCGCCTGGTAGCGCGGTTCGCCCACGCTGCCCAGCGCATCCTCCAGCCGCGGCGTCTTGATGTAGCGCACGCCTTCGACGTGATGCAACCAGCGCAGCAGGAATTTCAGGCGGGCGTTGAAGGCGTCGCCGTCGAGGTCGGCATCGTGGGCTTCGCCGTCCGGTCCCAGCGCGGCGCGCAGGCGCCCGGCGGCATGCTCCAGCGGCTCGTCTTCGCCCTCGCTGTAGGCCCACCAGTCGGCGCGGTGCGCCAGGAAGCCGAACACCAGGTTCTCCAGCGCGCGCTCGTCGTAGCCCAGGGCGATGAGCCGGCGCAGCGCCTGCGCCGCCACCGATCCGGTTTGCTGATGCAACTCGGCCAGCAGGCGCCGCCAGGCGCGGCGGAACAGGCCGTGCTCGTTCTCCGCCAGCGCGAAGCCCGGCGACACGCCAGCCTCCAGCGCGAAGCGCGCCAGCAGGTCCTGGCAGAACGCATGCAGGGTCATCGCGCGCAGCGGGTAGGGGTCGAACAGCAGCGCGTCGTACAGGCGCCTGGCCCGCTCCAGGTATTGCGGAGAGGCCGGCAGCCCCAGCAACTCCAGCTGCTTTGCTGCCTGGATGTCGTTGGCATAGGCCAGTTCACGCAGGCGCTCGTTGACGCGCTCGCGCATCTCCGCCGCCGCCTTGCGGGTGAAGGTCAGCGCCAGGATGCCGCTGGCCGGCTGGCCTTCCAGCAGCAGGCGCAGGATGCGCGACACCAGCAGCCAGGTCTTGCCGCTGCCGGCCGAGGCGGTGACGGCGACGCTGCGCCGCGGATCGAGGGCCGGACTAGACATTGGCTGCTCCGGCCGGGCCCTCATGCCAGTCGCCGCGACGACACAGGCCATGGAAGTCGCAATACGCACAGCTGCCGCTGTCGCCCAGCGCCGGCATGGGAGCGCCATCGGCCAGACTGAGCAGCGCGCGCGCCAGCCGCTCGCCGACCTGGGCGCGCAGCTCGTCCAGCTCGGTCTCGATGCGCAGCTCGCGGTGCTCCTCGCGCAGCGGCAGGTATTCCACCGCCCGCACCCGCTCGTCGAGCAGGGCGTAATGCGGCAGCTGCACCGACTCACCCGACTCGACGTCGGCGCGGCGCGGCGGCTGGCCGGTCTTGTAGTCGACGATGGTGAGGCTACCGTCGGCCTGCGTCTCGACGCGGTCGGCCTTGCCATAGAGGCTGCGCCCCGGCGTGAACTCGCAGCGGTATTCCACTTCCGCTTCCACCAGCGGCGCCTGGCGCTGTTCCAGCCAGTCGAGCAGGCCGGGGATGGTGCCCTGGAACTCGGTGACCCACACATGCGCCAGCGCGCGGCTTTGCAGGTCCGGCGCGAACACCGCCTCGGCGATCTGCTCCAGCCGCGCCTGCGCCTCGGCGCGGTTCGCCGGCGTCACCGCGCCTTCGAAAGGCGGCGGCAGCTCGCGGCCGGTGGGCTGGGTGAAGGCCTCGAGGATGCGGTGCACACGCTGGCCGTAGTCGCTGCGGTCCGGATCCTCGTCCGGCGCCTGCTCGGCGCGCAGGCCGAGGCAGCTGCTGACGAAGAACTGGTAAGGGCAGTCGATCAGGCGCTGGTGCGCGGTGGCGCTGATCTCGCGCGGCAGCCGCGCCACCGGCGCGGCGGGCTGCGGCCGGGTGCGCGCGATCGCGGCGGTGGCGCCCTGCGTCGCGATCTCCACGCCGGCCGAGCCGGCGCGCGCAGCCAGCCCGCGCTCGCGCAGTTCCAGTCCGTGGTGCCGCGCGTGGCTGTCCAGCGCCTCGATCCAGGGCGAGAGCTGCGCCGGCTCGCCCGGCTGCTCGGCGGCGTAGGTGATGCGCACCCGCGGCGACGCTTGCAGTACGCGGCGCAGGCGCGCCAGGCCCAGGGCCTGGCGCTGCCCCAGGTTGGGCAGGCCCAGTTCGCCGCGCACCGACTGGTTGAAGAACGGCTCGCCCGGCGGCGGCCCCGGGATTTGCGCACGGGTGGCGCCGGCCAGGATCAGCGCATCGCAGCGCAGGCCGGCGCTCTGCTCCAGGGTCAGCAGGCGCACGCGGCGATCGCGTCCGGCCTGCGGCGGCACGAAGGTGGCGCGCTCGATGGCGCGGTCGAGCAGGGCGCGGAACTCGCGCCAGTCCGCGCTCTGCGGGCGCTGCGCGAACGCCGCGTCCAGCTCACCGAGGATCTCCAGCAGGCGCCGCCCGGCCTCGTCCTCGCCGAAGCGCTTCCACAGCCCCAGCGTCTTCAGGCTGCGCTCGACGCCCGCCATCCAGTCGCGCAGCAGGCGCGGCCGGCCGGTGGAGGGCAGGCCGCGCGCCGCTTCGGCCAGGTTCTCCAGCAGGCTGCGCAGTTCCGGCCACTGCGCCGCGCGCGCCAGGTAGCGGTCCAGCCCGGACTCGATGCCATAGCGGTAGACGAGGTCGCGCTCCAGCGTGCGCAGCGCCAGCGGCTCGGCCTCGAAGAAGCCGGACTTGAGCAGCATCAGCAGCGGCCGGAACTGGAAGCGCCGCTCGAAGCTGTCGAGCCAGGCATGCAGGGCCGCCGCCGCGGCGCTGGTCGACAGGGCCCAGCCGCCCTGGTCCTGCAAGACGATGCCGGCGCGCTCCAGCAGCGCCCGCAGCCGCCGCGCCAGGCGCCGGTCCTCGGTCACCACCGCCACCGTGGCGCAGCCCTCGAGCAAGGCCTCGCGCACCGCCAGATCCACGCAGCGCGCCTCGTGCTCCGGGCCGTCCGCCTCGGTCAGCATGAAGCCGGGGTGTTCAGTCTTCGCCGCCTCGCCGCCGAGCACCGCGTCGAGGAAGCGCGAGCGGGCATCCGCCGGCGCCTCGATCAGTTCAGGCTCGCGGCCGAGCTGGGTGCAGAAGTTCAGCAGCGCCGCGCCGTCGCGGCCGCTGCCGCGTCCGTGCAGCCAGACCTGCAATGGCACTTGTGGCGGCGTCAGCGCCAAGGCTGCGCGCTCGGCGCCGGCCAGGGTATCGAAGCCGGCCAGCCACAGCGTCTCGTCCTGCCGCAGGCTGGCGAAGGCGGCACGCAGCGAGGCGGCATAGGCCGCCGCCGGACTGCGGCCCTGGGTTTCCTCGAGGAAGGCTTGCCACAGGCTGTGCACGATCTGCGCCTCGTGCGACAGCGCCGCCAGCGGCCGTGCGCCATAGGCGCCGGCCAGCCGCTCGGCAAAGGCCCCGGCGTCCTGCGGCAGGCTCACGGCGTTGAGGTTCAACTCCTCAAACAGCGCATATAGCGCCTCCGCCAGCTGCCAGGGGCTCTGTCCGGGAAACAGCCTGCGGTATTTGCGCAGCGCCTCCACCAGGATCAGCCGGCACTCGGCCGCCGGCACCGCCAGGGGGCCGCCGCCGCGCTCGGCGGCGAACTGCTGCAGGCTCAGCAGGCGCGGCCCGAGCAGCGGCGCGCCCGCTTGCACGCCGAGCTGGCGGCGCAGCGCTGGCGCGGCGCCCGCTGTGGGCAGCAGCACGGTGACACGGGACAGATCGGGCAGGGCGGCGCGATGCCGATCGAGGATCGCCTGCGCCAGGTGCGAGGCCAGATCGGCCTGCGGCGGCAGGAGCAGGGCGCGAGCGTTGGTCATCTAGGGGGCCTCTGACGAATCCCAAGCCCTGACGCGGTTTGCCCTTTTACGCAGGGCTAGGCGCGAGGAGCGCGGTGTACTTGATGTACACGAGCGACGAGCAACACCGCCCTGCGTAAAAGGGCAAACCGCCCAAAAGGGTTGCCCCCCATTTTGCGCCATGCCGCGTTGCGAGCTCCTCATGTGCAGTCAGCACACTTCGTCGCTCGCGCCTTGCCTGGCGCAAAATGGGGGGCAACGGCAGGGCTTGGGATTCGTCAGAGGCCCCCTGCCCTGGGTTTTCATGCGGGGTGGTTGCGGCGGGTTCTGCCGCGTCCGCTCAGCGCTCGAGCAGCTTGAGCTTGTCCGGCTTGCCGTCCCATTCCTTGGAATCGGGCAGCCCTTCCTTGCGCTCGGTGATCACCGGCCACTGGCGGGCCAGTTCCTTGTTCAGGGCCAGGAACTGCGCCTGGTTGGCGGGCAGGTCATCCTCGGCCACGATGGCGTTGGCCGGGCACTCGGGTTCGCACAGGGTGCAGTCGATGCACTCTTCCGGGTCGATGACCAGGAAGTTCGGACCTTCGTGGAAGCAGTCCACCGGGCAGACTTCCACGCAGTCGGTGTATTTGCACTTGATGCAGTTTTCGATAACGACAAAGGTCATGGCAACCGGTCTATCTGAAGGGATGAAGGGTGCGGCAAAGCGTTTTGGGTGCGGCGGAGGCTGATTTTAAGCCAAGTCGGGCTGTTGTAGGGCCTTGAATCGCAACAGCCCGTCTCAGCCGGCCCGGCGCAGCAGCCGCGCCAGCCGTTCCGCCGCCGCGCCCATAGTGTCCAGTTCCGCCGGCTCCAGTTCCTCCAGCAAACGGACGAGACGCCGCACCCGCTGTTTCCGCCCCTTGTGCATCAGCCGGGTGCCGGCGGCGCTGGCGCGCAGCCGCACCACCCGCCGGTCCTGTTCGTCCGCCTCCCGCTCGGCCAGCCCGGCCTGCACCAGCGCGTCCGCCACCCGGCTGATGGTCGGCAGCGTCACCTGTTCGATCCGCGCCAGCGCGCCGATGGTCTGCGGCCCGCCGAACACCAGCACCGACAGCGCCGACAGCTGCGTCGGCCCCAGCCCCAGGCTCAGATCCTCCTGCCGCAGCAGCCGCAGCAGGTGGATCGCCGCGCTGTGCAGGCGGTCGGCGACGGCTTCGGTGGGATCGGTGGCGGCCATGGGCTTGACTGTAGCGCATTCACCGGCAGATAGTTAGCTTACGCTAACTAATTGGAGCGAGCGATGGACGCCTCCCTGGGCATCTCGAAAATCGGCCAGATCGCCATCCCGGTGCGCGACGTGGCGCGGGCGGAAGGTTTCTACCGCGACGTGCTGGGCATCAAGCACCTGTTCAGCGCCGGACCCACGCTGTCCTTCTTTGACTGCGACGGCACGCGCCTGATGCTGGACACGAACCTGAGCCGCGAGGGCGCCACCCGCCACGGCTCGATCCTGTACTTCCTGGTGCCGGACCTCGCGGCGGCATTCAAACGCCTGGAGGCGCAGGCGGTGAAGATCGTCGACCCGCCGCACCTGATCGCGAAGATGCCCGACCACGAATTGTGGATGGGCTTCTTCGAGGACAGCGAGGGCAATACGCTCAGCCTGATGGCCGAGCTTAGAGGCTAAGCGTGGGGCGGGCCGTGCCCGCCGGCTTCTGCTCCCCGGAAAATGCGCAGCCGGCGGCCACGGGCCGCCCTACGACTTCTGCTCCAGCGTCGCCCGGCAAGTGCTGCCCACGGTGGCGGCGGCGCTGAAGCGGGTCCACTGCTGCCGGTACACCGCATCGGTGATGCCCAGCATCTCGTCCTTGTTCAGCTCCGGGAACTGCATGTGGTAGTACACCGGGTTCTGGTCGAAGGAGCTGGAGATCATCTTCTGGGTGAACTCCATCTGCCGGTTCTGCGCCACGCCCATGGCGAAGTCCACCGCGTTGGCGCACCACTCGTCGCTGTGGTCCAGTGTCAGCAGTGCCGGCAACTCCCGCGGCTGCCGGGCCTTGCAGGCCTTGCTCATGGCGCTGGCCGCGCCGAAGTGGGTCCAGTGTTTCTCGTATACCGCCTGGGCGATGGTGTGCATGTCCGGGGTGGACAGCTGCGGATACTGCTGGCGGAACACGCGGGCGTCGCGGCTGATCGAGGTGTCGGCGGTGGCGCGGTCGCGGCCCAGGTCTCGGTACTGCGCCGTGCGCATGGCGAAGTCCACCGCGTCGGCGCACCACTCCTCGGAGTGGCCTCCCGCCGCCAGGGCGGGGCGCGGCAGCAGCGTCGCCGTCGCCAGCAGGACCGTGAGCATTGCCGCAAAGGCTGTCTTTCTCATTGCCGCTTCTCCTCCAGCTGTGCATCGCAACAGCGAATCCCCGCTTCAGCTTAGCGGCCGGGGCGAGGCTGACAAGCCACCCGGGCGGGTAGGCCTTGACGGTGAGTACGGCTGGAGCCGCACCTCGGTTGCAAGCCGGGTTTCAGGCCCCGCTGGTGGCGTGGTTGATGCCCTCGATCGCCACTTGGCACATGGTCACGATCTCCTCCGGCGTGATCACATACGGCGGCATCAGGTAAACCACATTACCCAGGGGCCGCAGCAACACACCCTTTTCCAGGCCGTACTGGTACACCCGCAGGCCGCGCCGCTCGGCGGCCGGATATTCCTCGCGCTTGCGCGGATTCCTGGCCAGCTCCACCGCCAGGATCATGCCCTGCTGCCGGATGTCGATGACATGGCGGTGGCTCGACAGCTCGGCCATCGAAGCCCACATCATCGCCGCTAGGCGCCGGTTCGCCGCCATCACGTCGGTCTGCTCGAACAGCTCCAGGGTCGCCAGCGCCGCGGCGCAGGCCAGCGGATTGCCGGTGAAGCTGTGCGAATGCAGGAAGGCCTTGTAGCTGGAATAGTCGTCGTAAAACGCCTGGTAGATCGCGTCCGTGCTCATCACGGTCGCCAGCGGCAGGGTGCCGGCGGTGAGTCCCTTGGACAGGCACATCAGGTCCGGCGTGATGCCGGCCCAGTCGCAGGCGAACATGCGTCCGGTGCGGCCAAAGCCGGTGGCGATCTCGTCGGCGATCAGCAGCACGCCGTGGCGGCTGCAGGCCTCGCGCAGCAGGCGCAGGTAGATCGGGTGGTACATGCGCATGCCGGCGGCGCACTGCACCAGCGGCTCCACGATCACCGCCGCCACCTCGCCGGCGTGGCGTTGCAGCGCCTCCTCCATGTGGCGGAAGCGGCGCCGCGTGTGATCCTCCCAGGCCTCGCCGGGCGAGCGCTCGAAGCAGTCCGGCGAGGGCACCTGGATCGGCTGCATCAGCAGCGGCGCATAGGCGTCGCGGTACAGCCCGGTGCCGCCCACCGCCAGCGCCCCCAGGGTCTCGCCGTGATAGCCGTTGCTCAGTGAAATGAACCTGGTCTTGCCCGGCTGGCCCAGGTTGCGCCAGTAGTGCGCGCTCATTTTCAGCGCCACCTCCACCGCCGAGCTGCCGTTGTCGGCGTAGAAGCAGCGGTTCAGGCCCTTGGGCGCAATGGCGCAGAGTTTCTCGGAAAGGGTCACCACCGGCTCATGGGTAAAGCCGCCGAGCAGCACATGGTCCAGCCGGTCCAGCTGCTCTTTCAGGCGCTGCACGATATGCGGGTGGCGGTGGCCGAAGATGTTGGTCCACCAGGAACTCACTGCGTCGAGATAGCGCTTGCCCTCGAAGTCCTCCAGCCACACCCCCTGTGCCGACCGCACCGGAACCAGCGGCAGCCACTCATGGTCCTTCATCTGCGTGCACGGGTGCCATACGTGCGCTAGCGAACGTCGCATCCAGTCTTGATTTGAAATCATGGGTATAGTTTACGGCTTCCTCCGCCTATCACATGGCGGGGGTGGTTGCTCTCGGGTAATGTTATTTGGCATGAGAACAAGATCAATGCGGCTCAAACAGGGGTTGGGGAAATTGATGGTGGCGGGTCTGGTGCTGGCGGGTGCCCCCGGCCTTGTCGCCTGCGCCGAGGTGCGCGTGCTCGAGCCCGCGGCCAATACCCGCCATTTCGACTTCAAGCGCGATACCTTCGCCTATTCCAACGGCCTGGCCTGGGAATATCAGGTCGACCCCGCTAGCGGCAAGATCACCACCCGGCAGAACCAGCCGGCCCCCGAGTTCAGCCACCGCTGCTTCGGCGTCTCGCGCATGGCGCGGCAGTTCTCCCAATACGCCGTGTTCGACCCGGCCGGCGCCAGGCTGGACGACGCCGGCTACCGCAAGCTGATCGACCGCGTGGTTTCCCTGGAGCCGGACGAAGCGCGCGAGTCGGGCAAGGTACGCATCCCCGGCTATGCCGACCTGCGCAGCTTCAGCGCGGCGAAGGAAGGCCTGCTCAAGGACGCCACCGGCGGCTACATGTACAGCCTCTTCACTTTCAGCAACTGGCGCATGATCTTCCCCTTCAGCCGCGACCACCAGGAAGACACCGCGCGCCGCCTGCTGGCCGAGGTGAAGCTCGATCGCCTGCCCATCGTCCACCTGATCCACTTCGCCCCGTTCCCGGTCACCGAGATCGACCACGTCGTGCTGATCTACGCCGCGCACGAGACCGCGCAGGAAATCCAGTTCGACGTCTATGACCCGAACTACTACGAGCGCCCCGGCACCCTGGTGTTCGACCGCGCCAAACGCACCTTCATCTTCCCGGCTACCAAGTACTACAACGACGGCCCGCTGGATGTGTACGAGATTTTCGGCAGTGAGCTGAGCTGAGCGGGAGCTTCCGGCCCAGCTGCCGCATCGCGGCGATGCTCCGCGAACAGCCGCAGCGCGAATTGCCCGGCCGGGTGCACCCTGAAGCGGCGGATGTCGTCGCGCGCCGGCGCCGGGGCCTGGTCCGGCGTCGGCAGAGGGATGCCGTATTCCGGCGGCAGGATCACCGGGGCGGCCATGCAGGCGAAGCTCAGGTCGGCGGCGGTGAAGCGGTCTCCGCACAGGTAGGGGCGGCCGTCGCCGAGCCGGGCGGCGACCTCGTCGAAAATCCCGGCGATGAGCTGCACGCCGCGGTCCACATTGGCGCGCGAGATCGCGAGCTTGCGATTCAGGAAAAGGCGCAGCACGGGAAACAGCAGCGGCGCGATCAATCGTTGCCACGCAGGCACGCCATGCGCCGCCGTCTTCAGCACTTCGCGCACCGGCAGATTCATCCAGTGGAAATAGACCCAGCGCCGGGTCTCCACGCCGAGCTGCTCGTCGAAGTATTCCTCGAGCGACTCGACCTCACCGCGCTGCTGCTCCGGGTAGAGCCTGGATGCATCCGGCAGGCGCGCATCCAGGACATGCAGCATGGACGTCGAGTCGGCGACCGCGCCTGTGTCGGTGATCAGCACCGGCACCATCCCCCGCGAGCCGTGGCGCCGCACCGCCAGGTAGTGGAACACCTGCAGGTGCGCATCCTCGACGTAATCCACTCCGGCATGCACCAGGCCCCAGCGCGCTTTTTCGCAGTAGTGGCTCATCGGAATGGTGATCAGGCGCATCGGCGGGCTCGGGGATCAGCGAGCAACCGTAGCACGGCGACATCAGGCGCGACACAGTCGGAAACGGCGCCTGGCACAGCGCTTGTTCAATGACGCCGCTGCGGATACTGTTGACTGCCCCAACGCGGAGATTCCGATGATCAAGGTCAGCGTGATGTACCCCAACGGCAAGGGCCACACTTTCGACATGCCGTACTACACCGGCAAGCACATGCCGATGGTCAAGCAGAAGCTCGGCGCCGCGCTGAGGAACATGGCGGTGGAGCAGGGCCTGGCCGGCGGCGAGCCCGGTGCGCCGCCGGCCTATCTCGCCTTCGGCCACCTCTACTTCGACACAGTGGACGCGTTCCACAGCGCGTTCGGCCCGCACGCGGCGGAAATCCTGGCGGATATCCCCAACTACACCAACACCAAGCCGGTGCTGCAGATCAGCGAAGTGAAGCTCTGAGCCGTTCGCTGGACCGACCGAAGCACCGGCGCGCCGCAATACCCATCGAGAGACGACCTTGGAAACACGCAGCGAACAGCTCTGCTTCGGCGGACGCATGGGCTTCTATACCCACCGCTCGGAGGCCACCGCCTGCGACATGCGCTTCGCCGTGTACCTGCCGCCGCAGGCGGCGCGCGGCAAGGTGCCGGCCCTGTACTACCTGGCCGGGCTCACCTGCACCGAGGAGACTTTCGTCATCAAGGCCGGGGCGCAGCGCCTGGCGGCGGAATACGGCATCGCCCTGGTCGCCTGCGACACCAGCCCGCGCGGGCTCAACCTGCCGGGTGATGCCGAGGCCTGGGACTTGGGCGTCGGTGCCGGCTTCTACCTCGACGCCAGCGCCCAGCCCTGGGCCGGGCACTACCGCATGGGCAGCTACATCAACCGCGAGCTGCCGACCCTGGTCGAGCAGAACTTCCCGGTCAGCGCGGAACGCCGCGGCATCTTCGGCCACTCCATGGGCGGCCACGGCGCCCTGGTCTCGGCGCTGCGCCATCCGCAGTTCTGGCATTCGGTGTCGGCGTTCGCGCCGATCGCAAATCCGGTGGCGGTGCCCTGGGGCAGGAAGGCGTTCGGCAACTATCTCGGCGCCGACCCGGCCGGCTGGGAGCAGTGGGATGCCTCGCTGCTGATGCGGCACAAGCCGTATCCAGGCGTGATCCTGGTCGACCAGGGCCTGGCCGACCAGTTCCTCGCCGAGCAGTTGCAGCCGCAGGCGCTGGAACAGGCCGCCGCCGTCTCCGGCCAGGCGCTGAGCCTGCGGCGCCACCAAGGCTATGACCATTCCTACTGGTTCATCCAGAGCTTCATCGCCGACCACCTGGCGCATCACGCCCGCAACCTGCTTTGAGCCGGCGCAGTAACCAATGACCGTTGTAGTTGATTGACAAGGAGACCAAGAGCATGAAGTCGAGAGCCGCAGTCGCCTGGGAAGCCGGCAAGCCCCTGTCGATCGAGGAAGTGGAGGTGGCCGCGCCCAAGGCCGGCGAGGTGCTGGTCAA
>FTAG01000662.1_pt1 | contig 19594 bp, 17 predicted proteins | sample 1638911 | NCBI WGS metagenome assembly FTAG01 (sample SAMEA3914813, study PRJEB12502) | metagenome | biome: forest; material: soil | place: Canada | collected 2011-07-07 | depth 0.3 m
CCCTCGGGAAAGCTCTTCATATGAGGCGCGCGGTCGCGGAACTTGGCCGGCACACGCTTGACGAAAAGGTCGCCGGGTTCGTTGAAGTGGCTGTCCGCCGAAATCAGGTTGGAGCCGCCGAGGGGCATGAATCTTCTCCCTATCCAATGTTTATATGTTTATAAGAAAAGAGCTTGGAGTGTCAACACGACCGCGAGGCAGGCGCCCAGCTAATAAGCGGCGGCGCCCACCGCCTGGGCCGTCGGCGGGCGTCATTCGGGCCGCGCATACGTCTATAAGATAGGAATCTAAGGAGCCGAGATGAAGGATATGAACATGACCGTCCCGGAGTTCGGTCAAGACCTGCCGCTGGGCGGCCCCTCGGCAGAACTGGTCGGCCGGTTGGCCCTCAGGCGCTCGTCGTCGGCGCTGACGCTGGCGGCGCCCGGTCCATCCGAGGCCGAGATCGAAGACCTGCTGATGCTGGCCGCGCGCGTGCCCGACCACGGCAAGCTGTTCCCCTGGCGGTTCATCGTCATCGAGGGCGAGGCCAAGGCCGCCTTCGCCGGTAAGCTCGAGGGGATCGCGGCGCGCCGGCCGGATGCGCCCAAGGCCACCGCCGCGCTCGGCAAGTTGACCACGCCGCCGCTGTGTATCGCGGTCGTCTCGCGCATCACCGAAGGCAAGATCCCGGAGTGGGAGCAGCAGCTGTCGGCGGGCGCCGCCTGCATGACCCTGCTGCTGGCGGCCGACGCCTCGGGCTATGGGGCCAACTGGATCACCGACTGGTACGCCTATGACGACGAGGCGCGCGCGCTGCTGTCGCTGCAGCCCGGCGAGCGTATTGCGGGCTATGTCCACATCGGCACGCCGACCGAGGCGCCCAAGGAGCGGGTGCGGCCGGATCTCGGGTCGATCGTCAGCCGGCTCAAACTGGAGCCCGCTGCGATTTTCTGAATCACCCATGCTGACGAGCGCGGCGCAGCTGCGTCTCATCTCCCCCGCGAGTCATCCTCGGGCTTGACCCACGGCTGTCCGGTTGGGCGAAAGCGGGCGGAGAGCACGGCTTTGAATCAGTTCAGCTTCTGATCCAAGCTGGAGATCGGGACGCTAGCTGAGACGATGCGTCTATTCTCGCGTCGCCGCTTCCTATTTGCCTCATCCTGAGCTTGTCGAAGGACGAGGCAAACGCACAACCGCCTGATTATCCTAGCCCTGTGCGAAGGCCTCGTCCTTCGACAAGCTCAGGATGAGGCCTACTTCAAGGGTCTACTGACCTGAACCGGACAGCCGTGGGCTTGACCCGAGGACCCAGCCACACCGCGCGTTATGCCGCCTTGGGCGTTATGCTGCCTTGGCAGGTGCAGTGCCGCAGCTTGACGCCTGGAACTGCTGGGTCCTCGGGTCAAGCCCGAGGATGACTAGGGTTGGAAGGCCGGATCCATCTAAATGGCCGAAGCCTCAGCTGCTCATCACCGCCGCGTTGACCACGGCGTCCATGCGCACGTCGTATTTCCGCTCGCCCTGGTGTGCGCCGTAGTGGTCGCGCGTGGCCTGTTCGGCGCCGCGGGCGTCGCCTTCGGCGATCATCCGGTAGATGCGCTCGTGCTCGTCGGCCAGCGACTGGCGGATCGCGCGGTCGGAGAACGAGCCCTGGGCGCCGGGATCCTTGACCAGCGAGCCGACCTGGGCCGACCACAGGGCCTCCAGCGTTCCGACCATCAGGCTCATGGTCGCGTTGCCGCAATTGGCGACGAGGACGACATGGAACTCGCGCGCGGCGCCGATGAAGGCCTCGGCGTTGTCGATGACCGCCAGACCGCGATCCATCACCTCGCGCAGGCGCGGCAGCACGGTCATGTGCCGATCCGGGCGTAGCGCGCACTCGGCGGCGCAGGCAGGCTCCAGGCTCAGCATGGCCTTGACCAGGTCGGCCAGGGTCGCGCCGCGCGACTGCAGCACCAGCCCCAGCATGTAGGCGGCCTTGGACGCCTGCGGCCGGTGCACCACCGCGCCGCCGACGTTGCCCCGCTGCACCGTGACCAGGCCCTCGGTCTCCAGGATGCGCAGGGCCTCGCGCAGCGATGGCGGGCTGACCCCGAATTCCGCCAGCAGTTCCTCCTGTTTGGGCAGCATGGCTCCGTCGTCGAGGTCGCCGGACAGGATGCGCTGGCGCAGGCCTTCGGCCACGATCTCGGCGATGCGGGGCTGTTTGAGTTGGCGTCTTTGCAAAACGGACTTCAGCGACACGCTCTTCCCAATGGCTGCGGCGGCTCGGATGACGCGACGCCGGACTTTGAAGCGACGGCCGGGGCGCAATCGGACAAGTCAGTCGATCGACGGATCGCCCCACCGCCCCGGTCGACCCGACCGTTGGTGGATTCGCTATATCCCACGGGGAAAACTGCGTCACGCGAATGCGTTGAACGCCAAAAACTTGCTTTGTTATATATCTTTGATGCTAAAGAGGGGCAAAATAGATCAGGGCGGAACAGATGGCGCAGACCTTGGAAGACCAGCGCAGGCGGGCTCACACCTTCACCATCAGCATCACTCCGTTCACGGAGGACGGAGCGATCGACGAGGCCGGCGTTCGCCGGCATCTGGCGCGCCTGGGCGCCGCGGGTATCGGCGTCTATGTCGGCGGCGGCGGCAGCGGCGAAGGCTACACCCTGTCGCGCGACGAGGCGCGGCGGCTGCTCGAGATCGCCGTCGACGAACTGAAGGGCAAGACCCAGGTGCGCGCCATGGGTGTCGAGCCGCGCACCGCCGACGAGATGATCGGCTTCCTCGACATGGCCCGGAGCGCCGGCGTGGACGCGGCCCAGATCTATTCGCTCGACGTCGGGCACGGCCATTCACCGACCCCGGCCGAACTCGAGGCCTATTTCTCCGAAGTGCTGACGGCGATCGACATGCCGCTGGTCCTGTCGACGCACCAGTCGGTCGGCTATGTGATCCCGCCCGAGGTGATCATCGACCTCTACGGGCGTTTTCCCCAGCTGATCGCCCTCAACTGCAGCCACCAGGATCCGTTCTATCTGCGCACCCTGGTCGATGGGCTGGCCGACCGGACCGACATCTTCGTTGGCGGTCCGCATCAGGCGCTGACGGCGCTGGCCTTTGGCGCGCACGGCTTCCTGTCGTCCGAGAGCAACCTGGCCCCGCGGCTCTGCATGTCGGTGATCGAGGCGTTCAAGGCCGGCGACACCGCCGCCCTGTTCGAGCGCTGGGGCAAGGTCATGCGCCTGTTCCCGGCCCTGTACGGCAACGGCGGCATCCGGGTCACCAAGGCGGTGCTCAACCAGCTGGGCCTGGCCGGCGGCTTCCCGCGCAAGCCGCGCCTGGCGGTGACCGACGAGCGGCTGACCCGGGCGATGGCGGTAGTCGAAAGCCTGGAGCTGGGCGGACTGGAGGGCTGGTAGGCGGCTATTCGGCGGCCATCCTGGCCGCCGACTGGGCGCCCTCGCTCCATACGTCGGACAGCACGGTGGAGTCGGTCTCCTCCACGTTGCGGATGCCGAACTTCAGGCGCGCTTCCTCGGGCGTCAGGTCGAGGTGGTCTTCATAGCGCGGCAGGAACAGCGCGTCGGAGGTCTCGCCGATGCGCATGCCGATCTCGGCCTGGCGCCACATGGTCGGCCAGCATTCGGGATAGTGCAGCAGGGTGCGGGTGAAGGTCGGCATGACCAGGAGGGTGTTCTGCACGTTCAGCAGACCGGCCAGTTCGGGGCCGAACCAGCGGAACAGATTGCCGAGCTTCATGAAGGCCGGGACGGTCTCGCCCAGATAGTCGAAGCCCACGCCGCCCAGGATGTGCATGAAATCGTGGGTCTGCACGCCGCGCAGGAAGAAATACTCGAAGCTCGTCTTCGGCTCGAACTTGGAGATGATGTCGATCTCAAGGTTCTGATCGACCAGATAGCGATAGAACAACCCGCCGATCGATTCCGGCTTGCAGGGCTTCAGATCGTCCTTGGTCAGGGTCGACAGATAGCGCGCCTCGAACCAGCGATCGAGCTCGGGCCAGCCGCGCCGCGCTTCCTGGAACAGGGTCTCGATCCGGGCGTGATCCTGCACCTCGCGCACCGCCGAGATCAGCGACGGGATGCCGTAGGTCATCGGATAGTCGCGCCCGTTGCGGCGCAGGTTCTCGTTGACCACCCACTCGCGGATGCGGGCGTCGTTGAGATATTTCGACGAGCTGATCAGGACGCTGCTGTCGGTGGAGACGGCCTTGCGACCGCGCATGAGATAGGGAACGTCGTCCATCCGTCTCTCTCCCGGCGCCGCTTCGATGGGCGCCAATTCTTGCAATCAGTATAAGGATAGAGGATTTGAACCGTCAATCGCAGGGTGACCGAATGTCCGACGGGATCACGCGCCTCGGCGTCAATCCGCGACTCAGCATGGCCGTGGTCCATGGCGGGGTGGTCTATCTGTCGGGGCAGGTGGCGATCGATGCGGGCGGCGGCCCGGTCGGCGAACAGACCCGCGAAGTGCTGTCCCGGATCGACGCCCTGCTGGGTGAAGCCGGCACGGACCGGTCGAGACTGCTCAGCACCACTCTCTATGTCGCCCGCCTGTCCGACCTGCCGGAGATCAACGTCCTGTGGCTGGAATGGCTGGCCGGGGCCGAGCCGCCCTGCCGAACCACGGTGGAAGTGACGCTGGCCTCGCCGCGCTACGCGCTCGAGATCAGCGCGGTGGCGGCGGTGAAGAGCTGATGGATGTCGTTCGACGCGGATTGACCGTCATGCCCGACAGCAGAACCTCCGACCGTTAGAACGACCTCTCTCGTGAAGCGGCTATCACGTTCACACATCCGGGGTGCTCCCCCTCTGGGGGAGCTGTCACGTAGTGACTGAGGGGGTGGCGCTGAGGGCGACGGATATTCGACGCAGGCCCGAGTAGCGTTGCGGCTGGCATCAGCCCCAGTGCTACCCCCTCAGTCCGCTTCGCGGCCAGCTCCCCCAAAGGGGGAGCACCTCTGCGGAGCGACTTCTGTGAATCTAGTAGCGCGAAGCGGCGGGAGGTCGATCCAGGCGTCAGATTTTGACCGTCGCGGCCTCGGCGATCACCTCAGCCAGCCGGCGCACGCCTTCCCGGGCGGCCTCCTCCGGGGCCAGCGAATAGCTGAGCCTGAGGGTGTTGCGCCGGGGCGCCGCCGGATAGAAGGCCGCGCCGGAGATGACCGAGACGGACTGTTCGCGCAGGGCCGTTTCGGCGACGATGGCGCCGTCCACGCCCTCAGGCAGCTCGACCCATATATAGAGACCGCCTTCGGGCCGGGTCCAACGGACGCCGGGCGGCATGAAGTCTTCGAGCGCCGTCAGCATGGCGTCCCGACGGCGACGATAGAGGTCGCGGCCGCGGGCGATCTGTTCGTCAAGTGCGCTCGTCGCCAGGTCCAGCGCGATCATCTGGTTGAAGGCCGAGGTGGCGAGGTCTGCGGCTTGCTTGATCAGCACCAGCTTGCGGATCACCGCCGACGGCCCGGCGATCCAGCCGCAGCGAAGGGAGGGCGCCAGGGTCTTGGAGAAGCTGCCGGTGTGCAGCACCCCGACCTTCTCCACGTCGCCCGCCGCCTGGACCGCCAGGGCGAAGACCGACGGGATCGCCTCGCCCTCGAAGCGCAGGTCCACATAGCAGCCGTCCTCCACCAGCGGCATGCCGGCCTCGCCGCAGGCGGCGATCAGCGACAGCCGCTCGGCGCGCGTGAGGGTCTGTCCCGAGGGATTCTGGAAGTCGGAGCCGATATAGCCGAACTTGGCTCCCGCCGGCGGTTTCGAGCCGACGGCGGTGGGCAGGGCGGCGTAGCGCGGCTCATAGGCGTCGAACGCCCGCAGGGCGCCGATGAAGCTCGGCGTCTCCACCGCCACCAGGTCGCGGGGCGACAGCAGCAGGCGCGCCGCGAAGTCCAGCCCCTGCTGGGAGCCGTTGGTGATCAGGATGTTGTCGACCGTGCAGGGCGCGCCGCCTTGCGTGATGCGATCGGCGACCCAGGCGCGCAGCGGTTCATACCCCTCGCTGGGCGCGTACCGCAGGGCCGTTGCGGCCAGCGCCGGGTCGCCCAGGATCCGCGCGCAGGCCTCGGCCACCGCGGCGACGGGAAACAGCGAGGCGTCCGGCAATCCGCCGCCGAGCTGGATGATGTCGCGCACGCCGAGCAGCTTCATGCGCTCGCGGATGTCCGAGCCCTTCATGCGGCCGATGCGCGAGGCGTAAAGTGAAGACCAATCCAAGCGGGACCCCCGTCAATCCGCGATCAGTCTAGTCTTTCGGGGCGAGCCTAGTGATGCTGTGAGGACACGTCAGCGGTCGCACTTTCAGTCCGCCAGAGCCGATCCCGGCCAGCGATCGGATAATGCGATGGGCGGCGGGATTGATCGACCAGGCCGGGCGGGCGATGGAACGACACTCCAGCCCGGCTGAGCGCCATGCCCGCATGACAGACGCCGCCATCATCCTTCGCGCCGTCCAAAGCAATGGCCGATGCGCGCGATAGCCCTGATTGGTTACGGCGGTGAAGACGCCGTGCGGGTGATGGATGTCGCGCGGCCGGCCCTCGGTCCCGGTGAGGTCCGGGTTCGGCTCACCGCCGCCGCCGTGAACCCGGCGGACTGGAAGCTGCGCGAGGGGTGGCTGCGTCCGGTGTTCGAGCCGCCGCTGCCCTATGTCCTGGGCTTCGACGGCGCCGGGGTGGTGATCGAGGTCGGGGACGGCGTGACGGATCTCGCGCCGGGACAGCGCGTGGCGGTGAAGACTGCCGTCGGCCGCGGCGGCCGCGGGGCCATGGCCGAAGAGACAGTGGTCCAGGCGAACCTGGCGGCGCCGCTGCCCGATGCGGTCGACGATCTTGCGGCGGCGGCGTCGCCCACGGCCGGCATCACCGCCTGGGAGGCCCTGTTCCAGGCGGGCCGGCTAAGGGCCGGGCAAACCGTGCTGGTCAATGGCGCCTCAGGCGGCGTCGGCGGCTTCGTCGTGCCGCTCGCCCGGGCCGCGGGTGCGCGCGTGGCCGCGACCGCCGGGCCGGACAATCTGCAGTATGTGACGACGCTGGGGGCCGAACTGGCCATCGACTATCGGCAGGGCGACATCGCCAGGGCCCTGAGGTCCAGGTTCCCGAACGGGGTGGACCTTGTGATCGACACGGTGGGGCAGGGCGCCCTCGCCGATCCGCTCGACCTGATCAGCGACGGCGGCGCACTGGTCACCATCAATACCCTGATCGCCAGCGAGGCCCGACCCGACCCGGCAGCGGCCGCCCGGCGGGGCGTGCGGATCGTCACCGCGACGTCGAGTCGCGCGCGCGAGGGCGCCCAGCTTCGTACCCTGATCGCCGCCCTGGCCGAGGGCCGGCTTCCCCGTCCCTGGATCGAAACCTTGCCGGCGCGCGAGGCGGCGCGGGCGATCGAGCGGGTGAAGCAGGGGCACGTCCGCGGCAAGCTGGCGCTGAGCCTGGGTCCGGGGGACTGGGCATGATCATCATCCGCGATGAGCTGACGGCGCGTCCGGGCCAGGGGCAGGCCCTGTTCGATCTCTACATGACCGCCTATGCGCCGGGCGCGCGGGAACGCGGGCTGACGCTGACCCATACCCTGGTTTCGCCGCCGCTCTGGCTGGAGGATGGCGTCAACACCTTGCTGTTCGTCTGGACCCTGCCCGACGCCGTCGCCTTCTGGCGGAAGAATAACCTCGGCCGGCGCGCCCCGGCCGTGCGCGCCTGCTGGGCCCGGATCGAGGCGTTGGCGGTTTCCCGCCGGCGCGACACCTTCGCCGACCCGGCCGACTTCGCGGCTCTGGCCGATGTCTGAGCAGATCAGCCTGTTCAGTTTCGCCGACGCCGCCGGCGCGGCCGAGCGGGCCGCCATTGCAGCCGTCCTCGCCGAAGTCGCTCGGGGAGAGGCCCGCGGCCCGGTCCTGGCCGCCGCGACCCTGCCCGGGGGCCGGAACGCCGGCGATTGGCTGCTGCGCATGAGCCTGCCTAGGGGCTCTGCGGGTGTGGACCTGGCCGCCCGCTTGCCGATGTCCCTTTCCCCCCTGGTCGCCGCGGAGGACACGGCGGTCTATGAACCGCTGTGCGGCGGAGGCGCCGGCCCGCGCGTCGGCGTCTTCCGCACGGCCTTGTTCCATGCCTTCCGCCAGCCGACTACGGCGCGCCTTTCGGCCTTCGAAGCCGAGCTCTCGGCGATGCCGCGGCGCGTGGGATCGATCCGCGCCTGGGCGCTCGGCCGCGTGACCGCGTCCCGCGGCCGGTTCGCCTGGACCCATGTGTGGGAGCAGACATACGATGACCTGCACGGCCTGCTCGGCCCCTACATGCAGCACCCCTGCCATTGGGGCCAGGTCGACCGCTGGTTCGATCCCGAACATCCCGACTGGCTGATCGAGCCGGAGGTCGTTCACGCCTTCAGTCAGTCCGAGGTTTTGCCCGTGCTGGGCGGCTGAAGCGACGGCGCATGCCGCGCCCGGATCACGTCGACCGGGCCCTCGGTGAGGAAATTCCGATAGAGCCTGTGGGCGATGCGCCAACCCGCCGCGGTCCGCACCCAGCGGTCGGAATACTCGCCCCAGCAGGTATAGGTCTGGCCTTCGCAGTGGCGCACGCCCTGATGAACGGCGTAGAAGTGCGCCCGGGAGGTGGCTGTGTCGCCATCGATTTCGACGCGGATGTTAAAAACGTTGTGCTGAGTCGCGCCGCAGTCCGAACCTGCGCCCATCCCGTGGTGCAGCCGCCGGGCGAGGGCCGCCGTCCCGTCCTGCAGTATGCCGTTCGAACTGCGGTAGTCGCCGATGCTGTCGGGCGTGAACACCTCGACCAGGCGATCGAAGTCCTTGGCGTCTATGATCTCGCAGTAGAGGAAATACACCTGCTCTATCAAGTGCTTATCCAAAAGGAACTGGACCCTGCCGTCGGTTTCGGCCGGCTCGGGCATGAACGCCTCCTGCGATTTTCGAGCGCTGAGGTCTATCCTATGCGCATTGCCGGGCGCTCATTGATCTAAAAATGAGATTGCTGACAGCGCGCTTTGGCGCCCAAGTGCGACCTTTAAGACCCCAATCATTGTTGAACTTGCAAAGATAAGGCTAGATGATCGTCACAAAGGGATGCTCCAGACGTCCCTATGAGGGAGGGCTAACCCGTGCATCGCTCGGAATCCATCAGGCGGACTCTATCCAAATCCAAGGCCCGCTGGGTCTGCTTCGTATCCACCGCTGCGCTCGGTTCGGCCATGGCGGCCGGTGCGTTCGCCGAAGCCGCTCCGCCGCCGCCCGCGCCGGCGGCCCAGCCCGCCCCGGCGGATTCGGATCAGAAACTGACCGACATCGTCGTCACCGCCCGCCGGGTGGAGGAGCGTCTGCAGGACGTGCCGACCTCGGTCACGGCCATCGGCTCCAAGGATGTGGAGGCGAGGCGGATCGAAACGGCCGCCGACCTCAGCGGCGCCACGCCGAACCTGGTCCTGCGCCAGACCGGGGCGACCAACTTCGCCGCGTCCATCCGCGGCATCTCCACCGGCGGTCTGACCAACCAGTCGCTCGACAGCGGCATCTCGGTCTATCTCGACGGCGTCTACCTCGGCCGCGGCATCCAGGCCCTGTCGGACATCGACGACATCCAGCGGGTCGAAGTGCTGCGCGGCCCGCAGGGCACCCTGTTCGGCCGCAACGTCACCGGCGGCGCCATCAGCTTCACCACCAAGTCGCCGACCGGCAAGCTCGACGGCGCGCTCGAAGGCACGGTGGGCAACTTCAACGCCAACCGGGTGAAGGCGTCGATCGACCTGCCCGACTGGCAGGGCTTCGATGTCCGCGCCAGCTTCCTCCACAATGAGCACGACGGCTGGACCAAGAACGACGCCGCCGGCACGGTGACCAACTTCATTCCAAACCCGGGCGCGGTGACCAACCTCGGCGGCACGGTGAACATCCCGGCAGACCTCCGCCACGTCGTCGCGGCCAAGACCCTGGGCGCCGAGGACACCAACGCCGGAACGCTGGCGATCCGCTACACCGGCGTCAATCACCTGACCGTGGACTACAAGTTCGACTACACCCACGAAGACTATACCCAGCTGCCGTATTACATCATCGGCTTCTCGTCTTTCGCGCCCTTCATCGGACCCTTCGGCGCCTTCGGCTACAAACTGGCCCCGACCAGCGCGTCCTCCGCCTTCCCAGGCTATTCCGACCACGAGCCGGCCGGCATGGGCGCCTGGAGCAATGTGGTCACCATGGGCCACAACCTGACCGCGGCCTACGAGCTGAACCCCAACATCACCGTCAAGAACATCCTCGGCTATCGCACCGAGCGCCAGGTGCAGTTCCTGGACAACGACGGCTCCAACCTGATGGTCACCACCCCGACCAGCGGGGGGCAGCCGGTCCCGTTCGTTCTTAGCGACACGGTGGCCGCGCACGAGGAGAACCAGGTCTCGGACGAATTCCAGGTGTTGGGCAAGATCGCCCGCCTCGAGTGGATCGTCGGCGCCTTCTATTTCGAAGAGCACTCGTTCGACCAGCCGGTGAACCTGGCCTTCGCCACCCTGGGATCGGCGACCAACCGCACCTATACCGACGTGGCGTCCGACTATGGCGCGACCTCGCCCTACGGTCACTCACAGACCCAGTCCGAGGCGCTTTACGCGCACTTCACCGACCACATCACCGACCGCCTGGACCTGTCGGGCGGCATCCGCTTCTCGCAGGATGACAAGAGCGAGCAGCTGCTGGGGTCATGCTACTTCCCCAGCGCCGCCGCCGGCGATCCGATCGCCGCGCTCAACAACGTCAACAACACCATCAGCTATTGCGTGAAGACCAAGACCACCACCCTGGCCAACGGCACGGTGATCACGCGGTCGGGTTCGGCGGAGAAGAACTTCAGCTCCACCGATTGGGACCTGTCGCTGATCTACCAGATCGCGCCGGACGTGAAGGCCTATGTGCGCGGCGCCACGGGCTATGAGTCCGGCGGTTTCATCAATTTCTATACCTACCTGCCCGAGAAGGACACGTCGTACGAAGTCGGCGTGAAGTCCGAGTTCCTGGACCGGCGCGTCCTGATCAACGCCGACGCCTACACCACCCGCCGCGACAACGCCCAGCAGCCCCGCTACTACGGCACCAACGTCGGCTCGCACATCGACAATGTGACCATCGACGAGCGCGGGTTCGAACTGGAGGGCCAGGTCCTGCCCGTGCGGGGGCTGACCTTGTCGGGCGCCCTGGGTTACGCCGACTCCCACGCCTACGACGGTACGCGCCAGGCGACGCCCAAGTGGAACCTGTCGATGACCGGCCAGTACAACTTCCCGCGCTTCTCCGACGGGATGTACCTCTCCACGCGCGGCGACGCGATCTGGGTCGACAAGATCCTGCCGCTGGTGCCGATCGCCACCTATCCCGGGACGACCAGCTATCTCGGCGGCACCAACGACCAGGCCGGGACCATCCCCGCCCAGTGGACGGTGAACGCCAGCATCTCGCTGCTGAACATCCCGATCAACGGCTACCAGGGCCATCTGAACCTCTGGGCCAAGAACCTGCTCGACGACCATCATACCAACGCGGTCTCCGACTTCGTGACGGTGGTGTTGGCCAACTGGAAGCCGCCGCGGACCTTCGGTCTCGACTTCGGCGTCAACTTCTGACCGGAGCGAGGCTGACGCCACCCGTCCATTCGAGGTGAGTGATGAAGTTCATCGAACGGGGCGGAGTGAGGCTGGCCTATACGGAGGCAGGGGCGGGTGATCCGCCCCTGTTGCTGGTCCACGGCATGCGCTGCAACTACACGCACATGCTGCCGCAGATGGGCCACTTCATGCGCCGCCATCGCGTGCTGAACGTGGATCTGCGCGGCCACGGCGCCAGCGATGCGCCCGAAAGCATGTATTCCAACGACGAGATCAACGACGACCTGGTGTTCCTCTGCCGCGAGCTCGGCATCGAGAAGCCGATCGGCGTGGGCCACAGTTTCGGCGGCTCGACCCTGCTGCACCTGGCCGCCAACCGGCCCGAGGCCCTGGGCGGCCTGGTGGTGCTCGATTCCGGCGTGCGCAGCGCCGAGAGCCGCGTGGCCGAACTCGGCAAGACGCCGGTAATGACGCCCGAGCAGGGGCGCGCCTTCCTGGAGGCCCGCCTGTTCAGCCCGGACGACCCAACCGATCTCAAGACGCGGATCATCGGCGAGATGGCGCACATGCCGCCGCATGTCTCCAAGGGATGCGGCCAGACCGTGCTGACCTTCGATGCGGCCGAGGCCGCCGAACGGTGCACCGTCCCCGCCCTGTTCCTGCTGGCCGACCGGCCGTTCACCGACCCCGAGACCCTGGCGCGCCTCGGACCGAACTGGCGGGTGGGCCAGGTGGTCGGCGCCGGCCACTTCATCCATATGGTGGTCCCCGATCAGGTGAACGCCATGATCGAGCGGTTCATCGAACTCCTGGGGACCCGGCCGTGAGCACAACAGAAGCCTCCGCCGGGGGCGCATCGCCCGGGAGGGGCGTCCGCGGGGCGCTCGGCATGGCGGCCCTAGCCAGCGGCCCCCTGTTCGTCGCCGCCATGCTGACGGTGGTGATCCCGATCCTGCCCAACATCACCGCGCATCTGCACGCCTTCGGCGGCAAGGTGCTGTCCACCCAGCTGTTCGTCGCCTCGCCGATGCTGGGCCTGGTCCTCGGCGGCTTCCTGTCGACGGTGATCTTCCGCTGGGCGCCGGCGCGGACGGTCCTTTTGGCCGGCGTCCTGGTGTTCGGCCTGGCCGGCGCGGCCGGCGTGGTGCTGGTCGATGCGCCGCTGGTGCTGGCGCGGCTGGTGATGGGACTGTCGGGCGCGGTGCTCAGCGCGGCGTCCACGGCGCTGGTGGGCGAGCGCGTCTCGTTCGAGCGGCGTCCGCGGGTGCTGGGCCTGCAGATGGCGTCGAGTTCGGTCGCCGCCATCGTGCTGATGCTGCTGTCGGGCCAGCTCAGCGATCACTTCGGCTGGCGCACCTCGTTCCTGATCTTCCCCGCCCTGTCGGCGCTGGTGATCCTGGTCGGGCTGGGCCTGACGCGGTCGGCCTTTGCGCCGGGCGCCGGGATCACCCTCCAAGGCCGCGACACCCTGTGGTCGATCCTGGTCAAGCTGTGGCCGGTCTATCTGTTCGTGGTGGTGGTCAACGTCACCGCCTTCACCACCAATTCCCAGGCGAGCTTCATCCTGGCTGGGGTCGGGGCCAAGACCGCTTCGGTGCGGGCCCAGATCATGAGCCTGAACCAGGTGATGATCGTGGCGGCGGCGATCGCCTTCGCCGGCGTGCGGCGGCTGATCGGCCAGCGCTTCATCGCCGTGACCATCGTTCTGATCATGGGCTCGGGCCTGGTCTGGCTCGGCCTCGCCAACACCCCGCTCCTGGCCATCGGCGCCCTGGCCCTGCTCGGGACCGGCAACGGCCTCTTGTTCCCCTATCAGTCCAGCCTGCTGCTCAGCCGTGCCCCGCCCACGGCGCGCGGCGCCGCCGCCGGCATCATGGTCAGCGGCCAATTCATGGCCGACGCGGTGAACCCGATCCTGCTGGCGCCGCTGATCGCCTCCATCGGCCTGCAATCCACCGTCAGCATCCTCGGCGGGCTGGCGATCGTCGCGGCCCTGCTCGGCCTGGCGTGGGTGCTGATCGCGCCCTACCGGCCGCAGGACGATACGGCCGGAGCGGGACCGGTCCACCACTGAGCGGCGGCGGCTTCAGCTCCAGCTGAGGTCCTGGGTGCGGAAGGGCGTGCGGCGCAGCCGCTTGCCGGTGGCGGCGAAGATGGCGTTGCCGATGGCCGGCCCGACCGGACCGATCGGCGGCTCGCCCATTTCGCCATAGCGTTCGGCGTCGGTCAGCCCCTCGAAGTGGACGTTGACCTTGGGCGCGTCCGCCATGCGCGCCATGCGGTAGGTGTTGAAGTTGCCCTCCACCATCCGGCCGTCGGCGACGTTCATCTCCTCGTTTATCGCCATGTTGAAGCCGAACAGGGCGCCGCCCTCGACCAGGTTGGCGACGCCGTCGCGGTTCATCACCCGGCCGCAGTCGAAGGCCATGTCCAAGGTCTCGACCTTCAGCTCGCCCTTGCGGCTGACCTCGACGCTGGCCACGGCCGCGACCACCGTGCCGACCTTGGGGTCGCCATTCATCCCCCAGCCCGAGATGGCGACGCCCAGGCCCTTGCCCTTCGGCAGCGCGCGGCCCCAGCCGGCGCCGGCCGCGGCGGCGTTCAACGCCTTCAGCCAGCCCGGGTTGGGGAAGTCGGCCAGCAGCCGGCGGCGGTAGTCCAGCGGATCCACGCCGGCGGCATGGGCGCACTCGTCGATGAAGGTCTCCTGGATGAAGGCGTAGGAGTTGTAGCCGGGGCCGCGATAGGGGCCCGGCGTGACGTGAAAGTCGGGCAGTTCGCGCGCGTCGACCCGCACATTGGGGATCGGACCCATGAAATAGGCCGTGTCGGCGAAGCGGGGATAGTGTCCGCGCGCCGCCTGGCGGGCGACCAGGGTGGTCGGCAGGCCGGTCTTGCCGTCCAGCGCCGCGGTCATCCGGCAGGCGACCATCGGACGGTACTTGCCCTGCCGGGTCATCTCCTCGCGCGACCAGATGGTATGCACGGGCCGGCCGGGAAAGCGTTTGGCGATGGCCACCACCATGCGCACGTCGTCGCTCTCCAGCCGCCGGCCGAAGGCGCCGCCGACGAAGGTCTGGTGGAAGAACACCCGCTCGGGGACCATGCCGGACTCGTCCGAGGCGACCCAGTGCGCCTGCTGGCTGTTCTGCGCCGGATGCCAGACCTCGACCTTGTCGTCGGTCACCAGCGCCGTGCCGTTCAAGGGCTCCATCGGCGCCTGGTCGCACCAGGGGGTGAGATAGGTCTGGTCGACCACCTTGGCCGCCTTGGCGAGACCGGACACGTCGCCGCTCTGCTTCTCGATCCTGGCGTTGGCGTCGCTGTCCAGCGCCTTGATCGCGGCGTCGTAGAGTTGCTGGGTGGTCTTCCACTTGGCCCCGTGGCCGTCGTCCCATTCCACCGGCAGGGCTTCCAGCGCCTTGCGCGCCTGCCAGTAGTGTTCGGCGATCACCGCCACCGCGGCCCGGACGCCGGTCAGGCTGTAGCCGTAGGCGGCGGCCGACATCATCGCCACGCCGCGGGCCTCGTCCGGGTCGACGGTCACCACTGCCAGCACCCCCGGCATGTCCTTTACCTTGGCGGCGTCATAGCTCTTCAGCCGCCCGCCGTGCACCGGCGACTGCAGCAGCGCCGCGTAAACCATGCCCGGCAGCCTTACGTCCATGCCGTAGGTCAGCTGGCCGCGGACGATGTCCGGGTTGTTGAGCTTGCCGACCGGGGCCTTGCCGACGAAGGTCCAGTCCTTCGGCGCCTTGATCGCCGGCTTGCCGGTCAGCTTCACCGTCGCCGCGCGCGCCGCGACCTCGCCATAGCGCAGGGTGCGGCCGCTGGGCTTGTGCGACAGCACCCCCTTGTCGGTGGCGATATCGGCGGCCGGTACGCCCCAGGTCTCCGCCGCCGCCGCCTTCAGCCGCTCGCGCGCCGTGGCGCCCACCTGCTGCAGGGATATGGTGCGGTAGAGGATGGTCGAGCGGCCGCCGAAGAAGGACGCCGCGGGCGGCAGGGGGCCATAGACGCCGGAATTGACCAGGTCGCGGTTGGTCGAGGCGAACTCGGTCTTCACCCTGGCCCAGTCGCACTCCAGCTCCTCGACGATGGCCTGGGCCTGCTGGGTCATGGCGCCGTTGCCGAACTCCGGGCAGGGCAGGCGCAGGGTGACGGTGTCATCGGGCGTGATCAGCACCCAAGGCGTCAGCTCGGGCGCGGCGCCGTCGGCCGCATCGGCGGCGTCCGGCAGGAAGCCCACGGCCAGCCCGCCGCCCAGGGCGGCGGCGCCGATCAGCAAGGTGCGCCGGTCGGGCGATGCAATGTCGGGTGAGGCGATCGGATCGCTCATGCGCCGGCCTTGGCGGGGGCGGACGCCGCGCCGGCCGCGCGGTGGATGGCGGCGCGGATGCGGGGATAGGTGCCGCAGCGGCAGATGTTGCTGACCTGGGCGTCGATGTCCGCGTCGCTGGGCTGGGGCTTGGATTTCAGCAGGGCGGCGGCGGCCATGATCATCCCGGCCTGGCAATAGCCGCACTGCGGCACGTTCAGCTCCACCCAGGCCCTCTGCAGCGGATGGTCGCCGTCGGCCGAAAGGCCTTCGATGGTGGTGATCTCGAGCTGGGCGGCGGCTTGCACCGGGACCATGCACGAGCGGGCGGCGGCGCCGTTCAGGTGTACCGTACAGGCGCCGCACTGGGCGACGCCGCAGCCGAACTTGGTCCCGGTCAGGCCCAAATGGTCGCGCAGGACCCACAGCAGCGGCGTCGCCGGATCGGCGTCCGTCTCCAGCGTGCGTCCATTGATGCGGAGCTTGAGCGTCACTGTCACCTGCGTCGCCGGCGCGCCCGGCGATCCTTCCTCAATCCGCGGCCGCTTGTCCGGGCCGCTGGCGTTTCCTGACGGTCATAGTATCTATCATTAAGATAAAAGAGAAGGCTGGAGTGTCGCGTGGACGTGCATCCGGAGATCGCCGCGGTGTTGGCCCGGCGGGCCGCCCTGAACCTTCCGCCCTACTCGGCAGGAACGCCGCAGGAGGCCCGCGTCGCCTTTGCCGCGTCGCAGGCCGCCCTGCCGAAGGATCGCGGGGCGCCGGTGCATGCGATCGTCAATGAACTCATCGCAACTCAGGATGGCGCAACCATCACGGCGCGGCGCTACCGTCCGAGCGCAACCGAGGCCCGGGCCCGCATTGTCTACCTGCACGGCGGGGGCTGGGTGTTCGGCACGCTCGACGCCTTCGATCCGGTGTGCCGCGAGCTGGCCGTGGCGGCCGACGCCGAGGTGGTCAGCATCGACTACCGCCTCGCCCCGGAGCATCCCTTTCCGGGCCCGCTCGACGACGCCTTCACCGCGCTGACTGAGATCGCAGGGCGGGATCCGGCGACTCCGCTGGCCATCATGGGGGACAGCGCCGGCGGCAATCTGGCGGCGGCCTGCACCCTTCGGGCTCGAAGAGGAGGGCCGCGCATCGACCTGCAGGTGCTGCTCTATCCGATCACCGACCACGACTTCGAGCGGCCGTCCTATGCCGACTACGGCGGGGGCGGCTATCTGCTGTCGCGCACCGACATGGAATGGTACTGGCGCCACTACGCCGCGCCGGACCGGCGGACGGATCCGCTGGCGTCCCCGCTGCGCGCGGCCGACCTGTCGGGCCTGCCGCCGGCGCTGGTGGTGGTCGCCGGCTGCGATCCGCTGCGGGACGAAGGGCTGGCCTACGCCGAGGCGCTGAAGGCCGCCGGCGTCGATGCGGCCGTCGAGGTCCACGCCGACATGACCCATGGCTTCTTCACCATGGTCGGCCTGCTCGGGCCGGCCGACGCGGCGGTGCGCAAGGTCGGCCGCGAGGTCGGCCGCGGGCTGCGCCAGGCGAGATAGTCGCGTCGCTTCAAAGAGAAGTCTCGACCTCTTCGACCACGGCGATGAAGTTGGCCAGGATGGCCGACGGGTCCGCGCGCCGCCAGACCATGCTGAGCGGCATGGGCACGCTGAAGTTCTCGATCGGCTTGAACACCACGTCGGTTGTTTCGCGGCCCGGCGGCGGCGCGATCACCACAGCCACGCCCATGCCCGCCGCCACCAGGCTGCACGCCACATCGACCGACGCCACCTCGACCGCGATGTCCGGGGTGAACGATTGCTCCTGGCAGATCGCCAGCATCCGGTTGAACAGCCGGGGCGAGGATTGGCGCGCCGGCCAGATGAACTTGTCCTGCGCCAAGTCGGCGAGGCGGATGATGGGCGTGTGGACCAGGGGATGGTCGAGCGGCAGGACCAGGACGAAGTTGTGCATGGCCACTTCGCGCAGTTCGAACTCCTCCCGGTCGCCGCCCTCCTCGAAGATGAAACCGACCTCGAGTTCGCCCTGCCGCAGCTTCTCGCGCTGCTGCTCCGAGACCATCGGCGCGAACCGCAGGTCGACGTCGGGATAGCGGGCGCGGAACCTGCGGATCGCCGCCGGCAGCAGGGGGCGGCGGACCATGCCCTCGGTGAAGCTGATGCGCAGCAGGCCGACGCCGCCCTCGGCCACGCGCCGCACGCGCCGCGCCGTCTGGTCCACGTCGGCCAGGATCCGCCGCACGTCCTGCGCGAGCGCGCGGCCCGCCGCGGTCGGCTTCACCCCCCGCGCCTGGCGCTCGAACAGGCTGACGCCGAGGTCGTGCTCCAGGTCGCTGATCCGCCGCGACAGCGCCGATTGGGCGATGTGCAGCCGCTCCGCCGCCTTGTGGAAGCTCTGCTCCTCAACCGCGGCGAGGAAGAAGGGAAAATGCTTGGTGATCACGTTCGCCCCGATAAGCCATCCAATCCCGCGATCCGGCCCTGATCAAAATTGCCGAAACCTGATCGCTCAATGGTCGCAATAGCATTTGTTCGGGGAGGAGCGCGAGGGGACTATCCGCCTAAAGATATAAATGGGAGCCCAGGCGTGCGCTTTTCGTTGATTTTCGAAGCCCAGACCGTCGACGCGTCGCCGCGCGGCGAGCGGCAGGTCTTCGACGAGCTGGTGGATCAGGCGCTGCTGGCCGAACAGCTGGGGTTCGACGTGGTCTGGTGCGTCGAGCACACCTCGCTGACCCATTACGCGCACATGAGCGCGCCCGAGACCTTCCTGGCCTTCATAGCGGGCAAGACCAGCCGCATCGGCATCGGCCACGGGGTGGTCTGCCTGATGCCGAACATGAACCATCCGATCAAGGTCGCCGAGCGGATCGCCACGCTCGACATCCTGTCCAAAGGGCGCGTCCACTTCGGGGTCGGCAAGGGCGGCAGCCAGCAGGAGGCGGGCGCCTACGGCTACGACCTGAAGGCCCTGCAGCCGATGATCGACGAAAGCATGTACCTGATCCCGCGCATGTTCGTGGAGGACGAGGTCAGCTTCAACGGTGAGCACATCACCATCCCGCCGCGCCCGATCCACCCCAAGCCGTTCCAGTCGCCGCATCCGCCGATGTACCTGGCCTGCACCAATCCCGACACCCTGGTGCGCGCCGGCAAGCGCGGCATGGGCGCGCTGGTGCTGGGCTTCGGGGGCCCTGAAGAGGTGGCCAAGAAGAACGAGGCCTACAAGGCGGCCTGGGACAGTCGCGACCCGGCCGAGCAGGTCGGCTATCGCCCGATCCGCCATCTGGCCGCCCTGTGCCCGACCATCGTGCTCGACGACGCCGAGGAGGCGCGCCGCATCGGCATCCGTGGCCAGCGCTATTTCTACGAGAGCCTGAACTACTGGTACGGCGGCGGCCCCAAGCCCGACCCGGACAGCTGGGGCGAGGCGCTGGTGGAGGAGGGCACCGACACCATCATCACCACCAAGCTGGCGTCCGAGACCCTGACCATGGACCTCAAGCCCGACGAGGGCGGTCGCCGGCCCAGCCAGGGGATATTGTCGGCCAACAACGCCTATGGCGATGTGGAGCAATGCATCGACTACGTCCAACAGCTGATCGACGCCGGCGCGGACGAGATCCTGTTCATGACCAACATGGGCA
>FTAG01001347.1_pt1 | contig 19566 bp, 18 predicted proteins | sample 1638911 | NCBI WGS metagenome assembly FTAG01 (sample SAMEA3914813, study PRJEB12502) | metagenome | biome: forest; material: soil | place: Canada | collected 2011-07-07 | depth 0.3 m
AGGCATAAGGGCTCAGGCCTTCGAAGGAATCCGAAATCATGAACCGCTTTCTGCTCGCGCTCAGCGTCGGCGCCGTGTGCGCTGGTTTGGGCGCCTGCGCCAACGAGAACTACTACCCGCGCCAGACCGCCGATTTCTACATCCACCATCCGGTCGCCTATGACGGCTACTACGATGATTTCTATGGCAATGTTTACGACGGCTACTGGGGCGACGAGGGCTTCTACTACACCATGGGCGAGAACCAGCCGTTCCTGGTCGACCGCGCCAACCACTTCCGCCGCGAGGATGGCGGCCAGGGCTTCCACGCCTTCCACGGCGGCGTGCACAGCGCCGCCGCTCACCCCAAGGGCTGATCCGTCGCCGCCGGCGAGAGCATCATGCCTGGCCGAACAACCGGGCCACGGTGAAGATGATCAGCCCGACCAGGCCGCCCACCAGCGTGCCGTTGATGCGGATGTACTGCAGGTCCTTGCCGACCTGCAGCTCCAGCCGGCCCACCAGGGTGTCGGTGTCCCAGCGCTCGACCACGCCGGCGACAAAGGCGCCGATCTCCTCGCGGCTGGCGACCACGGCGTTGACGGCCAGCCGGTGCGCCCAGTCGTTGATCAGGGTGCGGATGTGTTCATCGCTGTCGAGCCAGCGGCCGACCGCGACCAGGGCATGCTCCAGGCCGCTCGAGACCACATTGGCCTCGCCGTCCAGCTCGGCGCGCAGCCGGGTTTCGACTTCGCCGATCAGCCAGTCGAGATAGCTCTCGACCACGGACTGCTCCAGGAATTTGCCCTTGAACCGCTCACACTGCTCGGACACCTGCGGGTCGTCCGCCAGCCGGGCGACCAGCCGGGCCGCCGCCGCACGACATTCGATCCGCCAGGGATGGTCGGCCGCCGCCCCGGCCGCGGCCAGGGTCGCCAGCACTTCGGCCAGGATGGCGTCGGCCAGTCGGACGTCGATCCAGCCGGGGATCCAGCGCACATGGTTCTTGACCACGCGCTGGCGGATGCTCTTGCGATGGGTCTCCAGGAAGCCGCGCGCGGATTCGACGCCGAAGTCGAAGGCGGTGTCGAAATGGCCCTGGGCGATCAGGGTCGAGAGGCCGCGCGCCAGCAGCGGGGCCAGGGCGATGGAGTCCACCCCGCGCAGGATCGCCGTGCGGCTGAAGCTGCGCACCTGCTCCTCGCGCAGCAGGTCGAGCAGCGGCGAGCCCAGCCCCTGCGAGCGGCTGACCACCAACCGCACATTGTCGGGCTCCCTCAGCCAGTCGGCCAGCCAGCCGGCGGCGTCGACGCGCTCGATCCGCGGGGTCACCTCGTCCGGCGCCAGGAAGTTGTTGGTGATGAACCGGCCCAGGGCCTCGCCGATGCGCTGTTTCTGGCGCGGCACGATGGCGGTGTGCGGGATGGGGATGCCGAACGGATGGCGGAACAGGGCCACCACCGCGAACCAGTCGGCGCAGGCGCCGACGATCCCGGCCTCGGCGAAGGCGCGCGGATAGTCCAGCCAGGGCCAGGCCCGCCGGGCCAGGCTGGCGGCCACGAACAGGGCCCCCATCAGCGCCAGCAGGCCCAGGGCCATCCGGCGCATCCGCTTCAGGTCGGAAAGCTGCTGGCTGGCGCGCTCGCCCCGATCGACAGCGGCGAGGTCGCTCATCCGGCAGGACGGGCGGCAGGACGGGCGGCGGGGCGCGGCGGCTTGGGGCGTCTGGCCGGCGGCGGCAGGGCCGCGAACTCATGGTACAGGCTCCGGATCGCCGCCTCGCCGTATTGGCGCTCCAGCCGCCGGACGGTGAAATGGCCGCGGGCGACGCGCTGGAAATGGTCCATGAACACCACATTCACCACCGCCCCGCCGGCCGCGCCCAGCACCGGGGCCGCGCCCGCGGCGATGCGCTCCGAGACCACCAGGCCGAACCGTCCGGCGATCTCGCCCACCAGCCGGGCGATGATCGGCGAGGAGGCGTTCAGCGCGCCCCGCTCCATCACATAGGCGGCCATCTCGCCGGTCAGCTTGGTCAGCACGGTCCGCACCGCATAGTAGTCCACGTCGATCTTGTCGGAGCGGCTGCGGCCGCCGAGGGCGAACACCTCCAGGCAGGCCAGCTGGGCCTCGAGGCTCTTCAGGTCCTCGCCCTCGGCGCGGGCGATCTCGGCGATCGAGCGCAGCATGAAGGTGGTGGTTATCGGCAGCTCGAACGGCAGGCCCAGCAGGCCGAAGAAACCGCCGACCCCGCCGGTCAGGCCGCTGATCACCTTGGGGGCCCAGTTGGAGACGCGCCGGGGCCCCGTCTCGCCCAGGGAGCCGACGGCGACCTGCAGGGCCCTGAAGATCGCCAGGCGGATCACGTTGCGCAGCTGGCGATTGACCGACTTGGGCAGGTATTTGGTGACGGCGTTGACCGGCTGGCCGGCGAGGTCGGCGGCGCGGGCGGCCAGCGTCGGGTGCTCCAGCTGGTCGACGGCGGTGCGCAGGGCCTGGCGGTCGGCGGGCGTCAGGGCGTCGCCCCTGGCGGTGGAGACCTTCGCGGCCGGCGTCTTCGCGGGGGAGCGCTTCGCGGCGGTCATCGGGCGCTGCTCATCAGCGGCCGGACGCCGTTCAGGCTGGCGATGATCGCCGAGCCGTTGCTGATCAGGGCGGTGACCTCCGGCGCGACCAGGCCGCCGGGGATGGCCAGGGCGAAGGCGGCGGCGTTCATGCCGGCCACCACGCCGTAGTTCTGCTTGATCAGGCCGACCGCGCCGCGTGAGATCTCGATCGCCCGCACCAGCTTCCAGAGGGAATCCTCCATCAGCACCACATCGGCCGATTCATGGGTGATGTCGGCGCCGTACTTCATGGCGACGCCCACGTCGGCGAAGCTCAGGGCCGGGGAGTCGTTGATGCCGTCGCCGACCATGGCGACGATGCGGCCTTCGCGCTGCAAGCCCTGGATCACCTCGGCCTTGTCCGAGGGCAGCATGTCGGCCACCTGGCGGGTCAGGCCCAGCCGCCCGCCGACGGCGCGGGCGACGGTGGCGTTGTCGCCGGTCAGCATGATGGTCTGGCGCACCCCCATGGCGTGCAGGGTGGCGATCACCTCGCGGCTTTCGGGGCGGATGCGGTCCTCATAGGCGATCAGGCCGGCGAGCCGGCCGTCGACCGAGACATACAGGCAGGAGCAGCCCTGCTGGTCGATCGCGGCCCGCTCGGCGGCGATGTGGTCGAGGCGGATGTCGTTCTGGCGCAGGAACCGCTCGCTGCCGACGTGCATGTAGTAGCCGTTGACGCGGCCCTCGACGCCGAGCCCGATCCGGTACTCGGTTTCGTCGCAGGGCGGGGCCTGCAGATCGAGTTCGCGGAACTTCTCGCGCAGGGCCTCGGCCACCGGATGCTGCAGATGGGTCTCGGCGGCGACGGCCAGGGCCAGCAGATGGTCGGGGGGAATGGTCTTCTCGAACGAGCGCACCTCGACCACGTGCGGCACGCCGTGGCTCAGGGTGCCGGTCTTGTCGAACACCACCGTGTCGACCTCGGCCAGCTTCTCCATATGGCCGCCGCTCTTGATGATGATGCCCGAGCGCGCGGCCAGGGTCATGGACGACAGGACCGCGGTGGGCGCGGCCACCCGGATGCCGGTGCCGATGTCGATGATGATCAGCGACAGGAAGCGGTTGAAGTCGGCGGTGAACACGGCGGCGCCGACGGCCAGGCCCAGGGTGGGCAGCACCAGCCGGTCGGCGAACCGTTCGGCGTGGTTCTGCATGCGGGTGTCGCCCACCGGGGCGGAGTCGATCAGCCGGGCGATCTGCCCCGCCGTGGTGTCGGCGCCGACGCGCAGGGTGCGCAGCCGCAGCTGCCCCTCGCGCAGGATCGAGGCGGCGAACACCGCCTCGCCGACGCCGCGCGTCACCGGCAGGCCCTCGCCGGTGATGGTCTTCTGGTCGACCATGCCGCGGCCGTGCAGGATCTCGCCGTCCACCGGGATCATCTCGCCGGGATAGACCACCACCACGTCCTCGACGGCCAGGTCGGCGGCGGGGATGGGTGCGATCTCGCCGTCGCGGACGACCCACGCGGTCTTGGCGCGGAACTCCAGAAGCTCGCTCACCGCCTTCTTGGAGCCGGCGGCGGTCAGGTCGCGGATCCAGTCGCCGAGCCGGATCAGCCAGGTGATCACCCCGCCGGTGATCAGATTGCCCTGGCCCACCGAGGCGAGGATGGCCAGGGTGTCGAGGAAGTCGACGTTCAGCCGGCCCTCGCGCGACCACACCGTCCAGGCGCGGTGGAAGATCGGCAGGGCGTTGTAGAGCATCAGCGGCACATTGACCGCCATCGCCAGCGGGTTGGCCGAGAAGGCCAGCGCCAGGGACAGGGAGGGCAGGGCCAGGGGCCAGCGCGGCTTGTCCGGGGTCTGGTGGCTGCGCGCCGCGCCGATCGGCGCGGCCACGCCGGTCGGGTCGAGGCGCGCCAGCAACGCCGCCCGATCCTGCAGGCAGAAGCCGCGCAGGGCGGCCAGGGTCTCGTCCAGCCGGTCCGGCCGTTCGCGATCGTACTCCAGGACCAGGCTGGCGCAATCGTAGTTGGCCCTGACGCCCGTGACCCAATCCTGCCGGTCCAGCCACGACAGCAGGGCCTCGGCCAGGGGCGAGGGCGCGCACAGGATCGGGATGTGCAGTCGGATGCGTCCGGGGAGGGCATGGCGAACTGAGACTCTCATGATCCCGGATCGCTCAGTGTTTCGCCGCCTCCGCCACCGATCGTGCGGCGGGACCGGGGCCGCTGTGCAATTCGGTGAACTGATTCAGCGAGAACAGGGCCAGGGTGACCCACATGGGCGTGGCCGCCTCGGCCCCGATCTCCAGGAAGGTGAAGGCGGTGAGCCCGCCCGCCAGCACGATCTTCAGGTCGATGGTGTTGCCGCTGACCGTCTTCAGCTCGCGGTCGAAGCTCTTGAAGAACTGCACCGTGCCCTTGGCGAACTCGGAGTGCTGGGCCAGGAACTCGGCCTCGTTCTCGATCTTGCGCGCCATCATGCTGATCTCGTCGTCCGGCATCGGATGCTCCACCGCCATCTCGTGGTGGGTGCAGGCGGCATGGAACCGGTGCTCGAATTCGGCCTCGAGCTTGGGATCATAGTGGATGACGATGCAGCCGGTCTCCGGCTTCGCATGGACCTTGCTGATGCCGGGGATGGCCTGGAAGGCGGTCCTGTAGACCTCGAGGATCTCCGGATTCTGCTTGGCCGAGGGGATCTTCATCCGGATCCGGCCGGGGATCTTGTGCTCGATCCGGGCCTTGCGCTTCTTGCGGCGCGCGGGCGACGGCGGCGCGGTGACAGGATCCGAGGCGACCGCCGTCGTTGGTTCCGCGGCCACAGCGACCTCCGGGGCGGTTTGTGCGGCGTCGACCGGCGGGGCGGCGGGGCGGCGAGGGGCGCGCGGAGCGGGTGTGGAGGGATCGCTCATCCGGCGCTCATCATCCTGCAACGACGTTCCGTCCGCCGTGGAGGCCGACCACGAAGACTACGAGGCGATCGCGGGGGCGGCGGCCGCCGCCGACTCCTCGGCGTCGACCTCGGCGGCGATATCGTTCATCCGCTCTTTGGCCTCGCCCACGGCCGAGCGCGCCTTGCGGCCCAGCTTGTAGGCGCCGCGGACGGTGGAGTTGAACAAGGGCTGCATGCGCTCGCCCAGCTTCGGCAGGTATTTGGGGGCCAGGGCGGCGGCGGCGCCGACCAGGATCGCGGGGATGAGGGCGGCCTCGAGCAGGGCGGCGCCGACGACCACGACGCCGACGGTGGCGACCACGGCGGTGGCGTCCGAGACGTTCTGGCCGACCTCGATCTCGCCGTCGGCCGCGGCATGGTCGTCCACGGCGTGATCCGCCGGATGCGCCTCGCCGTTCACGTCGACCTTGTACTTCGCCATCGAGTTTCTCCCGATCAACTGAGCGCCGCCGGTCGCGCAAAACAGCTGATAAGCAACAACGTCTTAGACGCCGATCCTAGCCAACGCTCTGTGACATTGGAATGCTGCAGCAAGTCCGTCGCAAATATTTCATGATCCGTAGTCCCGTGAATTGCGGGCGCGGGCGACACGTCCTCTTTTGTCGCGTATACTGAACATTCGAACGCCCCCGGGCGGCATGTGGGGCTGGGCGGCCCAGGGCCGATGGGCCTGCCGATGCGCGGTTTGGAGCCCGTAGCGCCTTGTCGCGGCGCGTATTCCGGCTTAAGGCAAGGGCCGTATCATGACCGATTTCGCCCGCCACCCCCTGATGTCGATCGGCGCTTCGCCGGCCGCGCGGGCGTGCGCGCCGGTCTCGGCGGTCATGACCCTCAAAATTATTACCCCCACCTCCGAAGCGGGGCGAACGCGCGCGAGTTGAAATCTCCGGCGGATCGCAAGATCAACCCCGCTCCCGAAAGGCAGCGGGGTTTTTTATTGCGCCGTCGGTCCCTCCAAAGGATCCGACCATGAGCTCAGAAGACCCCAGTCAGGCCCCGGTGGCCGCGGCCGCCGCCGAATTCATCCACGCCCTGCGCGGCGAGGGCGCCATCGTCCGGACTACCCGGCTGGAGGCGACGATGATGGCCGTCGAGGCCGACGGCCTGTTCGCGGCCGAGCGGACCCTGGCCCGGCTCTGGCCCGACGATGCGGGCGCGGCGCCGGCGCACGAGGTGATCTGGCTCAGGCCGAGCGGGGAGGGGCCGTCGATGAAGCTCGCCGCCTTCGACGCCGCCGGCCAGGTCCTGCTACGGCGGTCCTATCCGGTCCGCGCGCCGAAACCGGAGACGCCCGGTCATGGATGACGCCGCGCCCCATTTCGTGTTCCAGATCGTCGCCGCCCACGAAAGCGACGCCCTGCTGCGGGTGCTGGGGCCGTTCGCGCTGGTGGCCGCCACCCTGCGCTCGGCCCAGCTGACCCGCGGCGAAGACCACGTCTCGATCCGGATCGAGACCGAGGGGCTGGACGCCCAGCGGGCGCAGACCATCCTCCGCCGGCTGGAAAACATGCCCGTGGTGCGCGGGGTGGGCTTCGGCTGGCTGGGGGCGGCTGCGCCAATCCTTGCCCAGGCATGAATTCGCGCCTAAGGCACGCCGCATGAGGAAGGGCGGGCTGTTTCGGCGATCCCTGTGTGCGATGGCGCTGCTCGCCGTGGCGTTCCTCAACGTCGCCTCGGTGCAGTCCGCCGTCATGCAGGCGAGCGGATCCCTGTCCGGCATGGATATGTCCGGCCTGGCCGAGATCTGCCACACGGCTGGCCCTGCCCAAGACGCAGCCAAGCCGGTCGTTCATCAGGTTCAAGTGCAGAAGGCGTGTCCCTTCTGCGACGTCGCCTCCAACCCGCCCCTGTGCGGGACCGAGGTCTCGGTTCCCAGCCCCTCCACGATCGCCTGGACCAGCTATGCGGTCCAAGCCTCGCTCGGCGCGAGGGGACCGCCCGCGTTCACGCCCAACGCCCGCGGCCCTCCGGCCTCAACCCTGACGATCTGAACCGCGGCGCGGGCCCTTGTGGGCGCGCGTCGTTTCTCGTCAGCGGCGGCGCAGACGCGCGCGCCTTGGGGTTATTCCACCATGTCATCGTCCTTGTTTGCGAGCGCCGCCGTGCTCGCCCTCGCGGCCTCATCGGCCGCCTCCGCCGTCCACGCCGAGGATCAGCCTCAGCCCACCTCCGAGGTGGTCGTCACCGCCTCCCGCCTGGATAGACTCGGCGCCGCGGTGACCGCCAGCCAGGGCACGGTCACCCGCGAGGAGATCGAACTGCGCCCGATCTATCGGATCGGCCAGCTCTACGAGACCATCCCCGGCCTGATGGTCACGGTCCACTCGGGCGAGAGCAAGGCCAACCAGTACGAGCTGCGCGGCTTCGACGTCGACCACGGCACCGACTTCGCCAGCTTCGTCGACGGCATGCCGGTGAACCGCGGCACCAACGCCCACGGCCAGGGCTATTCCGACCAGAACTTCCTGATGCCTGAGATCGTCGGCAGCCTCGACTACACCAAGGGGCCCTATTACGCCGACCTGGGCGACTTCGGCGCGGTCGGCTCGGCCCGGGTGCGCCTGACCGACGACCTGCAGAACCAGGTCTCGGCCAGCGCCGGCACGCTCGGCGACTATGAGGGGTTCGTCGGCGGGACCTATCATCTGGGCCCGGACGACCGGATCTGGGCGGCGCTCGACCTCGGCGATATGGACGGCCCGTGGAATCCGCCCAGCAACTTCCACAAGGTCGACGCCGCCGTGCGCTACAGTCACGGGACCGACGCGAACGGCTTCAGCCTGACCGGCCTGTACTACAAGAGCGCCGGCCGGCTCGCGACCGACCAGTCGGCGACCGCCGTCCAAGAGGGGCTGATCGGCCGCTACGGCGTGCTCGATCCCACCGACCACGGGCGCTCGGAGCGGGCCAGCCTGTCGGGCCATTACGGCGCGACCGGCGACGGATGGGCGCTGAGCTCCAACGTCTATGCGATCCACAGCAGCATGACCCTGGTCAACGACTTCACCCACTATCTGCTGGACCCGGTGAACGGCGACCAGGAGCAGCAGGACGAGACCCGCAACGTGTTCGGCGGCGACGTCGCGCTGACCCTCTCCAGGGTCTTGTTCGGGATCCGGACCGAAACCGTCGTCGGCCTGCAGGACCGCCATGACAACGTCTATGTCGACCGTCGGCATACCCTGCAGGGCCGCATCACCCTCGACTATTGCGAGGTTCCGGCCGTGCCCGGCGGCATTCCCAGCCTGCCGGCGGCGCCGGCCGACACGCCGGCCGACGCGCTGAACGACGGCGGCAATGGGCAGGCCTATGCGGCCGTCGGCCTCGCCTGCAACGCCGACCGCGTCGCCCTGGGCGACTTCGCCGCCTTTGGCCAGACCACCACCTACTGGACGCCCTGGCTGCGCACCGTGGTCGGCTTCCGCGAGGAGGATTTCCACGCCCGGGACCACAGTCTCACCACGGGCTTCCGGGGTTCGACCTCGCAGGCCCTGCCGCAGCCCAAGGGCAGTCTGATCCTCGGGCCCTGGCTGCAGTCCGAGCTCTATGTCAGCGCCGGCCGCGGCTTCCATTCCAACGACGTGCGCGGGGTGTTCGGTACGGTCGGGCTCGAAGGTCTGGCCCCCACCGCCGGACCGACGCCGCTGCTGGCCCCCACCACGGGCGAGGAGGTCGGGCTGCGCACCAATCTGATCCCCAAGGTCTCGGTCCAGCTGGCGCTGTTCCAGGAGGATTTCAGCTCCGAGCTGGCGTTCGACGAGGACCAGGGCCAGGACCAGCCCACCGCGCCCAGCCGCCGTCAGGGCGTGGAGGTCTCGGCCCAGTACCGTCCGTTCCGGTGGATCGAATTCAACACCGACCTGGCCTTCTCCAAGGCCCGCTACCGGGGCTCGCTGGGCGCCCTGCAGACTATCTACGGCTTGGACGGCCGCTTCATCGGACTGGCGCCCAGCTTCATCGGCTCGGCCGGGGTGCTGATCGACAACCTCGGTCCCTGGTTCGGCAGCCTGCAATGGCGCGCCCTGGGCGCCTATCCTGTCAGCGACGGCGATCAGTATCCCCAGGACAAGGGCTACAGCGAGGTCAACCTCGATGTCGGCTACAGGCTGAACGCCCGGACCAAGCTGCAGATGAGCCTCTTCAACCTGCTCAACACCAGGGCGAACGCCGCGGCCTTCGACTACGCCTCGCAACTGCTGCCGGGCGTCAGCGCCCAGGCCCTCGCCTCGCAGGTGACCGGCCTGCAGGTCCACCCGCTGGAGCCGATCTCGGCCCGGTTCGCGGTGACGATGACGTTCTAATACCAGCCATCGGCAAAGGCTGACCGATCGCAACACTATTCCGCTCATCCCGGCGAATGCCGGGACCCAGATCCTAAAGCCCAGATCCTAAAGCGAAGTGGGTTGGAGGGCTTGGCGTCATGACCTTAAGGGCCGCGCCATGCGATCTGGGTCCCGGCATTCGCCGGGATGAGCGGGAGAAGGGGGCGAGCTTATTTGCGGCTGGCATAGCTCCAGTGATCAGCGCACGGTCAGCGCCTTGTCCAGCCAGCCCGGGACCAGTCGGCGCGCGCCCGAGGCGCTGAGGTGGTCGGTGTCGAAGTAGAGGATGTCGCCGTCCTCCACCGCCTTGCAGCTTCCGCCTGCGCAGAGGTCGCGGCTCGGGAGCACCAAGCGGGGCCCCGGATGCCGGGCCATCGCGCGCAGGATCGCTCCGATAGCCGGGTCGGCGCGCGCCAGGGTGTCCGCATCGGGCGCCCGCTCGCAATGGCCCTGGCCCAGGCCGAACCGTTTCGCCTGGGCGACGCAGTCCGGCGGCGAGATCGGCAGCTCCGGGATCGGGCCGATCACCACCACCTGGGCCTTCGAACCGCTGGCCTCGATCGCCGCGAAGGTGCGGTCCAGCGCTGCGGCGAGATCGGTCTTTCGTCCATTGCTCATCAGGGTCATCGGCGGATCGTAGCCGCCCATCGGCGGCGCGGCGTTCATGTAGAGGGGCCAGCGCGCCGCCAGGATCACCAGGGTGATGCTGGGGTCCGCCGCCAGTCGCGCCAGCACCTTGCCGTCGAAGCGGGTGCAGTTGGGGTCGCGGTTCCGGCCGTCGGTCAGCACGGTGACGCCGACCAGCGGCGGGCAGCCGGCGCGGGTGGCCTGGGCGACGCGCAGGCGCTTGCCCTCACCCTTGCCTGGGGTCGTCCAGGCCAACACCCCCGGCGTCACCGCGTCGGCGTGCGAGTCGCCCCACACCAGCACCTTGGCCGATGCGCCCGGATCGCCATAGACGCACGCCGCCGGCGGTTCGACCTGCGGCGTCCAGCCCAGGAAGCAGGTCGAGCGCATCGGGCTGATGTCGGTGTCTTCGAGCACCACGCCGGGCGGAACGCGGCCGGGCAGGCCGTGGGTCGCATAGGCCGCCGCGCCGGCGCCGATCAGGACCACCCCGGCCAGGACGGCCAGACCGGCATGGACCCAGCGTCCCCTGGTCGCCCGCCAGGGCTGCTCGACGAAGCGCCAGCTGAGGATCGCCAGTCCCAGCGCCAACGCCACCAGGGCGGCGCTGAGCAGGGGCGGCAGGGGCTGCTGCAGGATCAGTCCGGCCAGCACCAGCGGCGGCCAGTGCCACAGGTAGAACGAGTACGAGACGCGCCCCAGCCCGACCACCGGCCCGGCGCGCAGCAGGGCCGCCGCGCCGGGCGGCTCACCCAGTCCGCTCCACAGGATCAGGGCCGCGCCCGCGCACGGGGCCACGGCGCCGAGGCCCGGAAACGCCGAGGCGTCGTTCAGCATGAGGAAGCCGCCGGCGATCAGCAGCAGGCCGCCGACGACGGCGGCGTCGGCCGACCACCGCGAGGCCGGCGCGGGGAGGGCCCGCAGCGCCAGGAGCCCGCCGACCAGGAACTCCCAGGCGCGGCCGGGCAAATAGTAGAAGGCGTCGCGGGTCGCCCCGCCGCCGATCAGCCGTTCGGCCAGGATCAGCGACAGCGCCGCCAGCGCCAGCAGCAGCACCGGCCGGGCGCGGCGCAGCCAGGGCAGGGACAGGCCGGCGATCAGCAGCGGCCAGACCAGGTAGAACTGCTCCTCCACCGCCAGCGACCACAGGTGCAGCAATGGGGCGTTGCGGCTGGCCGGCTCGAAATAGACCACGGTGTTGGCGAACCAGGCGTTGGTCAGGAACAGGCTGGAGGCGGCCAGCGACCCGCCGAACATCTGCAGGTCCCGCGGCAGCAGGATCACCGCCGCTAGGGCGGCGACGACCGCGGTCATCACAAAATAGGCGGGCAGGATGCGGCGCGCGCGGCGGGCGTAGAAGCCGATGAAGCGGAACCGGCGCTCGTCCCGCTGGTCGGCGATGATCCGGGTGATCAGAAAGCCCGAGATGACGAAGAAGAGGTCGACGCCGATGAAGCCGCCGGGCGCCCAGCGCGGAAAGGCGTGATAGGCGACCACCAGCGACACGGCGACGGCGCGCAGGCCGTCGATATCGGGCCGATAGCGTCCGGCTTCCGTCGTTCCTGCAGGCTCCGACACGGCGACGCTCCCCGACGATCCGACGTTTAAGATTACATATGTAGTCTATATTTATTACGCATGTAAAGCTCCTTGCCCGGCGCCGGCGGATGGAACGTTTCGGGCCGGCTGGAGTACTCACCTGCGATGGGGCCGCTCCGGATCGACGAATGACCAGAAGCCCCGCCGCGCTGCTGTCGGTCGCCACAGCAGCGCCGACCCACGTCATCGACCAGGACCTGGCGGCCGAAGCCGCCATCGCCCTGTTCGGCGGCAAGGTGTTCCGCGATCATCATATCCGCAGCCTGTTCGCCAACACCGGCATTCGCACCCGCCGGGCCGTGCGCCCGATCGAGTGGTACGCCTCAGCCCATCCCTGGGAGGAGCGCAACGCCGTCTACCTGGCCGAGGCCGAGATCCTGTGGCTCGAGGCCGCCCGCGAGGCGCTGCGCCGGGCCGACGTCGACCCGAAGGACGTCGACGCGGTGGTGACGGTGTCGTCCACCGGGATCGCCACGCCCAGCCTCGAAGCCCGCGCCGGTCCCGCGCTCGGTCTGTCGCCGCAGGCCATGCGCACGCCGGTGTTCGGCCTCGGGTGCGGCGGCGGGGTGACCGGCCTGTCCATCGCCGCCCGCCTGGCCGAGGCCCGGCCGGGATCGGCGGTGCTGCTGGTGGTGGTCGAGCTCTGCACCCTCAGCATGCGGCCCGAGGAGCCCAGCAAGACCAATGTGGTCGCCACCGCCCTGTTCGGCGACGGCGCCGCCGCGGCGGTGCTGCGGGCGGGGTCGGACGAGGGCCCCAAGGTGTGCGCCACCGGCGAATACACCTGGCCCGAGACGCTGGAGATCATGGGCTGGCGCGTCGATCCGGCCGGGTTCGCGGTCGTGCTCGACGCCCGGCTGCCCGACTTCGTCAGCCGGCGCTTCACCGACGGCTCGGCCAGCTTCCTGCAGGCCGCGGACCTTCGGATGGCCGACATCGACCGGTTCGTCTGCCATCCCGGCGGGGCCAAGGTGCTGCCGGCGATCGAGGCCAGCCTCGGGATCGAACAGGGCGCGCTCGACTGCGAGCGGGCGGTGCTGGCAGAGTTCGGCAACATGTCGGCGCCGACGGTGCTGTTCGTGCTCGAACGCGTGCTGGCCGAAAAGGCCCCGATGAAGCGCCTGGTCCTGGCCGCCCTCGGCCCGGGCTTCACCGCCACCTTCGCCGCGCTCGAGGCCTAGGTGGCGCCGGCGCTCGTCCTGCTGGCCTTCGTCACCCTGCAGCGGGGCGCCGAGTTGGTGTGGGGCCGGCTCAACGAACGCCGGCTTCGCGCCCTGGGCGCCGTCGAGGTGGGCGCGCGCCACTACCCCCTGATCGTGCTGCTCCACGGCGGCTGGCTGGCCTGGCTGTGGCTCAGGGGCTGGGACCGGCCGCTGGTCTGGGCCTGGGTCGCTGTCTTCTTCGTGCTGCAGGCGGGCCGGGTCTGGGTGCTGGCCACCCTCGGGCGGCGCTGGACCACGCGGGTGCTGTTCACGCCCGGCGAGACCCTGGTCAAGCGCGGGCCGTTCAGGCTGGTCTCCCACCCCAACTATGCGGTGGTGGTGATGGAGATCGTGGTGCTGCCGCTGGCCTTCGGTCTCTGGGGCGCGGCCCTCGTCTTCGGCCTGCTGAACCTGGTCCTGCTGGGCTGGCGGATCCGGGTCGAGGAGCGTGCGCTGGCCCCGCTGCGATGACGGCGCTGTTGCGGCCCCTGGACGCGGATCGGGTCCCGGTCCGGACCTGGTTCGGCTTCACCATGATGTGCCTCGGCATGTTCATGGCCATCCTCGACATCCAGATCGTCGCCACCTCCCTGCCCACCATCCAGGGCGCGCTGAAGCTCCGCCCCGACCAGATGAGCTGGATCCAGACCGCCTATCTGACGGCCGAGGTGGTCGCCATTCCCCTGACCGGCTTCCTGACCCGGACGCTCGGCATGCGCTGGCTATTCGTCGCGGCGGTGATCCTGTTCACCCTGGCCTCGATCGGCTGCGCCGCCAGCGGCGGCTTCGGCGCGCTGATCGGCTTTCGCATCGTGCAGGGGTTCTCCGGCGGGACCCTGATCCCGGCGGTGTTCGCCGCGGTCTTCCTGCTGTTCCCGGTGCGGGCCGAGGGGTTCGCCACCGCCCTCGCCGGGGTGCTTGCCGTGCTGGCGCCGACGGTCGGGCCGATCGTCGGCGGCTGGATCACCCAGACCTATTCCTGGCGCTGGCTGTTCCTGATCAACGTGCTCCCCGGCCTGATCGCCGCCGTCGGCGCCGCGGCGGCCCTGCCGCGCGGGCGGATGCAGCTCGGCCTCGTCCGCAGCCTCGACCTGGCCGCCCTGGCCGCCGCGGCCCTGGCGCTGACGGCGCTGGAGATCGGGCTGAAAGAGGCGCCCAGCCAGGGCTGGCTGTCGCCCTACGTGCTGGCGCTGTTCGCGGCGACGCTGGCCGGCGCGGCGGTGTTCGTGGTCCGGTCGCTGCGCTCGCCCGCGCCGATCGTCGAGCTGCGCACGTTCAGGGACCGCAACTTCGCCGTCGGCTGCGCGCTCAGCTTCGCGCTGGGCGTCGGCCTGTTCGGCTCGGTCTATCTGATGCCGGTGTTCCTGGCCTTCGTGCGCGGGCACGGATCGCTGGCCATCGGCCAGATCATGCTGGTCACCGGCGCCGCCCAGCTGGTCATGGCCCCGGTCGCGGTGTTCCTCGAGCGGCGGATGGGCGCCCGGATCCTGACGCTGCTGGGCTTCTCCGCCTTCGCGCTGGGGCTGGGGCTCAGCGCCTTGCAGTCGACGGCGACCGATTTCAGCCAGATGCTCTGGCCGCAGCTGGCGCGCGGCGCGGCGATCATGTTCTGCCTGCTGCCGCCGACCCGGCTGGCGCTCGGCCGTCTGGCGCCCGCCGCCGTGCCCGACGCCAGCGGCCTGTTCAACCTGATGCGCAACCTCGGCGGCGCCATCGGCCTCGCCCTGGTCGACACCGTGATCTTCGGCCGGACCCCGGTCCACGTCGCCGCCATCGTCGCTCGCCTCCAGGCCGGCGACCTCGGCGTGGCCCAGGCGCTGGGCATCCCGCTCGCCTTGTTCAGGCGGAACCTCGGCAAGCCGCTCGACCCCCACGCCCTGGCCCTGCTGCAGCCCCTGGTCCAGCGCCTGGCCCTGACCCAGGCGATCAACGAGGCGTGGGTCCTGCTGGCGGTCTTCGCCGCGGCGGCGCTGGTCGCCGTGCTGTTCGCCGCACGGGACAAGCCTGCGGCCCCGGACCTGCCCGGGCCGGCCGAGGGATTGGCGACCGCTTGACGCCATTCTCTCAGGTCTTCCCCCCTCTGGGGAGCGCCTGGAGTGGTGCGCTTGCCTCTAGCTGATCAGCGCGCCCAGGGCTTCGGCCAGTTCGGTCAGGGTGTAGGGTTTGCGCAGCAGCGGGAGGTCCTCGCTGGTCGCGGCGGGCGCGGTGCGCCGTGCGGTATAGCCGGAGGTCAGCAGGATCGGCAGGGCCGGGCGGGTGGTCTTGATCTCGCGGGCCAGTTCGATGCCGGTCATGCCGTTGGCCATGATCACGTCGCTGAACACCACGTCGACGGCGACGCCGTCGTTCAGGGTGTCCAGGGCCTGCTGGCCCGACGCCGCCTCGACGATGCGATAGCCGAGGTCCTCCAGCATGGCGCTGGCGGCGGTGCGCACGTCGACATCGTCCTCCACCAGCAGCACCGTGCCCTCCGCCCTGGCCGGCGCGCCGGCCGGATGCTCGGGCAGGGCGATGGCCTCGGACGGCTCGACGCGCGGCAGGAAGATCGCAACGGTGGTCCCGCGGCCGACCGCGCTGTCCACGGTGACGAAGCCGCCCGACTGGCGGGCGAAGCCGTAGACCTGGCTGAGCCCGAGCCCGGTGCCCTTGCCGAGCGCCTTGGTGGTGAAGAAGGGTTCGAACACCCGGGCCAGCACGTCGGGCGGAATCCCCGCGCCGGTGTCCGACACCGACACCTTCACATAGTCTCCGGCCAGCGTCTGGAAGCCGTCGGCCTCTTCCGGCGAGATCGAGGTGTTGGCGGTGGCCAGGCAGAGCTCGCCGCTGCCGTCCATGGCGTCGCGCGCGTTGATGGCCAGGTTCAGGATCGCGGTCTCGAGCTGGTGTGCGTCGGTGCGGCAGGACCACAGGTCGGCGCCCTCGCGGACGTCGACGACCACCCCCTCGCCGACGGCGCGGTCGAGCAGGGTGACGAAGTTGGGCAGAAGATCGTTCAGGCAGACCACGTCCTCACGCATGTCCTGGCGGCGGGCGAAGGCCAGCAGCTGTTCGTTCAGCCGGGCGCCGCGGGTGACGCCGAGGCGGGCGGCGTCCAGCAGCCGCTGCACCCGGTTGTCCAGGGTCACCCGGCGTGACAGGGACTCCAGGCTGCCGCCGATGATCATCAGGAGGTTGTTGAAGTCGTGCGCAATGCCGCCGGTCAACTGGCCGATCGCCTCCATCTTCTGGCCCTGACGGAGCTGCTCCTCGATCAGGTGCCTGTCGGTGTTGTCGACGATGATGCCGGCGACGCGTTCGGGTTCGCCGTCCTTGTAGAAGGCCCGTCCCTTGACGTGGACCCATCGCAGAGCGCCGTCGCCGGCCCGTCGGATGCGCTTTTCGAACTCCACCCGGCCGCTGACCAGGGCGCCGCGGAAGGCGGCGGCGACCTCGGCCCGATCCTCGGGAAGGTAATGCTCGACGGACTTGTCCAGCGTCCAGCGCGCCACAGGCTGGGCGTAACCATAGATGGCGTCATGGCGGGGCGAACGCACCGCGCTTTCACCCTGGCCCACCGTCAGGTCCCAACTGCCCATGTCGGCCGCGTCCAGCGCGATGGCCAGGCTCTGCTCGGCGCGGTTCCGTTCGGCGACCTCGGCTTCGAGGCGACGGTTGGCCTCGGCCAGGTCGCGGGCCCGTTCGTAGTTGTGGGTGAGGTCGGTGACGATCCCGCACAGCATCCGGTCCTGGCCGTCCTCGACCGCGAGCTCGACGATGGACAGGTTCGAGGGCGCCCGCCGGCCGTCGGCGGTGATCAGCTCCAGCTCCTCGGAGCGGCCCCGCCCGCCGCCCGCGAGCATCGCTTCCAGTCCGGCCCGATCGGCGATGAACTCGAACAACGAGCGGCCGACGATCTCTTCGCTGCGCAGCCCCACCAGCGCGGCGAAACTCTGGTTGCAATACAGGACCGTAGCGGCGCCGCTCAGGGTGACCGCGCCCTCGCGCATCTGTTCGACCAGCACGCGATAGGGCCGGTCGGCGTTCTCCAGCGTGTAGATGATCTGGCCCTGTGGGCCGCCGACCACTACGGCGTCGACGTCGCCGTTGCGGATCGCGTCCAGGGTCTCGTTGGCCTCCTGGAGCGCGGCCTCCAGGGCTTCGATCCGCGCGCGCAATGCGCCGCGATCGCTGTCGCGGTCGGCGTTCACGCGCTGACCTCGCGCGGACTCCCGAGCGCCGCGAGGTTCAGGCCGGCCATCAGCCGGGCGGGATCGGAAAGGTCGCCGATCAGCCGGCGCAGCGGCTCGGGCAACACCTTCACCAGCGTCGGCGTGGCCAGGATCTGGTATTCGCGCGTCGCCTCGGGGTGGGCGTAGATGTCGATGATCTCCAGGTCGCAGCCGGGCAGGTTCTCGTCGCAGAACTTCCTGACGTTCGAGATGGCGCGCTGCGACCGTGGGGTCGTGCCGGTGACGAACAGCCGAAGCACATAGGACTCAGCAGTAGGGGACCCAGCGGTAAGCGGTTCGGACAAGGTCATGGAGCGGCGGCTTCCGCCGGCCGGATGTCCAGCCCGACCAGGACCCGGTCGGTGTCCGACAGGTTGCCGATGATCCGCTTGATCGGCGGCGGCAGCCGCCTGACCAGGGTCGGCACGGCCAGGATCTGGTCGCCCGCCGCCAGCTGCGGATTGACCAGGAGATCGATCACCTGGATCGTGTAGCTCCCGGCCAGATGCTGTTCGCAGAGGCTCTTCAGGTTGGCGATGGCGGCCAGGGATTTCGGTGTCTGTCCCGCTACGTAGAGGCGCAGGTTGTAGTGCCCCTCGATGGCGGGATCGATCGGCGGTTCAGGCGTGTCGCTCATGTCGCGGCTCCGCGCTTGGAGGCCATGGCCGTGCGATCGGCCAGGAAGGTCTCTTCCCGGCTCGCCTCCTGAGCATTCAGCATGGTGACTTCGCTCTGCTCGGCCTCGAGGGCGGCGCGCATCTCCGCGATCTGCCGTTCGACCGTCGCCTTCCTGCGGTCCAGCTCGCGCAGCCGCCGCTCCGTCGTTTGTCGGCGGATCAGGCCATCGCTGCGCTCGCGCGCTTCCTGCGCCAGCCGCGACGCGCCGGTCAGCACGCCTTCGGTTCCGACGTAGGGCGGGATCAGCGCGATGCCTTTACCGGTCAACAGATACTCCCGCATCTGGTTGGAGTGACTCATGCCACGTGATTTCAGAACGTAGAGCACACGGTTCCGCTCCCCGCTGGCCTCCACGTCGGTCAGCGAGATCCAGGTATCCATCAGCGACGAGACCCCCCGGTCGGCCTCGCTGGCGTGATCGGTCGCCAGCGACAGGCTGGTGAACACCGCCGTGACGCCGCGCTCCTTGCAGATGTCGGCCAGCCGCAGCAGGGTGGCGTGGATTTCCGACTGGACGCCGCGGAAGGCCGAGATCGGGTCGACGATCACCGCCGAAGGCTTGAAGGCTTCGATGTCGCGGTACATCCGCGTCAGGTGCATCTCGAGGCCATAGAGGCTCGGCCGAGCGGATTCGAAACACAGCAGGCCGCTGTCCATGTGCTGCTGCAGGTCGATGCCGGCCGAGCGCATATTGCGCACCACCTGGTCGGGCGATTCCTCGAACGCGAAATAGAGGCACCGCTCGCCGCGCCTGCAGGCGGCGTCGGCGAACCAGGCGCTGAAGGTCGACTTGCCGGTGCCCGCCAGGCCCGAGACCAGGACGCTCGACCCGCGATAGAAGCCGCCCCTGCCGAACATGGCGTCGAGGTCGGCCACGCCGCTGGGCACGGTCTCGGACGAGATCTTGTGCTGCAGGCCGGCCGAGGTGATCGGCATCACGCTGACGCCATGGTCGTCGATCAGGAAGGGGTATTCGTTGGCGCCGTGCTGGGAGCCGCGATACTTCACCACCCGCAGCCGCCGGGTAGTCACCTGGTCCTCGACACGGTTGTCGAGCAGGATCACGCAGTCCGAGACGTACTCCTCGATGCCGTAGCGGGTCAGCTGGCCATCGCCGCGCTCGCCGGTGATGACGGCGGTCACGCCGCGATCCTTCAGCCAGCCGAACAGCCGGCGCAGCTCGGCGCGGAGCACCGCCTGGTCGGTGAAGCCTGAAAACAGGGCCTCGATGGTGTCCAGCACCACGCGCTTGGCGCCGACCTGGTCGATGGCGTAGCCCAGGCGGACGAACAGGGGTTCGAAGTCGTACTCGCCGCTGACCTCGATCTCGGCCGGCTCGATCCGCACATGGTCGATGACCAGGCGTTTCCCGGCGATCAGGCCGTCCACGTCATAGCCGAGCGAGGCGACGTTCGCCGTCAGGTCGTCCGACCGTTCTTCGAAGC
>FTAG01000456.1_pt1 | contig 19501 bp, 21 predicted proteins | sample 1638911 | NCBI WGS metagenome assembly FTAG01 (sample SAMEA3914813, study PRJEB12502) | metagenome | biome: forest; material: soil | place: Canada | collected 2011-07-07 | depth 0.3 m
GCATCGGCCAGCTGCTCGACCTGCGCATGCAGGACGGCGGCCTCGTCCTGGGCCTGCGCGGGAAGCGCCTGCAGGCCGGCGCAGAAAGCCATCGTGGATACGGCAATGCACAGCTTGCGCTTCATGGATGCGGTTCCCTGATTGAGTGAACGTCAGCGCAAGCGAAGATATACCTGCGATTACGCAGGCCGGCCCGCCGCGACGTCGATGCCGCATCCTAGCAGCGCAAGTTGCGCCGCGCTCAAACGTCCAGCGTGAACCCCAGCTTCATCGTCACCTGCCAGTGCGCGATCTTGTCGCCGTCGATGTGGCCGCGGATGTCGGTGACCTCGAACCATTTCATCTCGTGCACCGTCTTGGCCGCCTTGGCGATGGCGCGGCTCACCGCGTCCTCGATGCCCTTGGGCGAGGAGCCGGTGAGTTCCAGGGTTTTGTAGACGTGGCCGGTCATGCGCGTATCCTCCTGCCGGCCGCCGGTGGGTTCAGCGCTGCGGCCCGCTGCGGTCATGCTACGCGCGTGCTCGGGCCGCGCGCCAGCAGGCCGGCCTTGCAGCCGCGCCGCGCATACGCTATCTATGACCGGGACCGATGGCGGGGGAAATGTGGCGATGGATCAGCGCGACAGCGAAACCGCAGTGCAGCCGGCTTTCCGCGCCAACAACGAGATCGCGGTGCACGTCTCCGACCTGGCCAAGGCCGCGCACTTCTACGGCGAGGTGCTCGGCCTCAAGCTGCTCGGCAGCACCGAGCGCCAGCTGGAGTTCGACGCCGGCGCGCTGCGCCTCTACGTCAACCTCGACAGCCGCCCCCTGGCCAGCTTCGTGCCGTCCTTCGACGTCGCCGACCGCGAAGCGGCGCGCGAATATCTCGAAGGCGCCGGCTGCAAGCCGGTGCACATCGCCAGCCAGCCTGGCCTCTACTACCTGCGCGACCCCTTCGGCCTGCTGTTCGACCTGGCCGAACGCCCAGGGCTGAAGATCCTCTAGTCCAGCAGGCGCCGCTCCAGCCGCCTGAGGATGCGGCCGAACACCGCGGCTTCGTCGGCGGCGCGCGCCAGCACCAGGGCGCCCTGGACCAGGGCGACGGCATCTTCGGCTTCCGCGCGTGCCTCCGCCTGGCCGCGGCCGGCGCGGCGCAGTGCGCCGGCGAGCACCTGCACCCACTGCGCGAAGTAATCCTCGACCCGCGCGGCGTAACGGTCGCGCGCATCGCCGAGCGCGAAGGCGCCGATCAGGCAGACGCGGCGGCCGGAATGAAAGTAGCGCTCGGTGGCGGCGAGCATGTCGCGGATGCCGGCGCGCGGTTCGGGCGCGGTGCGCAGCGGCTCGAACACCTCGCGGCGGAACCAGCCGTCGATCTCGTTCAGCACTGCTTGCGCCATCTCCTCCTTGCCGCCGGGGAAGAAGTTGTAAAGGCTCCCCCGGCCCAGGCCGGTGGCCTGGCCGAGCAGGGCCAGCGAGGCGCCTTCGTAGCCGTAGGTGCGGAACACTTCCGCCAGCACCGGAATGGCGTCGGCCCGCTCGCTGATCGCCTTGGGCATCAGAGGCCCAGTTCGGTCAAGCCGGGAAAATCCGCCGGGCGCGGACCCAGCGTAGGCCAGGTGAACTTGCGCTCGCTCTGCTTGATCGCCACGTCGTTGATGCTGGCCTCGCGCCGGCGCATCAGACCGTTGTGGTCGAACTCCCACTGCTCGTTGCCGTAGGCGCGGAACCAGTTGCCGGATTCGTCGTGGAACTCGTACTGGAAACGCACCGCGATGTGCTTGTCGTGGAACGCCCACAATTCCTTGATCAAGCGGTAGTCCAGCTCGCGCGCCCACTTGCGGCGCAGGAACTCGACGATGGCCGGGCGCCCGCTGAAGAACTCGGCACGGTTGCGCCAGCGGCTGTCCTCGGTATAGGCCAGCGCGACGCGCTCCGGATCGCGCGAATTCCAGGCGTCTTCCGCCAGGCGCGCCTTCTGCGCGGCGCTTTCCAGGGTGAACGGGGGCAGCGGCGGACGTGCGCTCATGGGGAATCCTCGTTTGTATCGATTGATCCAGTTTTTACCGATCGGTACAAGAAGTCAAGCCACAGCGGCGCGGCGGCTCGATGTTGCACCGGCACGGAAATAGCGGCTCGGCGGCACGCCCAGCGCACGCCGGAACATGCTGGTGAACGCCGCCGGGCTGTCGTAGCCCAGGTCCAGCGCCACCGTGGTCACCGCCTCGCCCGCCGCCAGGCGCGGCAACGCCGCGAACAGGCAGGCCTGTTGCCGCCACTCGGCGAAGCTCATGCCGGTCTGCGCGCGGAACAGGCGGGTGAAGGCGCGGCGGCTCATCTGCAGAGACTTGCTCCAGTGCTCGATGCTGTCGTGCGGCGTCGGCTGCTCCATCAGGCGCCGGCAGCGCCGCGCCAGGCGGCGGTCCTGCGGGAACGGCAGCGACAGCGGCAACACCGGCAGGCGCCGCGCCTCCTGCAGCAGCAGGGCCATGACCAGGCCGTCGCGGCCGTCGAGGTCGTAGTGCAGGGGCACGTCCACCGCTTCCTGCAACAGGCTGCGCATCAGCGGCGTCATGCCCAGCACCAGGCATTTCTGCGGCAGGCCGTCCAGCGCATCGGGCCACATGTAGGCGCTGCGCGTCGATACCGGGCCGCCGCTCATCTCGACCTGGTGCACCTCGCCCGGCGGCAGCCATACCGCCTGCTCCGGCGGCACCACCCAGGTGCCATGCCCGGTGCGCACCGTCATCATGCCGACGGCGCCGGAGAGCAGCTGCGCACGGCGGTGGCTGTGCGGCACGCCGACATAGCCGGCCGGGTATTCGTTGCCGACCGCCACCACGGCGCGGGGCACTGTGTCGTAGGCGGCGGGATACTGGAGGTTACGCATCGTTCATCCCCTCTTGGCCCAGTCGCGATGATTTGTGACCCAGGCACGCAAGCAGGCCGTATCCTAGCGCGTATCCTGCCGCGGCGTCGTACCTTCCCCGTCAATGGAGTTGCCCGTGAGCGAAACCGCCGCAGCCCTGTCCACCAACAGCTCTTCCGCCCGCACCTCATCCGCATCCAGTTCCACCCAGGTTGCCGGCACCGCCTTCGGCATCATCGCCGCGATCAGCGTCTCGCATCTGCTCAACGACCTGATGCAGGCGCTGCTGCCGGCGATGTACCCGATGCTGAAGGATTCGTATGTGCTGAGCTTCGGCCAGATCGGCCTGCTCACCTTCACCTTCCAGTGCACTGCCTCGCTGCTGCAGCCCCTGGTCGGCGCCTATACCGACCGCAAGCCGCGGCCCTACTCGCTGGTGGCGGGCATGGGCTTCACTCTGACAGGCCTGGTGCTGCTGGCGCACGCCGGCAGCTTCGCCCTGCTGCTGCTCGCCGCCTCGCTGATCGGCACCGGCTCCTCGGTGTTCCACCCCGAGTCCTCGCGCGTGGCGCGCATGGCCTCGGGCGGACGCCACGGCCTGGCGCAGTCGCTGTTCCAGGTCGGCGGCAACGTCGGTTCCGCCATCGGCCCGCTGCTGGCGGCGCTGATCATCCTGCCGCGCGGACAGGGCAGCGTGGCCTGGTTCTGCGTGGCGGCGATGCTCGGCATGGTGCTGACCGGCATGGTCGGCCGCTGGTACGGCAGGCACGGCCTGGCGCGGCTCAAGCCGCGCGCCGGCGCCGCCGCACACGCCGAGCTGCCGCAGGCGCAGGTGAAACGGGCCATCTACGTGCTGCTGGCCTTGATCTTCTCCAAGTTCTTCTACCTGGCCAGCATCACCAGCTACTACACCTTCTACCTGATCGAGCACTTCAGGCTGTCGGTGCAGAGCGCGCAGCTGCACCTGTTCGTGTTCACCGGCGCGGTGGCGGTGGGCACCATCATCGGCGGCCCGCTCGGCGACCGCTTCGGCCGCAAGCGCATCATCTGGGCCTCGATCCTCGGCGTGCTGCCGTTCAGCCTGGCGCTGCCGCACGCGAACCTGCTGTGGACCGGCCTGCTGACGGTGCCGATCGGCATGATCCTGGCCTCGGCCTTCCCGGCCATCGTGGTCTACGCGCAGGAACTGATGCCGGGCAAAACCGGCACGGTGGCCGGGCTGTTCTTCGGCTTCGCCTTCGGCATGGGCGGCATCGGCGCCGCCGTGCTGGGCTGGCTGGCCGATCGCAGCAGCATCGACTTCGTCTACCAGATCTGCGCCTTCCTGCCGGCGATCGGCCTGCTCGCCGGCCTGCTGCCAGACGTCGAGCAGCCGGCGCGCAAGATCGTCTAGCCTGCCGCGCTCACGCGCCGGTAACGCCCTGGCGTGGTACCGGCGAAGCGGGTGAAGGCGCGGTTGAAGGCGGCCTCGGAGCGGTAACCCACCGCCTCGCCGACGCCGGCGGTGTCCTGGCCGCCGCGCGCCAGCAGCTGCGCCGCCAGTTCCATGCGCAGAGCGGTGAGCAGCTGCAGCGGCGCCAGGTCCGAGTGCTGGCTGAATTCGCGGGCGAAGCTGGCGCGCGACAGGTTGCAGCGGCGCGCCAGGGTCTCAACGGTCCACGGCTTGTGCGGCTGTTCCAGCATCGCTTGCAGCGCGGGGCCGAGGCGCGGGTTGGCCAGCAGGCCGAGCACGCCGCCCAGGCGCTGCTCTGATTCCAGGTGTGCGCGCAAGGCCAGTGTGAACAGGGTGCCGGACAGCTCGGCGACGATGGCGGCGGCGCCGGGCCGCTGCCGCTCGATCTCCTCCGCCATCAGGCGCACCAGGTGCTCCAGCCAGGCGAACTCGCCTTTGTCGCCGAACTCCACCAGCAGCATTTCCGGCAGGGCTTCGAGCAGCACGCTGCGGCGGCGGCCGGTGAACTCGAACTCGCCGCAGAGGATCTCCACGTCGGCTTGTGAACGCTTCTGGAGATTGGTCTTGAGCGTCAGCAACTCGCCGGCGCGTTCGCGGATCGGCGTGGCGCGCTTGCCGCTGGCGCCGCGCAGTTCGTGCGCGGCGCCGCGCGGCAGGACCAGCAGGCTGCCGGGGCCGAGGCGCAACGGCTCCCTGCTCGGCGTCAGCAACAGCTCGCACTCGCCGCGCAGCACGATGTGGAAAGGCGCCCGCCACGGCCCGATGGGCTGGTGCGGCGTGCTCCAGGCCTGGCCGAACAGGCAGCGCAGGTCCATGCGGCCGCGCGGGTCGAGCAGGGCCACCAGCCGGCTCAGGGGGTCCATTTGAGACGCCTGAGCAAATTAATGCGATGAACTGGCATTCAGCATCTTAGCTCCGCTGCCTACAGTAGCCCTACCCCATTCGGCGGCCGGGGGAGCCAGGCGCCAGGCATTGAGGAGAAACACCATGAATACATCGAGCAATCCCAAGCATGCGCCCATGCCGGTGGCTTTCTTCAGCATCGCGGTGGGTGCCCTGGCCCTGGCCAACGCCTGGCGGGTCGGCGTGCGGCTGTGGCAGCTGCCGCATGGCGTGGCAGATGCCCTGTCGGTGGCGGCGCTGGCGGTGTGGGCGGGCCTGCTGCTCGCCTACGGCCGCAAGTGGCTGGTTCAGCGCGAGGCGGCCCTGGCCGAGATCCGCCATCCGCTGCAATCGGCGTTCACCGCGCTGGGCACGGTGTCCAGCCTGCTGGCGGCGCAGGCCCTGCTGCCGTATTCCCGCCCCGCCGCGCTGGCGGTGTTCGGCATCGCGGTGGTCGGGCAGCTGGGGCTCGCGGTCTACCTGTACGGCCGCTTCTGGCAGGGCGGGCTCAAGCCCGAGCTGGTGACGCCGGCGATCTACCTGCCGATGGTGGCGCAGAACTTCGTCGCCGGCACGGCCGCGGCGAGCTTCGGCTGGCCGCAGGTCGGCGCGCTGTTCTTCGGCACGGGCGTCTTCGCCTGGCTGGCGATGGAGTCGATGATCCTGCATCGCGCCGCAGTGCATGAGCCGCTGCCGGAAGCGCTGCGCCCGAGCCTGGGCATCCAGTTGGCGCCACCGGTGGTCGGCGGCGTCAGCTACCTGGCGGTGAGCCATGGGCTGCCGGACCTGTTCACCCAGGCGCTGCTCGGCTACGGCCTGTTCCAGGCGCTGCTGCTGCTGCGCCTGCTGCCCTGGATCAGCAAGCAGCCGTTCGCGCCTTCTTATTGGGGCTTCAGCTTCGGCGCCGCCGCCCTGCCGACGCTGGCGATGCGCATGGCCGAGCGCGGCGACACCGGTCCTGCCGTCTGGCTGGCCCCGGCGCTGTTCATCGCCGCCAACCTGATCATCGGCGCGCTGGCCTGGAAGACGCTGGGGTTGCTGGTCCGCGGCAAGCTGTTGCCGGCGGCCCAGCCGGCCGCGGCTCCCGCCGTGGCAACGATGCAGACGGCGAAGCAGGGCTGAGTTTTACGGCCCCTCTCCCCTGACCCCTCTCCCGCGAAGCGGGAGAGGGGAATTCAAACACCCGACTTTTTTGCTCTCAACCGGAGAAACCTCATGATGCTTGACTGGAAGAACTACCAAGGCCAGCTGTCCTCCACCATCGGCGAGATCGGCAAGCTCAGCCCCGACACGATCAAGGGTTACCTGGCCCTGTCGAACGCCGGCAAGCAGACCGGCAAGCTCGACGCCAGAACCCGAGAGCTGATCGCGCTGGCGGTGGCGGTGTCGCTGCGCTGCGACGGCTGTATCGCGGTGCACACCGACGCGGCGGCCAAGGCCGGCGCCACGCGGGAAGAGCTGGCGGAGGCGCTGGGTGTGGCCATCTCGGTCAACGCCGGCGCGGCGCTGGTGTACTCGGCCCGCACCCTCGATGCGTTCAAGCAGCAGACCGCCGCCTGATCGAGTTCCCCGGACGCGGCTATGATGAGCTTGCCACTCCGGCCTGAACCGCAAAACGGCAACGCAAGGGAACCATGCGCCGCATCCTCACCGCCTTCCTGTTCACCGCCGCGGCCGGCAGCGCCGCGGCGCAGTCGTGCACGCCCTACCCGGAGACGTTTGCCCAAGGTTTCTACCGCAGCAGCTACTCCTTCTTCAACGAATCGCCGCAGCAGGTCGGTGAGTTGGTGGCGCCGCCGCTGCTGTTGCAGCTGCGGCAGCAGCGCGACTGCTGGGAGCAGAAACACGCAGGCTGCGGCCTGCGCTACGACCCCTGGCTCGGCACGCAGGACGGCAGCATCGCCCCGCCGCTGCGTTTCGAGCGCGAGTCCCAGGACGGCGACCGCGCCGTGGTGGCGATGCACTATGCCAGCGACGGGCAGGCCCGCACGGTGCGGCTGAAGCTGCGCCGGGCGGCGGCCAGCGGCTGCTGGCAGCTGGAGGACTTCGTCACGCCGCTGGGGGATTCGATCAGCGTCTTGCTCAAGCCACAGCGCTAGTGCCGCATCGGCTGGACCTGCGGGCCGGCAAGCGGCACGAAGTTTGCAAGCCACTGGGCATCTGGGCAGCACGGATACTCCGCATGAAAGCGGTCTTGTACGGGCGATTCAAGCAAGGACTGCACAGCGGGTCCTACTCGCATGCGGCGATGATCGTGTCGCCGTCCAACCTGGCGTTCGACGTCGGCCTGTTCTTCAAGAGCCGCTACGAGTTCGCCCCGGACGAGGTGCGCCGCCTGCAGAAGACCGACCGCGGCCTGCGCGTCTACCACAACCGGGAAGACTGCCTTTCGCCCATCGTGTTCCGCATCGACCTGTTCCGCAGCCAGAACCTGAGCATGCGCACCATCGCCCGCGCCGGTTTCGTGCCGCGCGGACGGATGAAGTTCGGCCGCGGCGACGCCGCCTGACGCGCCAGGCATGAGGTGGCCTTGCGGGCCGGCCTGCGCCCGCAGTAGGTTCCGGCCATGAGCTACTCCGTGCGCATCGGCATCCGCAGCCATGTCTTCGCCGACCTGCGCGAGCTGCTGGCCAAGGCCAGCCCGCTGCGCTCCGGCGACCAGCTGGCCGGGCTCGCCGCCGCCAGCCGCGAGGAGCGCGCGGCGGCGAAGCTGGCGCTGGCGGAACTGCCGCTCACCACCCTGCTCGAACAGCCGCTGATCGCTTACGAAACGGACGAGGTGACGCGACTGATCTGCGACACGCACGAAGCCGCCGCCTTCGCGCCGGTACGCGCCTTGAGCGTCGGCGGATTCCGCGACTGGCTGCTGTCCGACCAGGTCGACGCCGCCGCGCTGGCCGCGCTGTCGCCCGGGCTGACGCCGGAGATGGCGGCGGCGGTGAGCAAGCTGATGCGCAACCAGGACCTGATCCTGGCGGCGCGCAAGTGCGCGGTGGTGACGCGCTTCCGCAACACCCTCGGCCTGGCGGGACGGCTGGCGGTACGCCTGCAGCCGAACCATCCCACCGACGATCCCAGAGGCATCGCGGCGAGCATCCTCGACGGCCTGCTCTACGGCGCCGGCGATGCGGTGATCGGCATCAACCCGGCGACCGACGATCCGGCAAAACTGGCCGGGCTGTGGCGCCTGCTGGACGAGCTGATCGCTCGCTTCGACATCCCGACGCAGTCCTGCGTGCTGACCCACCTGACGCGGCAGATCGAGGCGATCGAGCGCGGCCTGCCGCTGGACCTGGTATTCCAGTCGATCGGCGGCAGCGAGGCGCTGAACCGCAGCTTCGGCATCGACCTGGCATTGCTGCGCGAGGGACAGCAGGCGGCGCTGTCGCTGGGCCGCGGCACGCTGGGCGACAACGTGATGTATTTCGAGACCGGCCAGGGCAGCGCGCTGTCGGCCGACGCGCACCACGGCGTGGACCAGCAGACGATGGAAGCGCGCGCCTATGCCGTCGCTCGCGCCTACGCGCCGCTGCTGGTGAACACGGTGGTGGGCTTCATCGGCCCGGAGTATCTGTACGACGGCAAGCAGATCATCCGTGCGGCGTTGGAGGATCACTTCTGCGGCAAGCTGCTGGGCCTGCCGATGGGCGTGGACGTGTGCTACACCAACCATGCCGAGGCCGACCAGGACGACATGGACGGCCTGCTCCTGCTGCTCGGCGCCGCCGGCGTCAACTACATCATGGGCGTGCCCGGTGCGGACGACATCATGCTCAACTACCAGAGCACCAGCTTCCACGATGCGCTGTACCTGCGCCGCGCCCTGAACCTGCGCCATGCGCCGGAGTTCGAGCGCTGGCTGCAGCAGCGCGGCATCGTTGGGGCAGACGGGCGACTGCTGGAGTCGCGCGGCGCGGCGATGCTGCCGGCGCTGAGCGCCTTTGCGGAGAACGCGGCTTGAACGGCAAGCCCTTGCAGCCGCAACACGCAATCGTCAGCGAGGACAGCTGGGCGGCGCTGCGCCAACACACCGCCGCGCGCATCGCGCTGGGCCGCAGCGGCGCCAGCCTGCCGACGCGCGAGGTGCTGGCGTTCGAGCAGGCGCATGCGCAGGCACGCGATGCGGTGCTGGTACCGCTGGATGTGGACGCGCTGCAGGCCGAACTGCAAGCGGAAGGCTGGCGCGTGCTGCGCGTGTGCAGCCGCGCGCCGGACCAGGCCGCCTACCTGGCCCGGCCCGACTGGGGCCGGCGGCTCAGTACCGATTCGCTCGCAGCATTCGAGGCGGCGGATGCCGACCTGGCGCTGGTACTCAGCGACGGCCTCTCGGCAGTGGCGCTGCAAAGGCACGCGGTACCGCTGCTGCGGGCGCTGGCGCCCCTGTTGCAGGGACTGAGGCTCGCGCCGCTGGTGATCGCCACCCGCGCCCGCGTGGCCCTGTCCGACGAAGTCGGGGAGAAACTGCGGGCGCGCATGGCGGTGAGCCTGATCGGCGAGCGGCCGGGCCTTTCCTCGCCCGACAGCCTCGGCGCCTACCTGACATATGGACCGCGAGTTGGCCGCAGCGACGCCGAGCGCAATTGCATCTCCAATATCCGTCCGCAGGGCCTGGGCTACGCCGAGGCCGCGGCGCAGCTCGCCGCGCTGCTGCACACCGCCCTCGCCGCTGGGCGGTCGGGAGTGGCTCTGCAATTCGATCCGGCAGCGGCGTCCAGCCTGCAGCAAGACTGAACATTTCTTTCTCCTTACGGAATGTTTACCAGTACGTCTGAACGGCTTGACAGTACCCGACTCCAATCGCAGTATCGCCGCAACGACGATCAATCGACCCGCGCGGGCCCTGCGGCATCGGGGCAAGCCGGAACAGTGCACAAAATTACTAGACAAGGGATTGTCCAACGACTCTTGCCCTGCCGATGGCGGGATTACGAGTCTGGAACACCTTACATTTCTGTTGAGAATCTGGGGGAGTCATGATCCGCACGCCGTTCCCGCTGTTCCGCCGTTATCCCGTCGTCACCGCCCTGGCCGCAACCGCCGCCGTCACCGGGGTGGTGCTCGCAGCCACCACTATTTTCAGCCCGAATACCGGTTTCGGCAGCACCGGCAACGGACTGGGCACCGCGCTCAGCAGCGCCAGATTCAGCGACGGCGTGGCCGTCGACCGTAACGACCCAAGCGATCCCAACGACCACATTTATTCGCTGGTCTCGACCCTATCGAGCAACAACAACAACGGCAGCTACTACGGGCCGTTCTACATCGTGCGCCGCAACTCGAACGGCACCATCGACAGCACGTTCGGCAACGGCAACCCCATCACCTTCCCGAATTCGACCGCCACCGGCTACAGCTTCCAGCACCTGTGCATCGATCCGACGACGCACAACATCGTGGTGGTCGGCCAGGCCTCCGGCAGCGGCACGGGCGGCCCGATGATGGTCGCCGAGCGGCTGCTGCCGCCGGTTTCCGGCAATGGCGCCGCCACCGCCGATCCCACCTTCAACGGCACCGGCATGGTGACCGTGGCCAGCAAGCTCAGCAACGGCAACATCAGTGCTCGGGGCTGCGCGGTGAGCGGCAATCAGACCATCGTACTGTACGGATCGGATGACTCGTACACCCAGAGTTCTTCCTCGGGCAGCACCCAAACGGCCGGCAGCCTGATCATTGCCGAGTTCACCGGCGTCGGCCTGCCGGTCGTCGGCTTCGGCACCTCGGGCGTGGTTGAGCCGGCGCTCAGCCTCAAGAACTCGTCCAACGCACCGCTGTTTCCCCAGGTAGAAATCGCCAGCTTCAATCCGGCGGCGCCCAACAACCACGACATCGTCCTGGCCGGCAACGCCAGGGACGCCAGCAACAACAAGAGTACCCGTGAGCCGCTGGTCGTGGCGGTGAATTACTGCACCGGCGCCCTCGACGCGAATTTCAACGGCGGCACCAACGGCGGCGTCGGCTATCTGCTCAATCCAAGCTATGACAGCACCATCTTCAACCAGGCGGTGCTTGCTGTGGTGCAGAGCAACGACCTGACGCACGTGACGTTCCTCAAGGGCAACGACTCCCCGCCTTTCGTCGGCGACGTTGTTGACCTTGGTTATCCGCTGGCGAGCAACGGCGCGGCAGTCAGCACATCGGGCACCGCCACACTCAGCTTCCCGGCGGGCGTCTCTCCCAACGGCGGCATCGCCGAAAACTCCGCCGGCAACCTGCCGCTGGGCGTGGACGTGGCCGGCAGCAGCAGCGGCAGCAACGAGAACATCTACGAGTTCCTGGGTGAGAGCAGCCTGGGCTTCACCAAGGGTACGGGTTCCATCAACTGCAACGCGAGCAGCTCCAGCAGCAGCTCTTCTTCCGGCAGCTCCTCCTCGAGCAGCAGCTCCTCCAGTTCGTCCAGCAGCTCTTCGGGCAGCAGCTCGTCGAGCAGCTCGTCGAGCAGTTCCTCGTCCTCGGGCGGCGGCAGCACCAGCTCGTCGTCCAGCGGCGGCTCCTCCGGCGGTGGCGGCGGCGGTGCGGCCGGACCCGGCCTGCTGGCGGTACTGGGCCTCGCGGCCATGGCGCGCAGGCGCCGGCACGGCGGCTGAGCCTCACGAGGCGATGCATCCAGGGGCGGCCTTCGGGCCGCCCTTTCTTTTGGGGCTTTGAAGTCGGCGCGCGGCGCATGCAACACTAGCGCGCCTCTCATCAGACTTTGCCCCAAGGGATTTCAGGACCACGCATGTCCGCTGCCAAGAATCGGAAGCCTGCCCCCCGACCGGGCCCGGCGCTGGAAGTGCCGCGCTCGGCCGCCCATTTCGGCCTCAACCTGCTTGCCCTCGCCGGCGGCCTCGGCGTCATCATGGCGCTGCTGCAATGGGGGCCCGCGCTGGACGCCCTGGTCGGGCCGCTGCCGCAGGAAATGGGCAGCATCGCCAGCAACCACCTGCTGATCGCCCTGGTCGGCTGCGGCGTGGTCTTCGCCATCCTCGGCATCGGCGAGCTGTGGGTCTACCGCATCCACCACAACGCCTCGACCGGGCTGGCGGCGAAGTCGCTGCGCGCGGCCGATCCGGGCCGGGTGGCGGTGCGCCTGTTCGGCCTGCTGCTGACCTTGGGCGTGATCGCCCTCGCCTACTGGCTGTTCCCCGAGTACCACGGCAGCTTCTACAACCCCTGGTGGTCGTTCCTGCTGGTGCTGCTGGGACCGGTGGCGCTGCTGGTGGTGCCGTACTTCATCTGGACCGACAAGCGCCTGGCCGATCCGCACGACAGCTACTGGCACCTGGGCTACCTGCCCTACGCGGTGTTCGCCGGCAGGACCGACGAGATCGACGGCGCCGTGCTCAAGTCGCACTTCATGGGCTGGACGGTGAAGTGCTTCTTCCTGGCGCTGATGGTGGTGTACCTGACCGGCGAGGTCGGTTCGCTGCACAACGCCTACCTGTCGTTCCTGGCCGACAGCAACCCCTGGTACGGCAAGAGCTGGTACCAGTTCCTCTACGACATGTCGTACATGGTCGACCTGCTGTTCTGCGTGGTGGGCTACACCATCACCCTGCGCCTGTTCGACTCGCACATCCGCAGCACCGAGCCGACCGCCTTCGGCTGGCTCATCGCCCTGGTCTGCTACCAGCCGTTCTACTCGATCATCGGCAGCATGTACCTGCACTATGACGACAGCCTGTACTGGGACAACTGGCTCAGCGGCCTGCCCTGGCTGCGCGGCCTGTGGGCGGCGGTGATCTGCGCGCTGCTGTTCGTCTATGCGCTGTCCACCGTGGCCTTCGGCCTGCGCTTCTCCAACCTGACCTACCGCGGCATCATCACCAGCGGCCCCTACCGCTACACCAAGCATCCGGCCTACCTGTCGAAGAACCTGAGCTGGTGGCTGATCTCCATCCCCTTCATCAGCTACGACAGCTGGACCGAGGCGGTGCGCAACTCCTGCCTGCTCGGCCTGCTCAACCTGATCTACTACCTGCGCGCCCGCACCGAGGAACGGCACCTGGGCGCGCGCGACCCGGACTACGTGGCCTACGCCCTGTGGATGGAGGAGCACGGCATCATGCGCTGGGCCGGCCGGCTGTTCCTGGTGCTGCGCTACCAGCCGCCCGCCGCCGTCGCGACCACGGCCGTGTCCGCAGCGCCGGCCCCGGCCGCGGCGCCCGCCAAGGCGGCCCGGCGCTGAACACAGGCGCGATGCGCACCGCGCTGCTCATCTTCGACTGCGACGGCACCCTGGTCGACAGCGAGGAACTGGGCACCCGCGTGCTGCTGGAGATGGCGGCGGAGCTGGGTCTCGAACTGCCGCTGAAGGAAACCAACCTGCTGTTCCGCGGCTGGAAGCTGGACGACTGCCTGGCGCAGATCCGCACCTGGCTGAACCGGCCGCTGCCGGAGGACTTTGTGACGCAGGTGCGGCTGCGCACTGCCGAAACCTTCCGCCGCGAACTCAAGCCGGTCCCCGGCGCCGTCGAACTGGTGGGCGCCCTGCGCATCCCCATGTGCGTGGCCTCCAGCGGGCCGCGCGAGAAGATCGAACTGAGCCTGAGCCTGACCGGGCTGCTGCCGTACTTCGAGGGGCGCATCTTCAGCGGCTATGAACTGCAGACCTGGAAGCCGGATCCGGGCTTGTTCCTGCACGCGGCGCGGGCGCTCGGGGCCGAGCCTGCGGAGTGTGCCGTGGTGGAGGACAGCCTGGTCGGCGTGCAGGCAGGGCTGGCGGCGGGGATGCGGGTGTTTGCGTTTCAGCCGGAGGAGGTGGATCCGAAGATTCCGGCGGAGGCGAAGCTGATCCGGCGGCTGGAGGAGTTGCTACCGGCGCTGGAAACCTAGATGAACGACGACACGGTCACGCAATTCATTCATCAGGCGTTCGTCGCGCATGGCATCCAGTCGAGCGTCGCGGAAGGCTGGGCCAGCGTACAAAACACACTGCGCACGCGCGCGACGGTCGAAGTGAAAAACCGGCGTGCGGACAACCTCACCATCCAGCTCAACGTAATCACCGAAGCAACGGCGCTGGCCGCAAGCGGCCCGATCGTCGACCGTTTCGCCGGCATTGGCGACAGCGAGGAGGCCGCCGTCAAGAACGCCTTCGAAAAATACCTGCGCGGATCGTTCCACGTCATCGCCGAGGCATTGACTCCGCACCAATGCGACCAGACGCAGGTGGACTGGCTGCAATGGAAAAACACGAACGGCAGCTGGCGGGTCTGCAGCGGCCCCCTGGTCACCTTGGGCACCGGTGAGTGCAGCATAGCGGCACAGTACGAGCCGGTGCTGCACCGGCTGCGTGACGCCTTTCTCGCCTCTGCACAGCCCGGCTCTCACTGGCTGCACGCTTACATTGGATTCCTCGACGGCAAGCTCACCGGGTCCGAACTGGTGCTCGACGGCAACGCCTGGGAATCCGCCATCCCCATTCTGCAGCAGGGACCGTGGTCGCCGACGGCACGGTATGAATCGGTGCGACATCTGGTGATCGCCCTGCCGTGGCAGGATCGAAGCAGCGCACCGGGCCGCAAGAAGCCATGGTGGCAAGTATGGTGATGCTTACCCGAGTTGCGCATCACTCCATCGGGGCTACGATTCCGGAATGGAAGCCGAAGTCCGAATGAGGGTTACGGCCGCAATCCTCGCCTTCGGTATTGCGACGAGCAGCGCAGCTGCGGACTTCAAGTGCTGGAAGGCACCTCGCTACGAACTACGCGCCATTCCATCCGAGTGGCTGTTTCCCGGCATTCCAGAAAAATCCGCCGGAATCGCGGCTTTGAGTGTGGCCGATGCGCCATACGTGCCCACCATTTCCGGCTTCGAAGCACGGTACGGACCTCCTGCGGCCTACTTCGCGGCAACCGGAAAAATGGCAGACGGACAGGGATACTTGGTATTCGAACTTGCGGATGGTGGATCGCTTGCGGCTGCGGTATCGAGGCCTCCGCAGGATTGGATTGGGGCACTCGTCCTGCACGACCGGATTTGCAAGTTCGTCAAGCTCATCAAATAAGCGCTTGGACCATTGATGCAATTCGCGAGAAGCGCTCATTGCATCCTACGCCGCTGCCGGCGCTGAAGCTTTGACATCCGGCGCAATGCGCTGCGCGTATTGCGCCCTACGTGCTTGGCCCACCCTTGCTGATTAGCCAAACGATGGCACGACTGGCGATTCGTAAGTTGAGTACGCGCTCGGCCTCGGCGCATCTTTGATCATGCCGGTAACAAGGCCGTTGAAATCATCTGTGTACCAGTTCTGACGAGACACCCACCAAGCCTGAACGCCTGGATAGGCAACGATATCCTGCATCTGTCTTCTGACGGACTGCCAGAACTGTGGTGGCATGGTGCCGTCCGTATAGTGAAAGTAAATTCCATCCCAGTAGCGGAACACGCGAAGCAAGTATGCTCCGAACCTTAGCCGTGATACAGGATCCAGCAACTCGAAATTCTGTAGGCCGCTCAGATAGATCGCCCCAAAATCCGGGCTTTCGTTCATGGTTCGAACAAGTTCGGTCCACTGCGTGCTGAGCAGATCAAGTGAGGCTCTGCGATTGGCCTTGTTTTGTTCGCGAATCTGCAACGCCAGGTAGATCAGTGATGGAATGAGGCCGACGGCAGCGGCGACTTGCCCGATTGCACCGATCTGCTCCCAATTCACAATGAGCCTCCGCATTCCCGCCTGACGCTGATCAGGCCGCACCGATAAACAGCGCACGTGCGATTTAACACCGTGACCATATCCCAAGCCCCTGATATTTCAGGATGCCCCGATATTAAAGCGGATCAATTTTCGACGGCAACTAGCGGTTGTTCGCGGAAGTCGGACTTAGGCTGATAATGAGTTCATCGCCGCCTGGATACCGGCTTTCGGCGGTATGACGAAGATTGAGGTGGGGCGCTTTTGATGTTGCCGTGCGCTGTTGCTGTGGCTTTTCGCTTTTGACGTACCTCCCCGTTGTCTGCGCCGAGCACCGCAAAGCCGGAGCGACAGGGGCTCGCGCCTGTTGGCGCGAGGCGACGCAGGATGCCGAAGCGTCCAGCGTCAGGCCAGGGATGGCCTGACGCTGGACCCCGCTCCGGCTGCGGAGCGCAGGGTACCCTCTCATCGCGCTTCTGCTTCTTGCGATGAGAGGGCGCAGACTCCGGGGCGGCGCTTTTTGGTTACTTTTTGTCGCTGCTGACAAAAAGTAACTCGCCGACAGGCGAAAAACTTCGTCCAGGCGATGAGGAGGATACGGCACGCGCGCAAGCGCACGCGGCGAGGTTTCAGAGCGAGGATGGTGCGCACGGCGCACCCTACAAATTCAGAGTGACGGCACCAGATCCTTCGCTGCGCTCAGGATGACAGCGAAAAGCAAAAATGGATTCCCGCCTGCACGGGAATGACGAGTCAATTTTTGGAAGTTAAGCCTCTTGCTCAGCGCGCCAGCGCTTTGGCGTCTCGCCGGTCCAGCGGCGGAAGGAACGGCTGAAGGCGCTCTGCTCGGAGAACCCCAGCAGCTGCGCGATCTCCGCCAGGCGCAGGCGCGGGTCGCGCAGGTAGTCTTCGGCGAGGCGGCGACGCGTATCCTCCCGCAGCCCACGGAAATTGCACCCGCGCTCCTCCAGCCGCCGATGCAAGGTGCGCGGCGTAGTGTGCAGCTCAGCCGCGACGCGCTCCAGATCCACCTCGCCATCGCGGCTCAGACGCACGATGCATCGCCGCACGGACTGCTCAAGGTCATCGCTGTCGGGCAGCTCATGCAGCAGGGCATCGGCCTGCCGCTCCAGCAGTGACAGCAAGGCGGCATCCGGCTGGCGCAACGGCAGCGCGAGGTACTTCGCCGGAAAGCGCAGCAGGGTATGGGGCTGGCCGAAGCGCACCGGGCAGCCGAACCAGTCGCGGTAAGGCTTGAGGCTGGCGGGCGCCGGATTGACGAAGCAGACCTCGTCCGGCGCGAAGAACCTGCCGCTGAGCTCGCGCGCCATCTGCACCAGGGCGGCGATGGCGGTTTCGTCCGCCAGCGATCCCGGCCGGCCCTGCTCCACGCCCCACTCCAGCACTACGCTGGAACCCTCGGCCCGGTAGCGCATGGGATTCACGTCATAGACCAGGCGCTGGTACTGCTCCAGGCGCTGCAGGGCGGCGCCGAGGCTGCCGCAGGCGAGCAGGACGTAGCCGATGACGCCGAGGTGGGCGGGGGTGATGCTGCGGCCGAGCTTGAGGCCCAGCAGGGGATCGTCCAGCGCGGCGGCGGCGCGCTCCAGCAGGGTGCGCCAGCGCGCCACCGGGTAGCGGCCGGTGCCGCGGTCGGCGGGCTGCGGCGGCGGCTCCCGCAGCAGCTTGCGCGCGTCGAGGTTCTGGCGTTCCAGGTATTCATAGAGCAGGCGCACGTAGGTGCTGGGCACCATGCCCTGTACGCGCGCGCGCTCCCCGGTCTTGCCCATGGCGAGAAGTGTCAAAAATTTGTCCGGCGCAGTCAATCCCCGGAAGCACCTCCTGCCGAACAATGACGTCATCGAAGAACCGGATGGGCGGAGCACTCGCATGATGGACTGGATGCTGCAACTGCAGGCGCTGCTGGGGCAGAACGCGGACTGGAAGCAGCTGCTGCTGACGGCGATGACGCCACTGTTCCTGCTGGGCTTCGCGCTGGAATGGCTGGCGATGCGCCGGCGCGGTGCGCTGGAGCAGTTCCGCGGACGCGACATCCTGGTCAACCTGGGCCTGGGTGCGGCCTACCAGGTGTTCGAACTTGGAGCGTATACCCTGATCACCGGTACCGCGGCACTATGGTTTTACGCGCACCGGCTGTGGACCATCCCGGCCAATGCCTGGACCATCGTGCCGATCTTTTTCGGCGTGGAGTTCTGCTACTACTGGTTCCACCGCACCAGCCACCGGGTGCGCTGGTTCTGGAGCGCGCACGTGGTGCACCATTCCGGCGAGCGCATGAACATGAGCACGGCGATGCGCCAGAGCCTGCTCTACTCGGTGACCGGCTGGTGGCTGTTCTTCATGCCGCTGGTGCTGCTGGGCGTGCATCCGGCGGTGGTGTTCTTCCTCTACGGCTGCGACCTGAGCTACCAGTTCTTCATCCACACCGAGAGTGTGGGCAAGCTGCATCCCTGGATCGAGTTCCTGTTCGACACGCCCAGCAACCACCGCGCCCACCACGGCCGCAACCCGCAGTACATCGACCGCAACTACGGCGGCGTGCTGATCGTGTTCGACCGGCTGTTCGGGACCTACGTGGAAGAGGTGGAGGCGGTGGACTACGGCATTCCGCGGCAGGTGCGATCGGGGAATCTGCTGACGCTCAACTTCCACGAGTTGCGCGATCTGTGGCGGGATGTGTTGCGGCCGGGGCCGCTGTGGCAGCGGCTGAAGCATTTTTGGGCGGGGCCGGAGTGGGTGCGATAGGTCCGGTCGCTCGCCCGCGTCCACATCCGGCGCAATGCGCTTCGCTTATTCCGCCCTACGCCAGCTGTTCTGTCCCGCGTAAGCCGCAGCTGTCTATTGCCGGCCGGTAGCGGGCGGGGCATAGTGCCGCGCCATGAACACCGAAGCCCCGACGCTGCACGGCCGTCACATCCGCCTCGAACCGCTGGAGTCCCGGCATATTGCGGGGCTGGCCGCGGCCTCGGCGGGCGATCCGGCGCTGTATCGCTGGAGCCCGGTGCCGCAGACCGAGGAGGAGGTGCGGCGCTACGTCGCGGCGGCATTCGCGATGCGCGACGCCGGCACGGCGCTGCCCTTTGCCACGGTGCGCCAAAGCGACGGCGCGGTGATCGGCTCGACCCGCTTCTTCTTCCTCGAGCACTGGGCCTGGCCGGCCGGGCATGCGCGGCACGGGCGCAGCGCGCCGGACGGCTGCGAGATCGGCTACACCTGGCTCGCGCAGGGGGCGGTGCGCACCGGGGCCAATACCGAGGCGAAGCTGCTGATGCTGACGCATGCCTTCGAGACCTGGGGCGTGCTGCGGGTGTGCCTGCACACCGATGTGCGCAACGCCCGCTCGCGCGCGGCGATGGAACGCATCGGCTGCCGCTTCGAGGGCATCCTGCGCTCGCACCGCCTGGCGGCGGATTTCATCGCGCGCGATTCGGCGCGATATTCGATCGTGGCGGCGGAGTGGGCGGGAGTGAAGGAGCGGTTGGTGGGGTTGATGGAGAGGGCGGGCTAGAGACTGCCGCCGCAGGCGCGATTTTGATGTTGCTGTGCTTTTGACGTTCCCCCCGTAACTGCGCCGAGCATCACAGCCTGCGTCGGACTTCAGCCGGCGGCTGTTTGCCGCCGGGCGAGGCAGGATGCCGAAGCGTCCAGCGTCAGGCCAGGGATGGCCTGTCGCTGGACCC
>FTAG01000567.1_pt1 | contig 19396 bp, 11 predicted proteins | sample 1638911 | NCBI WGS metagenome assembly FTAG01 (sample SAMEA3914813, study PRJEB12502) | metagenome | biome: forest; material: soil | place: Canada | collected 2011-07-07 | depth 0.3 m
GGACGCTTCGGCATCCATGCCTCGCCCGGCGGCAAACAGCCGCCGGCTGATGTCCGACGCAGACTCCGATGCTCGGCGCAGTTACGGGGGGAACGTCAAAAGCACAGCAACAGCAACGTCAACGTCAAAAGCCAAGCGTCACTGCTTCCAGTCCCCTCTTCCCTTGTGGGAGAGGGCTAGGGTGAGGGGTAAGGTCGCGGAGGATGCCCTATACCCCTGGAGTCCGCTTTCATGGGAATGACGAGTGGAAGATGGAAATCTAGCGCAATGTAATCGTCGCACTCAGCAACTGCGCACGATCCGCATTCGGCCCCGCCAGAATCTCCACCTCGCCCGTCTCGTACACCGGCTTGAGATCCTGGCCGAGGAAGCGCAGCTCCGTCGCGGCAAAGCTCAGCTTGACCGTGCCGCTCTCGCCAGGCTTGAGCACCAGCTTGCCGAAGCCGCGCAACTCCAGCAGTGGCCGCGTCACGCTGGCCAGCTTGTCGCGGCTGAACAGGAACACGGTCTCCTCCGCCGCGTGCGCGCCTTCGTTGACCAGGTCGACCTCGACCTCGATGCGGCCGGATTCCTCCACGCTGTCCGGGCTGACGCGCAACGCGGTATAGCGGAAGCTGCCGTAGCTCAGGCCGTGGCCGAAGGGAAACATCGGCTCGTTCGGCACGTCCAGATACTTGCTGGTGAAGTAGTCCTTGGCGTCGAACGGACGACCGCTGGGGCGTTGGCCGAAGTAGATCGGCGCCTGCCCCACTGCGCGCGGCCAGGTGATCGGGGTGCGGCCGCTGGGCGAGACGCGGCCGCGCAGCACGTCGGAGATGGCGTTGCCGGCCTCCGTGCCGGGGAACCAGGCGGCAAGCAGGGCATCGGCTTTCTCCGCCAGCCAGGGCACCACCAGCGGCCGGCCGGAGAACAGGATGACGACGACCGGCTTGTCGAACCGGTGGGCGCGCTCCAGCACCGCCTCGGCGAAGGCCCGCTGCCGCCCCGGCAGGTCGGGACGGGCGCGGCTCGCCGCCTCGCCGCTCATGGTGGCGCCCTCGCCCAGGCACAGCACGATGGCATCGCTGTCCTGGCACAGCTCCAGCGCGGCGGCGATGCCGTCCTCGCTCTCGTCCTTGATGCCCACGCCCGGAGCATGGGCAAGCTCGACACCGGGAAAGCCCGCGCGCAGTCCGGCCAGCACGCTGACATGCGGCTCGGTCTCGCCGGCGGCCCACCAGGGGCCGCGCATCTCGCTGCCGGCGTCGGCCAGCGGGCCGAGCACGGCGAGGCTGCCGAGCGAATCGCCGAACGGCAGGATCTCCGCCTCGTTCTTCAGCAGCACCAGGGAGCGCGCGGCGACCGAGCGGGCGAAGGCGCGGCGCGCGATCAGCGCGGCCGGCTCCTCCGGCTGCGCGCCGCGGCGGTAGGGATCGTCGAACAGGCCCAGCGCTTCCTTCAGCGCCAGCACGCGCCACACCGCCGTGTCGATCTGCTCCATGGTGACGAGCCCGCGCTCCAGCGCGAGCGGCAGGCCCTTGCGGTAGGCATTGGCCATCATGTCGATGTCGACGCCAGCGTTCAGAGCCAGCGCCGCCGCCTCGCTCAGGTCGGCGGCGACGCCGTGGCGCAGCAGCTCGCCGATGGCGTTGTAGTCGCTGATCAGCACGCCGTCGAAGCCGAGCTCGCCGCGCAGGGTGTCGCGCAGCAGGGGCACATGCGCCGTCATCGGGATGCCGGCGAGGTCGGTGAAGGCCGGCATGACGCTGGCGGCGCCAGCGGCGACCGCGGCGGCGAACGGCGGCAAGTGCACTTCGCGCAAGCTGCGCTCCGAGATGTCGACCGAGGCGTATTCGCGTCCGGCCGTCACCGGGCCGTAGGCGCAGAAGTGCTTGGCACAGGCGGCGAGCGCATCGCCGGCCGCGAGGTTGCCGCCCTGGAAGCCGCGCACCTTGGCGCGGGCGACCAGGGTGCCGAGCCAGGGGTCCTCGCCCGGCCCTTCGGCGGTACGGCCCCAGCGCAGGTCGCGCGAGACGTCAAGCATCGGCGCGAAGGTCATGGCCAGGCCGTCGGCGCAGGCCTCGCGCGCCGCCTCGCGCGCGGTGCGCTCCCAGGTCTCCTCGTCGAACAAGGCCATCTCGCCCAGCGGGATCGGGAACAGCATGCGGTGGCCGTGGATGATGTCCAGGCCGATCAGCAGTGGAATGCCCAGGCGCGACTGCTCCACCGCCAGGCGCTGCATCTCGTGCACCGGTCCGGCGCCGCAGAGGTTGAGCAGGTTGCCGACCGTGCCGTCCTTGATCGACTCGGTGGAGTCGCCGGCGATGACCGGGCCGGTCACGGCATAGCCGGCCGCCGTCATGGTCAGCTGGCCGAGCTTCTCCGGCAGCGTCATCTCGCTCAGCAAGCGCTCGATCCGGCTCATCGCATTTTTTCCTGGGGCTGTCCGTATGATAGAGATGACCGGAGAAAACTCCAGCCTGCGGTGTCAAACCGGCCCGGGCAGTCCACAATCGGAATACGAGCTCGAAAATACAAGGAGGTGCCCGTGCCCAAAGCAGACCAGAAATCGAAGCCGGGGTTCCGGCGCGGCAAGACCAGGGGCGCGACGGCGCAATCCAGCCCCGCGGCGCTGGCGCAGCTGCCCGACGAGGCGCTGATCGAGACGATCCAGCGCCAGACCTTCCGCTTCTTCTGGGAGGCCTCGCATCCGCTCAGCGGCCTCGCGCCGGACCGCTGCAAGACCAGCGGCACGCAGGACGACGATCTGGTCGCCATCGGCGGCACCGGCTTCGGCGTGATGGCGCTGATCGTGGCGGTGGAGCGCGGCTGGATCACGCGCGAGCAGGCGCTGCAGCGCATGGTCGGCATCCTCAAGCTGCTGGTCCGCGCCACCTGCTATCACGGCGTCTATCCGCATTTCATGGATGGCCGCACCGGCGCCACCGTGCCCTTCGGACGCAAGGACGACGGCGGCGACCTGGTGGAGACCTCGCTGCTGTTCCAGGGCCTGCTCTGCGCCCGCCAGTATTTCAGCCGGGACACGCCGGCCGAGGTGCTGCTGCGCCGCCACATCAACTGGCTGTGGAGCGACGTCGAATGGAACTGGTACACCCAGGACGGCCGCAAGCTGCTGTACTGGCACTGGAGCCCGAACAACGGCTGGGCCATGGACCACGAGATCCACGGCTGGAACGAGTGCCTTATCACCTATGTGCTGGCCGCGGGTGCGCCGCGTTACGCCATCGACCCCGCGGTCTACCATCGCGGCTACGCCGGCGGACGCGACTTCATCAACGGCAAATCCTACTACGGCATCGAGCTGCCGCTGGGACAGCCTTATGGCGGCCCGCTGTTCTTCGCCCACTATTCCTTCTGCGGCCTCGACCCGCACGGCCTCAAGGATCGCTATGCCGACTACTGGGACCTGAATCTGCGCCATGTGCGCATCAACCACGCCCACTGCGTGGCGAATCCGCACCAATATAAAGGCTACAGCGCCGAATGCTGGGGGCTCACCGCCAGCGACGATCCCGGCGACTATCCCGCGCCGCCGCCGGGCGACGGCAGCATTGCATATTCAGCGCACGCGCCCGACAACGATAACGGCACCATCTCCCCCACCGCGGCCCTGGCCAGCCTGCCCTACGCGCCGCGCGAGGTGCTGCAGGCCGCGCGCCATTTCCTGAAGAAGCACGGCAGCAAGGTATGGGGACGCTACGGCTTCGTCGACGCGTTCTGCGAATCGAAGGACTGGTACGCCGACACCTACCTAGCCATCGACCAGGGCCCGATCGTGGTGATGATGGAGAACCACCGCAGCGGCTTGCTGTGGAAGCTGTTCATGAGCGTGCCGGAGGTGCAGGACGGGCTGCGCCGGCTCGGCTTCAGCAGCCCTTACCTGGAACAGGGCGGAAAGTCTTGAGCGGGACGCTCGACCAATGGATTGAACGGGAGTACCGCCACGCAGCGCAGGCGATGCTGCGCAGCGTCTCCGCCACCGGCATGGTCAAGCGGCGGCCGGGCTTCGGCACCGAGGTGCGCGCCGCCAACGGCTCGGTCATCGCCTCGCCGGTGCTGGGCGCCTACGATCCCGATCCGGACTACTTCTTCCACTGGTACCGCGATTCTGCAGTGGTGATGGAGGCGCTGCGCCTGCTGTTCGCGGACGGTACGCTCGGCGCCGAGGCGCTGGCCCACTTCGGCGACTTCCTGCGCTTCAATCTCGCGCTGCGCGAACTCGACGGCCGCAAGCTGGTGCGCGATTCCTCCTGGCGCGAGCGCGCGCAGTCCAACTTCGTCAAATTCCTGCGCGAGGATGCGGATCTGGAACCGGTGCATGGCGACGCGGTCGCCGCCGAAACCCGCGTCAACCCCGACGGCACGCTCGACAGCTCGAAGTGGGCGCGGCCGCAGCACGACGGGCCGCCGCTGCGCGCCCTGGCGGTGCTGGGCTGGCTGATGCACGCGCCGCTCGACGTCGCCGCCCGCGCCGATGCCGAAACCCTGCTGCGCGCCGACCTCGACTTCACCCGACGGCACTGGCGCGAACCTTCCTACGACATCTGGGAGGAAGAGAAAGGACATCACTACTACACCCTGCGCGTATCCGCGGCGGCGCTGGACGGCGGCGCGGACTGGCTGGAAGCAAAGGCGCAGCGGCAGGAAGCGCAGGCCTGCCGCGACGAAGCGGCGGCAATCCTGCGGCGGCTGGATGGCTACTGGCTGGCCGACGCCGGGCACTATCGTTCGCGCGTCCTCGAAGCTGGCGCGCACTCGGCCAAGGAACTGGACATCGCCGTGATCCTCGCGGCGATCCACATCGGCGAGTGCCGCGGCGCACACTCGGTGCACGATCCGCGCATGCAGGCGACGCTGCATCGCCTGGAACGCCTGTTCGATTCGCTCTACGCCATCAACCGCGGCCGCGCGCCGCACACCTCGCCGGCGATGGGGCGCTATCAGGGCGACGTCTACTACTCCGGCGGCGCCTACTACTTCTCCACCCTCGGCGCGGCGGAGTTCTGCTTCCTCGCCGCGCAGGGCGCCGCCGACGCGCAGGCCTGGATCGCACGCGGCGACGGCTATCTCGAAACGGTGCGCGCCCACACGCCGGCGGACGGCGAACTGTCGGAGCAGTTCGACCAGAACGACGGCCGCCAGACTTCGGCGCGGCAGCTGGCCTGGAGCTATGCCGCTTTCATCTCCTGCGTGACGGCGCGGCGTCGCGCCGCGCGGACGCACTGAGGGCGGGCCGATGGCGGAATCCCCCGAGCAGGCCGGCACACCGATGGAGGAGCTGCCGCATCCCGGCATGGTGGGGCAGCTGGGCCTGGTGCTGGGCGCGCTGCGCGGCTCGGCGGTGCGGCGCACCCTGCTCAGCCTGGTCATCGCCACCGTGCTGGTGCTGATCTGCACCGCCTACGCGCAGATCCGCCTCAACAGCTGGAACAAGCCGTTCTTCGACGCGCTGTCGCGGCGCGACCTGCGCGACTTCTTCTACCAGCTCGGCGTGTTCGGCATCATCATCAGCGCCCTGCTGATCCTCAACGTGATGCAGCGCTACCTGGTGGAGACGCTGAAGTGGCGCCTGCGCGAGGGCCTGGTCACTGACCTGGTGAGCCACTGGATGCAGCCGCGCCGCGCCTTCTGGCTGGCGCACCGCGGCGCCATGGGGGTAAACCCCGACCAGCGCATGCACGAGGACGCGCGCAAGCTGTGCGAGCTTTCGGGCGATCTCGGCGTCGGCCTGTCGCAGGCCACGATCCTGTTCCTGACGTTCGCCGGCATCCTGTGGGTGCTGTCGGAGGACTTCAGCTTCCACATCGCCGGCGAGGACTATCCGATTCCGGGCTTCATGCTGTGGGCGGCGATCCTCTACGCCGGCGGCGGCTCGCTGCTGAGCTACTGGGTCGGCAGCAACCTGATCGGCCGCAACGCCGAGCGTTACGCGCGCGAAGCGGACCTGCGCTTCTCGCTGGTGCGCGTCAACGAACACCTCGACGGCATCTCCCTGGCAGGCGGCGAGGGTGACGAGAAGCGGCGCTTGTGGATGGACCTCGCCGACGTGCTGCAGGCGACGCGGCGCCTGGTCACCGGCCTGACCAACCTGACCTGGGTCACCGCCGGCTTCGGCTGGGTCACGGTGGCGGCGCCGATCCTGGTGGCGGCGCCGCTGTTCTTCGCCGGCAAGATCACCTTCGGCGGCCTGATGATGGCGGCCGCCGCCTTCACCCAGGCGCAGTCCTCGCTGCGCTGGTTCGTCGACAACTTCAGCATCATCGCCGACTGGCGCGCGACCCTGCTGCGCGTCGCCACGTTCCGCCAGGCGCTGATTACCGAAGCGGTGCGGGACGAGGGCGGCAGCCGCATCAGCTATGTCGAAGGTGAGGCCGGCGCTTTCAGCATCGAGAACCTGGAAGTGGACTCGCCCGCCGGCCGTGACGCGCTGAGCGAAAAGCAGGTGGTGCTGAAGGCCGGTGAGCGCGTGCTGGTGCTGGCCGCGCCCGGCACCGGCAAGACCCAGCTGTTCCGCGCCCTGGCCGGCCTCTGGCCCTGGGGCGCCGGCACCGTCAGCGCACCGGCGAACGAGGCAATCCAGTACCTGCCGCGCGGCACGCCCTACCTGCCGCGCGGCACTTTGCGCGAGGTGCTGGCCTATCCGCTGGAACCCAGGAGCTACAGCGACGAGGCCTGCACCCACGCCCTGCGGCGCATGGGCCTGGAGCGGCTGCTGCCGCAGCTCGACACGCGGCAGCGCTGGGAGCGCGAGCTGGGCCAGGACGAGCAGCTGGCACTGGCCTTCGCCCGCCTGCTGCTGCAGGCGCCGCCCTGGGTGCTGATGGACGATGCCTTCGGCTCGCTCGACGACGAACTGCTGCAGCGCGTGGTCGACGTGCTCGGCCACGAGCTGGCGCACACCAGCCTGATCCACATCGGCAAGCCGGGCGAAGGCCACGAGCGGCTGTTTCCGCGCGTGCTGCACCTGGTCAAAGCCGAAGGCGGCGCGGTGGCAAACGCAGCGCCGCCCCGGCAGGATGCGACCCCCGCGCCATGAGCCGCAAACTCCTCCTCCGCATCGTCCTGCTGCTGGCGCTCGCGCCGGCGCGAGTCTGGGCGCTGGACTTCGAATTCCACGCGCCGCCGGGCGCCGACGATCCCGGCGTGCCGCTGGCGATGCGCGACCTGGCCGAGCGCATGCTGCCGGTGTATCAGGATGCGGATAACGAACGCTTCCTGGCCAATCTCTCGGCCCTGCAAATGGCGGACAGCAACTACGCCGCGGCCGACGACTCGCGCCAGTCGCGGCGCGAACGGCAGAAGAACCCCGACGCGCGCCAGCCCGACGGGCGCGCCGTGGCAATGGATCTCTACGTCCACGCCCGCACGCTCGCCGCCGCCGGCACCGCGCCGCTGGCGCAAGCCTTCACGCAGACGTACCGCGAGGTGGTGCCCAGGCTCGGCGACCGCGAAGCCTATGCCGCCACGGCCTGGCTGGCGACGCCGCAGCAGCGAAGCCGCGAGGCCCTGCAAGTGGCGCTGGACCGTACCCGCGCCGGCAACAGCGTCAGCGAAGACCAGGGGCTGGAGCTGATCTGGACCTGGCTGGCGCTGGAGGCGCAGCGCAGCGTCGGCGCGGCGGCGGCGACGCTGGCCACCGAGGACGACCAGCGCCGCTATGTCGGCGCCGATGAAACGGTGATCCGTGGCGCCCATGGCGCCGACATCCACATCCGCGTGCTGCGCCCCAAGGGCGGCCCGGCGAAGCGGCCGGCCCTGCTCGAGTACGCGCTGGACCCGGACCTGGGCGAGGCGCGCGCCTGCGCCGCGCACGGCTATGCCGGCGTGCTGGCTTACACCCGCGCCCGCGGCGAGAGCGCCGGCGTGGCGCCGTTCCTGCACGAGGGCGAAGACAGCCGCGCGGTGATCCGCTGGATCGCGAAGCAGCCCTGGAGCGATGGCCGCGTCGGCCTCTACGGCGAGGGCTACAGCGGCTTCGCCGCCTGGTCCGCGGCGCGGCACCCGCCGCCCCAGCTCAAGGCCATCGCCACCGTCGACGCGATGGCGCCGGGCATCGACTTTCCGGCCGAGGGCCGCGTATTCCGCAATGCCGCCTTCCCCTGGGCGCTGGCCGCGCAGTCGGCGGACGGCGCCAGCGGCAAGGACGCGGCGCAGTGGCGCGCGCTGGACCAGAAGTGGTATCGCAGCGGCCAGCCGTACCGCGCCTACCGGCACATGAGCGGCGTGCGCAACCCGCTGTTCGACGAATGGCTGGCGCATCCGAGCTACGACCGCTACTGGCAGAAGATGATCCCGTTCGGCAAGCAGTTCGGCCGCATCGGCATGCCGGTGCTGTCGATCGGCGGCTACTACGCCGATGGCGGGGTCGGCGCGCTGTACTACTTCCGGCAGCACCTCAAGTACCGCGCCAAGGCCGACCACAGCCTGCTGCTCGGCCCCTATGGCACCGACGCCCTGCGCGACGACCCCTCGCCCCTGCTGCACGGCTATGCCGTGGACGCCGCCGCCCTGCTCGACCTGCGCGAGCTGCGCCTGCGCTGGTTCGATCACGTGTTCCGCAACGGCGCCACGCCGGCGCAGCTCAGCGACCGGGTCAACTACCAGCTGATGGGCGCCAACGAATGGCGCCATGCGCCCTCGCTCGAGGCGATGGGCAACGACACGCTGCGCCTGTATCTCGATCCCGCCGGCTCGGACGGGCGCCACCGCCTGTCGGCGGCGCTGCCGCCGGACTCGGCTTTCACCAGCCTGGTGATCAACTTCGCGGACCGCCGCGACGCCGACTGGACGCCGCCCCTTGCCATCGCCGGCCGCGGCATTCCGCTGCATTACGGCCTGGTCTACGCCGGCGAACCGCTGCCGCAGCCGCTGGAACTGGGCGGCGCGCTGAGCGGCCGGCTCGACTTCGAGCTCAACCGCATGGACCTGGACCTGAGCCTGAGCCTGTACGAGCAGACCGCCACCGGCGAGTTCATCCAGCTCGCCGCGCCCTACGCGTTCCGCGCCAGCTACGCCGGCGGTCCGATCAACCGCCGCCTGCTGCGCGACGGCGAGCGACAGCAGCTGGACTTCAGCAGCGAGCGCATCAGCGCACGCAGGTTGCAGGCGGGCAGCCGCATCGTGCTGGCGCTGGAGGTGAACAAGCGGCCCGACCGGCAGCTCAACTACGGCGGCGGCAACGAGGTCAGCGATGAAGCGCAGGCCGACGTCTACCGCCACCTGCGCATCCGCTGGTACGGCGGCAGCTACATCGAACTGCCGCTGCGCAAGTAGCGCCGCGCGGGCTCAGGCGCCGGGAACCACCACCACGCCTTCCATAAGGCGCCGCGCGCTGCGGCATGGTCCTATTTGTCGCCCGGCACCTGCTGCACGCGATACACCGGATACAGGTTCAGGCGCTCATCCCAGGACGGCGCGCGGCGGTAGAAGAAATCCAGCCGCGCCTGCGGATCGTGGGCGAAGGCTTCATCCGTATCCAGCTTGTGGCGGAATTCCTGCGCCAGCGTCGCATCCTTGGCCAGCATCTGCTGCGCCACCTGCTCGGCGACGTAGGGCTCCATGTATTCCTTCTGCTCGAATGAGCCGTTGAAGAAACCCCAGGCGGCGAAGGAATCCGAAGCCAGCGGCTCGAGCAGACCCAGGATCAGCCGCGCCTTGGGCTGTGCCAGCGGCACGTAGAGCGAGCCGGGCGGCACCTCGCGCATCTCCGCCTGCCACTCGCCCGCCAGCGTCGGCGGGGTGCGCCCTTCGAATGGCGGCTTGCTGAACTCGGCGCTGGTGGCGCGGAAGGTCTCGACCTCCAGCTTGCCCGGCGGCGTATCCAGACGCCGGAACTCGATGCCATGCAGCGCCAGCTTCTGCCCGATCTCATCCGCCCAGGCCGCCGGCACGATGTAGCCGGCCTTCGGCGCGCGCACTTCCAGGCTGGTCTTGACCGTATCCTTCAACGGGATGTGCCAGACCTCAGGCTTGCTCGTGTCGTAGCGCGTGACCAGTCCGCCGGACACGGCGGAAGGCTCACGCACATAGGCGTAGCCCTTGAAGTCGATCATCTTGACGTGCTCGCCGGCCTCGAAGTTCAGCGCTAGCTGCTCGCCGCCCAGCTTCGCCGCGCGCGCGTCGGCGCGCTGCGCCGCGTGCAGCCAGGCCTGGCCGCGCGTGGCGACCTGCTCGGCCAGCGCGACGATGGTGTTGTGGGTGATGCGCACCCGCGTCGGATAGTCCTTCCACGAGTGCGTCTCCACCAGCATGGCGAGACGGTTGCGCAGGCCCCAGTAGCCGGTGGAGAAGCGCGGCGTCGCCACCTGCACCGCGAAGCCGGAGGCCGGATCGTCGGTGCGCTCGAAGCTCGGATAGAAATCCAGCGGCAACGCGCCGGCGGCGGCAAGCCGCCGGTTGGTCTCCTGCTGCATCCCGGCGGCGGCGTCGCGCAGCCCGGCATCGCCGGCATACAGCGGCTCCACCGTGATCGAGACATCGTGCTGGAAGTTGGCGCCGTCGGTGACGTGCAGGTCGGCGTAGACGATCGGATCCCACTGGTCGAGCAGGCGCAGCATCGCCTGCATCTCCGGCGCCTCCGCCTTCATGTAGTCGCGGTTGAGGTTGAGGTTCTGCGCCGTGGTGCGCCAGCCCATCTCCTCCGGCCCGACCTGGTTCGGCCGGTTCCAGTGGCCGAAGCGCTCATGCCCGTCGACGTTGAACACCGGCACGAACACGATCACCTCATGCTCCAGCGCCTTCGGCGCCAGCGTACCCTGCAGCATCTCGCGCAGCGCCAGGAAGCCGGCGTCCTTGCCGTCGATCTCGCCGGGATGGATGCCGGCCTGCATCAGGAACACCGGGATGCCGCGCTGCCGCGCCACCTCGGCGGTGAGCGCGCCGCTGCGGCTGACACTCAACGCCAGCAGCGGCCGGCCTTCCGGCGAGCGGCCGAACTCGAAGCAGCGCACCGCCTCCGGCCAGGTCTGCTGATAGGCCTGGCACAGCCGCTCGACTTCGGCGTAACGGCCGGTCTGGCGATAGCCGGTCTGCTCGGCCAGGGTGGTGAGCGCAGCGCCTGCCGCCGGCGCGGGCGCCGCGGCGCCGGCCAAGGTGCAGCAGCACGCAAGCAGCAGGCCCGGCAGGTACCGGGCGAAACGGGCGGAGGTCATGGATGAGCCGGGGCTATAGAGTTGGCGCCAGCCTATCGCCGCGCCGTGCAAAAGTCAGCACGGCTCAACCCATTTTTCGCTCGTCCGGCAGCGGCTGCGGATCGCGCACGAAGCCCAGCCGCGCCGGCGCCTCGGCCTGGTCGAGCCGGCACAGCGGCAACACGGCGCAGCCCAGGCGCAGGCGCAAGGCCGTTTCAGCGCCCGAAGGCAGCACCAGCGCAGCACCCAGCTGCGCCTCGTCCACCGCGCCATGCTCCGTCTCCAGGCGTTGCAGCGCCCAGTCGAGATCGGCATCGGCCAGGGCCCCCGGACCCAGGTCGGTCTGCAGCAGCAGGCCGCCTTCCTCGTCCAGCCAGGCGGCTGAGACTTCCCGCACGACCGCCTCGGTGTGCGCGGTCAGCGCGTCGCCCTGCGCCGGCGCGCGCAGCAGCAGCGGGGCGCGCTCCAGCCGCACATAACCGCGCTGCGGCCCGTTCTGGAAATACCAGCGGCCGTACGCGTCCGCCGCATAGTTGCGGCTGATCGTCTCGACGATCTGCGGCCGGCTGATGACTTCGCCGCGGATCAGCCAGCGGCCGCGCCGGTCCAGGCCGAGCCAGCCGAACAGGGCCGGCACGTCCGGCCAGCGTGCCAGCGCACGATGCACCCAGTCTTCCATCACCGCATCTTATCGGCGCGGCGGCGAACGCGCCCGGCTGGCACAATCGCTCCATGCAATACGACGTCATCATCATCGGCGGCGGCGCCGCCGGCCTGATGTGCGCGGCCGTGGCCGGGCAGCGCGGCCGCAGCGTGTTGCTGATCGAGCACGCCAACCGCGTCGGCAAGAAGATCCTCATGTCCGGCGGCGGCCGCTGCAACTTCACCAACCTGCACGCCGCGCCGGAAAACTTCCTCTCCGCCAACCCACATTTCTGCAAGTCCGCCCTGGCCCGCTACACCCAGTGGGACTTCATCGCCATGGTCGACCGCCATGGCATCGCCTGGCACGAGAAGGAACTGGGCCAGCTGTTCTGCGACATCTCCTCCAAACAGATCGTGCAGATGCTGCTCGACGAGTGCGCCGCCGCCGGCGTGCGCATCGAGACCGACTGCGCGGTGGAGCAGGTGCGGCGCGAAGGCGAGCGCTTCACGCTCGCCACCACGCGCGGCATGCGCGGCGCAGCCTCGCTGGTGGTGGCCAGCGGCGGCCTGTCGATTCCCAAGATGGGTGCCAGCGGGTACGGCTATGAGCTGGCGCGCCAGTTCGGCCACCGCGTGCTGCCGACACGCGCCGCCCTGGTGCCGCTCACCCTCAGCGGCCGGCCGCTCGAAGACTATGCCGAGCTCAGCGGCGTGGCCCTGCCGGTGGTGGTGGCGGAGTGCGAAGGGCAGAGTTTCCGCGCCGGCTTCCTGGTCACGCATCGCGGCCTCAGCGGCCCGGCGATCCTGCAGATCTCCTCTTATTGGGAACCCGGCAAGCCCCTGCACCTGAACCTGCTGCCCGACCTCGACAGCGCCGAGGCGCTCGCCGCGCAGCAGCGCGAGCGCCCCGCCGCGGAGCTCAAGACGGTGCTGGGCGAATGGCTGCCCAAGCGCCTGGCCCAGCGCCTGTGCGAGCTGCGCTTCGGCAACCGCCCGATGCGCCAGTACCACCCCGGCGAACTGCGCGAGATCGGCGGCGCCCTGCACCACTGGGCGGTGGTGGCCAGCGGCACCGAGGGCTACCGCACCGCCGAAGTCACCCTCGGCGGCGTCGACACCCACGAGCTCTCGTCCGCCACCATGGAATCGCGCAAGCAGCCCGGCCTGTACTTCATCGGCGAAGTGGTCGACGTCACCGGCCACCTCGGCGGCTTCAACTTCCAATGGGCCTGGGCCTCGGGGTATGCGGCCGGGCAGGTGGTCTGATTCAGCGCCTGCCCGTAGGTCGCCCTTCAGAGCCTGCCCCCGAGGTTGTAGTCGGGGGGCGACGCTTCTGTCGGCCTGAAGGCCGACCTACAACTGCGCTTGGCTCTGGCACGCCCCATGCTTTATTATCCTAATTGAAAAAAACTAAACTGTAGCCGTGCCTTTCAACCGACTCCCCCCGCTCAACGCCTTGCGCGCCTTCGAGGCCGTGGCGCGCCACAAGAGCTTCCGCAAGGCCGCCGAGGAACTGTTCGTCACGCCCGCGGCGCTCACCCACCAGATCAAGGCGCTGGAGCAGCAGCTCGGCTTTTCCCTGTTCGAGCGCCTGCCGCGCCGCATCGAGCTGACTCCCGCCGCCCAGGCCGCGCTGCCCCGCTTGCAGCAGGGCTTCGAAGCCCTGGCCCAGGCCGTGGCCGAGCTGCGCAACCACGGCCGCGCGCCGCACCTCACCGTCGGCGCCACCCCCACCTTCGTCTCGCGCTGGCTGATGCCGCGCCTGCAAAGCTTCCTCATCCAGCATCCCGACGTGGACGTGCGCCTCGTCGCCAGCGGCCAGCTGATCAACGCCTCCGCGCGCGAGATCCGCTCCGAGGACGCCGGCGAATCCACCGTCGACGCCGACATCGAAATCCGCTTCAGCAACGGCCGCCCGCCCGGCCACAACGTCGACCTGCTGTTCACCGTCGAAGTCGTGCCGATGTGCCATCCGCGCCTGCTCAAGGGCCCCCCGCCCCTGCTCAAGCCCGACGACCTGCGCCATCAAACCCTGCTGCACGGCGACGCCCGCGTCGCCGACCGCACCCGCTCCGCCTGGGCCCGCTGGCTCAAGCGCGCGGGCATCAGCGACGTCGACCCGCGCCGCGGCCTCCAGCTCGACCACTCCACCCTGGCCCTGGAAGCCGCCGCCGACGGCCTCGGCGTGACCCTCGCCACGCCCCTGCTCGCCGCCGCCGAAATCGCCGAAGGCAAGGTCGCCGTCGCCTTCCCCCTGGCCCTGCCGCTCGACAACGCCTACTACTCCGTCGTCACCGACCCCGCCATGGTGCGTCCGGAAGTGGTGGCGTTCCGCGAGTGGCTGCTGGATGAGGCGCTGCGGCAGACGCCGTAGGCGTAGCTGTTCAAACCACGGGAATAAAGACACCCGTTCGCCCCGAGTGCCCGCGAAGCGGGCGTATCGAGGGGGTGCGCTGCGCTTGGTGCTGTGCTTCCAGCCAAGTGCGCTACCCCTCACCCGCGCCTGCGGCGCGGCCTCTCCCACAAGGGGCGAGGCGATCGGCCCGTTGGGCCGCCGAGTGGGGCTATCCCTCGATACAATCCTTCGGATCGACTCGGGGCGAACGGGGGTTGTTGTCTGAGGTCTCGAATCAACCCCCTAGCTGCAACGATGACTCTGCAACTCCTCCCCATGCCCGCGGTCCAGCCGCCATAGATCCGCCCGGTCATCCAGCAGCACAAACCCCGGTGTGCCGTCCTCGAACGTCGCCCCCACCGCCACCAGCGTATGCCGCCCCATCTCCGCGCCGTCCGCCGGATTGCCCAGCAGCGCGAACGGATTGAGCTGCATGAAGCGCTCCTCGCTCAAGCGCATCGCGCGGTAATGGTGCCCGCCGAGCGGCACATCCAGCGGCGCCCATGACACACCGATCCGCGGCAACTGCGCACGCAGCGCCTCGCGCACATCACTGCGCACGCAGTCGATATGGATATGCAGCTGATTCTGCGAGCGCCCGTAAACCGAATTGATCGCCAGGCTCAGCGCCTCGCGCGGCAGTGGCTTGCCGTAACCCTGCTCGACGAAACTGCGCGCCTCCCAGGCCGCCGCGAAATAGCGCGGCGCATCCGCCGCCAGCAACTCCGGACTCTCGATGCCGCCGACCCGGCCGGTCGGGATTAGCAGGTACTGATAAGGCCCGTTGATGTCCTTCAGCAGCGCATAACCACGCTGCTCGCCTTCCGCCAGATCGACCAGCGCGCAAGGCGCCGGCGCGCCATGCTCGTGCTGATCCGGCACGCACTCCCCATGCACGATTTCCCACAGCTTGTCCGGATCACCGCGATGGCAGGCGCTGCACGCCAACAGCGCAAGCGCGGCGGCAAGCAAAAAACGCAAATCGCGCAAAGACGGGATGAGATTTACGGAAGACATGGCGACACCCAGAGATTCGCAAACAAGGCCGCCGCAGAATAGCAGGCAGGTCCCTTGATCAAGCGTCACCCCGGCGAAAGCCGGGGTCCAGGGCCCGTATTGACCAAATTCCGCCTTGCGCCGGAAGGCCAGCATCTTAGCCCGTAGGCTGCACCATCACTTTCGACGTTTGCCCCACTTGTCCACTTTTGCGCCACAGCCGGGACAGGTGAATCCGCCCCACAATATTTCAGTCAAATCTTGAGGGTTCCGGGGTCCAAAGTTTGGTTTCTGGAATCCGCAATTGGGGCACTTGATATCAGGATCATAGTTGATGCCGAATCTGCCCCTGCGTTTTGCGGTTTGCCAAACAAGAAGCGCACCCAGGACAAATAGTCCGCCGAAGAATCCAACAATTGCGGCCAGAACGAGCACGGATAACATGATCCTGATTATGCGCGTATCTGACCGATATTCGACGAGCGCAGCCCGTAGGATGCAATGAGCGCCGTTCGCGAATTGCATCGCTGGCCCATCACCATTGATGAGTTACTGCGTCCATTGCACGCTACGCACTAAACCCGATCGCCCGCCCGAACCGCTCATCCCGCACCCGCCGTTCCGCCTCCAGGCTCTCCCGCAGCAAGCCCGCATCCGCCACCCGCGCACGCAACCGGGCCTGCCGCAGCGCCACCGCGAAATCCCCCAGCGCATAAGCCTCCCCCTCCAGCGGCCGACGCCCCAGCACCGCGCGCACCTCCTCCGCCCCGGCACCGAGCACCGAGGCCGCCTCGACAAACGCCTCCGCCGCGGCCTCAGCCCGCAGCCGCGCAAAGCGCACCTTGAGATCCAGCCGCCGCAGCACCGCCGCGTCCAGCGTCTCGAAGAAGTTGGTGCACAGCGCCACCAGGCCGTCGTAGTCCTCCAGCTCCTTCAGCAGCTGGTTGACCTGGCTCACCTCCCAGGAGCGGCAGGCGCCCTCGCGGCTGCGCAGGAAGGAGTCGGCCTCGTCGATCAGCAGCAGCGCATCCTCGCGCCGCGCCGCGCTGAAGGCGCGGGCGATGTTGCGCTCGGTCTCGCCGATCCAGGGGCTGATCAGGTCCGAGGCCTTCTTGCTGTGCAGCGGCCGGCCCAGCTGCTCCGCCAGGTGCTTGGCCAGCGCCGTCTTGCCGGTGCCCGGCGGCCCCCAGAAGCACAGCCGCCCCGCGCCGGCCTCGGTGAGCAGCGGCACCAGCTCGCGCAGCGGCGGATCGGTGTTGAGCCATTGCATGCGGTACGGCAGTGCCGGCACCGCGCGGCGGCCGGCGACGATGGGGTCATCCTCGTTCTCCGCCCGCAGCGCCAGGGCGCGCAGGAAGCGCAGCGGCAGCGCCTCGCCGCTGTGGCCGTCCGCCAGCTGCGCGGCGGCGTGGGCGCGGCGGATGTCCGCCGGGCTGATGTCGTCGCGCCCGCCGATCACCGCGCGCACCTGCGGGTCCTGCTCGCAGCCGCCGCAGCAGCGCGCCAGCATCGCGATGCGCGCGCGGGCCGGCGGGTTCGGCACGCGCAGTACCAGGGTGAAGCGGCGCAGCAGCGCCGGGTCGATAGCGTGGATCCAGTTGCCGATCCAGATACCCGGCACCGGGCTGTCTTCCAGCAGCCGGTTCTTCCAGGCCTTGAGCGGGCTGCTCGGCGGCACGTCGCCGCGGATGCGCTCGGAGGCCAGCATCTCCTCCACTTCGTCCAGTACGATCAGCGTACGCGGCTGCTGCGCCAGCAGGCGCTGCATGAAGGCATAGCGGCGCAGGCGCGCGGAGGCCTCGAGCGGCGAGCCGTTGCTGTGCACATCCGGCAGCACGAACGCCGCGGCCCCGGCCTCCGCCGCGATCAGCCGCGCCAGTTCGGTCTTGCCCACGCCGGGCTCGCCGTACAGCAGGATCTGCACGCCCTGCCCGCCGCGCCCCTCGCCACGAGCGAGCGCACCCTTGATCACCGCGATGGCCGTGTCCAGCTCCGCCCGCAGGTGGCCCAGGTCCTCCAGCCGCACGCCGGGCACCGGCGCCCGCGCCAGCCAGCGCTGCTCCACCGGCAGCGCCTGCCCCTCCTCGGTGAAGGAGGCCGCCATGCCGCCGATCAGTTGCAGGCGGTCGCTCAACTCGTAGTTGCGCGGGTAACGCTGGATCAGCCCGCTGCGGATCAGCAGCCCGCCGGGCGCGAGCGCCGCGCGCACCGCCGGCAGCGGCAGGCCGGTGGCCACCGCCGTGAGGTAGTCCAGGTCGTGCCCCGCCGTCGAAGTTCCGGAAGGCAGCGCATCGTCGAGGTAGCCGTCCACCCCTGCGACGACGGCGAGCAGCAGCACACGGCATTCCGCCTCGTTCAACCCGAAGCCGGCGCCGAAGCGGAACACCCCGCGCGCGGCCTCGCACTCCAGCGGGCTCTCGCCCTGCTCGAGTTCCGCCAGCCGCTGCACGATCTGCGGCAGCAGCGTCGCCGGCTTGCGCTTGCCCAGCGCGGTTTCATCCGCGTTCAGCACCGCCGCCAGCTCGGCCCGGTCCTTCATCATCAGCCGCAGCGGACGCTGCGTGCGCGCCGCCTCCTGGAACAGCCGCAGCACATAGATGTGCGACAGCCGCTCCAGCGGCGGCATCTGCCACGTCAGCGGCAGAGGTGACTCGTTCAATGTGTCCATGACCTGATCGGCTAGAAGCCCACAAGTTAGAGAGCCCAAAAGAAAACGCCCCCGGAAGAAGCCTTCCGGGGGCGTTGAGCGCTTCCACGGAAGACCGGCTTCGCGCCGGTCTTCCTTTCAAATCAGGTCAGACGGGCGCGACGCGCAGGGCGCACTGGCCGCAGCCCAGCGGTACGCCGGCGGCGGACAGGCACAGTCGACTCCCGCCATTTGGCGAGCAGTGCGACGTGTTGCGTGTCGGTTGAATCAGCACTTGGTGATCCTCAAGGCGGCGCGGGATTGCGCAGCGGGGGCGGAAGATACGCTGGTTTTTGGGGGAAGGCAATATTGAGGGCGTTGGGCGAACTAAAAGTGGAGTCAGCCCCCGACTACTCGAAGCGGCTCCTACTGCCTGGACCGCATTTTTCCAGTTTGAACGCATGAAGAATAGTAGTTCTTAACCACGCACCCGAGCCCCCGGGGCCTCTCGCTAATACCTGACTATAAGGAGCACGATACGGTACTGTTCAGGTAGTGACCTCACTTGTAAAGGGATGCGAATGACCTTTAAGTGGACTTTTAAAGAGGCGAGCCCCGGAGATCGAGCCCGGGAGTCACAGGTTGAGAAATTCTTTAACTCTGACGCCGTTACAAATCGAGCCAACGCCATTGTGCGTGAAGGCATTCAAAATTCGCTGGATGCCGCGCGAAATGCAGGCAATATTCGCGTGTCTATTTTAGTCGGCGCATGGACCGCGGCAGAAACGCAGCAACGCTTGCCCCGATATACACATGGCTTCTACGAACATTTTGAAGTAGATGCCGTACGTTTGAAGATATCCAACGCCCCTGCCACCGAGGATCAGTTTAGATACCTTGTTTTTGAAGACTTCGGCACCACGGGCCTCCGGGGAGATCCTGCCCAATGGTGGCCGGACGAACACAGCCAGCCTAATCCGTTTTTCAACTTCTTCAGGGCAGAAGGCATATCAGACAAATCCGATGGCGCTCGTGGGCGTCACGGTGTTGGCCGACTTGTCTTCATGTTTGCCAGCAGAGTGCGCTCTATGTTCGGCCTAACTCGGCGCAGCAGCAAAACAGGCGCGGAGGAACTCCTTATGGGCACATCCGTACTGCGTAATCATTGGCTAAACCAGAAACCATATCTACCAGACGGATGGTTTGGAGTATTGGACAAGGACGATGCCCGCCTTACTCTGCCAATAGAGAATCTGGATGCTTGCATTCCCTCCTTTAAGGAAGATTTTCACATAAAGCGACAGGATGAGACGGGCCTGTCTATTGTTGTTCCGTGGCTCAGTGACGACGTAACGCCGGGTGAAATAGTAAAGGCGGTCATAGGCGGATATTTTTACCCCATCTTGCGCAGTCGACTTGAGGTTGAGGTCACTAGCGAGTCCGGCGACAAGCACATCATCAACGCCACCAGCATTGACGACATCATTGATTCCCAAAAGCAGGACGTCGCCGCTCTACTTAAGCCGATCATCGCTCTTGCCAAAACCAGCCTGGCGACGAGCGAGCGAATAGTAATTGCTCCACCAGCGGGAGCGACTTCACCAA
>FTAG01000355.1_pt1 | contig 19266 bp, 19 predicted proteins | sample 1638911 | NCBI WGS metagenome assembly FTAG01 (sample SAMEA3914813, study PRJEB12502) | metagenome | biome: forest; material: soil | place: Canada | collected 2011-07-07 | depth 0.3 m
CGCGCTGGCGCGCCAGTACTCTTCCTCGAAGATCAGCCACTCGATCAGGTCGCAGCCGCGGCCGCCGACTTCCTTGGGCCAGGTGACGGCGCTCCAGCGGCCGCCGGCAAGCTTGCCTTCCCAGGCGCGGTGGTCGGCGAAGCCTTCCTCGGTGTCGAAGCTGCGCAGCGGCTGCTTCGGCACGTGCTGCTCCAGCCAGTCACGCACTTCCTTGCGGAAGCGCTGCTGGCGTTCGGTATATTCAAGTCTCATTTCTTATGGGTCCCCGACGTTCCCTTGTCGTTCTTGGTGTCGGTATTGAGCTGTGCTTCGCGCTTCTCGACGAAGGCGCGGCGCGTCTCGGCCGACTCCTTGCTCATGTAGGCCTGCAGGGTGAAGCCCTGCTCCCAGCGGTACTTGTTCTCGAGGTTGCCGTCCTCGATGCCATTGAGCGACTCCTTGGCCAGCTTGATCATGGTGCTGCTCTTGGCGGCAATGCCGCGGGCGATGGCCAGCGCCGCCTCGCGCAGTTCGGCGCGCGGCACCACCTTCTCCACCGCGCCCAGGCGATACGCCTCGGCGGCGGTGATCGGCTCGCCGGTGAAATACATCATCCGTACCTTCTGTACCGGGAACAGGCGCTGCAAGTGAGCGCCGCCGCCCATGGCGCCGCGGTCCACTTCCGGCACGCCGAACGTCGCATCCTCGGCGGCGACGACGATATCCGCCGCGCCGGCCAGGCCGATGCCGCCGCCGAGCACGAAGCCGTGCACGGCGACGATCACCGGCAGCGGGCAGCGGTGCACCGCCTCGAAGCTGCGGTAGTTGCCGGCATTGACCGAGACGATGCGCTCCGGCTCCTTGTCCAGCTCCTTGATGTCGACCCCGGCGCAGAAGCCACGACCTTCGGCGCGCAGCACGATGACGCGCGCGGCCGGGTCCAGGCCGACGCGGGTGATCTCGTCGGCGAGGCCATGCCAGCCGGCGTCGTTGAGGGCATTGACCGGGGGGCGGTCGATAACGATCTCGGCGATGCCGTCGGCGATGGTTGTTTTAAAAGGGGCGCTCATGCGGCAATCCCGGAGGTAGTGGTACGGCCTTGCAGCGCGTTCAGGCGTGCCTCAGCCTCAGCGACGATGCCGGCGATCAGCTCGGCTACGGTTGGCAGGGCGTCGATATTGGAAGCGACCTGGCCGCTTGGCAGCACGCCCTCGTCCGGGCGGCCCTCGACCATGGCGCGCTGGATCAGCACCGGGGCGTTGGCGGCCATCATGGTCTGGATGGCGGAGTCGCCCTCGCCCAGTGCCTTCAGCGCGGTGCGTAGCATGTGGGCGATGGACATATTGGTATGGGCGCGCCACTGCCAGGCGCTGCTCAATGCTACGAACAGGCGGTGCAGCAGGCCGCCGCTTTCCAGGCGCAGCAGGTAAGGGTTGTCGATCATGCGCTGCGGCATCCCGTCGACAGCGGTGGAGGCGCGGATCTTGGAAGGATCTTTAGCGTCCAGGTATTTCTGCAGGGTAGCGCGCGGCACCGGCGACTCGGCGGTCATCAGGAAGCGCGTGCCCATAGCGATGCCGGCGGCGCCGTAGGCCAGCGCACCGGCGAGGCCGCGGCCGTTGTAGAAACCGCCGGCGGCGACCACCGGAACCTTCACCGCGTCCAGCACCTGCGGCAGCAGCAGGGTGGTCGGCACCGAGCCGGTGTGGCCGCCGCCCTCCGCACCCTGCACGGTGATGATGTCGGCGCCCAGCTCCACCGCTTTCTGCGCATGCTTGAGCGCGCCGACCGTGGGCATGCACAGCACGCCGGCCTGCTTGAAGCGGGCGATGGTTTTCGCATCCGGGCCGCGGCCGTAGCTGACGGCGCGCAGGCGGTGCTTGACGGTGAGGTCGATCACCTGCTGCGCGTTCGGCTGGAACATGTGGAAGTTGATGCCGAACGGGCGCTCGGTGAGCGATTTCACCTTGAGGATTTCCGGCTCCAGGTCTTCCGCCTTGATGGTGGCGGCGGCGAGGAAGCCGAAGCCGCCGGCATTGCTGGTGGCGGCGACGAGCTTCGCGTCCGCCACCCAGCCCATCGCGGTCTGCACGATGGGATAGCGGCTGCCGAGGCGCTCGCACAGAACCGTGTTGAGCACTGGATTCATCAGCGCTTCACGATCACGGAGGAGCCGTGGCCGAACAGGCCCTGGTTGGCGGTGATGCCGACCCTGGCGTTCCGCACCTGGCGCGAGCCGGCCTGGCCGCGCAGCTGGTACGTCAGCTCGCACACCTGGGCCAGGGCCTGGGCCGGCACCGCCTCGCCGAAGCAGGCCAGGCCGCCGGAGGCATTGACCGGGATGCGGCCGCCGATGCGGGTGGCGCCGGAGCGCACCAGGCTGGCGGCTTCGCCGCGTTTGCACAGTTGCAGGTCTTCCATCCAGTCCAGTTCCAGCGCGGTGGAGAGGTCATAGACCTCGGCCAGGCTGACATCCTCGGGGCCGATGCCGGCTTCCTCGTAGGCCTTGCGTGGCAGCGCCGCGCGGAAGCGCTGCGGCTCGGCGGCCACGGCGGAGTCAGTGGCGAGGTCCGGCATCTCCACCGTGTCGGTGGCGAAGCTGGGGGTGACGGTGGAGATGGCGGCGATGCGCGGCGCGTCCTTCTTCCCCACCCGCTTCGCGTAATCGAGGCTGGAGATGATGAGGGCGGCGGCACCGTCGGAGGTGGCGCAGATGTCCATCAGGCGCAGCGGGTCGGCGACCATGGCCGAAGCCGCCACGTCGGCGGCACTGAACTTCTTGCGATAGCGGGCGTTGGCATTGTCGAAGCCGTGCTCGGCGTTCTTGACCTTGACCAGGGCGAAGTCGTCCTGGGTGTCGCCGTACAGGGCCATGCGGCGGCGCGCGTAAAGCGCGAAATAGGTCGGGTTGGTGATGCCGAGACGGAAACGCACCCAATCCGGATCGTCCGGGCGCTCGCCCTTCATCGGCGCGAGGAAGCCTTTCGGCGTGGTGTCGGCGCCGATCACCAGGGCGACTTCGCATTCGCCGGAGAGGATCTTGGAACGGGCCGCGGCCAGGGCCTGCGAGCCGGAGGCACAGGCGGCATAGGAGGTGTTCACCTGCGCGCCCTGCCAGCCGAGAGCCTGAGCAAAGGTGGCGCCGGCGACGTAGCCGGGATAGCCGTTGCGCATGGTGGCGGCGCCGGAGACGAACTGCACGTCGCGCCAGTTGACGCCGGCGTCGGCCAACGCGGCGCGCGCGGCAACAACACCGTACTCCACGAAATTGCGGCCCCACTTGCCCCAGGGATGCATGCCGGCGCCGAGGATGGCGATGTCCTTGCTCATGCCGCCACCTTCCACTTCCAGGTCAGCTTGCCGTCGTCCAGCGGCTCCAGCACCAACTCGACCGTCATGCCGACCTTCAACGATTCCAGCGCAGTGCCGGTGGCGAGCTGACCGAGCACGATCATGCGCTCCTTATCCAACTCCACCGCGGCGATGCCGAAGGGGACGAAGGGCTCGTTGGTGATATAGGGCTCGGGCGGCTTGTAGGCCGCATTGGTGTAGGACCAGAGCTTGCCGCTGCGCGACAGCTGCACTTCCTCGAAGGTTTCGCCGGCGCAATCCGGGTGACGGCAGAACTTGATCGCCTTGGGGAAGTAATAGGTGCCGCAGGTCTTGCAGCGAGCGCCCAGCAGGTGCGGCTTCTGCTCGTCGAGCGTGAACCAGCCGTCCAGCACGGGCGTCTTCACCTTGGCGTCCATCAAGCCGCCTTCCGCGCCGGCGGATTGTTCTTCAGCACGCCGCCACGCAGATTGTGCGGGTCCATGCGCTGGATGATGGCCAGTTGTCCGGCGCTGGGCAGCGGCGTTTCAGCCATGCCCTCAGCCTGGAGCAGCGGGAAGGCAGTGGCGGCCTGGACCTGCTCGAAGCTGATGCCGGGATGCAGGGATTTGACGCGGATCGCGTGCTGCGGACCGGCGAAGTCGAGCACGCACAGATCGGTGACGATCAGGCGCAGGTCGACATAGTCCTGCTTCATGCCCGGGCCCCAGCGCTCCGGCTTGTAGCCGACGCCCGAAACCATGTCCACCTCGCCGGCGACGAACACGCGCGGGCCATGGTTGGGCACGAACAGGGAATTGATATGGCAGATACTGTTGCCGGGCAGGCCTCGTACGCCGAGCACGGCGGACTTGGGCTTGGCATAATCGCCGACGGCGGACAAGTTGGTCTGGCCCCAGCGGTCGATCTGCGTCGGGCCGATCATGGCGTGACGCTTGCCGCCCCAGACGCATTCGAACACGCGGTCGAAGGACATGTAGCCTTCGTACTTCGGCTTGTAGTCGCCGCGCGGCCCCAGCGGCACCGGCTCGGACACCAGGAAGGCCTCGCTGTCGGTCATCAGCAGCTCGGGCGAGTGCGTCAGCTTGGCCAGGGAGGCACCCAGGCGCGGGATGGTGGTGATGCCGGAGGCGAGCACCTCGCCGTTGTCGCGCCAGGTTTCCGAGGCGGCGACAATCATCAATTCTGCCAGTGTGATTTCGCTCATGTTCAGAATACCGGCAGGCGCAGCTTGGAGACCTTGTCGGCGCCGCCGACCTTGGCCAGGTAAGCCGGCTCTCCGGGGCTGACGAACTCCTCGACGTACTTGTGCCAGCCGTTGTCCTCGATAGCGGAGACGTTGTAGCGCTTGAGATGCTCCATGTCCCAGCCGTAATCCGGTCCCATATAGGTGGGGTGCGCGCCGCAGGGGGCGTGGACCACGCCGTTGACCAGGTAGCGCTCGAAGGGATTCAAGCGCGCCGTTTCGGCGTCCAGCTCGAAACGCTCGCGCAGCACTTCGGCGCTGACGTAGCAGCGGTCCGCGGCGCGGGCGTAGAGGTGGTCGAAGAAGGTGTCGGCGCCGCGCACCAGGGTATTGCCCAGGCGGTCGGCCTCGTTGACGTGGATCAGAGCGGCATCCAGCTTCAGCGCCGGCATGGCGACATAGACTTCGCCGTCGGCATAGGGCGAGGTGATGGTCTTGATCGAGGGGTTCTTCGCCAGCACGTCGGTGGCGAGGCCGACGCGGGTTGGCAGGAAGGACATGCGCATGCCGGCGGCGCGCAGGCCCCACTCGAACATGCCCTCATCCAACTCCATCACCTCGATCGCGCCGCTCTCGCGCGCCTTGCGGTAGTAGGGCTCCAGCGGGATGGCGTCGAGCGTGACGAAGGGGAATACCAGCTTCTTCACCTTGCCGGCCGCGCAGAGCATGCCCACGTCCGGGCCGCCGTACGACACTACCGTCAGGTCACGCAGCTCAGAGCGCAGGATCTCGCGCACCAGGGTCATGGGCTTGCGGCGCGGGCCCCAGCCGCCGATGCCCAGCGTCATGCCGGAGCGCAGCTGCGCGATGGCAGCGGCGGCCGACATTTCCTTGTTCAATGCCATTTCGTTTTGTTCTTATTTGAAGCCGACGGAAAAATCGTGACCCCACAGGCTCACGGCGGTGGATTCGAAGGCCTGGTGCTTGTCCCAGTCCAGCATCAGGCCGCCGTAGCCATATTCCAGGGCGAAGTTGGACGGCGTATTCATGTAGAACGAGGTCATACGGTCGTTGACGTGGCGTCCCAGGGTCGCCATCAGCTTGACGCCGTACTTCTGCATGCGGTCATGGGCGCGGCCGACTTCGTCCATGCTCGGGACCTCGATCATGATGTGGACGCAACCGCTGGGCATGGCCATCTCGAACAGGGCGAGGCTGTGGTGGCGCGGGTTGGCGCAGTGAGTGAAATAGATGCGCTTGACCGGCTCGTTCGGGTCCGGCGTGAACTTGTGGCGGAAGATGTCGGACAGGTTGAAGCCGAGCACGTCGCGGAACAGGGCCCAGGTTTCGTCGAACTTCTCGGCCGGCAGCACGGTATGGCCGACGCCGTGCTCGCCGGTAATGAAGCCTTCCACGCCGATCGGCGAGACGAAGCGGGCGAAGTCGGTGGTGAAGCCCCAGGAGATTTCGTGGCGGTTGCCGGAGGGGTCGGTGAAGCGGACCAGGTCCTGCACACAGCGCGCCTTGCGATCCGCCTCGCTGCCCTTGCTGACGGCGACGCCGGCTTTGTTCAGCGCGTCGACGGCGGCCTTGAAAGCGGTCTCGTCGCGCACTTCCCAGCCGGAGGCGTGATAGCGGTCTTCCTTGCCCTTGATGACGGCGATGCGGTACTTGCGCTCGTCCATCTTCAGGTACAGACCGCCCTCGGGCGCCTCGGCGGTGGCCACCCCCAGCACTTCCTCGCCGAACTGCTTCCATTTGGAAATGTCGGTGCTTTCGGCCACCACATACGCGAGCGCGTCGATTTTCACCATTTTGGGGGACTCCGCCGATGTTTGAAGGTTTGGTTCAGGATGGCCGCAATTATCAAGACCAGCCCCCTGTAGCGGCTTCACCCAATTAGACGAGACCCAGGCTCCGGGGTCACCCAAACAGCTAGTCTCATTGGATGATGAATCGCGGCCCGGGATGGAAATAATGCATTTCTGATCCCCGAAACGCGTCCGAGCCGGCTTTTTGCCCCGGCGGCCGTCCACGGCGGCGCAGCACAGACCGCGGCACTATCCGCCGCCAATCAAGAACAAGCTACTCGAGGAGCATGGCATGGGCAGAGTGCAGGACAAGGTCGCCATCATCACCGGCGCCGCCAGCGGCGTGGGCAAGGAAGACGCGATCCTGCTGGCAAAGGAAGGCGCTAGGGTGGTGCTGACCGACCTCAACGAGGAGGCCGGCCGCGCCGTCGCCGCCGCCATCGGCGAGCAGGCGCTGTTCGTGCGCCACGACATCAGTTCCGAGGACGACTGGAAGGCGGTGATCAAGGCTACCGAGGACAAGTTCGGCGGCGTCGACATCCTGGTCAACAATGCCGGCATCCTGCAGTACGGCACCATCGAGGACACCACGCTGGAGCAGTGGCGCACGGTGCAGCGCGTCAACTCCGACGGCTATTTCCTCGGCTGCAAGTACGGCCTGCTGGCGATGAAGAACCGCCCCAGCGGCTCCATCGTCAACATGTCCTCGATCGCCGCGATCTCCGGCATGTCGGCGTTCTGCGCCTACAGCGCCTCCAAGGGCGCGGTGGCGGCGCTGACCCGCAATGTGGCGATCCACTGCCGCCGCTTCGACCTGAAGATCCGCTGCAACTCGATCCACCCGGACGGCATCAAGACACCGATGGTGGCGAACCTGCACGCCACCACCAAGCCCGGGCAGATGCCGGAGGTGAAGGATCTGAAGCAGGCGATGTCGCGTATGGCCGAGCCGAAGGACATTGCCAACCTGGTGCTGTTCCTGGCTTCTGACGAGTCGCGCTTCATCAATGGCGCGGAGATGCATATCGACAATGGCTGGCGCATCTGGGCCGAAAGGTAAGAAGTGACGGCCACGGTACATGACGGAGTTGTAACCATCGAAGCCGAGCTCGATGGCAAGCTGCATACCGTCACCGCCTTCCCCGGCCAGGTGATCCTGGAAGCGCTCGAGGATGCCGGCCTGACGCCGCCGTTTTCCTGCCGCGCCGGCGCTTGCGCCTCCTGCATCTGCAAGCTGGACGAGGGCGAGGTGGAGATGCTGGAGAACCACGTGCTGGAGCCGGACGAGCTGGAGGACAAGTGGGTGCTGAGCTGCCAGTCCGTGCCGAAGACGCCGAAGGTGAAAGTACGCTACGTCAAATGAACCACCAGACCGCTCCCCTCGCCTTCGCCGCCGCCGCGCAGCGCCACGCCAGCCGCATCGCCCTGGTCGGCGAGGATGGCCAGGTGCTCAGCTACGAGCAGCTCGACCGCCTGCGCATCGAGGCCGGCCGCGCACTGATCGCCCTGGGCGTGCAGCCCGGCGAGCGGGTCGGCATCTGGGGCCAGAACTGCGTCGAATGGGTCGTCGCCGCGCTCGGCGTGCTCAGCGTCGGCGCCGCCGTGGTGCCGGTGAACACACGCATGAAGGGCAGCGAAGTGGCTTTCGTGCTGGAGCGCAGCAGCGCGAAGCTGCTGTTCAGCGCCGGCCGCTTCCTCGATCAGTACTACCCTGCGGTGCTGGCCCCGCACCGCCCGAAGAGTCTCAAGGACATCGTGGTGCTGCGCGATGCCGAGAACGGCGACGGCGGCTGGCAGGCCTTCCTCGCCCGCTCCGCCGAAGTCCCGGCCGAGGAGGTGGCGAAGCGTTCCGCCGCCATCACGCCCGACAGCCTGATGGACGTGATCTTCACCTCCGGCACCACCGGCCTGCCCAAGGGTGTGATGACGGCGCACGGCCAGAACCTGCGCACCATCGCCGAATGGTCGCGCCACATGGGCCTGGTGCCGGACGACCGCTATCTGGTGGTCAACCCCTTCTTCCACACCTTCGGCTACAAGTTCGGCTGGATGGCCGGGCTGTTCGCCGGCGCCATGGTGCTGCCACATGCGGTGTTCGACGCTGCAGCGCTGATGTGGCGCGTGGCACACGAACGCGTCTCGGTGCTGCCGGGTCCGCCCACGCTTTTCATCTCGATCCTCAACGACTCGCGCCGCGGCGAGTCCGACCTGTCCAGCCTGCGCGCCACCATCACCGGGGCGGCCGCCATCGCGCCGGCGCTGATCGGGCGCATCCGCGCCGAGCTCGGTTTCAAGGTGGTACTCACCGGCTACGGCCTGACCGAGTCCTGCGGCGTGGTTTCGTTGTGCGGCGCCGGCGACGATGCCGAGACGGTGGCGCTGACCAGCGGCAAGCCGCTGCCCGATACCGAGGTGCGCTGCGTCGACGGCGACGGCAAGCCGGTGCCGGCCGGCGAAGCTGGCGAGATCGTGGTGCGCGGTTACAACGTCATGCGCGGCTATCTCGACGATGCCAGGGCCACCGCCGAGACCATCGACTCCGACGGCTGGATGCACACCGGCGACATCGGCATCCTCGATGCGCGCGGCTACCTGCGCATCACCGACCGCCTCAAGGACATGTACATCGCCGGGGGCTTCAACTGCTACCCGGCCGAGATCGAGCGCATCATCGCCGGGCACCCCGCCGTGGCCCAGGCGGCCATTGTCGGCGTGCCGGACGAGCGCCTGGGCGAGGTCGGCAAGGCCTTCGTGGTGCTGCGCCCGCAGGCCAGCCTCGACGGCAAGGCGCTGATCGCCTGGTGCCGTGACAACATGGCCAACTACAAGGTGCCGCGTTTCGTTGACATCGTGGCCAGCCTGCCGGTGAACGCCTCCGGCAAGGTTCTGAAATTCGAACTGAGAAAACAAGGAGGAGCGTGAGATGAGCCAGGACAAGCCGCTGCAAGGCGTGGTTGCCGTCGTCACCGGGGCCTCGCGCGGCGCCGGCAAGGGTATCGCCCTCGCCCTCGGCGCGGAGGGCGCCACCGTCTACGTCACCGGCCGCTCGAAGAAGGAAGGCGATGCCGCCCTGCCCGGCACCATCTACGCCACCGCCGAGGGCGTGACCAAGGCCGGCGGCAAGGGCATCGCCGTCGCGGTCGATCACAGCGACGATGCGCAGGTGAAGGCGCTGTTCGAGCAGGTCAGGAAGGAACAGGGCCGGCTCGACATCCTGGTCAACAACGCTACCGTGATCCACGACAGCCTGATCGAGAAAGGTGGCTTCTGGGAGAAGCCGCTCGAGCAGGTGGACATTCTCGACGTCGGCCTGCGCTCCGGCTATATCGCCAGCTGGTACGCGGCGCCGCTGATGGTGGCGCAGAAGCGCGGTCTGATCGCCTTCACCTCCTCGTTCGGCGCCAGCTGCTACATGCACGGCCCGGCCTACGGCGCGCAGAAGGTCGGCGTCGACAAGTTCGCCAAGGACATGGCGGTGGACCTGCGCAAGCACGAGGTCACCACCGTCTCGGTGTGGATGGGCATGCTCAAGACCGACCGCACCAAGCGCGTGATGGACGCCGACGCCGCCAAGTATGCCGGCTTCTGGGATATCGCCGAGAGCCCCGAGTTCACCGGCCACCTCCTCAGCGCGCTGTACCGCGACCCCAGGCGCATGGAGAAGTCCGGCCAGGTGGTAGTGGGCGCCGAGCTGGCGCAGGAATACGGCATCAAGGACATCGACGGCAAGCAGCCGCCCTCGCACCGCCCGATGCTGGGCGGCCCGGTGCAGGCGCATCCGGCCATCGTCGAATAAACCGGCTGGCGGCTTCGCAGCGGCTCGTCATCACAACAATACCGATTGGAGGAGACACCGTGGCAAGACTGGCAGGCAAGGTGGCAATCGTGACCGGCGGCGCCCGCGGCATGGGCGGGGCGACTTCGCGCCTGTTCGCGGCGGAAGGCGCCAAGGTGGTGATCGCCGACGTGCTGGACAAGGAAGGCGCGGCGCTGGCGCAGGAACTGGGCGCTACGACGATGTTCGAACACCTCGACGTCAGCGACGAGGCGAACTGGGCGCAGGTGGTGGAGAAGACCATCGCCAGGTTCGGCCAGGTCGACGTGCTGGTCAACAACGCCGGCATCCTGCTGTTCAAGACCCTGCTCGACACCAGCAAGGCCGAGTACGAGCGCATCATCCAGGTCAACCTGATGGGCCAGTTCCTCGGCATCAAGGCGGTGGCGCCGCACATGATCGCCCGCGGCAAGGGCTCGATCGTCAACGTCTCCTCCACCGACGGCATGAAGGGCGCCAACGGACTGGGCGCCTACAGCTCCAGCAAGTGGGGCGTGCGCGGCCTGACCCGCGTCGCGGCGATGGAGCTGGGCCACAAGGGCGTGCGCGTCAATTCGATCCATCCGGGCGGAATCGATACCGCCATGGGCAACCCCTACGCCGAAGCCAAGGCCGAGGTGAACAAGCGCTACACCTGGGTGCCGCTGCAGCGCGTCGGAGAACCTTCCGAGGCGGCGCATTGCAGCCTGTTCCTGGCCAGCGACGAGGCTTCCTACGTCTGTGGCGCGGAACTGGCGGTGGACGGCGGCATGCTCACCGGCCAGTACTACGTCGGCTTCCCAGGGGCACCGGGGACCTGAGGAGCGTCAATGCAGGTCGCCCTTCAGGGCGACGCTGTTTCGCATTCGCCGGCAGTGCGCCTGTCGGCCTGAAGGCCGACCTACAATGCGGCCGCCGGGGTACGGTTCAGCTCGGCGCTGTTCGGCTCGCGCAGCACGCAGCTGGTTCCGCCCGGCGTATACATCATCACCACGCACTCGTTGCAGGCGGTGCAGCCGGAGGTCTCGACCTCGCCACTGCGGAACTTGTTGACCAGCTGCGGATCGTGGATCAGGGCACGGGCCATCACCACGCAGTCGAAGCCTTCGGCCATGGCCTGCTCGATTCCGGCCACAGACTTGACCCCGCCGAGGTAGGCCAGGGGCATGCGCACCGCGGCGCGCACCTTGCGCGAGTGCTCCATGAAGTAGTTCTCGTGGAACGTCACCTTGGGCTCCCAGATGCGCAGGATGCGGGTGGCCATGCGGATCACCGGGTTCTGCAGCGTGTCGGTCGCGGCGCGCGGCATCGGGCTGCCGAAGATGGCCCACGGCGCCTCGACGTTCATGCCGCCGCTGAGCACCAGCAGGTGCGCGCCCTCGCGCTCCAGCACCTGCGCCACCTGAGCCGCGTCCTCGGCCGTAGCGCCGCCCTTGAAGCCTTCGGTGGCGCAGATCTTGCAGGTCACCGCCATCTTGTCGCCGACCGCGTCCAGCACCCGGCGCAGCACCATCGCCGGGTAGCGCGCCCTGTGCTCGGCGTCGCCGCCGTACTGGTCACGGCGCTTGTTGTAGGCCGGCGACAGGAACTGGCTCAGCAGGTAGCCGTGGCCCATGTGCAGCTCCACCGCGTCGAAGCCTGCCTCGCGCGCCAGCCGGGCGCCGGCGACGAACTCCTGCGCGGTGCGCTCCAGGTCGGCCTCGGTCATCGCCGTCTTGAACAGGCGCCCGCTGATCACGCCAGCGGCGTTGAAGCCGCCCGATGAGCTGCGCGGATAGCGCGTGCTCAGCTTCGGCAGGAAGGTAAAGGCGCCGCCGTGGGTGATCTGGGCGCAGGCCGCGGCGCCCTCGCGATGCACCGCCTCGGTCAGCACCTTGAGGTGCCTTACCGTGCCCCGCTCCAGCTGCACCTGGTCCTCGAAGGTGCGGCCATCGGCGCTGACCGCGCAGTAGGCCACCGTGCACATGGCCACACCGCCGGCGGCGACGGCGCGGTGGTGCTCGACCAGCATCTTCGACGGCACCCCGCCCTTGGCCATGCCCTCGTTGGCGCCGGACTTGATGAAGCGGTTGCGCAGCTGCAGCGGGCCGATGCGGATGGGGTCGAAGGCGGAAGTCATAGCTGTCATCCTGAGCGAAGCGAAGGATCTGGTCCCGTGACTTTCCTAGAGTGCGCAGGCCAGATCCTTCGCTGCGCTCAGGAGGACAACAGCTAGTACGGCGGGAACTGCTGCACTTCCACGTATTTCGGGTAGCCCGGCGCCACCGCGTACTCGATGATGCCGTAGCCGACTTCGTCCCCTTCGCGCACTTCCACGACGTGGTCGGCCAGGGTGCGGGTCAGGCGGCGCGTCGCCGCATCGCGCAGGTCCCACTGCTCATGCTCCAGATGCAGCGGCCCCTTGTCGTCGCTCTGGAACCAGCCCTTGAGGCCGCCGTAGAGGCCGCCCTTGAGGAAGTAGCGCGCCGGCAGGGTACGGATTTCGATGTGACGGGTTTTGCCGTTGGCGAGCGTGAGGTCGAACACTCCGCTTTCCAGGGTCTGGCCCAGCGCATCCTTCGCCCACACCAATTCATGCTTGACGTCGTCGACGTGCAGGCCGCGGCTGGCGCGCTGGCCCAGCGGCAGGGTTTCCTCGCCGGTGAGGTAGGCGATGTCGCCCGGGGCACGCTCGGTGAAAGACCAGAGCAGGCCGCGGCTCGGGAACTGCACCGCCACCCAGGTCCAGAACGAGGGCTGGAAATGGGTCAGCGGCGGATGGGCTTCGTCGGTGCGCAGCTCGGCGCGGATGCCCCAGGAGTGGTCGCGCTGACCGCACCAGGTCTCGGGTGTGAGTTCGTAGCGCTTGCCGTCCACCTGGAGCCAGCCGGCGTAACGGCCGAGCTGCTGGCAGCGCGCCAGGTTCTCGGTGATGCGGCCGTTGCGGCGGCGGAAGCGCTGCGCCTCCTCGTGCGGGTTGAAGCCGCCGAGGAACTCGAGGTCGAAGCTGATGCCGGACTCGTTCTCGGCGAGAGTCAGGCGGTGGCGCTTGAAGCCCTCGATGACGGCGAACTCGAGCGCGCCGATCCTGGTGTGCAGCGGATGCAGGGTGTTGGGCCGCAGCTGGCGCGAGGCGCGGAAGTTGTACTGGCGACTGCCGACGGTGACGCCGGCGAAGGCGTCCATGATGTTGCGGTTGGGGTGGTAGCCCAGGCCCAGGTCGAAGATCACCTCGCCCGAGGGCGTGAGGTGGCCGGTGTACCAGTAGCGTTCCATCCAGGCCGGGTCGCTGGTGCCGACGTGGTCGAAGGTGGTGGGCAGCTGGTGGCCGATGTAGTCGTCCTGCGGGGTCAGCATGGTGTCTCCTCGGCTGCCATCCTGAGCAGAGCGAAGGATCTGGTGCCATGCTTACGGGCGATGTGCTGCACTCGCAATCCCGGGTACGGAACCAGATCCTTCGCTGCGCTCAGGATGACAACGCTATTTCTTGTCATTTCCGGTATTCCCTGCGATCTCACCAAACAGCGGCTTGGCCGCCAGGCTCACCTCGCGCCGCACTTGTTCCTTCATGTACTGCGTCAGTACCGCCTGCACCGCGTCGCGCTGCGCGGCGGGCGCCTGCGGCAAACCGTCCAGCACCCGGCACAGGTGCTCGTCGAGCGCGTCGCGATATTGGCGCAGCGCTTCGCCGGTGGCCGGTTGTGGCGCAAGCTTCAGTTCTTCAGGCAGTGGCTGTTCCGGAGCCAGCGCCGCGATGCGCTGTGCGGCAGCTAACTGGGCCGCGATCTGCTCGGCCAGCGGGCCCACGGCCCAGTCGATGCGCGGGCGCAGGTTGTTGAGCAGGTCCATGGCGGCGTAGGCCTGGCCGCGCGCGAACTCGTCGTCGAGGCGCGGGATGATCTCGCTACGCAGGCTGGTGATGAGGCCGGTGAACAGGCGGTCGAGCGTATTGTTCATGGCGCCTCCGCGATCAGCTTCTCGAGTTGCAGCAGCAGGCGCGGGCCTTGGGCCGCCATCGAGGGCAGGCGCAGGTCGTTGTGCAGGCCGTCCTCGAAGCAGCGCTCGGCGCCGACGTCGATGACGTAGAATTTGAACAGGCCCAGCACTTCGTAGAAGTGCACCAGCTTCCGCTGCACCTTGATGCCGGTGCCGCGCTCGTACCGCTCATACAGCTCTTCGCGCGGGATCAGCGTGCAGATCAGAGAGGTGCCGGGACGGAAGGTGCGCTGGCACATCCAGCCCAGGTCCTCGTGCGGGTCGCCCAGGTGCACCAGCTCCCAGTCGAGGATCGCGGTGATGCGATCCTCGACACAGAGGAAATTACCGATGCGGTAGTCGCCGTGGACCACGGTGACCTTGGGCGCCTCCGGGCAGTGCGTGCGCAGCCAGGCCAGCACCGCTTCGGCCATCGGCTGGCGCCGTAGTTCCCAGCGGCGCATCTCCCTCGCCCAGTAGTCGACCTGGGCGCGCGCGGCGTTGGCTGTGGTCACGCCGCTGCCCAGGCTCTCGATGGCGGTGCCGCGCCATTCAAAGCGGTGCAGCGCCGCCAGCGCGTCGGCCAGCTGCGCACCGAGCGCGGCGCGGGTCTGGTCGCTGAAGTTTTCGCCCCACATCACCGGAGCGCGGCCCGGCACCTTCTCGCAGATGAACCAGGGCGCGCCGAAGGCGGCGGGATCGTCGCCGTGCCAATGCACTTCCGGCACCGGCACGCCGCTGCCGCGTACTGCCTGCAAGGTGAGGAATTGCGGTCCCGCGCTGTAGGGCGCGAACAGACCGTTGGGCGGGCCCAGGCGCAGGATCAGTTCGCGCTGCTGCGGGCCGGCCGCATCGCGCCAGCTCGCTTCGAAACCATAGGTCAACCAGGAATAGCCCACCGGGAAGCGCTTCAGCGCACCGACGCTTGCCTCGACGCCGGTCTTCTCGCGCAGCACCCACTCCAGCCGCTGCCGGACCTGCTGTTCGTCGAGCAGCTCGGCGGTGCTGGCGACGCTCATGCGCGTTTCTGGAGGAAGGCCTGGACGCGGTTGCGGAAATCCTCGGTGCGGGCGCAGCCGAGGAAGGCGGCACGCTCGCGCGCCAGTTGGGCTTCCAGCTGGCCGTCCTCGGCGCTGCCGATCAGCTGCTTGAAGGCGCGCACCGACTGCGGCGCCATCTGTGCGACGTGTTTGGCATAGGCCAGGGTTTCGGCTTCGAGACTGGCGTCGTCCACCAGTTTCGCCACCAGGCCCAGGGCCTGCGCCTCGGCGGCGCCGAGCGGGCCGCCAAGGACCATCTCCAGCGCCTTCATCGAGCCGAGGCGGCGGGTCAGGTAGTGGCTGAGGCCGCCGTCGGAGGAGGTACCCAGCGCCGGGTAGGCGGTGACGAAGCGCGCGCTCTTCCCGGCAACCAACTGGTCGCAGGCCAGGGCCAGGGAGAAGCCGCCGCCGGCCGCTGCGCCGTGCACGCTGCCGATCACCGGCACCGGCAGGCGGCGCAGGGCCAGGATCGATTCATGGAACGCGTCGATGATCGCCCCGAGCAGGCGGTCGGAATCGACCAGGGTGGCGCTGATCGCCGCGATGTCGCCGCCGGCGTTGAAGGACTTGCCGGCGCTGCGCAGCACCAGCACGCGCGCGTTCCGGTCCTCGTGCACCTGGCGCAGCGCCTGGATCATGGCGCGGCTGCTGTCCAGGGTCACCACGCTGGCCTTGCCGGGCTGGCCCATGGTGAGGCTGTAGAGGCCGTGGTCGTCGTGGCTCAGTGAAATGTCAGTGCTCATGCCCTTGTCTCCGCCTTTGTCGTCATACCGGCGAAAGCCGGTATTCAGAGCCAGGAAGTGCAGCGCTATGCCTCTGGATCCCGGCTTTCGCCGGGATGACGAAGAGTGTTTTAACCGAGGTACGCCTGCCCGCCATCCACGGCAACGCTTTGCCCGTTGATGTAGCGACAATCATCTGAGCACAGGCTGGCGACGAAGCGGCCGATGTCGGCCTCGCAGTCGCCGACGCGCTGCGTCGGCACGGTGGCGATGAAGGCCGCCGATTCCTGCGGACGCTCGCGGGTCCACCATTCCATCGCCGGCGAATTGGCCAGGGGCAGGATGACGTTGGTGCGGATGCCGTCCTTGGCCCACTCGCAGGCGGCGGCGCGGGTGATGGAACGGATCGCTTCCTTCACCGCCGCGTAGACGCCATAGCCGCTGGCGTCCCAGCGCATCGCGGCCGGGCTGCCGAGGTTGATGATGTTGCCGTCGCCCTTGAGGTGCGGATAGCACAGCTTCATCAGGCGGAACGTCGCCAGCGGGCCGGATTCCCAGCCGGCGGCGAAGGCTTCCTCGGTCACCGCGTTGAGCGCGCCCAGCGGCACTTCCTGGGCGTTGTTGACCAAGATGTTGAGTCCGCCGAGTTGCTGCACGGTCTGCGCCACAACGCGCTCCAGCGAGGCCAGCTCCTTCACCTCGCACTCCAGCGCCAACGCCTTGCCGCCGCGCTTGACGATCTCGGCGGCGGTCTTCTCGACCTTGGCCAAGGTGCGGCCGGTGACAGCCACCGCCGCGCCCTCGGCGGCGAGCGCGAAGGCGATGCCCTGCCCCACGCCCTGGCCCGCGCCGGTAACGAGTGCCACTTTGCCCTTGAGCTTGCTCACGCTTCCTCCTTAAATGCCAAAAGCATCTCTCGCAAAGCCGCAAAGAAGCGCGAAGAACGCAAAGAACGCAAAGAACGCAAAGAACGCAAAGAACGCAAAGAACGCAAAGAACAGTAAAAAAAATCTTATGCGCTTTTCTTTGCGATCTTTGCGGGCTTCTCTTTGCGGCTTTGCGAGAGGGCTTTTAGCTTTGCTGTTATGCCGCCTGCGCCACTCCAGCCTGTCCGCTCTTGATCCCCGCAGTCTTGGCGATTTCGTGCGCCGCGACGTAGGCGAAGGTCATGGCCGGGCCGAGGGTGGAGCCGGGGCCGGCATAGGTGCGGCCCATCACCGAGGCAGAGCAGTTGCCGACCGCGTAGAGGCCGTCGATGACGCTGCCGTCCTCGCGCAGCACGCGCGCCGACTCGTCGGTGGCCAGGCCGCCCTTGGTGCCAAGCTCGCCGGCGTCGAGGCGCGCGGCGTAGAACGGCGGCTTCAGCAGCGGGCCGAGGCAGGGGTTGGGCTTGACCGAGGGATCGCTGTAGTAGCGTTCGAACACGTTGCCGCCGCGCTTGAACTGCGGATCTTCGCCGCGCACCGCGTTATCGTTGAAGCTGCGTACCGTGTCCTTGAGGCCGGCGGCGTCGACGCCGATCTTCGCCGCCAGTGCATCGAGGCTGTCGGCGCGGTAGTAGACCTTGTCCAGCCAGTGCTTGGGCAGCGCTTTGTCCGGCTGGATCTGGCCGGGCAGCAGCGGTCCCATCGGGTACTTGTGGCGGAACGTCGCGTCGAACACCAGCCAGCAGGGCACGCCGCCGCCGCTGCGCGCCTGCTCCTCGTACATGGCATAGACGAACTCGGTGTAGGGGCAGGCCTCGTTGACGAAGCGCCGGCCGACCTTGTTCACCACCAGGCTGCCGGGCAGAGCGCGCTCGACGAAGATGCCGCAGGCCGGCGTCTCGCTGGAGGTCACCACCGTGGGCGAGCCCCAGGTCAGGTGCATGAATGCGGTGCCGGCGCCGAGTGCCTGGCCGGCGCGGATGCCGTCGCCCATGTTGATCGGCGGCGCCGCGGTCCAGGCCGTGCTGGTCGGCTTGGGCAGGTATTGCTCGCGCATCTGCTGGTTCGCCTCGAAGCCGCCCGAGGCCAGCACGACACCGCGGCGCGCCGTCAGGCGCAGCGCCTGTCCCTGGCGCAGCACGTCGACGCCGCTGACGCGGCCGTCGTGAACCACCAGGGACTGCAGCGCCGTGTTCAGCCACAGCGGCACCTTCTGCTCCAGCATGGCGTGGCGCAGCGAGGCGATCATGCCCTGCCCCAGCACCAGGCGGCGGTCGCGCTGGGTCTTGCGGCGCCAGGCGAAGTCGAACCAGTAGCGGCCCATCATCTTCAGCATCAACCAGATCCAGCCCGGGGCGCGGGTGAACAGGATGTGCGCCTCGACCTGGTCCATCGAAATGCGGCCCATCAGCTGCGTGCCTTTGAAGGGGCCGCGCATGCGCTTGAATTCCTCGCCCAGCTTCGAGGCGTCGAAGTCGTACGGCTCCATGGTGCGGTAGCCGGGCTTGCCGCCCGGATGGTCCGGGAAATAGTCCGGATACTTCTTTACCGCGCGGAAGCGGATGCCGAAGCGCCTGGCCATGAAGCGCACCATGCCCGGCGCGTTGCGCACATAGGCTTCGAGGCGCGACAGCGGCACTTCGCCGCGGGTCAGGCCCTTGAGGTAGGTCATGGCCTCTTCGGGCGAGTCGTTGCCGCCGACGCCGGGGATGTCGTCGTTGCAGGGAATCCAGATGCCGCCGCCGGACACCGCGCTGGTGCCGCCGTACAGGTCCTGCTTCTCGATCACCAGGGCCGACAGGCCCTGCGCCTGGCAGCACAGCGCGGCGGTCATGCCGCCGGCGCCGGAGCCCACCACGATCACGTCGTACTCGCGCGGCGCCGCCGCGGCGAGCGCCGTTTCATTCATGCCCATCGCGCACACCATCTTTAAATTTCGCTCATTCAACTCCCCTCTCCCATGGGGAAAGGGTTTGTGGGTGAGGGGCACACTATCGACGAAGCTCACACTCCAAAGAGGTGCCGGCCCCTCACCCTGGCCCTCACCCCACATGCGTAGGGAGAGGGGACGGGTTGCATCAGAGGAAGTAGTCCGTATTTTCCCTGCCCAGCAGCACGCCGCCGTAGTTACGCCCGAACTGCTCCGGGTTGTTGGCGTAGTGGCCGCGCGCGGCGTAGATGTCGTGCATGTAGCGATGCAGCGGGAAGTCGAGGAAGATGCCGCGGCCGCCGCAGGCCGAGAACAGCTGGTAGGCGTGGCGCGCGCAGCGGTCCACCACCTGCGCCGCCTGGTGGCGGAAGTGGGAGCGCTGCTGGATGTCGTCGAGCGGCTGCTTCGCGCGGATCTTGCCCATCAGCACGTCGAAGTTGCGGTTCAGCACCAGCTTCATCTCGTCGATGGCCAGGGCGGTTTCGGACGCGGCCAGCTGCGCCGGGGCCTGCTCCGAAGTCTTGTTGCCCATGTCGCCGACGCGCACCTTGGCGAAATCCAGGAAGGTGGTCAG
>FTAG01001918.1_pt1 | contig 18960 bp, 14 predicted proteins | sample 1638911 | NCBI WGS metagenome assembly FTAG01 (sample SAMEA3914813, study PRJEB12502) | metagenome | biome: forest; material: soil | place: Canada | collected 2011-07-07 | depth 0.3 m
GATCGCATCGAGCGCGCTGTAGGTGGCGTTGAGATTGAGGAAGATTGCGGCGGCGCCGGCCGGGGTGGCGATGTCGAGCAACAGCACCCGCTCGTTCGACGCCTGCGCTTCCAGCAGGCCCAGCGCCAGGTGCTCGGCCAGGAAGGCGATGCTCTCGCCCGGATGAGCCGACAGCACCGCATGCAGCTTGCCCGCCTTCGGCGGCGCCGCGGCGGTGGCCGCGCCGGCGCCGCTGCGCCGCAGCAGCCGGCCGATCTGCACGCCCAGGGTGGCGTCGTCGCGGCGCAGCACGAAGAAATCGCGGGCGCCGGCGCGCATCGCCGCCAGCACCCACTGCGGATTGTCGTCGGCGCCGAGGCCGACCACCGGCACCTGCCAGTGCCGCTCGAGATAGCGCTCGACCAGCGCGCCGCGCTGCGCCAGGCTCTGGCTGTCGAACTCCACGAATACCACGTCGGCGCGCGCCAGGGACTCGATCTGGGCCAGGGTTTCCTGCTCGCCGGCGGCCGGCAGCAGGACCACGTCCATGGTCGAGCCGGCTGCGTTCTGCAGCCAGCCCTGGTAGACCGGATCGTTGGCGACGACGACCGCTTGCATTTTCATCGCGGCTCCCCGCGTCGTCGTGAGACGATCAGCGGCTCCACCCCGAATCGTCGTCTTGGCCGAATCCACCCCGCTCGATGAACATGGTGTGCGAGAAGGGCGGCTTGTAGCGGTCGAATTGCGCCCCGGGCAGTTCCGGCAGCGGCGCGTCCTTGACCATGGGGCGCACCAGGTGCGGTGTCACCACCATGATCAGCTCGCGCTCGTTGCGGTTGATGCTGGTATTGCGGAAGAAGGCGCCCAGCACCGGCACGTCGCCGAGCCAGGGCACCTTGTTGACGCTGTTCTTCAGGGTGTTGCTGACCAGGCCGCTGAGGACGAAGGTCTCGCCGTCGCCCAGCTCGACCATGGTGTCGGTGCGGCGCACGTTCAGGCCCGGCACGATGATGCCGTTGATGCTGATGCCGTTGTTGTAGTCCAGCTCGCTCACTTCCGGCGCCACCTTGAGGGCGATGCGGTTGCGCGCCAGCACCGTCGGCGTCAGGTTCAGGCGGATGCCGAACTCCTTGAAGATGACGGTGATGGAATTGTTGCCGGTGCCGCCGCCGTTCTGCACCGAGGGGAACGGAAACTCGCCGCCGGCCAGGAAGCTCGCGGTCTGGCCGCTCATCGCGGTCAGGCTCGGCTCGGCCAGGGTGCGCGCCAGGCCCTTGCTTTCGAGCACGCTGAGCGCCCCGAGGTAGTTGCTGCTGGCATAGACCAGATTGAAGGCGTTGGCAATCGGAATGAAGCCGGCGGCGCCGGTGATCTGGCCGATGGCTCCCGCGTTGGTGGTACCGGGCGACGTGGTGCAGTTGATGCACGCACTGCCGATCGCTCCGGGAGTGCCGATACCGCCAATGACGTTGTTGTGATTGGCGGCCAGGAAGTTGAAGCCGTATTCCTGCAGCGCGGTGCGGCTGATGTCGACGATCTTGACCTCGCTCAGCACCTGGGTATCGACCGCTACCGAGGTGTGGTCGGCCACGGTCTGCGCCGCACTGCTGTCGCCGCCGCCGGACGGGGCGGCGGCGCTGGTGCCCGCCGCCAGCACCGCGTCGCGGTGGGTGAGCAGGTCGGTGGTGCTGCCGCCAATGCTGCGCGCGGCCACCACGACCCTGTAGCTGAGCGCCTGGGTCTTGCTGTCGCGGCCCCACACCATCAGGCTGGTGATGCCGGCGCTCTTGCCGGTCAGGAGCAGTTCACGACTGTTGATGACGCTGACGTCGGCGATGGCCGGATTGGCCACGGCGATGCGGCGGATCGGCTGCTTCTGCCGCAACAGCTGCTGCGTGCCCACGTCGAGCGAGAGCATGTTGTCGGCGGCGGCCTGGGCAGCAGACGTGGGCTGCGCCGTTGCCGGCGCGGCGGCGGCCGCGCCGATGACCAGCAGGCCCGCCGCAAAGACGCCCACGAAGGTGCCCGGCAGTCGCATGATCATTCCCCTTTGCTGCGCCCGTTGTGCCTGTTGTGCCGCGGCCGACATGCTCTGTTCCCCCAACTCCATTTTTTTTGGCACGTTCATGGATACACCGTCGAGGCCTTGGCGGTACCGCGGTAAATCACGATGCCCTGCGGCGCGCCCTTGGCAGCGTGCTTGGGCTTGAGCTTGGCCAGATCAGCCGAGGTGTAAGGCAGGTCCGGCAGGTCCGACTGGGCGTCGGTCTTGCCCGGCGCGGCGGCGGTAGCGGCGACCTGCGGCGGCGGCAGACTGGCGCCGGAAACGGGCGTCGGCAATGCCGCGCCACCGGCGCTGGCAGCGGGTGCCGCTGGAGCGGCAGCGGCGGCTACCGCGGTGCCGCCGGAGGATGAGGAGGAGGAGGCATCGGCGGCGGGCTGGGTAGCGGGGACCTGATCCTGGGCCTGGCCGTGCAGGGCAAGGCGCACTTCGCCGAGGCTGGCGCCGAGCATGACGCGGGTCACCTCGGCGTCGGGCACCGCCACCACCACGGTACGCTCGCGGCGCTGCGGCTGCTGCTGTTGCTGCTGGCCGTTCTGTGACTTGTCCGTAACCACCGGCGGATTGATCACGTGGTCGTCGAACGCCAGCACCAGGGCGTCCTTCTGCAGGATGCGCGCCTGCGCCGGATCGACCTTGTTCTGCTGGTCGTTGCGCAGATACACCAGTACATCGACGATGTCGCCCGGGCGCACGAAGCCGCCTACGCCGATGACATCGGTCAGGGTCAGCGACACCGCCTTGAAGCCGGCCGGGATCTGCTTGGCCACCGGGTTGCCCTTGAGCAGCTGCGGCGTGATCGGCGTGCCGGTGTCGATGTCGATCAGCGGCGTCAGCCCGGCCACATCATCGAGGCTGGTGAAGTACTGGCTCGGCACCACTTCCAGGCCGATCACCTTGAGCGAGCCGCGGTCGATCGGCTGGTTCGCCGGCAGCGGCTTGATCGCCACCACCACCTGCGTCAGCGGCGCGGCGGCGATCGCGGCGGCCTGATTCTGCTGGGCCTGGGATGCGCGGTTGGAAGTGTCGGCGTAGTTGTGCGCCATCTGCCAGGCGAAGAACCCCAGGATGGCGGCGAGCACGATGAAGACGCCCGCTATGATCTTGATCAGATTGCTGCTCATCCCTTGGCATCTCCCTTGAACACTGCCAGCACAACAATCGATTGTGCTGGAATTTCTGTTGCAATTACATCAATTTAAGCACAAATCTTCAGGTATAGGCTACGGCGCAGGCATACATCGTCGCCGGAACCGGGGGGAAAGTCCCGACTAGCGGCAGCGTAAACAACGCAAACAGGCCGGACGGCGCGAAATCGACCTCGAAGGTGAAGGTCCCCGCCGGCGGGTTGCAGTTGCCCGCGTTGGCCGGGATGGAGAATTTCTTCGGCAGCCAGGTGAGGGTCGCCTGGGCGGCGTTGGTCGCGCTGGTCAACCGGTTCTGCTGCGTGGTTGCGGCGTTCGATGTCGGCACCACCGCCAGGGCGGCTTGCGCGCCCTGCTGGGCGGCGAAGTTGATCGCCTGCTGCACCATGTAGATGTAGCTGTAGACGATGCCGCCGTAGGCGATCGCGAACATCAGGGGGAACAGCAGGACGAATTCCACGGCTGTGGCGCCGCGAAGCCGGGCAGGCCGATGAGCCAGCCGCAATTGCGCAACTCCCTTCATAAGCTGCTCCCCGGCCACCGCAGTACCACCGACATCGCCCTTGGGAAATCCTACAACAAGCCTTGCAGCCACGGGAAGAAGCGGAGGCGGAAATCACCGGCAACAGCGGCAACTCGCGCCCTTCGACGCCGTGACCATCCGCGTGTGTCCGGAATCAGCCGCGAGGCGACGCGACGGCCAGTACCGGATTGCCGCGTTCCGGCCGCATGCCCGCGCCGCAACCAGGCGGTGAAGACCAGCGGCCAGACCACCGACAGGCCGGAAACTCCGGCCTGTCGACGACAAGCGCCTTAGATCTGGCCGGCGACCGAGGTGAACACGGCCGACAGATTGGTGCCCAGCAGCTTGGCACCGACCAGCATGATGATGGCGACAACGGCGATGATCAGCGCGTATTCGGTCGCGGTGACGCCTTCTTCACGGCGAGCGAGAGAGGTAAATTTCTTCAGCATGATGACACTCCTGGAACCTGGGTTGATGAGTCCGCACGACTCGCAAGTAAAGTAAGTTACGCCTTGAGTAGTGTCAAAGCGCTTCACCGGCCGGTTTTCTACCGCTCATCGGCTTTGTGGGACCTGAATCACCATTACCGAAAATGCCATGTCCACTTACGCCGTTGGCGATCTCCAGGGTTGCTACGACACGCTGCGCCGGCTCCTCGACCAGTTGCGCTTCGATCCGGCCCGGGACCGGCTGTGGTTCGCCGGGGACCTGGTCAACCGCGGCCCGCAGTCCCTGGAGACCCTGCGCTTCGTGCGCGGCCTCGGACCGGCGGCCCTGAGCGTCCTGGGCAACCACGACCTGCACCTGCTGGCGCTGGCCCACGGCGGCCGCAAGGGACGCCGCGACACCCTCGACGACATCCTCCAGGCCAGGGACCGCGACGAGCTGCTCGACTGGCTGCGCCGGCAGCCGCTGCTGCACGAGGACGCCGCCCGCGGTTTCGCCCTGCTGCACGCCGGCCTGCCGCCGCAATGGGACCTGGCCACGGCGCGCCGCTGCGCCCGCGAGGCCGAGGCCGCGCTGCGCGGCGACGACTATACGGCGCTGCTGCGCGAGATGTACGGCAATCAGCCGGACCGCTGGGACGAGGCGCTGAGCGGCATGCCGCGCCTGCGCTTCATCATCAACTGCTACACCCGCCTGCGTTACTGCGACGCCCAAGGCCGCATCGACTTCGAGGACAAGGGCGCACCGGGGACGCAGGCGCCGGGCCTGCTGCCCTGGTTCGCGGTGCCGCGGCGGCGCTCGGCCGGCACCACCCTGATCTTCGGCCACTGGTCCACGCTCGGCCGGGTGGAATGGTCGGAACACGAGGTCTATGGACTCGACACCGGTGCGGTCTGGGGACAGCGTCTGACCGCCCTGCGCCTCGACGACCGCTCCCTGCATGCGGTGGAATCGGCCGGCTGCGGCACCACCGACTAGCGCCGCCTCAACCGGCCGGGACGGCGTCGCGCCCGCGGCGCAGGATCATCAGGAACAGCCCCAGCAACAGGAACGGCGTGAATTGCAGCTGCAATTGCCGCGCGGCGATGGTGCCCAGGGGCAGCAGCCAGGCCAGTACCAGCCATTCGCGTTCGCCGCGATGCCAGCCCCGGCGCATGGCGTAGACCGCAAACCAGGCGATGGCGGGCGCCAGCAAGGCCAGGTCGTAGTCGAGCAGGTAAGGGCTGATCAGCAGGGTGCCGGCGGCCAGCGCCGCGGCGCACAGCGCCGGGTCGCGGCGGCCGCGCCACAGCCAGACGGTGGCGGCCGCCACTGCCGCGGCCACCACGCTGTGCAACAGCAGGGCCGCCGCGGCGGACAAGCCGAGCAGGCGAAAGAACGCGAAAAACGTGGGCATGGTCAGCAGCAGCCCGCGGTCCGACGCGGCCCAGGCCGCGAAACCGTCGAGGCTGCCGGCGAAGCCATGCAGGCAGGCGGCGCCCAGCGCGACGACGCTGAGGGCCAGCAAGACCAGCGCGCACAGCACCGCGGACCACAGCGCCCGCCACTGGCCGGCACTGATCAGCACCAGGGGCAGCAGGGGGCCGAGCTGGGGCTTGATCGTCAGCAGGCCGATCAGCACTCCCGCCCAGGCCGGACGACGCGGCAGGAGCAGCATCGCTCCACCCATCAGCGCCGCGGTGAGGAAGCCGTTCTGGCCCTCGACGAGGTTGAGGCATACCGCCGGAAACGCCAGCGCCGGCATCAAGGCCGCGCGGCTGTTCACCGTGCGGCACAGCACTACGGCATAGGCGAACAGGGTTGACGCCATGAAGGCCAGATAGGACCAGAAGAACGGCAGCAGGCCCAGCGGCATCAGCAGCAGCAGGAAGGTCGGCGGATAGACCCACTGGCCCATCCCCTGCAGCTGCGGCAGCGCCTCGCGCTCCACCGGCGCGATCGCCGCGGCGTCGTAGGCCCCGGCCGCGTCGCCCGACAGCGCCAGCCGCGTCGCCGCCCAGAACACCACGAAGTCGGGCCTGACACTGTGGCCCTGGGCGTCGACGCCATGCGGGAAGCGCACCAGCATCAGGATCGCCAGCGCCGCATAGATCGCGAAGATCGCCGAGCTGTAGAGCAGCAGGCGCCGGCGGTCGAGCCAGTGCGCGCTCATGCGGGCGCCGCCACGGGCGATTTGCCGTCCGTCCCTTCCGCGCTGCGCCGCAGGATCAGCAGCAGCAGGGCCGCGGTCACCAGCGGCGCCGGCTGCACCTTCAGCAGAGACTCGCCGAACAGCATCAGCAGCGGCAGCAGCCAGGCCAGCACCAGCAGCTCGCGCTCGCCCCGCCGCCAGCCCAGCCGTTGCGCATGGCCGGCGAACCAGGCCAGGGCCGGCGTCAGCCACACCAGGTCGTAGTCATAGAGGTAGGGGCTGACCAGCAGGGTGCCGGTGAGCAGGGCCGCGCCGCGCAGGGCCAGGTCTTCGCTTTTCAGCCAGACCCTGGCGGTGGCCAGCGCCGCCAGCAGCGCCCCCAGTCCGTGCAGCCAGTACGCTTCCCGCAGCGGCATGCCGAGCGAGCGCGCCAGGGAAAACAGCGTCGGCATCTTGGCCAGCGGCATGGTGCCGTCGCCGACCCAGTTCGCCACCACCGGCAAGCGCTCGAAAAACGCCGACAGCGTATCCACCCCCAGGATGGCCAGGCTCGCCGCGACAAAGCCGGCGGTGGCGGCGGCGGCGTAAAACAGGACGCGCCAGTAGCGGCCACAGATCAGCACCAGTGGCAGCAGCAGGCCCAGGTGCGGCTTGATGCTGAGCAGGGCGATCAGCACGCCCGCCAGCGCCGGCCGCGAGCGCAGCAGCAGCAGCGCCCCGCCGGCCAGCGCCGCGGTGAGGAAGCCGTTCTGGCCCTCGACCGCATTGACCATCACCGCCGGGCAGGCAAGCAGGGGCAGCCAGGCCGCGGCCGGCGCCAGGCCCTCGCTGCGCAGGATGCCGCGCACACTCGCTGCCAGGGCGGCGAAGCTGGCGCCGATGAAGGTGAACCACGAAAGAAAATAAGGCAGCAGGCCCAGCGGCAGCACCAGCAGCAGGAAGGTCGGCGGGTACTGCCAGGATCCCAGCGGCCCGGCGCCGAGTCCCGGCAGTGCCGTCCGCTCCAGCGCCAGCAGGGCCTGCGGATCGTAGGCGTCGGCGGCATGGCCGGCGAGCGCCGCGCGCGACGCGCCCCAGAACGCGATGAAGTCGAAGCCCAGCGGCTTGCCGCCGGCGTCGACGCCACCGTGGGCGCGCAGCACCAGGATACCGATCCAGCCCAGGTACAGAACCAGCACCGCCAGCGGATAGACCAGCAGCCGCTGCCGGTTCAGCCAGTGCGGTTTCATCGCCGGCGCCAGCCTGCGCGCGCCGCTGCCGCGGCGCGGCTGCGATGGACGATCCAGGCCGCGATGGGACGAGAATGCATGACGATGGCTTGTGGAAACCCGCCGGCTGGCGGCGTGCGGCCCTAGCCTAGCGCAAGTTATCCTGCGGCGATCCGGGCTTGCGCCCGCCGCCCGGCATCCGGCCAGACCCCATGACCCCGCACAACCGCAGCCCCACCTTCCTGCCGTGGCTCCTGCTGCTGCCGTCCCTGCTGGTGTCGGGCGCCTACCTGTATTTTCTCGCCGGCAGCGGCGACCGCTTCAACGATTTTTCGGTGTTCTGGGCCGCGGCGCTGGACCTGCGCCAGCACTCGCTGGCGCAGGTCTACGACGCCACCGCGTTCCAGCAGTTCCTGCAGGCGCGGTTCACGCTGCCGCCGCTGCCGCATCCGTTCGTCTATCCGCCCTGCACCGCCCTGCTGTTCGCGCCGTTCGGACTGCTGCCGTTCCGCGGCAGCCTGCTGCTGTGGAACGGCCTGTCGCTCGCGCTGTACCTGGCCGGCCTGCGCCAGGCGGCGGGACCGTTCACGCCGCGCAGCCTGCTGGCGGCGATCGCCCCCGCCACCGCGGCGTGCCTGCTGTTCGGCCAGACCGGGCTGCTGATCGGTGGCCTCGCCCTGCTCGGCCTGGGCTGGCTCGAGCGGCGGCCGCTGCTGTCCGGCGCCGTGCTGGGCTTGCTGGTGCTGAAGCCGCAAATGCTGCTGCCGTTCCTGCTGATCCTCGCGGCGCTGGGCCGCTACCGCACCGCGGCCGCCGCCGTCGCCGCGGCGCTGGCCCTGTGTATGCTGAGTCTGCTGTGCTTCGGCTTCGACGCCTGGGCGGCCTGGCTGGCGCAGCTGCATGAATTTTCCGGCGACGTGTCGCAATCGGCGGCGCACCGGCTGTACGGCGTCTCGGTCTACTTCGCCCTGCTGGATCTCGGCGCCGGCGCGCGCCTGGCGCTGTGCGCGCAGCTCGCCGCGCTGGCCGCGGTGCTGTGGTCGCTGCGCGGCGCGGCGCGGCGCGGCTGGAGCGGCAGCGTCCTGATCGCCTGCCTGGTGGGGAGCTTCCTGATGACTTCCTACGCCGTGCTGTACGACCTGCCGGCGGTGGCCGCCGCCTGCCTGATGCTGGCCGAGGCCGGCCGCCGCAGCGGCTTCCGCGACGGCGAGCTGGCGGCCATCGCCGCCGCCTGGTGCCTGCCGCTGCTGCTGTTCCTGCCCGGCCCCTGGACGGCGCCGGCGGCCGCGCTGGTGCTGGCCGCGCTGCTGCTGCTCATCCTGCGGCGCGGCGCCGCACCCGCCTCCAGCGGAGAAGCGGAGGCGGGCGCGGCTTAGTGCCTGGCGCCTAGTGCCGCGACACCAGCACCGGCTTCTCGCCCGGCGCCAGCTGGCGCGGCTTGAGCAGGAACGAGGCGATGGCCGGCAGGATCAGGATCGCGCCGAACATGTTGGCAGTGAACATGAACACCAGCAGCTTGCCCATATCGCGCTGGAACTGCAGGCCGGACCAGAGCCAGGTGGCCACGCCGAAGCCCAGGGTGATGCCGGTGAACACCACCGCCTTGCCGGTCATCTTCAGGGTCTTGAAATAGCCTTCCTTGAGCGAGTAGCCGCCGGCGCAGGCATCGGCCAGGGTGGCGTAGATGTAGATACCGTAATCGACGCCGATACCGACCGCCAGGGCCACCACCGGCAAGGTCGCGGTCTTCATGCCGATACCCAGGATGGCCATGACCGCATAGGCCAACATCGACACCAGCACCAGCGGCAGCATGATGCAGACCAGGCTCTGCCACTCGAAGAACGACAGGTAGACGCAGACGATGATGGCGGCGTAAACCAGGTACAGGATCGGGTGCTCCAGCTTCTCGACCAGCTCATTGGTCGCCGCCATCACACCGACGTTGCCGCTGGCCAGGGCGAAGTTGACCGGGCACTGCTTGTCCATGCCTTTGAGCTTGTCGTCAGCGTCGGACAGCTTCTTCTGCTGGTCGACGATGGCGCTGTCGGCGTTGACCGCATCGTCGCTGAGGCCCTTCTTGTGCAGCTTTTCGGTCATATGCTGCAACTGCAGCTTCTGCAGGCCGAGGTCGCGGCGCGACTCGTTCTTGGCGTCGCAATACTTGGCGTCGACGTCCTTGTGGGTCTCGAAGAACTCGGCCGAGTTGCCCTTGTTGAAGTCCTCGACCTGGTCCACCACGCGGTTGATGGTGGCGGCGCGGTGATCGCCGAGGAAGGTCCACACCGGCATCGCCGAGCAGGACTCGTTGAGCAGTCCGGTGGGCGGCGGCAGCGGCTTGATCGCCTGGCCCAGCGCGTCCTTGTTGCGCGCCAGCACGTAGAACTTGGGGCTGCCCTCGACGAAGATCGAGTACACCAGGCGCGACATCTCCGGCAGCGACAGCGTCGACTGCACGCCCTTGGTGTTGTCCAGCTTCCATGCCAGGTGATAGATCTGGTCCATCACCCCGGAGTTGATGCAGGCGTCGGCATCGGTCTCGGCGATGACCTTGATCAGGTCGGTGCCGAGCGCGAAGTTGGAGACGATGGCGGCGTTGTCGTTGTTGTAGCGCGAATCCGGCAGCAACTCCGGCACGCCCTTCTGGCTGTCGCCGATCTGCAGGTCCTTGCCCTTCCACAGGCCCCAGCCGAGCAGCACGCCGCAAATCAGCAGCGCGGTGACCGCCGCCTTGCGGTCGGTCATGTGGGAGATCAGGCGCCACAGGCCGTCGAAGATGCCGTCGCGCCGCTCCTGCTTCTCCTTGAACGCCTTGGGATCGCCGACGCTGACCCAGGTCAGCCAGATCGGCATCATCACCTTGTTGGTGATGATGATGGCGAGCATGCCCAGGCAGGCGTTGATCGCCATCTCCTGGATGATGCCGACCGGGATGAAGCCGATCATGGCGAAGCCCGCCACGTCGGTCATGATCGCCATGGTGCCGTAGATGGCCAGGCGCCGCCAGGTGTAGAGCGAGGCGTCGAAGCTGTTGCGGCCGTTGTCGGCGATCTCGCCGACCCAGGCGTTGACGTACTGCACGCCGTGCGACACCGACACCGCCAGGATCAGGAACGGCACCAGGATGGCGAACGGGTCGAGACCGAAGCCGAGCAGGTGCAGCAGGCCGAACTCCCAGATCACCGCGGTGATCGAGCACACCAGCGGCAGGATCGCCAGCTTGAAGCTGCCGACGTAGAGCCACAGCAGGATGCCGGTCATGATCAGCGTGAGCAGGAAGAACAACGTCACCTGCAAGGTGGCGTCGATGACGTCGCCCACCACCTTGGCGAAGCCGACCACGTGGATCTCGATGTCCGGGGTGTAGTCCGGGTTCTGCACTTTCTCGACGTCCAGCATGCGCGCCGGCACTTCCACCGGCACCGCCGAACCGTCTTCCAGATGGCGCAGCGCCGGCAGTTTCTTCACCTGGGTCTGCATGAAATCCAGGTGCACGTAACCTTCGGTGACCTGCTCGCCCTGCTTGAACAGCACCTCGCCGTCCTTGAACGGGCTGTTCGGCTTGAGCGGATAGTCCTTGCCGACGATGAGGTCGCGCTTGGCCTTGTAGATGAACTTGTCGGGGCTGGCGAACTGGCCGCGCACCCGGTCCTCGATCTGGTCCGCCACCTGGCCGTAGTCCAGCTTCTCGCCGGTGACCGGGTCGATTTCCAGCAGGTCGGCCTGGACGATGGCGCCGTGCTGGTTGTTGGAGACCAGGCGGCCGATGATGTTGGCCTTGCCGACGTGGTCCTTGACCTTGGCCAGCATCTCCGGCGTGGCGTCGCCTTCCGCCGGATAGTCGGCCGGGATCACGTTGGTGCCGAAGAAGCCGCCTTCCACCACCTCGATGTAGGTGACGTTGGGCGTGAACAGCGACTGCACCTGCGAGCGGTCGATGTGCGGCAGGAAGAACACTGCGTCGGTGACCTGCTTGAGGCGGTGCAGGAACTTGCTGTTGTAGATGTCCCCATCCTTCTGCATCAGCGCGACCAGGATGGTGTTGGCGCCGCCGAACTGCTCCTGGTACTGCTTGTACACCTGCATGTACGGGTGCTTCAGCGGGATCGACTTGTCGAAGCCCGCGTCCGGCTGGATGTGCGCCGCCTCGAACAGGAAGAACGCGGTGATCAGCAGCAGGATGCCCATGGTGAGCTTGCGCCGCGCGTAGATCAGCGGCTCGCCGATCTGGAACATCAATTTATAGAACTTGTTGTCGCTCACGGTGCGGTCTCCCCGGCGTTTGCTGGCGGCGTTTTTCTGGATTGCGGCTGGGCGGTGCGGCGGCTTATTGCAGGCTGTCGAGGTGCTGGATGCCGGATTCACCGACCAGCACCAGGCCGCCCTTGAACGGCACCACGTCCGAATACGGCGTGTCGCCGGGGCTCTTGACGTTGCGCACCGCGCCGCTGCCGGTGTCGACCAGCTGGATGATGCCGTTGAGGCCGACCATCACCACGCTCTTGTCGTCGACGCTGCGGCAGCCGAACAGCGAGGTCGGCGCGGTGGTGGCGAGCTTGTCCCACTTGCCGCCGCGCACGTCGCGGCTGATGAAGGCATTGCCGCGCAGGCCGCAGACCAGGGCGCCTTTGTCGCCCACCGGCACCGCGCCGAAAAAGGTGCCTTCGTACGGCGACTTGAGCTTGTTCCAGGTCTTGCCGCCGTCGGTGGAGTTGAGCAGCAGGCCCTGCTCGCCGGCGATGAACAGGTCGCCGTTCTTCAGCTTGCGAACGCTGTACAGATGCAGGCCGGCCTCCTTGATCACCGGCGACTCCACCGGGGTCCAGGTGCCGCCGCCGTCGACCGTCTTGTAGAACAGGCCGTACGCGCCGACCGCGAAAGCACGGTCCTTGTCGATCGCCAGCACGCTGAGGAAGGGGTTCTCCAGCTCGGGCTGAAAGTTCTGCAGGGTCCAGGTCTTGCCGCCGTCGGCGGTGTGCAGGATCACCGCGTCATGGCCCACCACCCAGCCGTTCTGCGCGTCGGCGAACGCCACCGCGGTCAGCGGCGAGCGCACCGGCACCTCCACCTGGGCCCATTGGCTGCCGTCGTTCGAGGCGAGGATCTCGCCGTGATCGCCGACCGCGATCAGGTGCTCGCCGGTGTCGGCCACACCCATCACCAGGGCGTGCGCGGCGCGCGGCATGATCTCGGCCGCGCGCGGCCGCACCGAAACTGGCACCGTGGCCGGGGCGGCGGCGGCGGCACCCTGGCCGGGCGGCGGGTCCTGCGCCGCAGCGGCCAGGCTCAGCGCCATGCCGGCGGCCAGACCCAACATCCCCAGTACCCTGAACTCGGTTTTCATGGCTCGCACCTCTTTGTTCCTTATTTCGGGTCTGGTGACCGCTATATTTTCGGCGCTGCGGTCTGAACAAGCCACGGCCATGGTGCCAGCCGCTGCACGCAGTCGCGCAGATGTACCAAACCCGCCACCGCTAAGCAAGGAAAAGATTATGAAAAAGCCGTTGCGCGGGGTGCCTGCCGCCTAGATGCCATCCGCTGCCAGCCAGATCATCGCCGCCATGCGCCCGGTCACGCCGTCGCGCCGGTAGGAATAGAAGCGCGAGGGATCGGCATGGGTGCTGAGGCCGCCGCCGGAAATACGGCTTACTCCGGCCCGCCGCAGACGCAGCCGCGCCAGCGCCCACAGGTCGGCGTAGTGCTTGCCCGGACTCTCGCCGGGACGAAACGCCGCGGCCGCGGCGGCATCGCCGGCGACAAAGGCTTCGCGCACCTCCTCGCCCACCTCGAAGGCTTCCGGCCCGATCGCCGGACCGAGCCAGGCCAGCAGCCGACCCGGCCGCACCGGCAACGCCGCCACGGTCCGCTCCAGCACGCCGCCGGCCAAGCCGCGCCAACCGGCGTGGGCGGCGGCCACCACCGTCGCATCCTCGTCGCAGAACAACACCGGCAGGCAGTCCGCCGCCTGCGCCGCGCAGACCACGCCGGGGCGGGTGGTGAAGCTGGCGTCGGCCTCCGGCTCGGGGGCGTCCTCGGGCATGCGCGCCACGCGCACGCCGTGAACCTGCCGGATCCAGCAGGGCTCCGCCGGCAGGCGCAGCGCCTCGCGCACGCGGCGCCGGTTCTCGCTCACCGCGGAGGACTCGTCGCCGCCGCTGCGTCCGACGTTGAGCCCGGCCCAGGCACCGCGGCTGACCCCGCCGACGCGGGTGGTGCAGGCGGCGCGGATTCGTGCCGGTGCGGGCCAGTCGGGGTAGATCAGGTCGAGGGACATCGCTCGGAACCCGGGACTGGGGACTCGGGACTCGGGACTCGGGAAAACCCCAAGCGATGTCGAAGCAAGGGTAAGGGCATGGGTAAGAACCTTCTCGATGCAGTTGGCATTGTCGCTTTTCGCTTCACGCTTTTCCCGAGTCCCGAGTCCCGAGTCCCGAGTCCCGGCTTTTCCTGAGCAACTCGAGCAGCGCCTGCATGTCGGCCGGCGGCTCGACGCTGAAATGCAGTTCCTCGCCGCTGTCCGGATGCACCAGGCTCAGTTCGCGCGCATGCAGCGCCTGGCGCGGGAAGCTGCGCAGCGCGGCGCGCAGCTTCTCGTCCATGCCGACGCCGCGCACCACCTGGCCGCCGTAGACGCTGTCGCCGGCGACGGGATGGCGCAGGCTGGCCATGTGCACGCGGATCTGGTGGGTGCGGCCGGTCTCCAGCCGCACCCGCAACAGGGTGTGGAAGCGGAAGCGCTCCTGCACGCGGTAATGGGTCACGGCGCGGCGGCCGCTGTCGAGCACCGCCATGCGCAGGCGGTTGTGCGGATCGCGGCCGATCGGCGCGTCCACCGTGCCGCCCGAGACCACGCCGCCGTTGACCAGGGCGTCGTACTCGCGGCGGATGCGCCGCGCCGCCATCGCCGCCACCAGGTGGGTGTGCGCCGGCAGGCTCAGCGCCACCACCAGCAGCCCGGAAGTGTCCTTGTCGAGCCGGTGCACCAGGCCGGCCCGCGGCACCACTGCGGTCTGCGGAAAACGGTGCAGCAGGGCGTTCTGCAAGGTGCCGTCCGGCGCCCCCGCGCCCGGGTGCACCACCAGGCCCGGCGGCTTGTTGATGATGGCCAGGGCCGCGTCGGCATGCACCACGTCCAGGCCGATGTCCTGCGCCACGGCACTGCCCGCCTCCGCCGCCTGCGGCCGCAGTTCCAGGCGGTCGCCGCCACGCACCGCCTCGCGCCCGCGCAGCGCCGCCGCGCCGTTGCGGGTCAGCAGGCCCTGCTCGATCCAGGTCTGCAGCCGGGAGCGCGAGTACGCCGGGAACAGCCGGGCGGCCGCGGCATCGAGGCGCGCACCGTCCAGATCGGCCGGCACTGCGGCGCCCTGCACCTTGCCCGCGGCACTTTCATCGCCGGTTCCGGTCATATGTAAACGCAACTTGACTGAAGGGAGGCGGAAGCTTGGGCTATACTCGGGATTGCTTTCACCGCTTGCTCGTATCCATAGAATGACCACCCCCTCCAGTTCGCCCGCGCTGCCGCGCCTGGCCGCCTTGACCGCGGCCACCATCCTGATGGCCCTGTCGGCCGCCGGCTGCAGCTCCGATTCCAGCCGCGGCGACCGCCCGGAGAACCCGTTCAAGACGGCGGCCGAGGGGCCCGGCGGGACGAAATCGCCCCTGTCGGACCGCGAACTGCGCCAGCAGGCGGAGGAATTGTATCGCCGCGCGCGCGAATCGCTCGATAATTCCGATTATGCGGTGGCGATCAGCAAGTACGACGCCCTGATCGCACGCTATCCGTTTTCGGACTACTCGACCCAGGCGGAACTGGAAAAGATCTACGCCCAGTACAAGGCCTACCAGTTCGACGAGGCGATCACCGCCGCCGACCGCTTCCTGCGCGCGCACCCGCGCCACCCGCACGCCGACTACATCATGTACCTCAAGGGCGTGACCGATTTCGAGCGCGACCAGGGGCTGATGGAGTCGGTGATGCCGAACACATCCAAGCGCGACATCGGCAACGAGCGCCGCGCCTTCGAGGATTTCGCCCTGCTGCTGCAGCGCAATCCGACCAGCCGCTACGCCAACGACGCACGGCTGCGCATGCTGTTCGCCCGCAACCGCATCGCCGAGCACGAGCTGTCGGTGGCCCAGTTCTACGTCACGCGCGGCGCCTACGTCGCCGCCGCCAAGCGCGCCACCGACATCATCACCGAGTATCCCGGTGCGCCGGCCACCGCCGAGGCGCTGAAGATCCTGCAGCGCAGTTACACCAGGATCGGCCTGGACCAGGAAGCCAAGGACACCGCGACGGTGATCGCGATGAACTCGGACACGGTGCAGTTCACCGACGCGCCCAAGCCCGGCGTGCTCGCCGCCAATCCCAACGCCCTGCCGCCGGCCACCCCGCTGCATGACCACGCCGCGGCTGCCGCGCCCGCCGCCGCCGCGCCCGCCGCCGCGCCCGCCGCCGCGCCGGCCGAGCATGGCCTGATGTCGAAGTTCGCCGGGCTGTTCGGCATCTTCGACACCAGCAAGCCCGAGAACCAGCACACCTTCGTCATCGGCGGAGACGCCGACAAGCCGGCCCAGCCCGCCGATGCCGCCGGCACTGGCGTCGCCGCCGGCTCCGGCACTGGCCAGGGCACCGCCGCGGCGGCCGCGCCCGCCCCCACGACGATCCTCAGCAACGTCCACCTTACGGTGGAATACCCGCCGGCAGCCGGCGATGCGGCCCCGGCCGCCGCGCCCGCCCAGGCGAGCCAGTCCAGGGACAACAGCGCGGCCCAGAACCAGCAGGACAAGCCCGGCTTCTTCACCTGGTTCGCCGGCCTGTTCTCGTTCCTGGATACGAGCAAGCACGACGAGCCGCCGGTGGCGGTGCCGCCGCCGGCCCAGCCGAAGAGCGGGGCTTCCAGCAACACCGACACCACCAAGTAATCGACCGCGCACAAAAAAAGCGGCCCTCGGGCCGCTTTTTTTTGCCCGCCGGGCGCTACAGGTCGCCGTATTGCGCGGTGATGGGATAACGCCGCTCGCGCCCGAACGCGCGGCGGGTGATCTTGGGCCCCGGCGGCGCCTGGCGCCGCTTGTACTCGGAGCGCCGCACCAGGGCGGCGACACGCCGCACCGTGGCCTCGTCGTAGCCCAGCGCCGCGATCTCGGCGATGGAGCGGCTGTCCTCGACATAGGCCTCGAGGATCGGATCGAGCACCTCGTACGGCGGCAGCGAGTCGGAATCCTTCTGGTCCGGCCGCAGCTCGGCCGAAGGCGGCCGGGTGATGACGCGCTCCGGAATGACCTCGACACCCAGCGAATTCCTGTATCGCGCCAGGCGGTAGACCAGGGTCTTGTAGACATCCTTGATCGGAGCAAAGCCGCCGCACATATCGCCGTACAGCGTGGCGTAGCCGGTGGCCATCTCGCTCTTGTTGCCGGTGGTCAGCACCACCTGGCCGAACTTGTTGGACAGGGCCATCAGCAGCACGCCGCGGCAGCGCGACTGCAGGTTTTCCTCGGCGATGTCGGGGCCGCGGCCGGCGAAGCTCTGCGCCAGGGTCTGGTTGAAGGCGCCGAAGGCGGTCTCGATCGGCAGTACCGAATGGCGCAGGCCGAGGCGTTCGGCCTGCAGTCGCGCATCGTCGTTGGACATGCCGGCGGTGTAGCGCGAGGGCATCGCCACGGTCCAGACTTTTTCCGGTCCCAGCGCATCGGCGGCGATCGCGGCCACCAGGGCCGAGTCGATGCCGCCCGACAGGCCCACCAGGGCGCCGGGGAAGCCGTTGCGCTCGACGTAGTCGCGGGTGGCCTGCACCAGACCCTTGTACACCGCCGCTTCTTCCGGCAGCTCCGGCGCGATCTGGCCGACGAAGCGACCGTTGAAGCCGGCGACGTAGACCCCTTCCTCGAACGAGGGCGCGCGGAACGCCACCGTGCCGTCGCCGTTGACGCCGAGCGTGCCGCCGTCGAACACCAGGTCGTCCTGGCCGCCGACCAGGTTGACGTAGAGGATCGGCAGGCCGGTCTCGACCGAGCGGGCGCGCAGCACCTCGACGCGGTCGCGGTGCTTGGCCAGGTCGTAGGGTGAGGCGTTGATGTTGATCAGCAGCTTCGCGCCGGCGGCCAGCGCCGCCTGCGCCGGGCCCGGTCCCCACACGTCCTCGCAGATGCAGACGCCGACCGGCAGGCCGCGCAGCTCGAACACCGCGGTGCCGCTACCGGGGAGGAAATGGCGCTTCTCGTCAAATACTCCGTAGTTGGGCAGCAGCTGCTTGCGATAGCGCGCGATCACCGCGCCGTCGCGAATCACGCAGGCGGCGTTGTACAAGCCTTCTGGCGCGAACTCCGGCAGGCCGACAATCAGGGTGATGCCCCGCACCTCGCGCAGCAGGCGCGCCAGGCCTTCCTCGATCGCGCGCGGCAGCGCCGTGCGCAGCAACAGGTCGTCCGGCGGATAGCCGAGGATGGAGAGTTCGGGGCAGACCACCAGGTCGGCCTTCAGCTCGTCGCGGGCCTGGCGCGCCGCCTCGACGATCTTGCCGACATTGCCGTCGATGTCGCCGACCCAGAGGTTGAGCTGGGCGGCGGCGAGGCGGATGGGAGAAATGTTCACGGCGCGGTCAGACCGCGGCGCGGGACACGGAAATGCGCCTGCACTTCCGCGCCCGCGCCGGCGTGATCAGAGCTTCAGCGCCTTCTTCATCGCAGCGCCGAGGTCGGCCGGCGAACGCACCGTGACCACGCCCGCCGCTTCCAGTGCCGCGAACTTCTCGTCGGCCGTGCCCTTGCCGCCGGAGATGATGGCGCCGGCATGGCCCATGCGCTTGCCCGCGGGGGCGGTGACGCCGGCGATGTAGGCGATGACGGGCTTCTTGACGTGCTTCTTGATGTACTCCGCCGCCTCTTCCTCGGAGGAGCCGCCGATCTCGCCGACCATGATGATGCCCTCGGTCTGCGGATCCTTCTCGAACAGCGCGAGGGTGTCGATGAAGCCGTAGCCGCGCACCGGGTCGCCGCCGATGCCGACGCAGGTGCTCTGGCCCAGGCCGTTGGCCGTGGTCTGGTGCACAGTCTCGTAGGTCAGCGTGCCGGAGCGCGAGATGATGCCGATCTTGCCGGCTTTGTGGATGTGGCCCGGCATGATGCCGATCTTGCACTCGCCCGGCGTGATGACGCCGGGGCAGTTCGGGCCGACCAGCACGGTGTCCGGATAGTTGGCGCGCAGGGTCGCCTTGACCTTGACCATGTCGTTGACCGGGATGCCCTCGGTGATGCAGATCACCACCTTGACGCCGGCATCGGCTGCTTCCAGCACCGCGTCGGCGGCGAACGGCGCCGGCACGTAGATCATGGTGGCTTCGGCGCCGGTGGCTTTCACCGCGTCATGGCAGGTGTCGAACACCGGCAGGTTGAGGTGCGAGGAACCGCCGCGGCCCGGGGTGACGCCGCCGACCATGCGGGTGCCATACGCAATGCAC
>FTAG01002129.1_pt1 | contig 18808 bp, 10 predicted proteins | sample 1638911 | NCBI WGS metagenome assembly FTAG01 (sample SAMEA3914813, study PRJEB12502) | metagenome | biome: forest; material: soil | place: Canada | collected 2011-07-07 | depth 0.3 m
GCACACCACGGTGGCGGTGAGCGCCGCGGCGGCGCTGGCGCCGGCCAGCGTCAACAGCAGGCTCATCGCCGCCTCGGCGCCGCCGAGGCCGCCGGGAATGAAGGAAGCGGCGCCGGCCAGCACCGCCAGCGAATACGCACCAACCGAACCGGCGATGCCCAGCGGGATGCCCAGCGCCTGCACCAGCAGGTACAGGCCCAGCCCTTCCGCACCCCAGGCCAGCAGGCCGAGCACCAGGCCGAAGGCCATGCGCGGCAGGGTCAGCAGGCTGGCCGCATCGCCGAGGCTGTGGGCCAGGAATTCCAGCGCCCGCGCCAGTCGCCCGCTGCGCCGTGCCGCGGCCGCGCGCAGGCGCCCCTGGGTGGAAGGCCGCGACAGCAGCACCGCCAGCGCCGCCACCACGAAGAAGAAGCCGGCGGCGAACCAGGCGCCGTGGCGGTCGCGAGTCAGCCACAGCAGGGCCAGCAGGGCCACCACCATCAGGTCGAGCAGGCGCTCGACCAGCAGCACCGCCGTGGTCTGCGCATAGCTCACGCCGTGCCGGCGCAGGTACAGGGCGCGCACCGCCTCGCCCAGCTTGCCGGGAGTGACAGTGAAGGCGAAGCCTGCGACGTAGTACAGGCCCTGCCGCAGCAGGGGCACGGCGGGCCCGATGGCGCGCAGGTAGATGTCCCAGCGCAGCAGGCGCAGCGCGTAATTGCACAGCGACAGGCCGAACACGCCGAGCAGGGTCGCCGGGCTCAGCACGCGCATGGCGTCGAGCAGCTGCGCGCGGTCGACCACCGCCAGCGCCGCCAGATAGGCCCCCATGCCGAGAGCGGCCACCAGCAGCAACCGGCCGCGCGAATACTTCATCTTCGAGTTTCCTGATGCCAGGGGTCTGTTGACAATTACTTTACCGCTGCGAAGGGGTCTGTTTTCGCGCAGTGCAAGGCGCGACCGACGCAGTGTACTGACAGTACATAAGGAGGGAGCAACGTAGCAATGCGCGAAAACAGACCCCTTCCCGGAGGGTTGCCCCGGATTTGCGTCCATGCGTCGTTGCTCGTCGCTTATGTACTTCCAGTACACATCGCTCCTCGTGCCTAGCCTGGACGCAAATCCGGGGCAACGCAGTGGCAAAGTAATTGTCAACAGACCCCAACCCCGGCCCCTCGCCCGCCGCACCGGCCCGGGGAGCGGCCTGGAGACGGTAACTTGAACAGGGCCTTGGCCCTTGATCCAAGCCTAGCAGATCGACCCCGCCTCCTGCCTGACAGCCCAATGAAACAAGGCTTTACACCGGGCCCGGCGCCGCCCGATACTGCGGCGGCCGGCCTTTCGGTCCGGCCAACCAGCGGGGTGCGGTGTTTCGTGAGCAATGACGGGTCGGAAGCGGCCGGGATCTACGCGTCGCAGGCTCCCGCGCGGGCCAGCGCGGCCGCCAGCGTGCGCACCGCCGGCTCGGCCCGCATCAGCGAGATCGAGGGCATTCGCGGCATCCTGTCGCTGATCGTCGTCGGCGGCCATGTCTTCATCGCCGGCGGATGGGCCGCCGATCGCCAGCCCCTGTTCTGGTACGCCGGCTGCATGGAAGTGTTTTTCTGCATTTCCGGCTTCCTCATCACCCGCATCCTGCTGTCCAACCTCGGGCGCCCGGGATTCCTCAAGAACTACTTCATCCGCCGCGTGCTGCGCATCTGGCCGATGTACTACTTCGGCATGCTGTTCGCGCTGCTGGTCTACGCTGTCAGCAACGGCATGACCGCCATGGGGGAATACCATCCCTGGCATCCCACGCTGTACGAAGCCCTGGCTCCGGTGTTCTACCTGCAGAACCTGGAGCTGTACTTCGGCCATCCGCGGCTGCATGAGCTGTTCATCTTCAACCACTCCTGGTCGGTGGCGGTGGAAGAGCAGTTCTACCTGATCTGGCCGTTCGTGATCCTGTTCGTGCTGCGCCGCTCACCGCCGCTGCTGCGTCTGGCGCTGGGGGCGGCGGCGATCCTGCTGTCGATGTACCTGCGCTCGCGGATGATCTATCTGGGCACCTTCACCTACTGGCTGCTGGCGACGCGCCTCGACGGTTTCATCCTCGGTGCCTTTCTGGCCTACCTGGAACGGGCCAAGGTCGACGGCCAGGCTCCCGCCCTGCTGGCGTCGAAGGCGTTCCGCTGGCTGTGGCTGTGGCCCTGCCTGGGACTGCTGCCGTTCCTGAGCGCCGGCTACCTGGGACTGACGTGGCACCTGCCCAGGCTTCTGGACAAGACCCTGTTCGAGCCGTTCTTCAATTTCGCGCTGCTCGGCTTCTGCCTGATCGGCTATTGCCTGTTTTACGGCTCGTCGGTGCGCAGCGGCGGCCTGCTGGCCTGGCTGCTGAACCTCAGGCCGCTGGCCTACCTGGGCACCATCAGCTACTCGACCTACCTGCTGCACGTCCCGATCATCTTCGCCGTCAGCCCGCTGCTGATGAACGCCTACCACCTGCCCAGGATATGGGGATTCATCTTCGGCTACGGCCTGACCCTGTCGCTGGCGCATTTCAGCTTCAACTTCATCGAGGCGCAGGCGATGCGCCTGAAGAAGCGCTTCAGCTATGCCGGCGGGCCGCGGCGGCCGGCGGTGGATTAAGCCGGGATTGGACAGCGTGACAGCACCTGAGCCACAGGCGGTAAATTCCAACCTCCGGCCATGCTACTGCTTCCTATGGCACGAAGATCGTCAGCTGCTGGAAAATCAAAAATTGCCGTATGGCTACTGCGGATGGTGCGAGATCTGCCGCAACGCGGGGCACATGCGGCACGGGTTCGGGCCACATACGGGAGCCTGGTGCGACGAGTGCTGGGAAAAAATGAGTCGGGAACGAGGCAAAGCGCCCTTGTAGGTCGGGCTTCAGCCCGACATGTCGCCCTGAAGGGCGACCTACAACAATTCAAGCCCCCAGGAGCTTGCGGAAGTAGCCGATCGTTTCCTTGAGGCCGTCCTCGAGCTTGACCTTCGGCGTCCAGCCGAGCTGGGACTTGGCCAGCTCGATGTTGGGCTGGCGCTGGCGCGGATCGTCCGAGGGCAGCGGCTTGAACACCAGCTTCGACTTGCCGCCGCACAGCTGCAGCACCTTCTCGGCCAGCTCCAGCATGGTGAACTCGCCGGGGTTGCCGATGTTGACCGGGCCGGTAAAGCCGTCCGCGCTGTCCATCATGCGCAGCATCGCCTCGATCAGGTCGTCGACGTAGCAGAAGCTGCGCGTCTGCCGGCCGTCGCCGAAAATGGTGAGGTCCTCGCCGCGCAGGGCCTGGACGATGAAATTGCTGACCACGCGGCCGTCGTTGGGCAGCATGCGCGGGCCGTAGGTGTTGAAGATGCGTACCACCTTGATCTGCAGCTTATGCTGGCGGTGATAGTCGAAGAACAGGGTCTCGGCGCAGCGCTTGCCCTCGTCGTAGCAGCTGCGGATGCCGATCGGGTTGACCTTGCCCCAGTAGCTCTCCGGCTGCGGATGCACTTCCGGATCGCCGTAGACTTCGCTGGTCGAGGCCTGCAGGATGCGCGCCTTGACCCGCTTGGCCAGGCCCAGCATGTTGATGGCGCCGTGCACGCTGGTCTTGGTGGTCTGCACCGGGTCGTGCTGGTAGTGCACCGGGCTGGCCGGGCAGGCCAGGTTGAAGATGCGGTCCACCTCGACGTACAGCGGGAAGGTGACGTCGTGGCGCATCAGCTCGAAATTCGGCTTGTCCAGCAGCTGCAGCAGGTTGTTCTTGCTGCCGGTGAAGTAGTTGTCGACGCACAGCACGTCGTCGCCGCGCCCGACCAGGCGGTCGCACAGGTGCGAGCCGAGGAAACCCGCACCGCCGGTCACCAGCACTTTAGTCATGCGGCTGCTGCTCCACTGCTGCAGCCGACGTTCGGCCGCTGTTGGTTTGATGGATCGCTTGCGTGAACGCCGCAACGGCCCGGGCTATACGGCATCACGCGCCGCACCCGTACCCCAGTGGTCCCCCGCCCCGGCCTGCGCCGTCGCGGCCAGCAGACGCTCGAATTCGGCGCGCCCGGCGCCGCTCCACGACGGGCTGTGGATGGCCATGTTGCTGCCGGCGATATGCGCCACCGGCAGCTGCGCCGACAGATCCGCCAGATACTCCGGAACCCCGCAGGCGCCGCTGAAATAACCCCAGTTGGCATAGTCGTGCCAGACAAAGTAACCGCCGGGCTTGAGCAGGCCCAAGGTGGTCTCGGTGTCGCTCTTGACCGCGGCGTAGCGGTGATCGGCATCGAGGAAGATCAGGTCGTAGCTGGCCTGCTCGGCCTGCGGGAACAGTTCCGGCCCGATCGGCCCGACGCGGCGCTCGATGCGCGCCGCCAGCGCGGTATCGCGGTAGGCTTCGCCGTGCTGCGGCTCGATGTCGACGCAGACCAGGAGCCCTTCCGGCTCGAGATTTTCGGCGATCGCCAGTGCGGTGTAGCCGCGGAAGCTGCCAAGTTCCAGCACCCGGCGCGGCCGCGCCGCGCGCACCAGCTTCGACAGTATCACCACGTCGGTCACCGGCGAGGACCAGGAGCCGCGCGACAGCCGCGACAGCTGGATCGGCGCATGGTCGAACCCGGCCAGCAGCCGCCCGGGGTCGAGCGCCGGCAACGACAGCCGCCGCCGCTTCAGCAGCAGGCACAGCGCATATTCGCGCCAGGGGTCGCGCCACAACCGCCGCGTCATCCAGTTATCGTACTTCACCGTTGTCCCTCAGCTTGCGGCAAGCCGTTCCGCGAACCGCGCATCCGCCCGACACAAGCGTCGGACACACCCCGGTTCGCGGCAAGAGTACCGATTCGCTCTTCCGGAGCCACTTTTATGAGAATGGTCGGGGCGACAGGATTCGAACCTGCGACCCCCTGCGCCCAAGGCAGGTGCGCTACCAGACTGCGCCACACCCCGACATTTCCAACTCCAGAAATGGGAGTTTAACGCGAAGCACGGTACCCCCGCGACCCGGGCTCAGGCGAGCGGCGCCTGCGACAGCTCGCCCTGGCCGATCGCCTTGCGCCCCTTGCGCCGTACGGCGAGCCGCTCCAGCGCCAGGTACACCACCGGGGTGGTGAACAGTGTCAGCATCTGCGATAGCAGCAGGCCGCCGATGACGGCGATGCCCAGCGGCTGGCGCAGTTCCGAGCCGGTGCCCATGCCCACCGCCAGCGGCACCGCGCCGAACAGCGCCGCCATGGTGGTCATCATGATCGGGCGGAAGCGGATGATGCAGGCCTGGTAGATCGCCTCGCGCGGCGCCATGCCCTGGCTGCGCTCGGCGTCGAGGGCGAAGTCGATCATCATGATGGCGTTCTTCTTGACGATGCCGATCAGCAGGATGATGCCGATGATGGCGACGATCGACAGCTCGGTGCCGGTGACGAGCAGGGCCAGCAGCGCGCCGATGCCGGCGGTGGGCAGGGTGGAGAGGATGGTCAGCGGGTGGATCAGGCTCTCGTAGAGCATGCCCAGCACGATGTACACCGCCAGCAGCGCGGTGAGGATCAGGATCGGCAGGGTGCTGAGCGAGTCGACCAGCAGCTGCGCGTTGCCGGCGAAGCTGCCGATGATGTCGCCCGGCATGCGCAGGTCGAGCATGGCCTGCTGGATCAGCTTGGTGGCGTCGCCCAGGGCCACGTCCGGCGCCAGGTTGAAGCTGATGTTGACCACCGGGAACTGGCCCTGGTGGCTGATCGACAGCGGCGCGATGCCGGTCTCGAAATGCGCCACCGCCGACAGCGGCACGATGCGGCCGGAGGAGGAGATGATGCGGATGCGGTCGAGCGTGTTGGGATCCTGCTGGTCGCTGGGCAGGGCCTCGAGGATGACGTGATATTGGTTCAGCTCGGTATAGGTGATCAGCACCTGGGCCTGGCCGAAGGCGTTGCCGAGGGCGCGGTCGACATCGGCCGGAGTCAGGCCCAGGCGCGAGGCATTGTCGCGGTCCACCACCACGTTCATCTGCTGCCCCGACTTCTGCAGGTCGCTGTTGATGTCCTGCAGCTGGGGAATGGTCTTGAGCTTGTCCACCAGCTTGGGCACCCAGGCGTACAGTTCCTTGATGTCCGGGGATTGCAGCGCATACTCGTACTGCGAGCTGCCGGTACGGCCGCCGGTGCGCACGTCCTGCACCGGCTGCAGGAACACGCTCAGGCCGGTGAGGTGGGCGAACTTGGGGCGCAGGCGGTTGATGATCTGGTCGACGGTGGAGCGGCGCCCTTGCGCCCGCGTCTTGAGCGTGATGAACATGCTGCCGTTGTTGGCCGAGTTGCGGCCGCCGACGAAGGAGCCCATCGAAACCACGTCCGGGTCCTTGAGCACGATGGCCGCGGCGGCCTGCTGTTTGACCACCATGCCGTCGAAGGAGATGTTCTGCGCCGCCTGGGTCGAGCCCTGGATCATCCCGGTGTCCTGCTGCGGGAAGAAGCCTTTGGGTACTTTGACGTAGAGGAACACCGTGCCGGCCACCGCCGCCAGGGTGATCAGCAGCATCATCCAGTTGTGCCGCAGCGCCCAGCCGAGGCCGGCCTTGTACCCGGCAAGCAGGCCGTCGAAGCCGCGCTCGGCGGTGCGCGCGAACCAGCCCGGCGGCCGGTCGTGGCGCTCGGCGCGCAGGAACTGGCCGCACAGCGAGGGCGTCAGGGTCAGCGAGATCACGCCGGATACGGCGATGGCCGCGGCCAGGGTCACGGCGAATTCGTGGAACAGGCGCCCGATCCCCCCGCCCATGAACAAAATCGGAATGAACACCGCGATCAGGGACAGGCTCATCGACAGCACCGTGAAGCCGATCTCGCGCCCGCCCTGGAACGCCGCCGGCAGCGGCTGCATGCCGGCCTCGATGTGGCGCTGGATGTTCTCGATGACGACGATGGCATCGTCCACCACGAAGCCCACCGCGATGGTCAGGGCCATCAGCGAGAAGTTGTCGATGCTGAAATTGAACAGCCACATCACGGCGAAAGTCGCGGTCAGCGACAGCGGCACGGTGACGCCGGCGATGGCGGTGGGAATGCCGCGGCGCAGGAACAGCAGCATCACCAGGATCACCAGGCCCACCGACAGCAGCAGCGAGAACTGCACGTCGTGCACGGAGGCGCGGATGGTGACGGTGCGGTCGGTCTGCACCTCCAGCTTCACTCCCGGCGGTAGCCAGCTGCGCAGCAGCGGCAGCTGCGCGGTGACGCCGTCGACGGTGTTGATGACGTTGGCATCGGACTGCTTGCGCACCAGCAGCAGCACCGAGCGCTGCTTGTTGAACCAGCCGGCCTGGAATGGATTGAGCTGGCCGTCGGTGATGTTGGCCACCGCCGACAGCGGGATCGGATTGCCGTTGCTCATGCCGACGATCAGCGTCCTGAAGTCGCGCGCCTGGCTCAGCTGGTCGTTGGCGTCGAGCACATAGATCCGGTCGTCGTCGCCCAGCGCGCCCTTGGGCGAGAGCGCGCTGAGGCCGGCCAGCGCGTTCTGCACATTGGCCAGGTTCAGGCCCATCGCCGCCAGCGCCGCGGTGTTGACCTGGACGTGCACCGCCGGCTGGGCGCCGCCGACCACGTCGACCTGGCTGACGCCCTTGACCTGCGCGATGCGCTGCGCCAGCAGCGAGTCGGAGTAGTTGTACAGGTCCGCCAGGGTATGGGTATCCGAGGTCAGCGCCAGGATCATCACCGGCGCATTGCTGGGATTGGCCTTGCGGTAATTCGGCGGCGACGGCAGGCCAGCCGGCAGGTCGGCCTGCGAGGCGCTGATCGCCTCGGCCACGTCGCGGGCGGCGCTGTCGATGTTCTTGGACAGGTCGAACTGCATCACCACCGTGCTGCTGGCGAGCGAGCTGCTCGAGGTGATCTCGTTGATGCCGGCGATCTGGCCGAAGTGGCGCTCCAGCGGCGCCGACACCGTGGTGGCCATGGTCTCCGGCGCCGCGCCAGCCTGGCTGGCCGAGACGAAGATGATCGGCATGTCGACGTTCGGCAGCGGCGCCACCGGCAGGGCGTAGCGCGCCAGCATGCCGAGCAGGAAGATGCCGGCGGCGAGCAGGCTGGTGCCGATGGGCCGGCGGATGAAGGGCGCGCTGATGTTGAACAGGATCGCGTTGGTGCGCTCCTGGCGGCTGTCGCCGGGGGGTGGTTCGTTGTGGTCGCCAGAAGCTGCGGTCACGATCGCACCCTCGCCGCGAGTTCCCCCGGCATAGCCACTCCCGTTCGCCCCGAGTGCCCGCGCAGCGGGCGTATCGAGGGGTCGCGCCCCCCCTCGGTACGCGTTGCTACGCAACGCACTCGGGGCGAACGGTTCAGGTAAACCTTCATGGCTTCAAATCACTACGCTTCCGACGATGCCACCACGCCCGCATGCCCGCGGCGGCCACGCCGCAGCCACGCCGCCAGCCGATCCATGTACAGATAGATCACCGGCGTGGTGTACAGGGTCAGCACCTGCGACAACAGCAGGCCGCCGACGATGGCGATGCCCAGCGGCCGGCGCAGTTCCGAGCCGCTGCCGTTCTCCAGCGCCAGCGGCAGCGCGCCGAGCAGGGCCGCCATGGTGGTCATCATGATCGGACGGAAGCGCAGCAGCGCGGCCTGGTAGATCGACTGCTCCGGCGGCATGCCGTGGTTGCGCTCGGCGTCGAGCGCGAAGTCGATCATCATGATGGCGTTCTTCTTGACGATGCCGATCAGCAGGATGATGCCGATCAGCGCCACGATCGACAGCTCCTGCCCGGTGAGCATCAATGCCAGCAGGGCGCCAACGCCGGCCGAAGGCAGGGTCGAAAGAATGGTGATGGGGTGGATGTAGCTCTCGTACAACACGCCCAGCACGATGTAGATCACCACCACCGCCGCCAGGATCAGCCAGGGCTCGCTGGCCAGCGAGGTCTTGAACTCCGCCGCGGTGCCGGTATAGCTGGCCTGGATGGTGTTGGGCATGCCGGCCTGCTGCTCCGCCTCGGCGATGGCGGTGAGCGCCTCGCCGAGCGAGGCGCCGGGCGCCAGGTTGAACGACAGGGTGACGGCCGAGAGCTGGTCGGCGTGCGTCACCACCAACGGCGCCGTGTCCATGCTCATGCTGGCGACTGCCGACAGCGGCACCATGTTGCTGGCCGAGGTGGTGGCGGTGGCGGCGGCGTTGATCGCCTTGGAGGCATTGGCGTTGGAGGCGCTGGCGCTGGACAGGGTGGTGTAGTTGGCGTTGGCGCGCACGTACAGCTTCTGCAGGGTCTCCGGCCGGTTGCGGAAATCCGGCGCCACTTCCAGCACCACGCGGTACTGGTTCAACTCGGTGTAGATGGTGCTGACCTGGCGCTGGCCGAAGGCGTCGTACAGGGTGTCGTCGATGGTCTGCACCGGAATGCCGAACTGGCTGGCGCGGTCGCGGTCGATGTTGAGCTTGACCTGCTGGCCCTGGGCCTGCATGTCGCTGGTGACGTCGGCCAGTTCCTTGCGCTGCTGCAGCGCCGCCAGCAGTTGCGGCGCGAACTGGCGCAGCGCGTCGACGTCGGTGTCCTGCAGCACGTACTGGTACTGGGTGCGGCTGACCTGGCTGTCGATCTGCAGGTCCTGCACCGGCTGCATGTACAGGGTCATGCCCTCGACGCCGGCTACCTCGCCCTTCAGCCGATTCATCACGGTGGCGATGTCCGGCCGCGTGCCGCGGGCTTTCAACACGATGGTCAGGCGGCCGGTGTTGAGCGTGGGATTGACGGTGCCGGCGCCGACGAAGGACGACACGCTCTGCACCGCGTCGTCGCGCCGCACCAGCTCGGCCACCTGCTTCTGCCGCGCCACCATGGCGGAGAAGGAGATGCTCTGCGCGCCTTCGGTGATGCCGGTGATGACGCCGGTGTCCTGCATCGGGATCAGGCCCTTGGGCACCACGATGTACAGCAGCACGGTGAACACCAGGGTGGCGACGGCCACCATCAGGGTGATGAACTGGCGCTGCATCACCCAGCGCAGGCTGCGGCCGTAGGCGTCGATGCCGCGCTGGAACATGCGCTCGCTCCAGGCCAGGATGCCCTTGCCTTGGGCGCCGTGCTCATGGCTGTCCTCCGGGCGCAGCAGCTTGGCGCACATCATCGGCGTCAGGGTCAGGGACACCACGGCCGAAAGCACAACCGCGATCGACAGCACCAGGGCGAACTCGCGGAACAGGCGGCCGACAATGCCGGACATCAGCAGCAGCGGGATGAACACGGCAATGAGCGAAACCGTCAGCGAGATCACGGTGAAGCCGATCTGCTTCGCGCCGATGCGCGCCGCCTCCTCCGGACTCTTGCCCTGCTCGATGTAACGGACGATGTTCTCGATCATGACGATGGCGTCGTCCACCACGAAGCCGGTGGCGATGGTCAGGGCCATCAGCGACAGGTTGTCGAGCGAGAAGCCGCACAGCGCCATCACGCCGAAGGTGCCGATCAGGGACAGCGGCAGCGCCACGCTGGGGATGATCGTGGCCCACAGCTTGCGCAGGAACACGAAGATCACCATCACCACCAGCACCACGGTGAGCATCAGGGTGAACTGCACGTCGCGCACCGAGGCGCGGATGGTCTGGGTGCGGTCGGACAGGATGCTGACCTTGATCGAGGCCGGGATGCTGAGCTCGAGCTTGGGCAGCAGGGCCTTGATGCTGTCCACCGTCTGGATGATGTTGGCGCCGGGCTGGCGCTGGATGTCGAGCAGCACCGCCGGCTGCACGCCCTGCGGCGTGTTGATCCAGGCGGCGAGCTGGTCGTTCTCGGCGCCGTCGACGACCTTGGCGATGTCGCTCAGGCGCACCGGCGCGCCGTTCTTGTAGCTGACGATCACCGACTGGTAGTCGCTGGCCGAGGTGATCTGGTCGTTGGAGCCGATGGTGTAGGACTCGCTGGCGCCATTGAAGCTGCCCTTGGGCGCGTTGACGTTGGCGGTGGTCAGCGCCGAGCGCACGTCCTCCAGCCCCAGGCCGAGGCCGGCCAGCTGCGCCGGGTTGACCTGGATGCGCACCGCCGGCTTCTGGTTGCCCTCGATGCTGACCAGGCCGACGCCGGAGACCTGCGACAGCTTCTGGCCGAGGATGGTGTCGGCGGCGTCGTTGACCTTGTCGATCGGCAGGGTGTCCGAGGTCACCGCCAGCGACAGGATCGCCGCGTCCGCCGGGTTGACCTTGCTGTAAGAAGGCGGATACGGCAGGTTGCCGGGCAGCACGCCCTTGGCCGAGTTGATCGCCGACTGCACGTCCTGCGCCGCGTCGTCGATGTTGCGGTCGAGCACGAACTGCAGGGTGATGGTGGAGACGCCGAAGGAGCTGGTCGAGTTCATCGCCGACAGCCCTGCGATCTGCCCGAACTGCCGCTCCAGCGGCGTGGTCACCAGCGAGCTCATCACCGAGGGGCTGGCGCCGGGATACTGGGTAGTGACCTGGATGGTGGGGAAATCCACCGCCGGCAGGGCCGATACCGGCAGCAGGCGATAGCCGAGTATGCCCAGCAGCAGCACCGCCACCATCAGCAGCGAGGTGGCGACCGGCCGGTCGATGAAGGGTTCGCTGACGCTCATTGCGAGGTGCCGGCAGCCCCGCTGCTGCCGCTGCCGCCGTTCTGCTGGTGATGATGATGGCCCGGAGCCTGCTGGCCGTCGCCCTGCCCCGCGACGCCCTGCCCGCCGCTCGATCCCGAACCGCCCGAGCCGCTGGCGGCCGGCGCGGCGGCATCCGCCGCCGGCGCGTTATGCCCCACCGAGGTCTCGTTCGCCGGCGAAGCGCCGGACACCGCATTGGTATTGGCTGCGGTGGCGACGCTGATCTTGGAGCCGGGCTGCAGCCGCGACTGGCCGTCGACCACCACCTGGTCGGTCTCGCTCAGGCCCTGGGTGATGGTGGCGACGTTGGCCTCGGTCTGGCCCACCGTCACCGGCACCATCTGCACCGTCTGGTCGGCCTGTACCTTGTAAACATAGCTGCCGTTGGGGCCGAGCTGCACCGCCGGCGCCGGCACGGTGAGCGCGCCGTGGTCGGTGCGCACCAGCAGGCGCGCGTTGACGAACTGGCCCGGCCACAGCTTCTGGTCCAGGTTGTCGAACGTCGCCTTCAGCTTGATGGTGCCGGTGGTGGCGTCGATCTGGCTGTCGAAAGCGGTGAGCCTGCCGCGCGACAGCTCGGTCTGGTTGTCGCGGGTCACCGCCAGCACGGTGAGTGGCTGGCTGTCCTGGCCGCGGATCTGCGGCAGCGACTGCTCCGGCAGGGTGAAAGTGACCGAGATCGGCTTGATCTGGGTCAGCACCACGATGCCCGTGGTATTGCCGTTCGACACCAGGTTGCCGACGTCGACCTGGCGGATGCCGGCGACACCGCTGAACGGGGCGCGGATCGAAGTGAAGGACACCTGCACCCGCGCGCTCTCGATCGAGGCTTCGTCGGCCTGGATCAGGGCCGCGTCGGACTGCACCAGGGCCTTCTGCTGGTCCACCTGCTGGCCGCTGACGTAGCCGTCGGGCAACAGATCCTGGTAGCGCTTGAGGTCGAGCTGGGCGCTGTGCAATGTGGCCTGGTCCTGCACCTTCTTGGCGATGGCCTGGTCCAGGGTGGCCTGGAACGGCCGCGGATCGACCTGGGCCAGCAGCGCGCCCTTCTGCACCTCGTCGCCTTCCTTGAACGGCACCGAGATCAGCTGCCCGGACACCTGGGCCAGGATGGTGGCGGTGTTGAACGCCACCACCGAGCCAAGGCCGTTGAGATACACCGGCACGTCCTGCCGCGTCACCGGAGCGACCGTCACGGGGATCGGGCCGTCGTCGCCGAAGCCCCCATTCTTGCCGTTCTTGCCCGGCGCCCTGGCCTGCCCCGCTCCGGAGGAGGAGCCCGAGGAAGAGCCGGAGGCGGAATCGGTGGAGGAATGGGAACAGCCAGCCAGCAGGCCGGCCGCCGCGACGAGTGCGACGACGATCCAGGTCGCCTTGCGCATGATTTTTTGACTCCAAATGCGGCGCTTGCCGCCCGGGGGAAAGCAGACGCGGGATTATGGGCCTTGGACGCCGAAAAATCGCCGGAGGTTCGACGACAGGGCTGTTAAGAATTGTTTCAGGGCGGGCGCGGCTGCGCGACTGAAGCGGATTTGGCCGGAGCCAATACTAGCCCCACCCCTGGACCCTGAGACTTCCCGGATTAAGGCCGCCTTACAAAATCTGCTTCAGGAAAACATCGGACGGAAGAACGAGCGCTCGTAGCTGAGGAAGCACCGCGTCTGTTCCGCGTACCCGACCGCGGCCAGGCATTCGGGATCCTGAAACGACTGCAGCCGGTACTGCTCGTAGGCAGCGAGGCTGTCGAAGCTGAACAGCGCCAGGGCGACATTGCTGGTGCCCTCGGAGGGCATGAAATAGCCGTGATGCCGGCCGCCGAACTTCTCGACCAGCGGAATCCACAGCCGGCCGTAGTGCTCGAACTCCTTGAGCTTGTATGGATCGACGATGTAGCGCAGGTAGCAGGTGACCACCGGAATCTCCTTCGCGGGCCGCGAGCGGGAACATCTCTAAATGTAGCCGAGCCCGCGATCCGGGTGGAACGAAGGCGGAATGGCCAGCGCCATTCCGCCTTCCCTTCCCACCTATTTCCGCAGATACGCCTCCAGCTTGTCCAGCGTCTGGTAACCCAGCTCGACCGCGCCGAAGCCGATGGTGGCCTCGCGCTGCGCCTTGCTCGGGTGCAGCTGGCGCAGGGTCAGCACGGTCTTGCCGTCGCCCTGCACGTCGAAGGTGAGGATCACGCGGAAGCGGCCGGGATCGTCGTCCACGTCCGCGCCGTGGTCGAACACCAGCAGTTCCGGCTCCCTGATCTCGAGGAACAGCACGCGGCTGCGGTAGACCTGGCCGTTGGGCATGAGCATGTCGAAGCGCCACAGGCCGCCGACTTTCACGTTGCGCTCGCGGGTGCGGATGTCGCAACCCCTCGGCCCGAACCAGTTGCCGATGTGCTCCCCGGTCCAGGCCTTGAACACCAGCTCGCGCGGGGCGTCGAACACCCGCGACAGCACGATCTCCCGGTCCAGCGCCCAGTTGTCTCTAACTTTTCCTGCGTCCACGTGGATTCCTCTCCTTGGTGCCGCTGTTGTTGGAACCGCCCGGTACTTGCGCCTGCATCTGGCGCAGGTACTCGTCCAGGCGGTCGAAGCGTTCTTCCCAGGCGCGGCGCGTGTGCTCGGCCCATTCGGAAACCTCGCGGAGCGCCTCGGTGCGCAGCCGGCACGGCCGGCGCTGCGCATCGCGCCCGCGCGAGATCAGCGCGGCGCGCTCCAGCACCTTGAGATGCCTGGAGATGGCCGGAAGGCTGATCTGGAACGGCTCGGCCAGCTCCAGCACCGTCGCCTCCCCCAGCGCCAGCCGCGCCACGATGGCGCGCCGCGTCGGGTCGGCCAGGGCGGCAAAGGTAGCGTCGAGGTTCGAGGCGGGCGTCACGGCCTGTGGTCTCCGGGCTTTTGTATTTAACCTAAAGGTAAAATACGATGACCAAGGCCGCGCGTCAAGTGCCCGGGAAGTCCGGGCTGCGGGGAATGATCGAGTCCCGTGGTCATATGCGGACCGGCCGGTACGCACGCCCTTCAACAACGCATGGAGCGGGATGGAGCGCAGGCAATTCCGGCGATCCGCGCGATCCGGTTACCTGCGGGTAACCGCCTCGTTCGCCGTCCGCGGCGTGCCCGTCGCCGAGCTCATCTTCGGGGCACCGCGCACACGGCATGCACGAAAGCCTTGTACGGCTTGGGCCAGCGCAGAAACCAGTGCAGCCAGAGTCGCAAAGAATTGTTTCGCTGTGACCCCAAATCGGCCTGCGAGGCGCCTCCAACCGGTTTGCTTCATTCCTCGCTCTAGGCTAGCTTGATCACGTACCCGGGCATCTGCGGCCGAGGCTGGCGGCCTGCCCGTTTGCGGCTGAAGCGGCATTCCATAGGGATGGGAGTCATGCCAGAGCACAGAGTCGCAGTCGGTGGCAGGGAGATGCGGGTTTTTCTCTGCGCCATCGCGGCAGTTTTTTTCCTCGGCGGCTGCGGCAAGAAAGCGCCGCCCGCCCCGCCGGCGGTGGACGTGGCGGTGGTCACGGTGGTGCCGCAGCCCGCCACCGTCACCGAGGACTACGTCGCCCAGACCGAGGCGGTGAACACCGTCGAGATCCGGCCGCGCGTCGGCGGCGTGCTGGAGAAGCAGGTGCCGATCGAGGGCGAGCGGCTCAAGGCCGGCGAGCTGCTGTTCGTCATCGACCAGCAGCCCTACATCGCGGCACTGTCGCAGGCCAAGGCGGCGCTGGCGCAGAGCGCGGCGGCGCTGGTGCAGTCGCAGCGCGACCTGGGTCGCGCCAAGTCCCTGTCCGAGATCGACGCGGTCAGCCAGCAGGAGCTTGACGCGGCAGTGGCGAAGAACGACGCCAACCTCGCCTCGGTCGACGCCAGCAAGGCGGCGGTGCGCACCGCCGAGCTGAACCTGGGCTATACCACCATCAGCAGCCCGATCGACGGCATCATGGGCCGCGCGCAGCTGCGCCTCGGCGGCCTGGTCACCGCCAACACCTCCCTGCTGGCCACGGTCTACCAGACCGACCGCATGTACGTGAACTTCAGCATCAGCGAGCAGCGCCTGCTGACCATCCAGCGCCAGCTCGGCCGCGCGCTGAACCAGGACAGCAGCACCGCCCCGCCGTTCCGCGTGTTCCTGTCGGACGGCTCGGAATACCGTCAGCGGGCCAAGCTCGATTTCATCGACCCCGCAGTGGACCAGCGCACCGGCACCCTGGCGATCCGCCTGGAAGTGGACAACCCGGAGCAGCTGCTGCACGCCAACCAGTTCGCGCGGGTGCAGGTGGCGGCGGCGCAGATCGCCGACGCCGTCGTGCTGCCGCAGCGCGCGGTGCAGGAACTGCAGGGCAAGAACTACGTCTGGGTGGTGGACGGCGAGAACAAGGCGCAGCAGCGCGACGTGCAGATGGGGCCGCGCATCGGCAACGGCTGGCAGGTGCAGCAGGGTCTCAAGGCCGGCGACGTGGTGGTGGTGGACGGAGTGCAGCGGCTCAAGCCGGGCACGCCGGTGAACGCCACGCCGCTGGCGGGGCCGCCGCCCGGCCCGGCGCCGACGCCCGGCCAGACTGCCACTCCTCCCAAGGCGGGAGGCGCGGTGTGATCAACTTCTTCATCGACCGTCCGATCTTCTCGACGGTCCTGGCCATCGTCATCACCCTGGCCGGCGCGGTGGCGCTGTCCAGCCTGCCGATCGCGCGCTTCCCGCAGATCACGCCGCCGACCATCGTCGTCTCCACCGCCTTCCCCGGCGCCGACGCCGCCACCATCGAGCAGTCCATCGCCGCGCCGATCGAGGAGCAGGTCAACGGCGTGCCGCACATGATCTACATGGACTCGAAGAGCGCCAACGACGGCAGCTATTCGCTGACCGTGACCTTCGACGTCGGCACCGACCAGGACATCGCGGCGGTGGACGTGCAGAACCAGGTTGCGATCGCCCAGCGCCAGCTGCCGCAGCAGGTGATCCAGCAGGGCGTGACGGTGGCCAAGCGCCAGCCGCAGATCCTGCTGGTGGTGGCGATCGGCTCGGACGACCCGCGCTACGACTACCTGTTCCTGTCCAACTTCGCCAAACTGCACGTCTACGACGCGCTGGCGCGCGTCAAGGGCGTCGGCCAGGTGACGGTGTTCGGCGCCCGCGACTACGGCATGCGCATCTGGCTCGATCCCGGCAAGATGGCCCGCCTCGGCGTCACCACCGAGGACATCAGCACCATCCTGTCGGAACAAAACCTGGTGGCGCCCGCCGGCACGGTAGGCGCCGAGCCGGCCCCGCCGGGCCAGCAGATGCAGTACGTGGCCTCGGTCAAGGGCCGCCTGTCCACCCCGGAGGAATACGGCGCCATCGTGGTGCGCACCGGCAGCGACGGCGCCATCGTGCACCTCAAGGACATCGCCCGGGTCGAGCTGGCGGCGACCGACTACTCGCTGTCCAGCAGGCTCAACGGCGTGCCCACCGCCATCATCGGCATCTACCAGCTGCCGGACGCCAACGCCCTGGACGTGGCCAAGGGCGTGCGCAAGGTGATGGAAGAGCTGCAACCGACCTTCCCGCAGGGCATCCGCTACTCGATTCCCTACGACACCACCCTGTTCGTGTCGGAGTCGGTGCACGAGGTGGTGAAGACCCTGTTCGAGGCGGGTGTGCTGGTACTGCTGGTGGTGTTCATCTTCCTCGAGAGCTGGCGCGCCACCCTGATCCCGATGCTGGCGGTGCCGGTGTCGCTGATCGGCGCGTTCAGCGCTTTTGTCGCCCTGGGTTTTTCGCTCAATACCCTGACCCTGTTCGCCCTGGTGCTGGCCATCGGCCTGGTGGTGGACGACGCCATCGTCGTGGTCGAGGCGGTGACCGAGATCATGGATCACCGCAAGCTCAGTGCGCGCGAAGCGACCAAGGCGGCGATGAAGGAAGTCGCCGGGCCGGTGGTGGCGATCGCCCTGGTGCTGATCTCGGTGTTCGTGCCGGTGGCCTTTCTCGGCGGCCTCACCGGGCAGTTCTACCGGCAATTCGCACTGACCCTGGCGATGTCGGTGGCGATCTCCTGCATCGTCGCCCTGACCTTCACCCCGGCGCTGTGCGCGCTGCTGCTCAAACCCACCGAGGAATCGCACTTCGGCGGCATCCTCGGCCGCTTCTTCGGCGCCTTCAACCGCGGCTTCAAGCGCTTCACCGCGCGCTACACCGGGACGGTGGGCTCGGCGATCCGCCGCAGCGTGCTGTCGATGCTGATCTTCGTGATCCTCACCGCCACCGCGGTGTACCTGCTCAAGGCCCGCCCCAGCGGCTTCATGCCGGAGGAGGACCAGGGTTACCTGATCGGCCTGGTGACCCTGCCCCTGGGCGCCTCGCTGCAACGCACCGAGAAAGTGGCGGACGATTTCGCCGCCGAGATGCGCAAGCAGCCGGAAGTGGAAGGCACCTTCGCCGTCACCGGCCTGAACCTGCTCACCGGCACCAACTCCTCCTACGCCGGCACCATCTTCATCATCCTCAAGCCCTGGGCCAAGCGCAGCGGCGCGGCGCATGGCGCGCTGGCCCTGGCGCAGCGCGCCAACGGCATCGGCTCGAAGGTGAAGGAGGCCAACGTGCTGGTGCTGAACCCGCCGCCGATCCCCGGCATCGGCACTGCCGGCGGCTTCGAGTTCATCCTGGAGGACCGCGCCGGCGGCGACATCGGCAAGTTCGCCGGGGTCGTGGGCGACCTGCTGGGCCAGGCCAACAAGCGGCCGGAGTTGACCCGCGTCTTCACCCAGTTCAATACGCGCACGCCGCTGATCGAGTACGTGCTGGACCGCGAGCGCGCCAAGACCCTCGGGGTCTCGATCTCCAGCATCTTCTCCGCGCTGCAGACCTTCTTCGGCGGCAACTACATCAACGACTTCAACCTCTACGGCCGCACCTACAAGGTGACGGCGCAGGCGGAGGGCAGTTCGCGCACCGCGCCGGAATCGGTCAACGGCCTCTACGTGCGCACCGGACAGGGCGACATGGTGCCGCTGTCCACGCTCGTTTCCATCAAGGAGAAGCAGGGGCCGGAGTACATCGAGCGTTACAACGTGTTCCGCGCCGCCACCATCAACGGCTCGGCCGCACCCGGCCACAGCTCCGGCGAGGCCACCGCGGCGATGGAGCAGCTCGGCGCCAACCTGCCCGACGGCTACGGCTACGAATGGACCGGCACCACCTACCAGGAGAAGATCTCCGGCGGCCAGAGCGGGATCATCTTCGCCATGGCCATCGTCTTCGTATTCCTGGTGCTGGCGGCGCTGTA
>FTAG01000528.1_pt1 | contig 18776 bp, 18 predicted proteins | sample 1638911 | NCBI WGS metagenome assembly FTAG01 (sample SAMEA3914813, study PRJEB12502) | metagenome | biome: forest; material: soil | place: Canada | collected 2011-07-07 | depth 0.3 m
CCGTTGCGGCCGTACATCCAGCGCAGGCCGCGCGCCCACAGGACCAGGCGCTGCCGGCGGCTGAAGCCGTCGACGCGGAACATGTGCGCCATGATGGCGAACACGGTGAGCGGGAAGGTGATGCTGATGTAGAGCATGGCCAGCACGCGCAGCAGCCAGCCGCCGTGCGCGACCTGTTGCAGCACGTCGAAGGCCACCGCCTTGTGCTCGATCTCCTCCATGCCGTGCCACAGGTACATGGCGTTGATGCGGCGGTCGGCATCGAGGAACTGCTGGCCGTTGACGGAGAAGCCGTGGGTGGTGACGGCGGTCATGTGCTCGGCGGCGGCGGTGCAGGCGAGGGTGAAACGCTTGGGAAAATAGCGGCGCTCGTCCTCCATCAGGCGGTGCAGGGTGGACTCGATGCGCTCGACGCGGATGCCCTGGGCGCTGAGGCGGCGGTTGAAGGCGTCGTGCACCATGCCGTGCTGGCCTTCCTGGCGGATGAAGTCCTTCACCTGCTGCTGCTGCCCCGGATCGGTGACGCGGTCGCGGTAGTCGCGCACGCAGTTGATGAAGAAGCGCTCGCCCTCGGGGAACAGCACCGAGAAGGCGTCGAACAGGCGCGTCTTGAACGGGTCGCCGGCGAACCAGTAACGCGGGATGTCGCCGTCCAGGCCGAAGTCCAGGTCCTGGCGCGGCACGATGGCCGGCTTTGTCGTCGTGTCCATGCGGCCCTCCTGAGCAGGGCGTGCGGGTCGAAACCTGTGACCAGACTATGCCCGCGGCGGGGGCAGGGCAAGGCAATGTGACTTTATTCACCCCCGGAAGGGTGTGGCTCAGGCTGCCCTGAATGCGGCGCCCGCGGCGAGCGCGTCGCCGGTTTGCGCGTAGGTCTCGATCCAGCGGCGGTGTCGCTCCGGCATGGGAATCGCGGCAGGATGGTAGCCGGGGCGATACCAGGCGAGGTATTCGCGCAGCAGCGGGGTGTAGAGGCCGCCGCGGCCGTACAGCCAGCGCAGGCCGAGGGCCCACAGGCGCAGGCGCTGGCCGAAACCGTAGCCGTCGACGCGCAGCATGTGGTTGACCGCGCCGGTCAGTTGCAGGACGTAGGCGGTCTGCAGGTAGAGCAGGGCGAGGATGCGGCTGAGGCTGCCGACGCCGGCGATGCCGCGCGCCAGCTCAAAGGCTACCGCGCGATGTTCCACTTCCTCCACCCCGTGCCAGAGATACATCGCCAGGATGCGCGGCTCGGCCTGCTCGAACAGCCGGATGCTGGAGGCGTAGGCCAGGGCGTTGATGGTGGTGAAGTGCTCGTAGGCGGCGGTGAGCGCGAGGTTGAGGCGCGGCGAGAGCCAGCGGCGGTAGCGCTCGAACCAGCGCTGGGCGCGGCCTTCGATGGCGGCGGTATCGACGCCCTGGTCCCGCAGCAGCTGGTTGAAGCGGCCATGCACGATGCTGTGCTGGCCTTCCTGGTAGACGAAGTTGCGCAGGTCCTCGGCCTGCGCCGGGTCGCCGACCTGCTCGCGGTAGTCGCGCACGCAGTTGATGAAGTAGCGCTCGCCGACCGGGGTGAGCAGGGAGTTGGCGTCGAAGAAGCGGGTCTTGAACGGATCTCCGCCGAACCAGAAACGGGGGACGTCGCCGGAAAGCCCGAAGTCCGGGCCCTGGCGCGGCACGATCGGCATTCCGCTGTGCGTGCTCATCCTGCGATTCCCTAGGCTGCGAGGACTATGCCATGCGGGAGCGGCGCTGTCAGGCCCCGGCGGCCATGACAAATTGCACCAGCCGTAGCCGGGGCAAAATGTACCACCTCTACAGCCGGTGCCGGCACTAACCGCCCGATCGGACTGAGCCCCTTCGGCGTTAAATTGACGGCCAACGGCAGCTTTCAGGAAATCGCCTCGATGTCTCTGGTGGGCCAGCTGCGGTCATTCGGCCTCTGAAATTCGCCGCCGAAAAGCGGACAGACAAGCGGTGCGTTTAACTGCAGGCATGGGACAAGCCACCACCTCGTTCTGCAATGTGGGACCCCTTCATCGATACGTCGCGCCGTGTCTAGTACCTTCTGCTGTGTAGCTGCTCCCGCTCCCTGAGCCCCATACGGGATCGCTGCTCGCCACGCGTTCGCAAACGCCTAGGCTATTGACTAGATAAATCCCGACTTAAAGGGCAGTCATGGCTAGCGTTCCCGATCACTCGCACCAAGCAGAGGAACTTTACCCAAGGTGTATGACTGCTCCATTTGCAAATTTCGAATCTCCCTAGACGCGGTTCTGCCTCGCGCGCAGCGTCGGCGCCGAAGGCGCGCGTCCGGCCACGATTCGGCCAGAGCAGCGGTCACGCCGATCACGGGCAATGATTCATGCGGCCAGTGTTGTCCGCGGCAGACGCCATGTTGGCGCTCGGAGATTGGTTTCCTTAGTCCCGCTGACTCGGCCTCGCATTTTGGGCGCCTTCAAAGTCATCTATCATTTGTTGGGCTTTCACCATCCCAACATCATCTAGGTGGGAATCTTCAAGGGCTTCCTTAACAAGGTAGTACTCGGTTTCATTTCTTATGCGTCCCCGGGCGATAATTTTCGCGTATTCCTTGGAATACTCGGCGCGAAGCTCCGAAAGCGTTGGCAAACCTTGCTCTCGCAACTGAGTATCAAGTTCTCGGACTCGTACAGGCGCGAGCCGCATAGACATGCTTAGGCAGTCATTCAATGCTTGCATTACACCAGCAACCGCTCGCCTCCGATTCTTCTTTTCCAACAGTTCAAATTGAGCGAAAGGCCTGCTCTCCTGCGGAACCTTAGAAAGGTCTACGGTATTTTCAATATAAAACGAGATAAATTTCTTGATTTTCTCGTAGTCATTTTCGCTTAGAGATAACATGATAATTGAGGTCTTCGGCTTAGTACGGTGGCGCATTATTCGGAAGCGCCCCAAATTCCGAAATCGACTGCTGTATGTAAAAACCTCTCAATGGATTATATGTGCTGATTCCGTTAATTATGTTTCTCGACGATCCACCTATGCTTTGTGCGCCCCCGTTAAAATCGATAAGCTGTTGCTCACGCCCCCTGATTGCAAACTTATTATCACTATACTTGTCTAGCAGCGGCGGCGAGAAACCCTCTGCATTCAAGATGGGCTGTCCGTACTCGCCCAACTACTTTGGGCTCTGGTGCCCTCCGAGCCTTTCAGGCCGGCGCCTGTGGTCGTTACAGATCCGCCGGCATCGCAAGCAGTCGACCTGGATTCGATCGTTGCGGCACATTTATTTGGTGAATATGTAGTGGCCACACAGGAGGCGGCAGGCGCAAACGATCGGCCGGAGCCTCCGCTTGACGTGACATTGCTGGGAATCCTGGCATTTTCCGCAAGCTCCAGCGGTCACTCCCGTGTCCTGCTTGCTTCAGAAGGTGACTCCGGGAAGGGATATGCGGCTGGCGATTCAATAGGCCCGGGTGTGAGCGTGCAGTCGATCTTCCCCGACCATGTCAACATATTGCACAGAGGGCGAATAGAGGTGTTGTGGCTCACTTCCGAGGGACATAGCGCGGATGGAAATGGCCTACCGATTGCCAACAGCCAGTCTCCAGATGCTCTCGACCTGTCGCCAGAACAGAGTGTGATGGCGGTCAAGAATCAATTGGCAAAAGATCCCGCCAGTGTGCCGACCTTCATCCGCATGCAGCCGAACGTGGCCAATGGTCAAATTCATGGCATGCGGGTTTTCCCTGGCAAAAACCGCGCCTTGTTTGACAACACTGGCCTGCGCCCAGGGGACATCGTCTTGTCGCTTAACGGCATTCATCTGGACGATGCTACAAGCGCATCACAGGTCGTTGGCGCTTTGGCTCACGCGGCTACGATTGCCGTGGTTGTTGATCGAGGGGATCATGCGGAAACGTTGCATTTGATGCATCCCGATTGAAGGTTGCTCAAAGAACTAAGGAAAGTCTGAATAAGTCCCATAATAGCTACCAAGTACAAGGGGGCGAAGCTGGATGAGCCAACATTACAATCCCGATGGTACCGAAAGCAGTCACTCGTCAGTGACTCTTTTGGCGCCGGGAACTGCCGGGCGAATGACGGAGCCCGCCAGGAGCGGTCGTTCATTTAGCACGAGGTCCGATCGTCTGGTTTTGGCATCTTGCGGACGGTAGAGTATTTTGCGGTGGCCAGGAGTGGAGCGCTTTGGGCAGCCGCCAGGGGCCAAGCGGCCGGGGTGAAATGCGCTACGCTGGAGGCCCTACTTTTCAGCCTCTTTTACCCATGCCTGCTCCGGTCATGAATCCCGAGTACCACCAACGCCTGCTGCACTCGGTCAACACTTCGGCTTACCCCACGCACCTCGGCTTCCGGCTGATGGACATCACCGACGGTGGCTGCCGCATCGAGCTGGACGTGGCGGCGCCGCATTTCCAGCCCTTCGGCATCGTCCACGGCGGCGTCATCGCCACCCTGCTCGACACCGCCACGTTCTGGGCCGGCTTTTACGTGCTGCCGGAGGACGCCGGCCTGGTCAACGTCGACCTCAAGCTCAACTACCTCAAGGCGGTGGCGGGCGGGCGGCTGCTCGCCACCGGCAAGTGCCTGCGCGCCGGGCGCCAGCTCAGCTATACCGAGGCCAGCGTGACGGACGAGAAGGGCGAGCTGGTGGCGCATGGCACTTCGACCTTGATGTCGCTGCCGGGGAAGGGGTTAAAGCTGGGCGTGGCGAAATTCCTGGCCTGAGCCGACTATGCGGACTTCTATACGGACGGTTCGGTGCAGTGGTTACCGCAGTATGAAAGTGCTGCTCGTTGCCGTGCTGCTCATCGGCATTACGGCATGTGCGACAAACCAGACTCCGCCCGCACCGCAGGAGGGTTCGATGGCGGAAATAGGCAAGCAGCGGACCATTTGGAGAGTGCAAGAGGGTTTCGATCGTGGGAAGGACATCTTGATCGACGCTTACAGAAGGCAGGAGAAATACAACCCGGTGATCGCCAAAGCCGGGGGTGTCGAACTGGTGGTCAGGCTGACCATCGACGAATCGGGCGCTGTCACCGACTGCGCGGTGGTTTCGGATACCGCAAACGATGCGACGTTCGAGGCCGCGATGCTCGACGCGATTCGCAAGGTCCACTTCTCTCCTCATCCCGGACCGCCATCCACGGTGGAGCGGTATCCGATCATGTTCCATCCCATGTGACGGAGTACCGTCACGCAATTCCGAAGGCGAACGCTCACCCGAATGGGTGAAACCCGGCGGCATGGCCGGGGCTAAGCTGAGGCGGCATCCACAAGAAACAGGGGAGCCGCCGTGTCGTCCAAGGAAATGTTCTACGTCGCCATCGGGCTGGTACTCGTTGCGCTGACCATCTATCCCAACCGCCACCTGCTGAGCCGGCGCGCCGGCGGGCTGTCGGCGGTGGAGGGGCTGTACTACCTCACCGCGCTGGCGGCGCTGCTGGTGGGCTGGTACTTCAATTTCCAGTTCATGCGCGAGTACGGCGACCAAGCCACCTGGAGCAACTGGACCAGGCTGCTGTTCGTCAACCCGGCCTCGGCTTCCGGCGGGCAGGATCTGCTGTTCGCCAACGTGATCCTGTTCGTCCCCTGGACCATCATGGACGGGCGCCGCGCGGGCATGAAGTGGAGCTGGATCTGGTTCCCGATGAGCGCGCTGACCAGCTTCGCCTTTGCCATGGCGCTGTTCCTGGCGCTGAAGGAGCGGCAGCTGAGGTACAACACGAAGTAGGGCGGCCCGTGACCGGAGGAAATCCCTTCAGGGATGGCCGCCGTTGCGCCGACCCGGAAGGCGGCGGGCATGGCCCGCCCTACAAATGACTGAAGGAGCGGCAGCTGCGGTATAACACGGCAAAGTAGGGCGGCCGGCCGGAGTCCCGGGTTGCGCTACGCTCCACCCGGGCTACTGTTCCTGTTTGCGAATTGCATCGCCGCCGCCAGGTCCACTGGCAGCACTTCGTAAAGTTGTGTTTCGGGCTCTGAATAGTTCATTGACCGTTCAGCTGGCGCGTCGCAGCATCACCGCCAGGATCGGAGGAATGAGCGCATGGTCGCGTTTCGGCTGAATGGGGGCATGGTCGCGCTGATCGCGCTGGGATGGTGCTGCTGCGTCAGCGCCGCGTCGGCGGACGCTGCAGCGGCCTTGCCCGCCGAGCAGGAGGCGCTGCATGTCCTCAATCGTCTCAGCTTTGGTCCGGCGCCGGGCGAGCTGGATGGGGTCATGCAGATGGGCGTGCAAGCCTATGTCGACGAGCAGCTGCATCCCGAGCGGCTCAGCGACCCGCCCGAGTTGCGGCAGCGCTTGGAGGCGCTGCACACCCAGCAGTTGAGCGCCGTGGAGCTGTATGCCGAATTCGGCCCGCCGGCACGACAAGCCGCCGGCAAGGACCAGGCGGCGCTGGACCAGGTCAACCGCAGGCAGAACCAGGTGGCCGACGAGACGCGCCAGGCGCGGCTGCTGCGCGCCATCTACAGCCAGGCGCAGTTGCAGGAGGTGATGGTCGACTTCTGGTACAACCACTTCAATGTCTTCATCGACAAGGACCAGGAAGACAGGATCTGGGCAGGCGCCTACGAGCGCGAGGCGATCCGGCCCTATGCCCTGGGCAATTTCCGGCAGCTGCTCGGCGCCACCGCCGAGCATCCGGCGATGCTCTACTACCTCGACAACTGGCAGAGCAGCGTCGTCACCACCGACAAGAACGGCAAGACCCACGGCGGCCTCAACGAGAACTTCGCCCGCGAGGTGATGGAGCTGCACACCCTGGGCGTGAACGGCGGCTACAGCCAGAAGGACGTGACCGAGCTGGCCCGCATCCTCACCGGCTGGACCTTCGTTCCAAAGCAGCTGGCCGCTCACCAGGGGCCGGCGTTCCACTTCGAGCTCAAGAACCACGACTACGCGGCCAAGACTTTCCTCGGCCGGGCGTTTCCCGCCGGCGGCGGAGTGGAGGAGGGCGAGCGCGCCCTGGACATGCTGGCGGCCAGCCCGGCCACCGCGCGGCACATCGCCACCGAGCTGGCGCAATACTTCGTGGCGGACCAGCCGCCGCCGGCCCTGGTGAAGCGCCTGACGCAGCGCTTCGAGCAGACCCACGGCGACATCCGCGAAACCCTGGCGGCGCTGTTCGCCAGCCCGGAGTTCCGCGACCCGAAGTTCTACGGCGCCAAGTTCAAGACGCCGTACCAGTACGCGGTGTCCAGCCTGCGCGTCAGCGGCCTGCCGATGATCGTCAACGTGCGGCCGTTGCTGGATACGCTGTACCAGAACGGCCAGCCGCTTTACGGCTGCCTGACGCCCGACGGCTACAAGAACACCCGCGAGGCCTGGCTCAACCCGGACACGATGATCTACCGCCTCAACTTCGCCAACGCCCTGGGCAACGGCTACCTGCCGCTGTGGCAGCCGCCGCAGGCCAATCCACCGCCGGCGCCGCCAGCACCGGCGATGCAGGGCATGGACGGCAGGGCGATGCCGGCGTCGATGGCGACGTCCATGGCATCGTCGATGCCGCCGCCCAAGCCCGCGGCACCCGCGCCCAAGCCGCAGCCGCCGGACCCCTTTGTGGTCCAGGCCGCGCTCGGCAACGCATTCTCCCTGGTCACCGCCGAGGCCCTGGCCGCCGCGCGGCCGCAGCTGCGTACCGGGCTGATGCTCGGCAGTCCGGAGTTCATGGGGCGGTGATCCGTCGAAGCTTTCCACTCACCCAAGAAAGGAATCCAACGTGAACCATGCCGTTTTCATCCGCACCGTGGTTCTGTGCGTGCTGTTGCCGCTTGGCGGCTGCGTCGAGCGTGAGGTGGTGTATCGCCCGGCACCGCCGCCACCACCGGTGGAAGCCGGCCCGGTGGTCGAGGTGCGGGAGGCCCCGCCGCCGCTGCCGGTCTACGAACAGCCGGAATGTGCGGGACCGGGCTACCTGTGGACGCCGGGGTATTGGGCCTGGAACGGCGCCGAGTACTACTGGGTGCCCGGCACCTGGGTGATGCCGCCGCGGCCCGCCGTGCTGTGGACACCGGGCTTCTGGGGCTGGAGTTCCGGCATCTTCATCTTCCACGCCGGTTACTGGGGGCCGCACGTCGGCTTCTACGGCGGCGTCAACTACGGCTTCGGCTACGGCGGCTCGGGATACGAGGGCGGGCGCTGGAACAATGGCGTCTTCAACTACAACACCGCCGTGAACAACGTCAACGTCACCAACATCCACAACACCTACAACACGACGGTGATCAACAACGTCACGGTCAACCGGGTCAGCTACAACGGCGGCAGCGGCGGTGTCGCGGCCCAGCCGACGCCGCAGGAACAAGCGGCGATGCACGACGAGCACTTCCAGCCGACTACCGAGCAGATGCACCACGAGCATGCCGCCAGCGCCAACCGCGCGCTGCTCGCTTCGGAGAATCACGGCGCGCCGGCGATAGCGGCGACGCCGCGCCCGGGTGCATTCAATGACCGGGCCGCGGTTGCGGCGCATGAAGCGGCGTCCCACCCCGGGCGCAATGGCGCCGGCGAAGCTCAATCCGGGAGGCCGGCGCCCCAATCACAGCCGGAAGCGGCCCGGGCCATGCCGAATGCGCAGAGCCATCCCGCCCAGGCGCAGCGGCAGCAGCGGCCGGGCCAGCCGCACGGTGGTCCGCGGCCGCAGCAGAGAGCGAATGCGCAGCGTGGCGGCGGCCATCCGCAGCACCAGCCCCGGCAGCGTCCACCGCAGGAGCGCTGACGCGAGGGCGGTGCTCATCGCGGCTACCTGGCGGCTGGACGCTGCGCCGGAGCGCTATGCCCGTCCGGCTTGCTCATGGTGCATGTCGTTGGCGCGTGCCACCGTGCGTGGCGGCGCGCGTCTCATGACAACGTAGTCCCCAGTGCGGCGCCGACGCCATAGGTCACGCCCGCCGCCAGGCAGCCGAACACCAGCTGGCGGCCGGCGGAGTACCAGGGGCTGCGGCCGTTGAATAGCGAGGTGAGCATGCCGATCCCGCAGAGCACGGTGGCACTGGCCAGTACGCTGACGCCGATTGCCGCGTGACCCTTGAGCCAGAAGAACGGCAGCACCGGGAAAATCGCGCCGGCGGCGAACAGGGCGAAGGAGGTCGCGGCGGCGCTCCAGGGGTTGCCGCCCAGTTCGGCGGGGTCGATGCCGAGCTCTTCCCGCGCCAGGGTGTCGAGAGCGCCCTGCTTGTCCTGCATGATCTGCTCGGCCGCGCGCTGGGCGTCGGCCTTGGGCAGGCCCTTGGCTTGCAGGATCAAGGCCAGCTCGTGCTGCTCGGCCACCGGCGTCTGCTCCAGCTCCTCGGCTTCCCTGGCGATCTGGGTCTGCGCCAGTTCCCGCGCATTGGTCACCGACAGCCATTCACCCAGGGCCATGGAGCAGGCGCCGGCGATCAGGCCCGCCAGGCCGGTGAGCAGGATGGTGTGGTTGGGCGTGCCGGCGCCGGCGATGCCCATCACCAGGCAGAAGTTCGAAACCAGGCCGTCGTTGGCGCCGAGCACCGCCGCCCGCAGGTTGTTGCCGGAAGCGCCGCGATGCCAGGGTTCGGCGCCGGCGATATCGGCGCCGATGGTCGCTCCGGGGCGGCCGGCATTGGCGGCCACCGCCTGCACCACCGCGGCATGGCCGCGCTCCTCGGCGGAGATGGCATGCGCATCGCTCTGGCCGGCGTACTTGTCGCGGTCGGCGAACTCCGCCGCGGCGATGGTGGGCAGCACGAAGCGCGGGCCGAAGCGCTGCGCCAGCCGGGCCAGCAGACGGGTGCGCAGGTTCGGTGCGAAGCTCTCGTCATGCACCCCCGCCGCCGCCAGCTTGTCGCGCCACAGCTGGGCGTGGCTGCTCTCCGCCTGCGCCAGTTGCAGGAACAGGTCCTTGCGCACCGGGTCTTTCTCCGCGGCGGCCAGGGCCGTGTAGAGCGCGGCGCCGTTCAGTTCGTCGCGCAGATTGTCGCGGTAGCGTTTGATGTCTTCGGGCATGGCTGGGTTTTCTCCGAGGGGCCGGTTGCAGTACGCCGCAGCTTACCTAGGCGACGGTTTTATGGAGGATCCCGCGCCCACGGCCTTGTGGGGCGAGAGACCATTCCGGGGATTGCCCGGTCCGGTAGAGCCGGCGACTACCGCCGGGCCTGCCAGGGGACAGGAGTAGCTCACTACCGGACCCGCGGGGCGGCGGTAGGTGACGATCTGGTTACGGTGGTTCATCTTGCACCTCCTGGCTGGCTTGATATCGCGCCGACGCCTCAGGCGTGGCCGAACGCCATCTGCACCGCCTTGTAGATGGCCATGCCGCTGGCCATGATCAGGTAGCCGCGCAGCACGCCCATCCAGAAGCGGTAACGCAGGCTCAGCTTTACCGGCTCCAGCTGCGCCAGCGGCGGCATGCGCCAGTTGTCGCGCTGGGCGGCGGCGACCGGTTGCGCCGCCTCGTCGCGCCCGCGGCGCAGGAACAGCATCACCGCGCCGGCCGCCAGGCCGATCGCCCCGCCGCCGGCGAGGATGGCGATGATCGCGCGTTCGCCGAGGTCCGGAAAAATGACCGAGGCGGTGAGTATCACCGACAGAATCACCAGCACCCCCACCACCACGCTGGTGAAGATGTTGACGCGGCGCGAATTGATCCAGGGGCCGAGCACCGCCTTGTCGTTGCACAGCAGCAGCAGGAACACCGACGCGCTCGGCAGCAGCACGCCGGCCAGGGTCTGCACCGCGTTGGTGAGCAGTCCCAGCGGCGCATTCGGAATCAGCACCAGGGCTGCGGCGATGGCGATCAGGGCGACGTAGATCGCATAGAAGCCGATCGCTTCGGTAGGTTTGCGGTGCAGGGAATGACGCAGCGTGAAGACGTCGCCGATGGCATAGGCGGTGGACAGCGACACCGCCGTGGCGCCGGTCAGGCAGGCGTCGATCAGGGCGATGGCGAACAACACCGCCGGCACCTTGCCGTAATACCGGGCGATGCCCCTCGCCACCGCGCCGGTGTCGGCGAAGCCGCCGAATTCGGGGTGGCCGGCGAACACCGCGGAGGCCCCCGCCATGATGGCGATGCCGCCGATGATGACGATGACGATGCCGATCAGCAGGTCGGCCCGCTGGTAGCGGACGAAGCGCGGCGTGAGGCGCTTGTCGATGACATAGCTCTGCTGGAAGAACAGCTGCCACGGCGCCACCGTGGTCCCGACGATGGCGATGATCAGCAGCATGACTTCGCTCAGCCTGGCGCCTTGCGGGAAGCCGGGGAGCAGCGTGTCGCGCACCACCTGGCCCAGCGGCGGATGCACCAGCACGAAGAACGGCACCAGCAGGAAGCTGCCGAAGACCAGCGCCAGGGCGAAGCGCTCGAAGCTGCGGAAGCTGCCGGTGCTGACCACCGCCGTCACTACCAGCGCCGCCGCGGCGATCCCCAGCAGCTTCGGCACGCCGAGAAAGTCCAGCGCCAGGCTGATGCCGATGAACTCGGTGACGATGGTCAGCGCATTGAGCACGAACAGGTCGATGACGCTGAACGCGCCCCAGAACCGGCCGAAGCGCTCCAGGATCAGCCGGGCGTGGCCGACGCCGGTGACCGCGCCCAGGCGCAGCACCATCTCCTGGTTGACGTAGAGCACCGGCACCAGCAGCGCCAGCGTCCACAGCAGGGTGGTGCCGTAGTTCTGGCCGGCCTGGGCGTAGGTGCTGAAGGCGCCGGCGTCGTTGTCGCCGACCATCACGATCAGGCCCGGGCCGGCGATCGCCAGCAGGGTGCTGAGCCGGGCCGCCCAGCCGCGGCGCTGCGCCTGATCGTGGCGGCGGATGGTGCCGAAGGCGCCCTCGATGTCGCCGAGGTGGGCGCTGTCGAGCACCGCTTCCGCTGCGCCGTCCTGTGCTTGCAGTGCAATGGCTTGATCCATGACGGGTTCCTCAAGCTGGCGGTTCATGATGTTCAGTATTCGAGATGGACGCGGAAGCCGATCACATCGGCGGGACCGCGGTCGCGGTTGTAGCCGGGGTGGTCGATATGCTGGTAGTCGGCGGTGAGCTGTACATGCTTCAGCGGCTCGAAGCGGTAGTAGGTCTCCAGCACGCGCTCGGCGCCGTAGTTGATGGCGCCGTCGCCGACGACGAAGCCCTGGCCGCCCGCGGCCAGATAAGCCTCGTGCGGGCCCGACAGGTTGCCGATGATGTAGGCGAGGCCGACGCGGTCGGCCGGCCGCCACCAGTGCACGCCGTCGAGTTGGCCGCCGACGGTGACCAGGCGGTCGACCTCGGTGAAGGCGAAGGACTCGGCGCGGCCATCGTTCCAGCCCAGGCGCGCGAACACCCCGGTTTCGCCGCCGTCCGCCAGCGGCAGCTCGCCGTTCAGGCCGAAGCCGTACTTGCGGCGATAGGGCTTGTCGTCGGCGACGATGTTGGGAGTGGTACCGGTCTGCTGGCCGATGGCGATGGCTTCGCGGTACAGCCCCATCCGGGCGGTGTTCTGGTAGACCAGGAAGCGCAGCACCGCGCCGTTGTCCCTGGGCTGCTGCAGGCTCAGTTCCAGGTTCTGGCCGTTGGCCTTGGTGATCGGGTTGTCCAGGGGCTGGCCGTTGGCGAACTTCGGCATCTGGTAGATGCCATAGCGCAGCGACCAGCGGGGGCTGACGTAGCTCACCACGAAGCCGCCGGTATAGCCGCGCGTATCCGCCGCGTAGTCCCAGGCGGTGTTGTTGAACAGGCTCCAGTTCTCGAACTGGGTGCGGGTGGTGTTGGCGTAGCGGTTGCGGTCGAAGTCGTCCGGCGCGGCGAGGGTGCCGAGCTTGAACTCCAGGCGCGTGTCCGCTTCTTCGCCGAGCAGCTGGTCCTGCGCGCGTTCCACCCTATGGGTCGCCGCGCCCAGGGGCAGCACGTAGCGCGCGTACTTGCACGCCGCGTACGGCGTCTTCGACAGGCTGGAGGCGCCCTGGCGGATCGGGTCGCCGTTGCTGAGGCTGCCCAGGCCGGTGACATTGCCGATGCCGGCGCCCTGGAACTGCTCGATGTCCAGATACAGCTGGAAGTGGCGTACCGGTTCCCAGCCGACATACACGCCATAGGTGTAGCTGCTGGCGGTGGAGCCGTCGGCGGGCAGGCTCAGGCCGCTGCTGTAGCGGGACTTCATCGGAAACAGGTGCTGGCGGATCATGGTGAACTGCATCCCGGTGAGCTGCGGCAGCGGCACGTGCTCGAGGCCCAGCCCGGACAGCCAGTCCGTGGCGGGTTCGGCCGGTGCGCTGGCCGCGGGCGGCAGGTTCACCGGCGGCGCCGGGTCGCCGCGGTCGGTGGCCTGGACCGCGAAAGCCGGGAAGCATCCCAGCGCGGCGAGGGCGATGCGGTTGCAGCCTGAAGCGGCATTTTTTTGCCGAAACAGCATGAGTGTTCCTTTCTCTGGGCAAGCCGCCAGCCTGCCGCTCGGTTGGCGGCATGCGGCGGTTCCGGGCACGAGGCGACCTCGCGGACGCACCGGGCCCGATGGAAAAAAGCACGCTGTGGGTAGGGGTCTATCCCGGCAGGGATAGGGAACTACGAACGGCGCACTGTCCTGTCGCTTGTGCAGCGGGACAGCGGCCGGAGCAGAAGACTCCGAAGGACGGTCCCGCTTTTACCCCGCGACGCGGCGGGGATTGCTACTGTCCAACTGGAGATCCTCCTGAGGCTTGTGTTGGCGCGCACTATACGCCTCGAAAAACCGATGTCAATGGGTTTTGCGCAATAAAACCATATCCCCCATGGGGGATAGCTCAGTCTCGTTCTCCGCCACCGGGTGCCCCGACGATCAGGCCCTTGGGCGCCTTGTACTCCCAGGCCTTGCGGACCAGGCTGCTGATCACGGCAGGCTTGGCTTTCGACAAGGCGACGCGTACTCCGGCAACCCGTTTCCCCCACATCAGCTTCTCGACGAAGTCCGGGTACATGGCGAGCGCCAGTTCCCGGTCCTGTTCCCCCGGGAAGATATGCGCATGGGTTTCGTCCGGCGGAATGGTCATGAAGATCCTGCCGCCGACCCGAAACGATGCATAGTCGAAGTGCGGCTCTTCGGTCACTTCGGGCAAGGACAGTGCCTGGGTGCGGATCACCTTGATATCCATGGACGCCTCTTTTGTGTTGCAGCGGTGCAAGGCTGACGCGCAGTGGACGAAACCGCTACACCACAACATTCCTGGCGAGCGTCTTGAATCGCTCGCCATTTTTCTGCTCAACGGTGATGGACACATGACCGGTCTTGCCGGTCTTGATGTCCCTTACCGTGCCGGACTTGCCCTTGTGTACACCTCCGACGACCGTGCACTGCGCTCCGTCGATCAGTTTGCCCGCCATTTCATGCTCCTCGAAAATGCGGCGCCCTGCGCTCGCGAATATCATGCAGTTTTACACCTTCGGGAACAGACATATAAAGGCCAGGCACAATGGTTGCGGCAAAATGCCGAAGTATCTGGCCTGGCCCTCTTGATTCATGGACGCTGGGCATACGAGCCGCACGGGGCGATTCGATTGGAGCCGGAATGAAGAAAAGCAGAGCTGCGCGCTCAGGAACCTTGGCGCTCAACGGCGCTACAGCCTTGGCCATCCTGAGTTGCTGCCTGCTTTGCGCTGGCCCGGCCCGCGCGCAGGACGGCGGTGACGCCGATCACGCGGTGATACTCGAATTGGGCGGGGCAGGGGAATGGCCCACCCACGGCGGCGCCGCCAACTTCGGCGGCACCATCGCCGCCGAGTACACGCCGATCGAAAACTGGCTGGAGCTGGAGTTCGGGCTCACGGCGCTGGGCAGTACCGGCCGCACCGAGTTGTCCGGCGACTTCCTGTTCAAGAAGCCATGGCGCCTTTCCCGGACTGTCGAGTTCATGGTCGGTGCCGGACCTTCGCTGGCCAGAGCGCTGAACGGACCCGACCGCGGCACTACGCTGAGCGCGGAGTTTGTACTGGACTTCATGTTCTGGCCGCGCAGGAACATCGGCTGGTACCTGGAGCCGGGCTGGAGCGTCGCGCCGAAGACCTGGGAACGGACCATCGGCGTGAACGCCGGCCTGATCTTCGGACTTCCCTGAGCCGGCTGAAGCGGATATCGGCTGCGCCTGTTCGAGGAGCCAGGCGCGATGCTTGCATCGATCTGAGCTCAAGCATGGAGCCAGGTCCCCTGATGCGTCACAAAATATTAACGTCGCTGCCTCAGAGTACGCTCAGGCTTCCTCTAGCCTGCTGCAAAAGCAAGCATTGAAGACGTCTGGCGCATCGGCAAGCCAGAGGTCTTCTGCACCCCAACGAACCAATAGCGAATAGACAATGCAGTCCCCCACGAGTGTGTCACTCCAGCGTAATGTCTTGCCCGACACGGCGACCCTCAAGAAATATCTGGTCCGCGCACTGGCGCTGGCCTTCATCGGCTGCATGGTCCTGCTGCTGCCATTGTCGCCCGTGCTTGCCAGCCTGGTGTTCCTGCGCAGCCGCTACGTGGTGCACTATTGGAGCACTCTCAAAAAGATGGTGATCCATCTGAAGGCCCTGAGCGAAGGGCCGGTGGAACACTACTTTCAGGATGTCGCGGGGCGGCAGACCAGCATACCCGTCGAAATACGCGGCGACTGCACCCAGTGCGGCAACTGCTGCCTGGACAAGCGCTGCGTATTCCTGGAGCAGACCGCCGACGAAAAATACCAGTGCGGCATCTACCATTCGCCGTTGCGGCGCTTTTCCAATTGCGGTTCGTTTCCACTGAGCGCCCAGGACATCGAGCGCTACGCCTGCCCTGGCTATGTCGTCGCGCACGAGGCGCCGATTCATTGGGTTCCGCGGGCCGTCACGAGCGAGTGATCCGCCGGCTTGGGCAAACGGCGCTCATGGCATCGACGAGTCGCGCGCCGCCGGAGTGCTTGTTCCCGCTGATCCGCTTGAAGCGCTGCGCTTCCGCTCAGGCCCAGGGATCATAACTGCCGATCCACCAGTGGTGGCCTTCCGGGTCGCGGCAGGCGTAGCCGCGGCCGCCGAAGTCGTTGTCCTTGAGTTCCATGATGATGCGGGCGCCGGCGGCCTTGGCGCGGGCGTAGTGGGCGTCGGCGTCGGCCACGGTGAGGCTGCAGCTCTGGGTCTCGCGCTCGCCGATGTCGCCGGGCTGGGCGATCAGGCGGCCGAACTCGGAGTCGTGGTCGGTGGAGCCGAGCATGACCATGCCGCCGCCGAGGGTGAGCTGGGCGTGGGCGATGGTGTTGTTCTCGCCGCGTACCACGAGGCGCTTGTCGAAGCCGAAGGCCTGGCACAGCCATTCGATGGCGGCGGGGGCGTCGCGGTAGCGCAGGCAGGGGATGATGGTGCTGCGGGTGGCGCTGCTCATGTCCAGGGTCCATTGAAGTGTGACGCCAGCATGATGCCCCGAACCGGCGCGGTCTTGTAAAAAATTCCCGGCGTGCGGCGCCCTCCGCTTGACCTTGCCGTAACGTCAAGGCCCAGAGTCGCGGCTCCTTCCTTTAGCTGGAGCTGAACATGCTGAAAATCTATGGCGCGCCGATCTCGGTGCACACGCGCAAGGTGATCCTGGTGGCCCGGCTCAAGGGGCTGGCCTACGAGGTGATTCCGGTGGTGCCGGTGATCTCCGGCAACCCGCCGGCCAACTGGCAGGAACTGAGCCCGACCGGGCTGATCCCGGTGCTGGTGGACGGCGATTTCACCATCGCCGATTCGACCGCGATCTGCACCTATCTCGACCGGCTGCACCCGGCGCCGCCGGTGTATCCGCAGTCCGCGCATGAGCTGGCGCAGGTGCTGGCGCTGGAGGCCTATGCCGGCGAGCGGCTGTTCCGCACCGTGGTGCGGGTGCTGTTCCACGAGACTTTCGTCCATCCCAGGGTACAGAACATCCCGACCGATCCGGCGGTGGTGGAGCAGGTGCTGGGCACCGCGCTGCCGGAGGTGTTCGGCCGGCTCGACCGCGCGGCGGATCAAGGCTACCTGGTCGGCGGCGCGCTGAGCGTGGCCGACCTGGCGGTGGTCTCGAACCTGCTGACCTTCCAGTATTTCGGCTTCGAGCTGGATCGCGGCCGTTACCGCAATCTGGCGAAGCTGTTCGACCGGGTGCTGGCGCTGCCGGCGGTGCGCGAGGTGTTGCGGGCGGAGGTGCCGTTCGTGGAATCTATGGGCCTGCGCGGCGAAATCCCCAGGCGGCTGGTCGCTTGAGGTGGACTAACATTTCGTTTTACGTGCAGATGTCCCCTCTCCCGCGTGCGGGAGAGGGTGGCCCGCAGGGCCGGGGGAGGGGCCGTAAAGGCCGGGTGTAACGGCCCCTCTCCCCCAACCCCTCTCCCGCCAGCGGGAGAGGGGAGCTGCACGTAGTTAAAGGAATTTTCTCCAAGAGCATGCATGTTCAAAATCGGTGACTTTTCGCGGATCGCACGGGTGTCCGCGCGGCTGCTGCGTTTCTATGACGAGATCGGCCTGCTCAAGCCCGAGCAGGCCGATGCGCAGACCGGCTACCGCTACTACAGCGCGGCGCAGCTGTCGCGCCTGAACCGCATCATCGTGCTCAAGGAGCTGGGCTTCCAGCTCGAGGAGATCGGCCGCATCCTCGACGGCCAGCCCGCCGCCGCCGAGCTGCGCGCCATGCTGCTGGTGCGCCGCCACGACTCCGAGAGGGCGCTGGAAGCGGAAGCGCAGCGCCTGCGCCAGATCGAGCTGCGCATCAAGCAGATCGAGAGTGAAGGCATGCTCGGCGCGGAGGACGTGATCGAGCGCGCCGAGCCGGCGCGGCCCTACTTTTCCTTCCGCCGCATGCTCGATTCCTTCGCCGCCGGGCGCGAGGTGGTGACGGAGCTGCGCGCCATGATCCGGCGCTGCGTGCCGGCGAGCCAGCTCGGCGCCCTGGTGATCGTCGCGCACGCGCAGGAGTTCGAGACGGACCGGCTCGACGCCGAGTTCGGTTTCACCCTGGCGGACGGTGCCGAGCCGGACCTGCGCACGGCCGGCGAGCTGCGGCTGCGCGAGCTGGAGGCGGTGGCGCGCATGGCGGTGTGCGTGCGCATCGGCCTGCCGGAGGACGCGCACCTGATCACGGCGAAGATCGGCCGCCACGTCGAAGCCGGCGGCGACCGCCTGGCCGGGCCGAGCCGCGAGTATTTCCTGCAACTGCCGCCGCCGGAGCGGATCGGCGAGGCGGTGGTGGAGATGCAGTTTCCGGTGTGCCGGGAGGGCGGGTAGAGCGCCCGGCCGCTTCAGGGCAAGGCCGGCGCCGGCTGCAAGGTCCACATCTGCCGTTCGATGCGCCAGCGCCCGTCCGCGCCGCGGCGCAATACCGTCAGATAGCTGCCGCGCGGATGCAGGGTTTCGCCGCCGGCGCGCGGTTTGAGCGTTTCCTCGTAATCGCCGCTGTCGTAGGCCAGGGCGCCGGAGACGGTGGTGTCGCGGCTGTGGAATTGCAGCTCGCTGTCCCAGGTCTGCATCACCTTGGCAAACAGGGCGCGGATCTGCTCCTTGCCCGCGGCGCTGCTGCCGTCGGGGTTGTAGAACACCGCGTCCTCGGTATAGCGCGCCACCGAAGGTTCGAGGCGCTTGTCGCACAGGTCGGCGGCCCAGTCCTGGCGCAGCGCCGTGATGGCGCTGCGATCGGTGCCGTCGGCGGGGATGGCATGCGGCAACAGCAGCAGTATCGCGACGGCGGCTGCGCTTGCGGGTCTCATCAGTCCTCCCTGGCCGGTACTTACTGCCGGTTGAGTCGCTGTATTCGCTGTAGGGTGGGCAAAGGCCGAAGGCCGTGCCCACCGTTGACCCATCCGCGTGGGCAGATGAAGCCTGCCCACCCTACGCTCGCTCGGGACAGGCC
>FTAG01002036.1_pt1 | contig 18665 bp, 13 predicted proteins | sample 1638911 | NCBI WGS metagenome assembly FTAG01 (sample SAMEA3914813, study PRJEB12502) | metagenome | biome: forest; material: soil | place: Canada | collected 2011-07-07 | depth 0.3 m
ACCTGCGGCACGCTGAGGGTGGCGTAGACCACCACCACGCCGAGCAGGTTGGGCACGATGTGGCGGCGGATGATGCCGGCGGTGCCGACGCCGGAAACCACGGCGGCATCGACGAACTCGCGCCGGCGCAGGTTCATGGTCTGGCCGCGCACGATGCGCGCCATGTCGAGCCAGTTGACGGCGCCGATGGCGAGGAAGATGAGCAGGATGTGGCGGCCGAAAAACACTGTCAGCAAAATCACGAAGAACATGAAGGGCAGCGCGTACAGCACGTCCACCGCACGCATCATCAGGGCATCCAGGCGCCCGCCGATATAGCCCGCCACGGCGCCGTAAGCGACGCCGATGAGCAACGACACCAGGGTCGCCGCCAGGCCCACCAGCAGGGAAATGCGGCCGCCGTAGCAGGTACGCGCGAACAGGTCGCGGCCCAGCTCGTCGGTGCCGAGCCAGTGGCCATGGGCAAGGCCGGGCGCGGCGCCCCAGTCACCGTCGAAGTCGATGACGTCGTGCGGCCAGGGGCTGATCCAGGGCCCGACGATGGCGAGCAGCACGATCAGCGCCAGCAGCCCGGCGGCAATCACGGCGATGCGGTCATGCCGCAGGCGTCGCCAGGTCCGCTGCCATGGACCACGGATCTTGCCACTCTCCGTCGTGGCAATGGTTGCCACACTCACGTTGGCGCTCATGACAGGCGCAGCCTCGGATCGAGCGCGCCATAGAGCAGATCGACCAGGAAGTTGAACAGGATGATCAGGGCGCCGTAGAAAATCACCACGCCCAGCACCAGGGTGTAGTCGCGGTTCAGTGCCGCCTGCACGAAGTAGCGACCGATGCCGGGAATGCCGAACACCTGCTCGATCACCACCGAGCCGGTGACGATGCCGGCCGCGGCGGGGCCAAGGTAGGACAGCACCGGGAGCGCGGCGGGCTTGAGCGCGTGGCGCCAGACGATGAGCCGCATCGGCAGGCCCTTGGCGCGCGCGGTGCGGATGAAATTGGCGCTCAGCGTCTCGATCATCGAGGCGCGCATCAGCCGCGCGATGGTGGCGATCTGCGGCAGCGCCAGCGCGATCACCGGCAGCACCGCATCGCCGATGCCCTGGCTGCTCCAACCGCCGGCGGGCAGCCAGCCCAGCGCGATGGCAAAAAGCAGGATCAGCAGCGGCGCCACCACATAGTTCGGCACCGAGATGCCGAGCATGGCCAGCGCCATCAGGGCGCGGTCGAAGACGCTGTTGCGACGCAGGGCGGCGAGGCAGCCGAGCAGGCCGCCCAGCAGCACCGCCAGGATCATGGCGCAGGCACCGAGCCGGAACGAGACCGGCGCACTGCTGGCGATCAGCTCGGATACGCTGAAACCCGTGTACTGGAACGAGGGACCGAGGTCGCCGCGGGCCAGCCCCCCCAGATAACCCAGATACTGCCGCCACAAGGGCTGGTCGAGGCGATACTCCGCCTGCAGGGCCGCTTCGATCTGTGGCGGCAGCGCGCGCTCGCGGTCGAACGGACCGCCGGGCGCGGCGCGCATCAGGAAGAACGCCAGGGTGATCAGCAGCAGCAGCGTCGGCACGGCGCCGAGCAGGCGTTTCAGGGCGTGGTTCAGCATTACCTGTTCAATGCGGCAGGACCTTGAGGTCCTTGCTGTAGTGGATGTCCAGGGGGTTGTCGATCCAGCCGGCGACCCAGGGTTTCACCAGGTGCTTCGACTCGTAGTAGTAGATCGGCAGGATCGGCATGTCGTCGAGCATCCGGCGTTCGGCCTGTTCCAGCAAGCCGCGTCGCAGGGCGGCGTCCGGCTGCTGCTGGGCTTGGGCCAGCAGGGCGTCGTAGTCCGGGTTGGCATAGGCCTCGTCGTTCTTGCCGTCGAAGCTGCGCAGGATGTCGAGGAAGGCGCTGGCGTCGTTGTAGTCGCCGATCCAGGCGCCGCGGAACACCTCGGTCTGCGTCCGCTGGCGGCGGTTCTGCAGGAACACTTTCCACTCCTCGTTGACCAGCTGCGTCTGCACGCCCAGGCCCTGCTTCCACATGGCGGCGATGACGGTGGCGATGCGGCGGTGGTCTTCCTGCGTGTTGTAGCGCAGTTCCAGTTGCAGCGGATGCTGCGCCGAATAACCGGCCGCGGCGTAAAGCCGCCGTGCCTCGGCCAGGCGCTGCTCGCGCGGCCAGCCGGCCCAGGACGGCGATTGCGGCGTGTAGTTCCAGGTGCCGGGCGGGACGTAGCCATAGGCCGGCAGCGCGGCCCCCTGCAGCAGCTTGTCGGCGATGACCTGGCGGTCGATGGCCATGCTCAGTGCCTGGCGCAGCTGCGGACTGTCCTTGAACGGCGGCCGCAACAGATTGAAGCCATACCAGTAGCTGCCCAGGTAGGGTGCCAGATGCAGTTCGGCGCCGAACAGCCCGCGCACCCAGCGCGCCTGGCTCATCGGAATGGCATAGGTGCAGTCCAGCTCGCCGGCGCGATAGCGTTTCAGTTCCGAGGACAGGTCTTCGGTGGGGTAGTAGATCACCGTGCCGATCGAAGTGTGGGCGTCGTCCCAGTAATACGGATTGCGTACCAGGCTCACCTGCGATTGCACCACCCAGTCGCGCAGCTGGTAGGCGCCATTGCTGACCAGACGCCCCGGCCGGGCGAAGTCGCGGCCATAGCGCTGCAGGCTGGGACGGTGGATCGGAAAGGTGGCGGGATGCGCCAGCAGGCCGGGGAAATACGGTGTGGGGCCTTGCAGATGGATGCGCAGGGTATGCGCGTCGGGCGCCGCCACACCGAGCCGTTCAGGCGGCAGGCGCCCGCCGCTGACCGCCGCCGCGTTGTCGATCGGCGACAGGATCTGGGCGTATTTCGAGCCGGTGGCCGGATCGGCGCTGCGGCGCAGGCCGGCAACGAAGTCGTCGGCGGTGAGCGGATCGCCATTGGACCAGCGCGCCGTCTGGCGCAGGTGAAAGGTGTAATCCAGGCCATCCGGGCTGACTTCCCAGTTGGCCGCAGCGGCAGGGATGACGCTGCCATCCGGCGCCAGGCCGGTAAGGCCCTCGTAGAGATCGCGCAGGATATTGCCGGTGCTGACGCCCTCGCCGCGGTGCGGGTCGAGCGTTTCCGGCTCGGGGCCGTTGCCGATGCGCAGAACCTCAGCGCCGGATTCAGGTGTCTCCGCGGCTACGACAGCGGCAGAGAGCGCTGTGCTGCCCAGGCATAACAGGGCAATGCCGAAGACGTAAGCGGGCCGGCGCGGTAATCGGGGCATAGCGCCTGATCTTAGGCGAATCGGGGAGATTCAGGCGCAGCAGTGGCCGGTGGCGGGGTGCAGGCGCCGGATCAATGCGAACTTCTGGACGGAACCCGGTGCCCGCTTGATTGCAGGCGGCGCAGCGACAAACAGGAACAGGCGTGACCGACGGCCGTCGAATCTGCGGCAGCAATCCGCTCAGTTGGTCGAGATCGTAGGATCCATGCGCCGCAAGCCGTCACCGGTATTGATAGAGCCGGTGCTACGCAACTCCTCGCTGCCGTAGGTGCGTCCGGCAGTCGACAGGCAGTCGCCGGGTTTGCGCTGGATGTGGGAGCCGGTATCCTGCGGACACACCTGATCGGTCGGAGGCACGGCCTCCGCCGCGGCGCCTTGCGCTACAGGAACCGACGCGCCGCCATCATCCGCGAGCGCCGCACCCAAAACGCCCAGAAGAGCGAAAGCCAGAATGCTTCGACGCATGGTCCTACCCTCCACCGCACAAGGCCGTACTGCCGGTATTGCAGACCTACCGTAGCAGTGTAGACCACATGGCGGGGGTTTGGTGCCTGTTTGGGACGGCTTGGACCGCGCCTCAGACCAGCCCGGGGGCGTGGAGAGGGTCCAGCGCGGCCAGCCGTGCCAGCAAGGGCTGCAAGCGCGGCATCACCCGGGCGATCGCCGCCTCGTTCCTGCGCCATTTTTCCCGGTCGGGCGGCGTCAGGGTATGCGCCGACAGCGGCAGTGGGCGGGCCAGGTAGGCGGCCAGCCTCTGGTCGAAGTCCAATTCCGCGAAATCGCAGATGCGGCGTGTCACGGCGACCGGATCGGCCAGCAGGGCGGCGTAGCTCAGCGACATCCAGCGCTGGCGCGGCAGGCGCGCGAGATCGTCCAGCATGATTTCATTGGTGCGGCCCCACTGAAATGCCGCCACCTGCTCCAGCGGCTGGCCGCGCAGGGCCTCGTAACCGGGAGGCACCAGCATCGACCATGGCCCGTCCCAGCCGGCCAGCGACGGGTAGGTGCGCCAGCCGCCGGCGCGCCAGGCCTGCATGATGCTGGAAATGTTCTCGCGCGGATCGCGCCACAGGAAGACGAAGCGGGCGTCGGGGAACAGGGCATTGAAGAACGGGATGCGCAAGGCATTCTTCGGCGTCTTTTCCAGGAAGCGCACGACGCCCGCGCCTGGCATCCGACCGTCGCGGTCGCGCAGCTTGGCCTTCAACTCGTTGTGGACGTGTTCCCGCACCGCCTCGTCGACATGGGCTTCGTCCAGGCGATTGGAGCCGACGCCCGCGGCGCCCGGACGCAGCTGCGGCAGTCCTTCGACCAGTTCATGCGCTTCGCCGCCAAAGGTGTAGAGACCGCCAGCTTGGGCCAGGGTCTCGAACAGCAGGGTACTGCCGGAACGCGGCACACCGACGATGAATACCGGCTTGCTGAACTTGTCCGGCGCGGCAGGCACCACTGGTGTCTTCACCAGCGCAGGACGGACCTGAGCCGGTTTCACGACGGCCTCGGAGGGGCCTGGATGAAAAGCGTAATGCAGCACGCGCCGGCGGAACATGTCCGTTGCCGGTTGCGCGTTGCTGGCGCAGATCAGCGTGGAGGGGAGGCTGTCCTGCTCGCGCAAAACGGCGTCGCGCAGCTGGCTGAAATGCGGCCAGCCTTCGGCGCTGTCGGCGTACAGCGACCACAGGGCGCGCCAATCCCGGCAAAAGCCGGCCGCCAGGGCGGTGAAGCGGTCGAATACGCGCTGCTGTTCCACACCCTGCGGCGGTTTCAGCCCCGCCAGCAAATCGTCGGTGAGCTGCTCGACTTCGGCCGGCGGCATCACCACGGCAAGGTTGTAGCGCTCGAACTGCAGCGGCGCGCCGGCATCCGCGTGAAACGGCACCGGCGTGACCGGCCAGCCGGCATCGCTGTGGAAATCGCCGTGCTGGCTGGCCCTGACCATGTTCCAGAACGCGGCATTGCCGGTGGTGTCGGCAACCAGGTGAATGCGTTCCCGCGTGCTGCCGTTATGGACGCTGTGGGTGCGCAGGTTGTCGAAGACCCAGGCCTCCCCTGCCGCCATGTGCACCTTCTGCCCGTCGCAGGTGAAGCTCACGCCGGGCCCGGTAAACACCGGGATGTGGATGCGCACGCGGTGGAACCAGTGGTAATCGGTATCGCAATGTTCCGGCACACCCGCTCCCGGCGCCAGCCGCATCAGCCGCGAACGGCTCCAGACCACGCCGAAGCGGCTCAAGACCTGCTGGATGTAGGGACTGCGCTGCAACTGCGGCGTCGGCCCCATGGCGCCGGCGAAAGCATCGTTGTCGCCAGCGTTGACCGTGATCAGGCGCACGGCACTGTTGCCGGTGAAGCCCCGGGGGTGACGCTGCCAGTCGGAGTCCGCGAACTGCGCCACTTCCGCCTGCAGCCGCTCCACGTCGAAACGCAGCGGCAGGCGGTAGAACGGATAGGGTAGCTTCATGAAGTGAGAGCGATTGGTTAAACAGGCGGACGGCGCCGTTTACTGGACGCGGCTCACCCGCACATTGAAGTTGCTTTTTTCCAGGCGCATCCAGTAGCTGCCGGCGAAATTGCGATTGATGGTGAGCGCCGGCTTATCGCCCTCGTACATGTATTCGTGGTCGTCGATGCTCTCCCAGATCTGGCCGTTGTCGAGGCGCAGCTCGGTGCCCTTCTTGACGCCGTCGATATCGCCGACCAGATGGGCGCTGAGACTGTTGAGGCCTTCCTGGTCGTAGGCCTTTTTCACCGTTTCCGCGCCGAATTCGATCTTGGCGGGTGTCACCGCGGGAGCACCTGAAGCACCGGATACCACCACGCCGCTCGAGTTACTCGTCGCCAGCGGTGCTGTCGGTGCCGGCGCTGGCGCGGGGGCAACTGCGGCAGCGGGTGGAGCGGCGGCGGCCTTGTCCTGTGCCAGGCCGTCATAGCAGGCGAGCCGCTGCGCGTTGTCGACGATCAACCGGCAACCGGCCTGGGCGTCCGGTGCAGCGGCGCGAGCGAAGCCGGCGGCGGTCAGGGCCAGGATGCCCAGCGCCAGGGCCTGGCGGCCGCGGCGCAGGGTGCCGGCCTGTGGCGAAACATTGGAGAAACAATGGTGCTGTGACATGGTCCTGCTCACCTCGTGGTATTACAAATCTGCGGTGGGGCTTGCGTCGTTGAAAGCGTCGATGGCGGTGATGGCGCTGCTGATCAGCTCGCGCTCCACCGGGCTCAGACGCGGATTCCAGATGTCGCAAATCATGATGATGCGGGGCTGCGCGCTGTCGTTCCAGGCTTCATGCTCAATGGTATCGTCGAATACCCACGCCTGCCCTTCACGCCACGGCCGGGTCTGGTTGCCGACGCGGAACCCACAGCCCTCCGGCACGATCAGCGGCAGGTGCACCACCAGACGGGTATTGGCCACGCCGGTGTGCGGTGGAATGCGTGTCTTCGGCTGCAGCGCGGAAAACATCGCCGCGGGGGAGCGCTGCGGCACCTGGGGTTGCGGCAGCTGCGCCAGCACCTCCATGGTCCTTGGGCAGCGGCTGCAGTTCTGTTCTACCCGCTCGCCGTAAAGCAGCAGGTGCAAGGCGCCCCAGCGCCGCGAGTGATTCAACTCCGCCCACTGGTCGATCGGCACGCCGTCCGGGTAGGCCACGTAGGGCACGAAGTCGCGGAAGTCGTCGCGCAGGACCTGCAGCAGCTCCTCGCGAATGGCGGCTGTGGCAGCCTCCAGCCCGCCCAGCCAGGGGAAGTCCTCGCGCTCGTGGAATTCCAGCGCCGGCAGGCCGGGGTAGAAGAAATCGGTCGGTTCCTGGCGGAAATTGCGCTTGCGGCCGGTGGCGAGGTCGATGAAGGCATTGATGCGAACCGCCTCGGCGCTGCTGCCCTTTTCCCTGGCCGGGCCGATGCGATGGCCGATGAATTCCGCCAGCTCCTCCGCATAGCGCTCGCTGACCTGACGGGCATGGCGCAGGGCCTGTACCGTGGCCGCATCCAGCTGGCTTTCCGGCGGGGCCAGGCCGATGGCGGGACGGTAGACGCGCGCGGCTTGCCTGATCTGGCCCTGGCGCTCCAGCAGGGAACCTTTCATCAGCAGCGCCATGAACGAACGCGGACTGACGCGCAGCGCCTGTTCCACTGCCGTCATGGCGCCCGTGATGTCGCCCTGGACCCGCAGGCAACCGGCCAGGTTCAGCCACAGGGCGACGTCGTCGCCATTGCTGGCCAGGGCCTGCCGCAACATCACCTGCGCCGTGGCGAAATCGCCGGCCGCCATGGCACGCATCGCTGCTGCGTTCAGCTCGCGTGCGGAGCCCGTCGAGTGCTCGGCCGTCATTGCCGAAGCTCCCCGCGGCGCTGCCGGCGTGTCCGGTACGAGCCGCGCATCAGCTTGCGCTCCCGAAGGTGCGATCCTGGATCCATTGCGAAAATATGAACTTCTCGCCGCGCGTGACAGGCAGCGCCGCATGCAGGCTCTGCTTGTCCGGCGCGCCGGCGGCATCGACATTGGCGAAATAGACCGCGTCGCCTTTCCTGCCGCGGGTGCGCAGGCCGACCTTGCAGAATTCGAGTTCGCCGCCTTCGTAATCGTCGTTCAGGTACAGCAGCAGCGTGGCGATGCGCTCCGCTTGGTAGCCGCCCTCGGCGCGCACATGATCGTAGTGCGGCTTGATTTCCTGGCCCACCGAATAGTGGAAGATCTGCGGCGGTTCCATGGCGAAGATCGGCAGCTTGACCAATGCCGAAGTGCGCTCGCGCACCAGCACCAGCACCAGATCCGCGTCGATGATGTCGAAGCAGAAGTCGCTATTGTTGCGCGACGCGGAAAAGGCCGGCCGTTTGCCGTCGAACATCTTGGCCTGCTTGTACTTGCCGAGCGAGCGCTGTACCAGCCAGTCGCACACTTCGGCCGAGGTAAAGGCTTCGGCGAAGCGGATGCGCGGCGCCTCGCACAGGGAACGGCGCGGCGGCGGCTGCCGCCAGGCTTCGATGTCGATGCTTTCCCGCAGCCCCTGCCAGCATCCCGGCTGCGGCGCTGCGGCATCGCGGGTCTGCTGCGCCAGCATCCGGTCGCCGGCCAGCAGCAGCAGCTGGCCGCGCGCATGCCCCGAGCCGCGTTCGGCAGCCAGTTGCAGATAAGCCAGCGCAGCCGGCCAGTCCTGCGGCATCCAGGCGCCGGATGCGGCCAGGGTAGCCATCTGCGCCGTGGCGTCGGCGTCGCCGCGTTCGGCGGCGTCTTTCAGCAGGTCTGCCGCTTCCTGCGGCGACTGCGGCGCATTGCGGCCGACCAGCAGGCGCAGGCCGAGCTGGCGCATAGCGGCTGCATCGCCGCGGCGAGCCTCCCGCCGCAGGATCTCCACGGCCTCTTCATGCCGGCCCTGGTGGTCGAGTTCGCCCGCCTGCGCCAGCACTTCGCCGCCGGCAGGCGGCGCGTCCGGCGCGCGGGTGGTGGTCTGCGGGTTCATCGGATTCCTGTCCGCGGGCACCTTGCCCGCACGTTCAAATCGGCTAGATGATGCCGCCGCCGGCTGCATTGCTCAAGACGCAGCGGCGCAATCGCCAACCCGGCCCGACCGCCCGGCCAGGCGAACATCATTGCGTTCGATATCCCTCGCAGGTTCCGTATCGGCGCCGCGGCCGAACGATGTGGCTCGCGATAACGTAGATTCAAAGATCGGCCTGCGCATTGAAGCCGTTGAACTGGTCCATGGCCTGCACCAGGCCGGTGATCATGTCGCGTTCGGCGCGGCCCAGGTGCGGGTGCCAGATATCGCAAATCAGGATGACGCGGGGTCGTTCGCTGTCGTTCCAGGCTTCGTGTTCGATAGTGTCGTCGAACACCCAGGCCTCGCCCTCACGCCAGGCACGCGTTTCATTGCCGACCCGGAAACCGCAATCCTCCGGCACGATCAGCGGCAGATGCACGATCAGACGGGTATTGGCGACGCCGCTATGCGGCGGAATGCGTGTCTTCGGTTGCAGCGCGGAAAACAGCGCGGACGGCGAACGGCCCTGCATTTCGGGCTGCGGCAGGGCGGCCAGAGCGGCCAGCGTTTGCGGACAGCGGCGGCTGTTTTCTTCCACTGCACTACCGGCGAGATGCAGGTGCAGCGCACCCCAACGCTGCGAGCGGTCGAGCTCGGCCCATTGTTTCAGCGGCACGCCGTCGGGGTGAGTGATATAGGGCACGAAATCCCTGAAATCGTCGCGCAGTATCTGCAGCAGCTCGGACCGGATGACGCCTGTCGCCTGCTCCAGGCCCTCGAGCCAGGGAAATTCCTCACGCTCGTAGAATTCGATGGTGGGCAGGCCTGGATAGTAAAAATCCGATGGCTCCTGGCGGTAGATGTTGGTTCGGCGCAGGGTGAAATCCATGAACTTGTCCATGCGCCGCGATTCCGCGCTACTACCCCGTTCGCGCGCAGAGTCGATCCTGGCGGTGACGAAATCGACCAGCTCTTCGACGTAGCGCCCATTCACCTCGCGGGCACGGTGCAAGGCCTTGGCAGTAGCTGCATCCAGGGTGTCTGCCGGCGGCTCCAGGGCGACCGCGAAGCCGTAAATTCTGGCCGCTTCCCTGAGCTTGCCCTGACGCTCGAGCAGCGACCCTTTCATCAGCAGCGCCATGAAAGACCAGGGATCGGTTTTGAGGGCGCGGTCGACTGCCGTCAACGCACCGGTGAGGTCGGAAAGCGCGCGACAGCAGGCGGCAAGGTTCAGCCACAGGGCGGTGTTGTCAGGCGCAAGGCGCAGGGCTTTTTGCAGGACTTCCCGCGCGGTCGCGAAATCACCCGCGCCCATGGCGCGCAAGGCGGCAGCATGGGATGCACGGACAAGGTCGCCGGCCGCCTGGGTCATCCTCTCACCTCGTGCTACAACGACGGCCTGGCAGCCAGCAGGGGCAGTCAGGCCGGAACATTGCCGCCGCCAGGGCCGGAGCCGGCAGTGGGAACGACGTCGAAAGCAATGCTCAGGCGGTCGTGACTGTCGTTGAACGGCATGGTGCCGTGCCAGTAGAAGGACGGGAACAGCACCAGGCGCCCGATTTCCGGCTGGACGAAGGAGTCCGGCCGGTCGCGCTCGTTCAGCGCCATATTGGATTCGCCGAACTTGAGCCAGCCCTGCCGATGGGTGGCGTCATCGATGCCTTCCGGCAATCGGACGTAGTAGGCAGAACTGATCCAGCCCATTGGATGCACATGGTTCGTATGGAATCCCTGTGAACGCAGGCGACAGGACCAGGAACCGCTGAAATCGAACTGGTCCAGGCCCACCCGGCGCTGATTCATCGGATGCAGGGCGTCCTGCGGCAGATCACGGGCATAGTCCGCCACCGCCTCGCGTATGGCATTGCGCACTTCGCGGATCAGGGGAGTGTCGGCAACGGCAAACAGATTGCCGGCGGTCTGGGTGCCGCCACGCAGGGTCTGGTCGATCGGTTCGACCTGCGTGGTATGCAGGCTGTCGAGTTCCTGCGCCAGAGCCTCGTTGAAGGCGCGGGCATCGGCGAAGCCGGGGGGCGGCTTGATGTCGTAGACCTTGACGTAGCGGGAGTGATCCACCAGCGACTGGTAACGGCTGTCACCCACCTCGCGGTAACTGAGGGCCAGTCCCGACAGCAGCAGCTGGTTATGCGGATCGAGCAACCGGGCCTGCTCGAACACCTGCAGGGCTTCGCCCGCCTGCTGGTCGCGCAATAGAGCGGAGGCGAACTCGAAACGATGCAGGACCGACGCCGGCTCCGCCGCCACCGCCTGCTCGAAGAAGACATAGGCTTCCTCGAATTTGCCCTGCCAGGCCATCGCGCGCGCCAGCAGGCCGAGGATGTCGCCGCGCTCCGGAGCACGGGCCCTGGCCCGCCAGAGCAGGTCTTCCGCTCGCGAGTACTGGTCACGGCGCATGTAGAAGGCGGCCTCCAGCAGCATCAGGCCGGGATCGAGGCCAATCCGCGTTCTGGCATATTCAAACGAGCGCAGGTACAGGTCGCTGCGGCCGGTGGACCAGGCCAGGCGATTGAGCTGCTCGTGCGTCGCGCTGTCTCCGGGCCGCAGCTCCACGGCGCGCCAGTAGGCGTTCAGAGCCTCCTCGTAACGTTGCGCATCGCGCAGGGCATTGCCCACTGCCAAGTTTATTTCATGCTTGTCCGGATGCAGGAAATGGGCGTGCTCCAGCGCCGACAGCGCTTCATCGTGCCGTTGCAGGCCGGACAGCAGCAAGCCGCGGTAATAGTGGGCATCGAAGAACTTCGGTCCGATGGCGACTGCCTGGTCGAAATGGCTCAAGGCGTCCTCGGCGGCGCCCTGCTCGCTGAGGATGGCGCCGATGCGGGTCAGTGCCCGCGCATAGCGCGGTTGTGCCGCTACGGCGGCGCGAAAGGCGGCCAGGGCTTCTGGATTGCGGCCGGCTTCTTCCAGCAGCACACCGAGGTTGTAGTGCGCTTCGGCATATCCGGGCAGCAGTTCGAGCGCCCGGCGATAGCAGGCTTCCGCCTCGTCGCGGTTCTCGGCCGTATGCAGCACCGCACCGAGATTGTTGTGCAGCTCGGCGCTGCCGGGCATCAAGGCCAGGGCGCGGCGCAACAGGGACTGTGCCTCAAGCAGCTCGCCACGCTCGCGCAGCAGCAGGGCCAGGTTCTGCAACGGTGCGGCCTGCTGCGGATATGCCAGCACCAGGCTGCGATAAAGCCGCTCCGCCTCGGCAATCCTTCCAGCCACCTCGAGGGCGCCCGCGCGCTGCAAGGCAGGCGCAAGATCGGGGCGCGGGCTGACGTCTGCGGATTTCGGCGGAACCGAATCAGGGGCTGGTTCGGATAGATCGTTCATAAGTGGAAACCGGTCACGGCCATCCTACACCGTGATCCGAATGAGAGGGGAATCATCAAGGGGCAGCCGTCCGGCGCCTGGCAGGAGAAAAGGGCATTCCGCCCCATGCGCCGACAACAACGGACGACCCAAAAAAGAACGGCGGCTCCGAAGAGCCGCCGTCAGGTTACAGACTTGCAGTGTGGCTTAGAAGTCCGCGGTCACGCCAACGAACATCACGCGGCCCAGAGCGTCATAGACGTTCGGGAAGGTGTTGCCGTTGCCGAAGGGCGGCGACGAGATGGCGAACGGTGCATTGCTCGAAACCGTCGGCGGATTCTGGCCGAACGCATTGCTCACACCGAAACGGAACAGGATGTTCTCGGACTGCAGCGGCAAACGGTAGGTGCCGGACAGGTCGACATACTGTTTGTTGCCGATATGGCCATCGATGTGATCAACCTTGCCCGCCAGGTTCGGGTCGGCCGTGTTCTGGTCGAGATGCACGCCACCGATGAAGCGGTAGTTGGCGGACAGGCTCAGGCCGAACGGCGAATCCCAGGTGAAGCGCGCCTTCTGCTTCAGACGCGGGTTCGGACCGTTCGAGGTGCCGTTACAGGTCGTGCCGTACAGGCCGGCGCAATTGTAAAGGCCCAGACCGGGGGCATTCTCCAGCGAGTAGTCAAGAATGTAGGTCGATACATAGTTGAATACGAACTGGCCGTTGTTGCCCAGGCCCATATCGCGCAGACGGATGCGGTAGTCGGCCTCGAAGTCGATACCCTTGGTGCGCAGGGAGCCGGTATTGGCGAACAGATTGTCGACGTAGTTGGTGCCAGTGGAAGTGTCGCCGGAAATCTTGCCGGTCGTCGGGTTGCGGTGGAAGCCGTTGCAGAACGCCGTGTTGCCAGCGAAGCAGCTGGAGAACAGCGAGGGGATGGACTGCACGCCGATGGCGCCGTCGATGTAGATATCGAAGTAATCCACCGTGATCGCCAGGTTCTTCACCTGCGACGGGGTGATGACGATACCCAGCGAACGGGTGATCGACAACTCGGACTTCAGCGCCGTGTTGCCACCGCCCTTGACGTTGCACTGTCCGGCCTGGCAGTCGCCAACCGAGCCGTACTGAGCTGCGGTCACGCCGGTGAGGGCGCACTGAGCAGCCGTTGCAGTGGGTGTGGTTCCGGCGCAGGGGTCGGAACCACCGCTCAGACCAAAGGCCTGCGGCGTATACAGCTCGTTGACCGACGGCGCACGCGTTGCGCGCTGGAAGCTGGCGCGCAGGGTCACGTCCTGGATCGGCGAGTACTTCAGGCCGGTTTTCCAGCTGTGCACGTCGTTGGCGGTGCTGTAGTTGGACCAGCGGTAGGCGCCGTCGATCTGCAGCAGTTTGGCACCCGGAGCATTCTCGATCAGCGGAGCCTGGACCTCGCCGAAGAACTCCGGCACCAGGAACTCGCCCGAGGTCGCCGGGCTCGGACCGCCCACACCGCCGAGGCTGCCGGCAGCGAGGAGCGAATCGGGACGGTAGTCCAGGGATTCACGGCGGAATTCCCAACCGCCGGCCACACCGACGCCATTCTTGGCGAACGGGCTCTGCACCTGGTACTTGCCCAGATCGGCGGATACGGTGGCGTTGACCACGTCTTCCACCTGGGTCGCCTGGGCGTAGCCGTTGGCCCTGATGTAGTTCACCGCGCCCGGCGTGACGCCGCCGGCCGTGAACAGATTCAAGGGCACGCAGGCCGGATCGGTGCCGTCATAGACCGACTGGCATTCCTGCTTGCCGGCATTCGGGTTCGCGGTCTTGCCGTCCGCGAGGAGGGCCGGACCGGTGATGACGTTGAGCGCCTTCAGGGAGTTGGCAGTGTTGAGGTAGTTCAACGTGCCGCTGGCGAAGATCACCGCGCCATGCTGAGCCGAAACGTCGTAGGTGATGCCGTTGACGATGTCGCCGCGCGAACCGACCACAATACGGTAGTCGGTGTGGCGCAGATCCGAGATACGTGGCCCCAGCTCGACCAGTCGCTTGAGGACAGCAACGTTGGCCAGGCCGCTGCCGTTGGTCAGATCATCCGGATACGGATTGGTCGGGTCGTTGTCACCGCACAGGTCCCTGACCTGGCCGGTATTGGCTCCACCCGGGCCCGCGTGGTAACCCGACAGCATCGGGTTGGTACAGGCGATATTGGTGACGTTGCCGAACAGGCCCGTCGGCGCCACGTTGGCAACCGTGTGGTTGTCCATGAACATGGCACTGCCGTACAGATCGACATGGCTGTTGATCTGGTCATGGGCGAAACCGCCCAGGTGGTAACGGCTGTCCGGACGCTGGATGTAGTTGTACGGCGCGAAGTTGAACGTGCGGCCGTCGTTCGGGATGAAGGTGTTGTTGGCCTGGGTGATGAAGTACGGCGCCAGGTACTTGGGGTTGCTCGGCGTGAGCTTGTGGGCCTGGTTGTAATTGAAGCGGTCGTAGCTTTCGAACTTGCCTTCGGCGATGACACCCGAGCCGGAACAGCTGCGCGCAGTACCGGCCGAGTTGGTTTTCAGCGAGCAGGTGGAATAGCCGCGCTTGTCCTGGGTGATGCCGTCGGCCTTGGTGTAGCCGGCATACATCGTGACGTTGCCCTTGCCGCCGGAGAAATTGTTGCCCCAGATCAGCGTGGTGTCGTAGCTGGTGCCGTCGCTATGATCGGTACGGGACGCCTGGGAATCGATGCGGAAGCCCTGGAAGTCCTTCTTCATGATGAAGTTGACGACGCCGGCCACGGCGTCCGAACCGTACACGGCCGAAGCGCCGCCGGAGAGGACGTCGATGCGGTCGATCAGTGCCGCCGGGATGAAGTTCAAGTCGGCCGAAGGCGGGGCCTGCAGCGGATCGCCCGGCATCAGGCGCTTGCCGTCGATCATCACCAGGGTTTCCTGCGGGCCGAGGCCGCGCAGATTGACCGTAGCGGTACCGCTGGCACCGTTGGAATCGGCCGAGCTGAAGCCGGCGAAGGCCTGCGGCAGACTGTTGATCAGGCTTTCCACATTGGTGGTGCCCTGGTACTGCAGTTCCTTGTCGGAAATGACCGTCATGGAGCTGGAGCTGGTCAGGTTCGCCTGCTTGATGCGCGAACCGGTGACCTGTACGCCCTGCAACTTCGTGGACTGCCCCGCAGAGTCCTGCGCGTAAGCACTGTCTGCGACGGTGCCCACGCCTGCTATAAACGCCAACTGCACGGCAAGACGAAGCTTGCCTTCGGCACTGAGTTTCATTGTTTCTCCCTAGTTCAGATTCAAGGCGCCATCAACAACTATTGAACGATTTGGCAAATCGCGGGTCTGGCGCCCGATTACGTTCCGAGAATAGCGACGCGGTTGACAGGCGTCAAGCACTTGTTGCAAGCGTGTGACGAGTGCCAAATACCCCTATTGCACTGCACATTTACAGAGCAATTTCGCCCTATTTGATGGCGCCGGAACAGAGGCAAAGCCGGCCGCCTGCTCTACTCCGGGGCGGCCGCGGCCACTGCCCGGCCGGGGCCAATGCACCGCTTCGCATCTGCGCAGTGCGCTCGAATCGCACTGCGCTTCGCTCCGGCTACTGCCCCGCCGGCGCTTCCAGGATCACGTCCTTCGGCAAAAAGTAAGTACCCAGCGCCAACTCGTCGTATTTCGGCAGCACTTCGGGGAAGTGCAGACCGGGCAGCGCCTGCACCGCGAAGATTTCCTCGACACCCTGGGTGAAACGCAGGATGCCCACCAGGCTGCCGTCGGTGATATCGATGACCCAAACGCCGCAAATACGTTCGTCGGCGCTGTCGGCGATGGGGATGCCGCTGAATATCGCAGACTCGCGGATCTGCGACAGGCCGACGAACGCCAGCGGGCCGTGGAAATCGACGCCGCGGGTAAAGCCCGGGAACTCGAAGAACGGCGTGACCTCACCCGAAACCGGATTCACCTTGGACAAGGTGCCCTTGCCGGATTCGCAGACCCACAGCTGGCCGTCATACCAGCGCGGCGAGTGCGGCATGGAAAGCCCGCGGCAGATGGTACGGCCGCTGACGATGTCGATCAGCACGCCGCCATCGGCCTTGCGGTCGCGCCAGCCGCGGGCGACGTCGCTTTCGCCCAGGGCGGTGACGTAACGCGGCTGGCCATCGACCATGGCCAGGCCGTTCAGATGGCAGCGGTCCTCAGAGGCAAAGCCGGTAATGAACGGCGGCCGCCACACCGGCTGGAAACTGTTGGAGCCGTGGATCGTGCACAAGGTCGAAAAACGCGTGTTGATGAACCAGATGCGGCCCTCGCGATCGAACGCCATCTCGTGCACATCGATATCTCCGGTGAGATGACCGTAGCGCTGCACGAAGCAGGCATCGTGCTTGCCCGGCGGTTCCAGCTTGGCGCAGTTGTCCGGCACGTTTTCGTAAAACAGGATCTCGCCCATGGCACCGACCGCGATCTGGCCGTTGCCGACCGCGATTCCCATCGGCTTGACCACATCGCGGTAAAGGGTATTGACCACCCCTTCACCGTCGTTGCGGACCACGATGAGCTTGCCAGCCTGATAGGTGCTAACCAGCAGAGACACTCCCACTTCGCCGAGGATGCGGCCCAGCTCCGGGGTCTGCGTGCTTTCCAGCTCGATATCCTTGAGCGGTACTGGCGTCGCCGCGGGGCTTGTCGGTTGTGGGTCGTTTTGGGGAGGAGGGGTCTGGTAGGACATAAATTGGAAGTCGGTGGACAGTTGGGTGGCACGGCCGGGATGCCCTCAGCATCACCCGCCGTTGTCTCCGGCGGAGGATCTGCACATCGCGACCGTCAGGCCTTTAAGGGTACTTTACCGAAAGCGGCGGCCTAGTTGGCCGTGACAGTCGCTGCGCCGATGCCCGCTCGGTGATATCGGCGCTTCCCCTACTCCACGCGCGGGAAATGCAGCGCTCACAGCTATCGGCGCCAGCGTGGAGATGAAGGCCACCTGCGCGATCAGGCAAGCCGCGTTTCGGCAGCAGCATCCAACGCAGAGGCCGGTGCCGGGACGACAGGTGCGGGCAAAGCTTGCTCAAAGCTGTATCCGTAGGCACGGATCAGTTCGCCATCGCGTTGCTCCACCAGCCGGCGCAATTCATCGTCGTAGTAGAGGCGGTAGTCGCCGTGAACCGAGCGGTTCCGCGCCAAACCGACCTCGATGTGATGCGACATCGCTTCGGGCGGCAGGTAGCGTATTTTCCCGAAAAAGGCCGCCAGATCCTGCCGCAGCGACTCCGTGCAACCGATATGCAGCGCCCGCCCTGCGCCGCTGCCGTACATATGCCGGTACAGGTGGCTGTAGAAGCCAAGGCCGCTGCCGCGGATGGGCTCGAGCGCCTGCCGCGGCAGGTTCAGGCCGCGATTGACATAGACCTCGGGCAGGCCCTGCAAGACCTGGGACAACAGGGCCGGATCGCTCTCCAGGCCGAGCAGCCGGCGGATGGAGTCCTTGAATCCAAGGGAGTTGTCCTGGCTGACGCAGCGGAACAGGTGATTCTGTTGCGGCAGGCCGCGCTGAAAACTGAACCAGGAGACGTAGTAGCTCCAGGGGTTGCGCACGAAGCCGAGCACCGGCAAGCCGAGCGCATCCTGGGGAATGCTCGACACGGGCAGGTGGTAGCCGACCACCACCGCTTCGGGCACATGACGCACCAGCGCTTCGTTGATGAAGGTGCCCCCGGACTTGTGCAGATGCACGTAGACGAAATGCGGCGTGACGATCATGGATGGGCGGGTTGCGCCAGGCGCCGTTCGACGGCGGCATCGACCTGCCCCAGGTCGGAGTCGCCCCGCCGGATCAATTCGAGCAAGGGTGCGGAAGGCAGGAAATCGCAGATCAGGTGGGTGCGCGCCTGCTCGGGGTGGGCATTCCAGACGCCATGCCGGTTGGAGTTGTTGAGCACCCATATTTCACCGGGCCGCATCCGGTAAACCCTGCCGCCGCAATACATCAGCATACGGTCGTTGGTGACGATGGGGATATGCAGGCGCAGGGTCTTGCTGAAATAGTCGGCACGATCGACGTGCGTTGCAATCACCGCACCGGCGGGCAGCTTGGCCAGCAGGCAGCGCATCGGCTGTGCCGGAATCAGGGTACCGATGATCTCGCGGATGTACGGCAGCCGTTGCAGCGGCGGCCGGTCCTCGATCGGCAGGTCTCCCTCCGCCGGGGCGTGACCGCGCAGAAAAACCGCCTCGGCAGCGCTGTGCACGCCGATGCGCCCGCCGCGACCGCCCCAAAGCGGCTCGGGCAGCGCTGCCAGCTCGGCCTCCAGACGCAGCGCATCGACAGCGAGCGGCAGGCGCACACAGGCACCGACCAGGGCCAGCTTGTCGATCGCCGGCTCGGCGGGCAGCGTCAACATGATGAGGGCCGCGAAGAAATGACGGGACTCCGGTTGCTGCAAGGAGCGCCTGGTCCGGCCGGATCGCGGCGACTCCCGCAAAATGTTCAGGCCGTTTTATACCGCGTATCGCCCTGCCTTGCACCCGCGGCATCGGCGGCGGTGAAACAGCCCGGAAAGCAAAACGGGCGCCGAAGCGCCCGTTTATTTTGCTGCTGTCAAAGCTCAGGCAGCCGCAGTCTCCGCGTCCTCGCCAGCCG
>FTAG01000319.1_pt1 | contig 18630 bp, 21 predicted proteins | sample 1638911 | NCBI WGS metagenome assembly FTAG01 (sample SAMEA3914813, study PRJEB12502) | metagenome | biome: forest; material: soil | place: Canada | collected 2011-07-07 | depth 0.3 m
GGATGCCGAAGCGTCCAGCGTCAGGCCAGGGATGGCCTGTCGCTGGACCCCGACGCAGGCGAGAAGCGCAGGGGACCCTCTTATCGCGCTTCTTCTTCTAGCGATAAGAGGGCGCAGTTCCCGGGTGGCGGCGCTTTTTGGTTACTTTTTGGCGCTGCTGCCAAAAAGTAACTCGCCTGTAGGCGAAAAACCACGGGTTCATTCCGCGAAGGCACTGCGGTGCGTGATGCGCTCTGAACAAAGGCATGGCACCAGATCCTTCGCTGTGCTCAGGATGACAGCCAAAGCTGGATTCCCGCTTTCGCGGGAATGACGAGTCAAAGGTGCAAGGGAATGGCAGACGGATCAGGCCGCAGCCGGCAACGCATACAAGGCCACCGCCTCCGCAAACCCCTTCACCGCAATCGGTTCCCTCGCCTCCAGCGGCACCTCCCCCGCCAGCTCGCGGGTGCGCCCGTCGACGAGGATCTCCCCGTCCTGGGCCTGCTCGCACAGGCGCGTGGCGAGGTTCACGGCGGGACCTACGGCGGTGTACTCGAGCCGCGAGGCGGAGCCGATGACGCCGACGGTGACGAAGCCGCTGGCGACGCCGATGCCGAGGCCGAGGCGGTGCTCGGCGCTGCTCCACTTGTCGGTGACGCGCTTGGCGGCGTCGCGCACGCCGCGGGCGATGGCCAGGCCGACGGCGGCGTGGTTGGGCATGGGGATGGGCGCGCCGACCAGGATCAGGATGCCGTCGCCGGCGTAGTCCTTGATGGTGCCGCCGTAGGCGGCGACGACCTCGCCGACGGCGTCGTAGTAGTCGCGCAGCACCTGGATCACGCGCGAGGACGGATGGGCCTGGGCGTAGGCGGTGAAGCCGCGCACGTCGCTGACCACGGCGGTGATCTCGAGGTAGTTCTGCTTCATCGCGCCGGACAGGCCGCGCTCGCGCACCAGCGAGGCGACCTGGGAGGACAGGAAGCGCGACATGAACTGGCCGCGCTGGCCCTGCAGCACGTGGTACTGCACCGCGCCGACCAGGAACACCATCTCGCCGAACAGCACGCTGACCGGGGCCCACTCCGGGGGCAGCACGAAGCCGGCGAGGAAGAACGGCACCGATACGCCGAGGGCGACGATGCGCACGCGCTCGCCGCGGTCGGGGCGGCGGTTGAGGATCAGGGCGCCGGAGAACAGGCCGGTGCCGCTGGCGAACAGGATCGGCGCGGCGAACATCCAGAAGCCCGGACGCAGCAGGGCGCCGGTGCTGCTGGCGGCGAACAGGAAGTCATGCTGGCGCAGGTCCGGGTGCAGGATCGACAGCGCGCAGTAGACCAGTGCGGCGAGCTGACCGCAGCGCAGCATGAAGTCGCCGACGCGCACGTCGAGCTCGCCGGCCGGCAGGGTGCGGCGCACGCGCAGCACCCACTCCAGCAGCGCGACCAGTGCGGCGCCCTCGGGCAGGGACAGCCAGCCGGGCATGTCGCTGTTGCCGAAGATCTCGTACAGGTAGGCGGTGTTCAGCGCGATGGCCAGGGCCAGGCACACCAGGGTCAGGGCCAGCAGGCGCGAGGTGGGCGAGCGGTAATCGGCCCAGATGAAGGCCAGCGCCATGCCCAGCGCCACCAGCGCGACCATCAGGTGGGGAATGAGCTGGATCATGCAGGGCGGGCGCCGCAGCGGCTGAAGGTCTTGTCACATTATGCAAGAGTGCCGCCACAGCCGCTGTGCGCTCCGTCCCGGGCGGATTTGAGCCGGCCGGCACGGCTGCAAGGAGCGCGGCGGCGGGGCGCGGTGCAACCGTTTGTCCGCCGCGGACCACCGTTGACCAGCGGTTCAGGTCCGGCTTTTTCCGCTCGTCATGCTTCGCGGCTCGCCCATCGGTCGCGGCGGGCGCTGCGGGCCAAAACACGGTCAGATGCCGCATCTCCGGCCAGGCATCCGCCTCCGGCAAGGCATAACGAAATGACTGGCATTTACGATCCCGCTCTGGTCCTTGCATCGTACTGCGTCGCGGTGTTCGCGTCGTATGCTGCGCTGGACCTGGGTGCGCGCATCGCCATCTTCGACGGCCTGCGCGAGCGCCTGTGGCTGGTCGCCGGCGCTCTGGTCATGGGCACCGGCATCTGGGCGATGCACTTCGTCGGCATGGCTTCCTTCAGCCTGCCGGTGGCGATCACTTTCGACCTGGCGCTGACCGTGCTGTCCTGGGTCGCCGCCGTCGCCATCTCCCTGCTGGCCCTGTATGTGATCAGCCGCAGCAGCCTGACCCTGGGCTCGCTCGCCGCCGGCGCGCTGGCCATGGGCGCCGGCATCTGCATCATGCACTACACCGGCATGTGGGCGATGCGCATGAGCCCCGGCATCAGCTACGACCCGCTCCTGCTCGCCGCCTCCGTCTTCATCGCGGTAGCCGCGTCCGCCGCCGCGCTGTTCATCGGCTTCTCGCTGCGGCGCCTGCCCGACTCGCGCGTGCTGCCGGCCAAGCTGGCCGCGGCGCTGGTGATGGGCGCGGCGATCTGCGGCATGCATTACACGGGCATGGCGGCGGCGCATTTCGCCGCCGGTGCTACCTGCGCCGCCGGCAACCTGCTGGGCGGCTACTGGATGGGCTTGCCGGTGGCGCTGATGACGGTGGGCCTGCTGGTCGCGCTGCTGCTGCTGTCGCTGATGGATGTCCGCGCGGTGGCCGAGCGCCGCCGGGTGGAAAAGAACCGCCTGGAAGCGGAGCGGGTGCGGCGCCTGGCCTACTTCGACAGCGTCACCGGCTTGCCCAACCGCAGTCAGTTCAACGAGCGCCTGCTGCACCAGCTGATCAACGTCAACGGCAAGGCGCCGCGGCCGTTCGCGGTGGTCTACGGCGAGCTGCGCGGCTACCGCGCCCTGGTGGAGAAGCACGGCCAGGACCGCGTCAACCTGATGCTGAAGGCGCTGGGCGGCCAGCTGACGCCGATGTTGCGCGACAACGACCTGCTGGCGCGCCTGTCGCACGACGGCTTCATCCTGCTGCTGCGCGAGCAGGCGGACCGCAGCCTCGACGCGGCCGTGCTGCAGGCCACCAGCCTGTTCAACGCGCCGCTGCATTGCGAGCACCACACTTACCAGTTGGTCTGGGGCCTCGGCTCCAGCCGCTATCCCGACAACGGCAACTCGACCCAGTCGCTGATCCGCGCCGCGATGAAGCTGCAGCGCGAAGTCGGCGGCGGGGCGCAGCCGGTCAGGCAACAAACAGTTTCTGCACTCGGTGCCGCGTAGGGCGGCATCGGCAAACGGTCCCTGAGCCTTGGGCTGCGAAGAGCATCACCTGTTCCAGCAGCCCACTTTTTAGACCGAGGATTTTGCAGCACCGATTCATCCGCGGCGGAAGGTCCGCCACGGCACGGTCCCTGAGCCTTGGGCTGTGAACGACACCTTAAGTGTCCGATCAGCCCATTTTTTCCGGACCGACCGCATCAGCCCGGCGGGCAGCAGCGCGCCGGCACGTCCCTGAGCCTTGGGCCGCAAAAAACCTTCATCGGTTTCAGCGGCCTTTTTTTTGGCTGACAGGACTAGGCCCGCTGGTCCTGCGCCTGGTCCTCCAGGTCCGCCTCGAACAGCTGCTGCAATTCCTTCGAGGCTTCCTTGGCGGTCTGGATCAGCTGCTGCTCGTCGCGGTGGATGGCCTGCTGCTTGAGCAGGGTGTCGTGGTCGTGACGGCGGAAGCGGGCGATGTCGCGCGCCACCCGCTCCTCGGTCTCGCCCAGGGCCACCAGCAGCTGCGCCGTCATCTCCAGGCTCGAGCCGAAGGCGCGGCGGATGACGTCGTTGACGCCCAGGTCCATCAGCTTCATGGTATGGGCGCGGTCGCGCGCCACGGCGAAGATGCGCAGCTGCGGGAAGTTGCGCCGCACCATCTCGGCGATGCGCAGCGACTCCTCGACGTCGGCGATGGCCAGCACGAAGAAGCGCGCCTTGTCGGCCTTGGCGGCGCGCAGCACTTCCATGCGGCCGGCGTCGCTGTAGAAGATGGTGCTGCCGAACTGGCGCACGAAGTCGACGTGCTGCCAGTTGCGCTCCAGCACGGTAAACGGGATCTTCTTCAGGCGCAGCAGGCGGCCGAAGATCTGGCCGAAGGGGCCGAAGCCGGCGATGATGACGTCGTTCTCCGGCACGTCGATCTCGTCGTAGGGGCGGCCTTCCTGCTCGTCCTGCTTCTTGCGGCCGCGCGACAGCAGCGCATACAGCGGCGGCGTGGTGATCATCGACAGGGTCACGGTGACGACCAGGGCGTCGGCCGAATTGCGGTCGATCACGCCGCCCGACCGGGCGATGGCGAACAGCACGTAGGCGAACTCGCCGCCCTGCGACAGGGCCACCGCCAGCGAACGCGAGGCGCCGCGCGGCAGGCCGTAGACGCGGCCGACCCAGTACAGCACCGTGGTCTTGATGATGACCAGGAACACCACGCCCTCGATCACCCGCAGCGGGTCCTGGGCGATGAAGCCGAGGTTGGCGGACATGCCGACCGCCATGAAGAACAGACCCAGCAGCAGCCCCTTGAACGGCTCGATGTCGGCCTGCAGCTCGTAGTGGTATTCCGAATCGGCCAGCAGCATGCCGGCGAGGAAGGCGCCGAGCGAGGCGGACAGGCCGACCGCGGTCATGCCCAGCGCGGTGCCGGTGACGGTGAGCAGGGCGGCGGCGGTGAAGATCTCCGGCACCTGGGTGGCGGCGAGCACACGCAGCACCGGGCGCAGCAGGTAGCGGCCGAGGAACACGACGAAGGCCAGGGCCGCGCCGGCCTTGGCCGCGCCGATCCAGAACGAGGCGCCGTCGTGCACCGCGCCGCTCTGGCCGGACAGGAACGGCAGCAGGGCCAGGAACGGGATCACCGACAGGTCCTGGAACAGCAGGATGGCGAACGCGGCGCGGCCATGGCGGTCGGTCAGCTCCTTGCGCTCGCCCAGCAGCTGCAGCACGAAGGCGGTGGACGACATCGACAGGCCGAAGCCGATGACGATGGCCGCGGGCAGGTTCTGGTGGTAGCGCCACATGGCCCAGCCGGCGACCACCGCGGCGGTGAGCATGACCTGCGCCCCGCCGAGGCCGAACACGGCGCTGCGCAGGCGCCACAGGCGGCTGGGCTGCAGCTCCAGGCCGATGACGAACAGCAGCAGAACCACGCCGAACTCGGAGAAATGCAGGATCTCCTCGACCTGCGAGATCAGGCCCAGGCCCCAGGGGCCGATGGCGATGCCGGCCGCGAGGTAGCCGAGCACCGAGCCGAGGCCGAAGCGCTTGAACACCGGCACCGCGATCACCGCGGCGAGGAGCAACAGGGCAATGTCTGCGAGCATCGGTTAAATTTGTGTAGAGCTGAGGCCGTTGAAAGAGTCGGCGGCGAGAATCGCCTGCGCTGTTCGATCCGCAACCACGGAAAGGGTTCGATGCGTACGTTTCATATAGTTTGCGCCGGAACGGTGCTGCTGTCTGCCGGGTGCGTGACGGCGCCGGAGAAACAAGACGCACCGCAGGCCTGTACGCCCGCTTCGACCACCATCGCCGCCAGCCCCGCAACGACGGCGGCCGCCCCCTGGGGCTTCAGCCCGAGCTTGCGCGGCAGCCTGGCGCCGGCGCTCCCGGCGGACGTGGCCGTGAGCAGCGCGCCGACGCCGACCACCGCGCTGCCGAAGCCGGAGCGGCGCAGCCTGTTCCTGCCCGATCCGGACGCCTACGACATCGTCTCCGCCGGCCGCGGCCTGTCGCTGCACAAGCCGATGTTCCTGATGCCCTATACCTACAGCCCCACTTACGAGGGGCGCCAGGCCGAAGTGGTGTTCCAGCTCAGCTTCAAGCAGCGCCTGTTCGGCATTCCGCTGTACGCCGCCTATTCGCAGAAGTCATTCTGGCAGGCTTACAACAGCCACGAGTCCTCGCCGTTCCGCGAGACCGATTACAACCCGGAGCTGTTCTACCGCTACATCCCGGCCGACCGCGCGCGCTGGTACCACCTGGGCGCCGACGTCGGCTTCGAGCACGAATCCAACGGCCGGGGCCTGCCCGACTCGCGCAGCTGGAACCGCTTCTACGCCGCGATCTTCCAGGCCGAGGACAATCACCTGCTGTACTGGAAGTGGTGGTACCGGCTGCCGGAAAACGACAGCCTGCCGCCGACCGACCCGCAGCGCGACGACAACCCGCACATCGGCACCTACTACGGCTACAGCGAGCTGACCTACGAGCAGCAGCTGTGGGGCAAACAGCTGGCCCGCGCCATGGTGCGCTTCAACCCGGTCACCGGCAAGGGCGCGGTGAACCTGCAGTACACCATCCCGAACCGCGCTTCCGACCCCGACTTCTTCTGGTTCCTGTATCTGTGGCAAGGTTACGGCGAGGATCTGCTGAACTACAACCATTCCACCACGCGCGTCGGCGTCGGCGTATCGCTCGCGCGCTAGGGCCTGTTAACGCTATTTTGATCGCTGCGATCAAAATAGCGTTAACAGGCCCTAACTTGCAAAACCAACGAGGAGTCAGCCATGCACGGATCTGCACGTCACCCCAGGATGCTCAAGGCCATCAACCCGACGCTGAAAGCCCCGCATAAAGGCCATCGGCCCGAGTGGCTGATCGGGCAGACCATGATGGACCACGCGGTGAAGGCGATCCGCGCGCGCGCCCACCTGGAGCGCGGCTACGACATCCCCTATCTCGCCGGCTACAGCCTCGACGGCCACACCATCTTCATCGACCGCCACATGCCGAAGAGCTTCGTCTACCGGCGCCGCAAGGTGCTGACCGACCGCTTCCTGATCGTGCACGAGGCGGTGGAGAAGTCCTTGATCCAGCTGCTGGGCATGCACTACCTGCACGCCCACCAGATCGCGCTGCATGCCGAGCAGGCGGCGGTGCGCGCGGAGGGCATCACCTGGGAGGCCTACGACGCCTTCATGCAGGACTACATCAAGGTGATCGGCGACGAGGACCTGACGCAGGTGCCGGACATTCTCGACCTGACGCCGTACCGGGATTTCCACGACAAGGAAGAGCTGGCGAAGATGCGCAGCGGGACGGTGCCCTGCCCCAACTTCGAGCCGAAGCACAAGGTGCATATCGCCGGATTGAGTTGAGCCCCGGGTCTGTTGCGGTCAGGCCGGCGAAACACCGCGGCCTGGCCTCAAGCCGTGAGTGAGGGCGGCATTGCCGCGGGCGTGGAGGCCTGCGGCCGGCGCGCACGGCGATTCAGATAAATCCATCCGGCCGCCAGACCGGCGAACCAGAACAACAGCAGTACGCCGGCCACAGCGGCGGTCCCCCAGGGAAAGCCCTGCGGCGCGACGCCCAGCACCGCGCGCATCCGGTGCAGGTCATCGGCATATGCCGCGACACCTTCGGCGCTGGCCTGCAGCGCGGCCCAGGAAGCCTGCAACAAATCCGCCTGATCGATCATCGTCCGGCCGCCGGCTGCCACGCGTGTTTGCTGTTCATTGGAAGGGACGCCGTGTGAGGTGTTGATGACAGGTGCGCGATCTTCGGGCCAGCCGCAGGCATGGTCTGTGCGGCAGCGGACGCATGGCGCTACCGGGTTGATGCCCCGGAACATTTCGGCCGCCGTTAAGCGCGGCCTCGTACAGACGATGCAGCGGCGCGGGCCCAGAATGCCGCAGGTCGATCCCGGTGGCGCGGCAGCTTCGCCTTGCGAGCCGGATCCAGGAGCTTCCATGAACAAACCAGTACCGCCGCCATCACGCGATGGCCAGGCCCCGGGCAAGACCGCGCCAGGCGAAACCGCCCAGTACCTCGGCAACGTCAGCCACCGGCCGCCACAGCCATCCATGCCGGAGGGGGATGCGATCTCGGACCGATGGAAACGGCTCGTCGGCAGCGCCAGGATCGTATGGGCCAAGCTCGGCGAGGAGGAGCTGCTGCGGTCCAATGGCCAAGCGGACACCCTGACCGGCCTGGTGCAGGAGCGCTATGCCATCAGCCGCGAAGCGGCGGGCAGGCGGGTGCGGAACTTCCTGCAGCAGTACAAGCTGTAAGCGGCTGAGGGATGCCGTCAGCCTCGGGCGCGGGGCTTCGATCGAAGCCCCGCGCCCGCTGTTTCCGCTACGGTGACGGCGGGACCACCACCACCGTGGTGCTGCCGGAACTGCCGGTTTTGCCCTTTTCGCCAGGCCGGCCGGTGGCGCCCTGATCGCCAGTTGCGCCCTGCGCGCCGGTGTATCCGGTATCGCCCTTGCTCCCGGTGTCCCCGCTCGCGCCCTGCGCACCGGCTGCGCCCCTGTTGCCTTGGTCGCCGGTCATGCCCTGCGGACCCGGCGGACCGGGGACGGCGGCGGGGACCACGATCGTGGCCGCGGCGGGACGATCACAGGCGGCCAGGCCGAGCGCCATGACCGCGACTGCCAATGCTATTGAATAGTTCATGTCTGCACCTGAAATGAGCGGCGCGAATGGCGACGCGTCAGGCATTGTGATCGGACAGCACCGCTTTCTCTGTTCGGTGGGGAACGTAGCCGGCGGCGCCACGGGCGGGCGCATCGAAGGTCCGCGCAAGCTCGCGGACCGCTTCAGCGAGCGGGAAAATTCGCGTTCAGCTCAGCCGGCACCGGATGTTCCGCGCGGGTGATGCCGACGAATGCGCGGTACCGCCCGAGAACGCGGCGCAGCCGCAGCACCTCCCGCGAAGCCAGCCACGAGAACAGCAGGGCGAGCAGCAAGGCCGTGGACAGGACCAGGGCCGGCAATACGCCGGCATGGGCCGCGGCAGGAAGCGCCGGCGCAAGGCCGGAATGGCCGTGGCTGGCGGGGAGGACCGCGAACTGGACTGCTGGCGGATCCAGTCTAGTGTTCAACTGGATCGGCGGCGGCGCCGATGCCACATCATGAAAGTACTGATCGATATCGTGACGGATCATGTTTTCTTTCCCTGTTGCGGAGAACCTCCGCAAATGGCCGCTCCCGGAGCGCGGCGGGTGAGCGTCATCAAGGTAGGCCGCGGCGGACGCACGGTCGGTGCGATGCCGCACGAGGGCAAAAAAAACCCGTCCGCAAAGATGTCTGAGCGAACGGGCGAAGGTCGAATCCGCGCTGAGCTCCGGAGCAGGAGAAAACAGAACCGGACGCTCTGGGGGAGTGGATGCGCGAATCAGAGTACGGGTCGATTCATTCGCCAGGCTACGGCGTGCGACGCGCTATTTCCGTGCGCTGGCACACGCGAGCCGCACGATCCCCGCAAGCGGTCTATGTGTGCTGCGAGACGGACGCCGCAGGGTGTCTGGCGTAAAACCCAATGGCTCAACGAGTGAGGGGCCCCGCGGGCTTGCCCGGCCGGATTGCCGGCGGCCATGCCCGACCCGCTCACCCGGGCTCAAGACTCACCTCGTCAAGGATCACCACATGAAAAAAGCATTCCGGTCATACCCCCTGCTCGGCATCGGCGGAGCGCTGGCGCTGGCCGCCTGCGCGGCAGCTCCGCAGCCTCCGGTCGAAGCCCTGCAAGCCGCCGACATCTCCATCGCCAACGCCGACAAGGACCACGCCAACGACTACGCGCCGCTGGAGATGCGCACCGCGCGCGAAAAGATCGCCGTCGCCCACACGGCGGCGCAGAAGCCCGACGAGCAGAGCGTGACGCAGGCGCGGCAGCTGGCCGACGAAGCCCGTGCCGACGCCGACCTGGCTTCGGCCAAGGCGCGCCTGGCCAAGGCCGATGCGGTGAACCAGGAGCTGCAGAAAAACAGCAATACCCTGCGTCAGGAAACACAACGCGGTCCGGGAGCTTGAGGCATGAACAAAATCACACGCATGATTAGAGCCACCTGGTCCGGCGCCGCCATCGGCGGAGCCGGCCTGCTGCTCGCCGCCTGCGCCGCGGACGCGGTGAAGGACCCCGGTGCCTCGCGCGCCCGCGCCGCGCTCACCGAACTGGAATCCGACTCCAGCCTGGCGAGCCGCGCGCCGGTGGCGATCCACGACGCCGAGACGGCGGTGCAGGAAGCGGAACAGCCACAGACCGATGCGGCGCTGTCGGCCCACCTGGTCTACATCGCCGACCGCCGGGTGCAGATCGCCCGGGCGCAGGCCCAGACCAAGTTCGACGAGGACCAGCGCCAGGCGCTGAGCGACCAGAACGGCAAGATCCAGCTGGATGCGCGCACCCATGAAGCGGATGCGGCAAAGCTGAAAAACGACGCGCTGCAGGCGCAGCTGACGGCCCTGCAGGCCAAGCCGACGGACCGCGGCATGGTGCTGACCCTGGGCGACGTGCTGTTCTCCAGCGGCCGCTCGGACCTGAAGGCGGGAAGCGTCGCCAACCTCGACCGGCTGGTCAGCTTCCTCGGCGATGCGCCGGATCGCAAGGTCCGCATCGAAGGCCACACCGACGATCGCGGCGGCCAGGGCATGAACCAGGCGCTGTCGCAGCGGCGCGCCGACTCGGTGGCCCTGTACTTGACCGGCCGCGGCGTGGCCAGCAACCGCGTCACTTCGGTCGGCGAGGGTTACGACTCACCGGTGGCGGACAATGCCACCGAGGCCGGACGCCAAGCCAACCGGCGCGTCGAGGTGATCATCCAGAATCCGCCGCTGTAACAGCGCTTTTTGGGGTTTCGCCGGCAAGGATTGTCGGTTCGCAGATCAGGGACGATCGAAGCCGCACCGCAAGGTGCGGCTTCTTTTATGGGGCCGGCCGCTCAACCCCGCCCCCGGGCGCCGCTCATCTTTGCGATGACCGGGGCATGCTGCCGCAGCGGATATTGAATGCCCAGCCAGGGCGTCACCGGATAGCCGGGATGCTCGCACCTGAGCTGACTCCACTCCAGCGCATCGCGCGCGATGTCGGCCTCGCAGTCGGCGTACGGGCAGGTCTTGCCGCGGCCGAACAGACGGTAGGTACCGTTGGGGAAAGCCCGCGTGCAGCGGCCGCACCAGAGATGCTTGTCGAAGCTGCGCTGCCACCAGCGGGAGCCGGCCGGCCGCCGGGCACGGCCGACGACAACCGGTCCGCCAAGGCTTCTTTCCATCTGATCGTGATTCATGGGGCTCTCTTTGGGAACCGGGGCCGGTTCATGCGCATCATTGCTGCAGGAAGGAATTTTCCGCCCCATTCGGCCGCCACCGAAATCGACCCTTGCCCGAACGTCGCGGCAAATACCACCAGCGCCAGGATGGCGGCGTAGATCTGCATGGCGGCATATCCCGCAGGTCCGGCATGCGCTCAACCGCGGTGCGCTCCGGCAACTTCGGGGGCAGGCCGCGAATGAGTCGCCTCAGGCCTCGCCGTCGAGGAAGCCGGCGATCTGCCGGTCGATCTCGGCATCGCTGAAGTCGTAGTGGCTGCGCAGCAAGCCGGCCAGCCTGGCCATGTCGCCGTCGATCCTGGCGAGGTCGGCGCCGGCGAGCTTGCTCCAGGTACGCCTGGCCCTGCCGATCTGGCTTTTCCAGCCGTTGCCGCGGGGACCCTGGCTGAGCGCAGGCGGCTGCGGCTGGCTCATCAGATCGTCGTCCCCGCGTGCCGCATGGGACGCCGCTTCCGGGACTGTCGCTTCATCCGGTGTTTCCTTCCCGCCGGGCATCGCCGCCGCCGGTATCCGCTCGTCCATCGCCGCTCCTGAAGCGCGTCCGGAGCGGCCGTTGCGGATGCAGGGCCTTGGCGCGCCTCCACCGCAAGCTAGCGGCAGGCCGGCTTGGCGTCTGTGCGCGGGCGAACACAGGCGCGGCGCACTGGCCGCTGCGCCGCCCATGTTCGATGGCGCACAGATCGGCGCGTACCGGACATCCATCTTGAACGAGTCCACTTGGCTGCCGTCGCAAGCCTCTATCGCGCCGCGCGCCAAGCGCCAAGGGCCGCCGACCGGCGATGCCCCAACTTCCCGTTCGCCGCCGGGCGTCGGAACGCTCAGATCCTGCGACCCTGGATGATCCGGATCAGGAACATGACGATGGCGACGACCAGCAGCACATGGATGAATCCGCCCATGGAGTAGGACGTTATCAGCCCCAGCACCCACAGGACGAGCAGAATGATTGCGATGGTTTCGAGCATGGTCCGGGTTTCCGTATTTGCCGGCACAGGCCCGGCTTGCCTATAGATTGGGCGCAAGCCGTAGCCGGCTCTGTGCGACTACACGCCCAAGCGATGATTCAGCTCCTGGTTCCGGCGCCGCGGCGGCTAAAGTTTGCTTTCCGCCGCCTTGGCGGCATCCGCGGTGTCGAACGCCTGCCGCTGCTCACGGTTGAGCGTGGCGTAGAGCAGCTCATTGGTCCTGGCGGCCTGCGCCTCGATACTGGCCAGCAGGCGCATCAGTTCCACGGCGGGGCTTTTTTCCAGCTGTTGCTGCATGGTGTCCATCGGATTCTCCTCCGGCGTTGCCGCATCGGTCACGGCTGCGGCTAGTCGTGGCGCTGGTCGCAATGCCCGTCATGATCGCAGTGATCGCGATCGTGACCGCGTTCGTGTTCGTGTTCGTGGCCCCGGTCCTGGCGATTTTGTCCGTCGTCGCGGCCATTCTCGGGGACGAGGATGCAGCCCGAGAGCGACAACAAGGCCGCCAGCATCAATACGGTGATTTTCATGAAAAACTCCAATGATCCGCCTGTGCACTACGGCGATGGTTCGCTTGTCGGCGGCGGCGCATTCCTGCGCATCCGCCGTCAGCGGGCTTACATGCGCCGCACGATGTAGACGATGAGGACGACCACCAGGATCGTGCCGAGAATTCCGCCGCCGAATAGCATTTCGCATCTCCTTCGCCCAGGCCGGCCCGCGAACATTCCGGAGCGGAACCTGATGCTCCATTTGAGCACCGGGGCGGAAAAAACACAGTTCGCTGGCGAACTTAGGCGGAACTATCGTCGACAGCGCAAAAGCCCGTCCGCTGCCGCGCTCGGTGCGCAACAGCACATAGCGGCGCAAAGGCGTATGCTGAAATAAACGGGGAGTCTCCCCTTGCCCTGCCGCGAACGTTGGCCGCCATGTCCAATATCCCCACGCCGCAACAAAATCACCTGCTGGCCGCCCTGCACGCCGAGGTGCAGACCCGCCTGTTCTCCCATCTCGAGCTGGTGCCGCTGCCGCTGGGCAAGGTGCTGTACGAATCCGGCGACGCCTTGCGCCATGTCTACTTCCCGACCGATTCGATCGTGTCGCTGCTCTACGTGATGGAGAGCGGCGCCTCGGCGGAGATCTCGGTGGTGGGCAACGAGGGCCTGATCGGCGTGGCGCTGTTCATGGGCGGGGAGAGCACGCCCAGCCGGGCCATCGTGCAGAGCGCCGGCTATGCCTACCAGCTGCTCGGCCAGCGGCTCAAGGACGAGTTCAACCGCCATGGCGAGCTGCTGCTGCTGATGCTGCGCTACACGCAGTCGCTGATCACGCAGATGTCGCAGACGGCGGTGTGCAACCGGCACCACTCGATCGACCAGCAGCTGTGCCGCTGGCTGCTGCTGTCGCTGGACCGGCTGCCGAGCAACCGCCTGACCATGACCCAGGAACTGATCGCCAATATGCTGGGCGTGCGCCGCGAAGGTGTGACCGATGCCGCCGGCAAGCTGCAGAAGGAGGGCGTGATCGAATACAGCCGCGGGCAGATCACGGTGCTGGACCGGCCCAAGCTGGAGGCCCTGAGCTGCGAGTGCTACGCCGTGGTGAAGAAGGAAACCGACCGCCTGCTGCCGTATCTCCCGCAGCGCCAGTAGCGCTAAAGCAGCGGTGGATCGGCATGCTTGGCGTCGGGCTGGGCCGGCTCGCCTTCCGCTGCCTCGCGCCAGTCGACGGTGCCGAAGCCGGTATCGCCCAGCAGGGTGTAGAACAGGGCGATGGTTCCCACGCTCTGATGCGTGTTGGTCAAGTCCGGGTAGCGCGCATGCCGGTGCGATGAGATGTAGCGGATCGCGATGGCGCTGCGGTCGTAGACGCGCAGGGTGAAGGTGGCATCGCCGCGCTCGATGTTTTCCGATCCGCGGCTCTCGGTGGAAGCGACCCCGCTGACGTAGTATTCGCGGCCGGTGAGGTCGAACTGGGCGCGGTCGCCGAAGGTCAGGCGGCTGGAGAGCAGCACCTGCGGGGTCAGGCCGTAGTGGTAGTTGCGCTCGCCGCTGCCGTGGATGGTGCCCGCCGCGCCGTAGCCGAGACCGCCGAGGACGGTACCCTCCAGCGCCACCTTGCGCGACAGCCACAGCTCGCCGCTGGTGCCCAGGGACGCGGCGGTGCTCGAAACCCGGAAGATCTGCGGCGCGGCGTAGTCGTAGCTGCCGTATATGCCCCAGATGCCGCGATAGTTTTTGCCGCCTTCATAGCGGCTGCCGTAGAGCAGGCCGCGGATGAAGACATTGTCGATGATGTTGGAGGTGACAGCGCTGAATTCGAAGTTGAAGTAGTCGAAAGGGCGAGTGTATTCATAGCCGGGTTTTCCGGGCAGCCCATAAGCCATGGCGAAATCCGCGATCGCCTGGTTGCGTTTGAGCGTTTGCTGGACTCTCGGCTCGTCCGGGGTCGCATTGGTGTTGAGGTTCACGTTCGAGTCCACCGTGGCGTTCAGCGTCGCGCCCAGCTGCAGGCGCGAGAAGTAGGCCGGGTCGTGGCTCGGGAACACCGTGGTGAAGCGCTCGCCGAAGGCGAGGCGGTTGAAGCCCAGGGTGGGCGAGATCGCCGCCGCCGCCAGCTCGCGCCACAGTCCGGGCCTGCCGCCGCCGCCCTCCAGCACCAGGCTGGCCATGCGGAACAAGGGCTCGCCCAGCATCGGCCCGGCGAAGGTGGTGGTGATCTGGTCGTTGATCGAGGGCTTGCCGGTCTCACCCGCTTCCTTCCACAACAGGCTGCCGCCAAAGGCATAGCCCATCGATTCCCAGAAATTGAGGCCGCTCGATCGCGCCAGGCCGTGGAACACCGAGCCCTGATAGGGATGCAGGAACTGGTTGGTCTGGAACGGATCCTGGTCGACCACCCAGGAGCTGCCCAGGTTGTGCTTGAAACTGGACCAGTTGGTGCCGTACACCTCATGGCTCAGGACGTGCCGGTCGTACTGGTTGAGCAGGAATTCAAAGGCGACGATCTCGCCGAACGGGATCGCATAGCTCTTGCCGGCCCCGGTTTCCCAGGACAGCTTCAAAGCCGGCTTCCACGTGGCGGTAGCGGCAGGCGACGGCGGCGCGGCGGGATCGGGTCTGTCCTGCGCCTCTGCGGGCAGCGCCGGCGCAACCAGGATGCCGATGACGAAGGACAGGGACAGGAGCGGCGATTGGAGCGGCATGGTCGGATGGATCCGGGACAGGTGAGCGTGGTGAAGCGACGACCTGCACGAAGGATCAAAGCGCATTACGGCAGGAATACACCCACAGCCCGGTTCGGCTCTGTTCGTGGCCGCACATAGGCTGTCTGCCCGGCTGCCGCGGCAAAGGCTTCGTACGATCACCCCTACCGGGCGGAAACCGAAAAGGAACCCAGCCTCCCGCTGCCCCATGTCCCGCAGCACCCGCCGCGCCATGCCAGCCCCTGAACGGAGCACCGGTATCGCCACCCCTGGAAATGATGCCCGCTCTGTGCATTAACGTACGGATGGACGCCACGCCAAGCCGCATACTGCGATAGCGAGCGGGCCCAGGCACCCTTCCCGCGCCATCCCTGGCTCCCCGTTGCCGCAGGACGATCGATTGTCTGAAGCAATGCCGGTGAGAGTGGTCAATCGCCTGATCGCGGGTTTGCCGCGGCAGCAGCGCCAGCGCGTCCTGCGCGGCTGCGAGGCGGTGGATTTGTCGTTCGGCACAGTGCTGTTCGAATCCGGCAAAACCATCCGGCACGTCTATTTTCCGCTCAGCGGCTTCGTCTCGATGGTGGCGACGGTGAGCGGCCATCCGCCGCTGGAAATGGGGCTGATCGGCAACGAGGGCATGCTCGGCGCGAGCCTGGCGCTGGGGGTGAACACCGCAGCCCTGCAAGGTGTGGTCCAGGGGTCCGGCACCGCGCTGCGGATGAGCGCGCCGCAATTGCGGCGCGAGCTGCGCGACAACCCGCCCCTGCTGCGCGCGCTGAACTGTTCCCTGTTCCTGTGGATGGCGCAGCTGTCGCAAACCGCTTCCTGCAACCGCTTTCACCAGGTCGACGCGCGGCTGGCGCGCTGGCTGCTGATGACCCACGACCGCGCCCACGCCGATCACTTCCACCTCACGCACAAGTTCCTCGCCGACATGCTCGGCGTACAGAGGAGCGCGGTGACCATCGCCGCGGGCATCTTGCAGGAACGGAAACTGATCCGGTACACCCGCGGCGAGATCACGATCCTGGAGCGCAAGGGGCTGGAAGAGACGTCGTGCGAGTGTTACGAGGCGATGATCAGCGGCTACCGGCAGTTGCTCGGCTAGCCGGCCGGCGCAGCGGCGTCAAACTGCAACAAACCACCGGTTCCGCCGCGGCAACACCTCAGGGCTGATGGGCAGGCTGGCGCTCCTGCCGCTGCCCGCCGCCCTGTTCCTGCCGCTGCGGCGGTTGCGCCGGCTGCTGCTGCGGGGGCCTCTGCTGCTGCATCCGCACCGGCTGCTCCTGCGGAGGGCGCGCCTGCCGCTGCTGGGCCTGCTGTTCCATCCCCTGTTGCTGGCGCTGCTGCTGCTGTTGACGCTGCTGCTCCTGCTGCCGGGCTTGTTGCTCCTGCGGCGGGCGTGTCTGCCGCTGCTGGGTCTGCGCGTCGATCCGCTGCTGCTGTGCCTGCTGCTGTTGACGCTGCTGCTCCTGCTGCCGGGCTTGTTGCTCCTGCGGCGGGCGTGCCTGCCGCTGCTGGGTCTGCGCCTCGATCCGCTGCTGCTGTTGGTCCTGCCGCTGGGCTTGCGGCGGACGGGCCTGCCCTTCGGGCCGTTGCGCCGCCGGATGCCCTTCGGCGGTCCTTGCCGGGACCGCGCCGCGATCTCCGAACAATGCCGGCCGTGGCGTCGCCGCGATCGGCGGGCGGCCGTGATTGGCGGACTGGCGCAACTCGGGCCTGGCGCGGGCACCCTCCTCATGTTGCGTCTGCTCGGCAGTCCTGGCGAGATGCTGGTCGTGCTCGATCGCGCGCTCGGCGTCGTTCGGACGGGTCCGCGTGCCCTCGCCGCCGTTATAGCTCGCGCGACCGCCGTTGTAGTTGTTGATCACGGTGCTGTTGTAGCTGTTGTGGATATTGGTGACATTGATGTTGTTGACCGAGCGGTTGTAATTGAACCGCCCCTGGTCCCAGCGCCCGCCGTCGTAACCGTGGCCGCCGTAGCCATAGCCGTAGTTGATGCCGCCGTAGTAGCCGACGTGGGGGCCCCAGTAGCCGGAGTTGAAGGAATAGAAGCCGCCATTCCAGGCCCAGTAACCGGGCGTCCACAGGAAGCCGACCTGCGGCGGCTGCACCCAGGTTCCGGGCACCCAGTAGTAGTCGTCATCGCCATAGGCCCAGTAGCCCGGGGTCCAGATGTAGCCGTCGTCGGGCAGCATCGGCTGTTCGTAGACCGGCAGCTCGGGCGGCGCGACGCTGATCGACACCGAGACCTGGGCCAAGACCGGCAGCGGTGCCAGCAGGGCCAGCACGAGGGCAAGCAGGGGTAGTTTCATGGCGCAGCTCCTTGTCGAACTCCGTCGAGTGTCGGCCCGAGGCGCGGCGAAGTCGGTGCGATGGCAGACACCGATCGCCGCGGCGGATCATCAACGGGTGCCGGTGACCTCGACTTCCACGCGGCGGTCGGGTTGCAGGCAGGCACGCAGCGCCGGCGTGGCTTTGGCGCCCTTGCATTCACCTGGCCTGGTCACGGGATCCGCTCCGTCCTTGCCGATCGCGCTGATCTTGCCTTCCGGGATCCCCGCGGATGACAGGTAGGCCTTGACCGCCTCGGCGCGACGCGTCGAGAGCCGCATGTTGTACGGGTGCGGGCCAAACCGGTCGGTATGCCCGGTAACGGTGATGACGTCGAAGTTGGCGCCTCGCAGGTCCGAGGCGAGGCTGTCCAGCGACTGCTTGCCGGCGGGGGTGAGGTCGGCCTTGTCGAAGGCGAACAGCGAGTCGGCGGAGAGGACCAGCTTTCTCGGCGGGGGCGGCGGCGGCGGCGGCGCGGGCGGCTGCGGAGCAACCACCGGGGGCGGCGGCGCGGGGGCGGCGGCGACCAGTTCAGGCGCTGGCGCCGCTTGGCCAAAGCGATAGAGCAGGCCGGCGGAGAACAGATCGATGTCGCCCTTGTTGCCTACGGCATCGTCGATCCGGTAGCGCTCCGCCTCGGCGCGCACGCCGACGGACGGGATGAAATCGTACTCCAGGCCCAGGCCGAACTTGTAGTTCGGCGCCCACTTGCTGCGATTGGGATTGAGCACGTTGACCGAACCGGATCCACGAAAGGTATCCCGGGCGTCGGCGTAGATCACGCCGACCCGCGCCAGGGCGAAGAAGTTGTCGGTGATGGGCAGCATGCCGACCGCATCGAGATTCGCGCCGCGGAGCTTGATATCGCCGTTGAACATTCCGGCCGGCAGCGTTGACGTGGAAAAACCGAACTTGCCCAGATCGAAGTAGCCGCCTTCAACGGCGAAGTAGCGGATGAAACGATAGCCGCCGTAGACCTTGTAGCCGAAGCTGTGACTGTCGTCGGCGATCGAGGTGGTGGTGAAGCCGCCGGCCTGCAGTCCGCCGATGATCCGCGGGTCGTCGATTTTCGCTCGCGACA
>FTAG01002054.1_pt1 | contig 18456 bp, 17 predicted proteins | sample 1638911 | NCBI WGS metagenome assembly FTAG01 (sample SAMEA3914813, study PRJEB12502) | metagenome | biome: forest; material: soil | place: Canada | collected 2011-07-07 | depth 0.3 m
GCTATTTCTGGCGCAAGGTCAATCGATGGCTGGACGACCCCGAACGGGAAATCGCCGAAGGAATCCGCCTGGCCCGTCGTGCCGTCGAACTGGGCAAGGGCGACGCCGTCGCATTGACGCGGGGCGGACATGCGCTGGCTCATCTGGCGGGCGAACTGGATCGGGGCGTCGCGCTGCTGGACCAGGCGCTGATCCTGAACCCCAATCTTGCATCCGCCTGGTTTCTAAGCGGGTACCTGCGAGCCTTGCAGGGCGACTCCGATGCCGCGATCGTGCATTTCACCCACGCCATGCGCTCCAGCCCACTGGACCCCGAGACCTATCGCATGCAGGCCGGAATGGCGCTGGCGCACTTCTTCGCGGGAAGATTTGACGAGGCGTCGGCATGGTCCGAGAAGGCGCTGGCCTACCTGCCGGACTTCCTGGCCGCGGCCGCTTTCGCTGCTGCGAGCTACGCACTGGCTGGTCGAACAATCGAGGCAGGGCGCGCGCTGGATCACCTGCGCCGGCTCGATCCCTCATTGCGAGTGTCCAAGCTGGATGAGTGGCTGCCGATCCACCGGGCTCAGGATCGGCAAAGCCTTGCGGCGGGACTGCGAGCCGCCGGCTTGCCGGAGTAGGCGTCGCGGCGAGGACAAGCGGGCAGCCGCCCTCCATGCCCACGCGGTCAACGGACATTCACGGACTCCGGACCGAGACATGCCGACCACGTCTGCTATTCATTCCACAGGACATAAACAGGACCGGATACGCCACGAAGCTGCCCTCGAGCCAAGCCCAATGACCGGCAGCAGCAGCGTGCCCCAAGCCGCCCGCTCTTCAAATTTTTGAGGCGGAAAGCGGTCGCTAGTCCGTGACATATTGGAGCCAACTACCAATCAGTCATGATTGTTTGTAGTATGGCTCTATGTCAGCACAAGCATCCACCGCCGAGGCGGTACAGGACGGCCGCGTTCTGAACGGCCAACAAACCCGGCAGAAGGTGCTGGACGCGGCGATCGCATGCCTGGTGCGCTACGGGTACGCCGGGGCGACGACGGTGCGTATCGCCGAGCACGCCGGCGTGTCGCGCGGGGCGCAGATGCACCATTTCCAGACCCGGGAAGAACTGGTCGCGGCCGCGGTCGAGCATCTGGCGCTTCGCCGTGGGGCCGAGTTGGCGCAGCACGAGCGGGGATTGCCCAGAGGACCCGGACGCGTCGCAGCGGCGCTGGACCTGCTATGGAGCAGCTTCTCCGGCGATCTGTACCAGGCCTCGCTCGAACTGTGGACCGCCGCGCGCACGGACGCGGAGCTGCGCCGGCGCGTCGATGCCGCGGAGCGCCGGCTAGGCCAGGGGCAGCGCGATCTGTTCGGCCGTCTGCTTGGACTCGGAAACGAACGACGCAGCGGCTTTGACCAGCAGGTTCAGTTCGCGGTCGGCGCGATGCGCGGCTTGGCGCTTCTCGACACCTTTCACACGGACCCCGAGGCCCGCACGCGCCACTGGGCGTTCACGCGCGCGCAACTGGTCGAGATGTTCACGCGGAAGACGAAAGGCAGGACGCGCAAAGAATGAGTACGCAACGCACCGTTGTCGCTGGTCTCGCAACCATCCTGCTCAGCGCTTGCGGCAGCTCCGGCAGCGTTGATGCCGGTGGCAGCGGCGGCGGCAACACGGTCATCGGCACCGCGCCGGTCAGTGCAAAGAGCGGCTGCGCGCTGGCTGCCTATCCATCCGTTCAATGGACTTTGTGCGAGACGCAAAACCTCGCGGTGAGCCAGGAGAACCTTGCGCAGAATACCGCGCTGCTGCCGGCGGTTGCGGCGGCGACGGTGGCCTATCAGCAGGCCCGCCTGTCCGCGCTATCGGCCGATCCCGAGCGCCAGCCGAACCCCAATACCTGCACGACCGTGGCGGCTTGCCCGATCGATCCGCGCCTGCAGCAGTGGCCGGACGCCGATGGCATCGTCCAGCCGGTGCTGTTCACCTCACGCTCCGGCGCAAGCTTGTCCGGGCACGTGTGGGCGACGCGCAGCGGACCGGCCAAGCGTCCGGGAGTTGTGATCATCAACGGCTCGGGCATCGGCTACGAGCAAATCTACTGGTATGGAGCACAGACGCTGGCCAAGGCCGGCTTCTTGGTGCTCACCTTTGACGTGCAGGGTGAGGGCATGTCCGACCAGTTCGGTGAGTCGCCGGATCAGCGCGAGGACGCATTCGCCGGCCTGCCCTACATCGGCTTTCTGGGACCGCCGCCGCCCACCGGCCCGGGACTGGGCGGCAACGGACTTCCGTTCTATGACGGCGGCACCGATGCGCTGGACTTCTTCCTGTCCACGCCGGACCATCCTTATGTGCCGGTTCCCAGCAGGACGTCCGGCACCAGCCATGCAGCCAAGCAGCAACGCCGCGTCGCCGCCGGTTTGAATGCAGGCTACAACCCGCTATGGAACCTGCTCGACGCCAGCGAAATCGGCCTTGCCGGCCACTCCTACGGCGCCGTTGCCGCCAGCTGGCTCGCACAGTCCGACCCGCGCATATCCGCCGCGGTGGCTTGGGATGCCCTGTGCGTGCCGACCTGGCCGACCCTGGATGAATTCAACGCCTTTACCTTCGCCCCCATCAATCAGATCGGCGGCGTACCGCTGCCGTTTGTGCTGGATTACGGGTTCAATGCCGATTGCTTCGGAGCGCCACAGGGACCGGCCCCGGCGCTCACCAAGCCGGCATTGAGCATTACCTCCGATTATTTTCTGTTGCCCTTGCCCTACGCAGCGCCGCCGCAGCCGGGGGACAAGTCGGGCGCCTCGCAGACCTATTCGAAGGCCGGTGTGGACACCGGCGCCATCGTGATCCGCGGGGCAACGCACCTGGACTTCAATGACGCTCCAGCTCCCGTTCTCCCGTATTCCCTGCGCGGGCAGGATATCGTCACCTGGTACACGGCAGCCTGGTTTTCCAAGTATCTGCAGCACAACCCGGATGCCGACCGCATGCTGCTCAGCGCGCGCTGGCGCGACGACGCGACCGAGGGTGCGCACGACCCGGCCGGAGACCCCAACGCCTATTCCTGGCACTATCTGTCGCGCCTCGATGTGAAGCTCGCCAGCGGCAATCGTTTCCAATGTGAAAACCTGCGCGAAGGTTGCGCCGGCCAGTACACGCCAAGCGAAGACTGCGGGCCGGCGGATTATTCATTCGTGGGAGTTGCCAACGCTCCTGGTATTGGGCCTCCAGCGCTGTGTGCGGCGGCGCGGTAGAAGCCCAAACGGTTGCGCGATGAGCCGTGGAAGTTCTAAAGGACTATCCCCAAGCGAGAAGTTGGAAACGCAAAGCATTTGGGCTGCCCGCTGGCTGCCGCTCGCCGGCCGTTCCTTCGGGCTGATTGCGGGACGTTAGTGCAGCTTGCTTGACGTCAGCTTTGGGCCGGCAGAGCGGATTTGAGTGACGCTGCCCGATAGCGGACGTGCACCCGGCATGTTTGCCAAGCGCGGCTCCGCGTGCCTCAGTGTTCGCAGCCCAGGTACGGATCCGGCGTGCCGACCGGCGGATACTTGAAGCGGCGATGCGACCACAGATACTGCGCCGGCGCGAGGCGGATGCCGGCTTCGAGGCTGCGGCTGATCATGGCGGTGTCGGCGATCTCGCAGGTGCCGGGGAAGTTCTCCAGTGCCGGCATGAAGGTGACGCGGTAGCGCGAGCCGACGCGCGATGGGAAATAGGGCACCACCCTGGCGCGGCCCATGGTGGCCAGCTTGGAGGTGGCGGTCAGGGTCAGGGTCGGTACGTTGAAGAACGGTACATGGGTGGCGCCGCGCCGTTCCAGCGACTGGTCGGGGCCGTACCAGACGCAGTGGCCGTCGCGCAGGCCGCGCACCAGCTTCTTCAGGTCGGCTTTGGGCAGGGCCGGCAGCAGCGAGCGGCGCTCCCACCATTTGCGCATGAAGTGGTCGAGCAGCGCATTGTTGAGCGGCCGGTACATGGCGTGGAATGGCCGGTTGGCGATGCACAGGTAGCGCGCGCCCATGTTGAGGGTGGTGAAGTGCCCGGTCAGCAGCAGCACGCCGTGGCCGTCCTTCATCGCCGCGTCGAGGTGCTCGACGCCGACCAGCTCGCCGTAGCCGCTCAGGCGGCGGTCGGAGGCGAACGCGGCGAGGCCGGTTTCGAACACGCCGGCGCCCATGGCGGCGAAGTGCGCGTCGATCATGTCCTCGCGCGCGGCGGGCAGCAGCTCCGGGAAGCACAGTTCCAGGTTGATGCGGGTGACGCGGCGGCGCTTGGTGACGACGCGGCCGACCAGCCAGCCCAGGCGCTCGCCGAAGCCGAGCACCACCGGCAGCGGCAGCAGGCACACCAGCCATAGCGCACCGATGCCAAGCCAGGAGGCCCAGAAGCGCGGTGCGAACAGGGCCAGACGAAGTCCGGCGGCGGCGCCAGAGACAGGATCGACGTTGATGGTGATTTGAATCCGGGGGTGCCTGGGCAGGCGATAGACGCATCGGCTTCATGCGCGAGCCGGCGTGGATTCGGGGGGATCCGATGGTATTTCCCCTACGCCACGGATCGCAAAACGCCCCAGGCCGCAGCGGTACGAGGCGGCGAGTATGCGCTAAAGGCGGGGTCCGCGGAGCCGTCTTTACACTCGGCAACTCCCGGTGCGTGGCTATGTTCGGTATCGCACCGACACAAATACTTGGAGCCGCCCATGCTCATCAGTTGCTTTTTTTTTCTTCGAGAAGGCTGCTCGTCGTTCGCGCCGAGCTCATCCCCCGACGGGATTCGCGGACTCAGCGTTTTGCCTTGAGGGGCTTCGCGCCGCTCAGTTCCGACACGAAATCGAGGAAGGCCCCGACCTTGGCCGGCCGCAGCTGTTTGTGCGGATACAACGCGTACAGCGGCCAGCGCTCGTCGCACCAGTCCGGGAACAGCAGCACCAGGCTGCCGTCGGCGAGCCAGGGTTCGGCGCCCAGTTCCATGGTCTGGCCGATGCCGAAGCCGGCGCGCAGGAGGTTGTGCAGGGTGCCGACGTCGTTGAGCACGACGCTGCTCTGCGGAGTGTATTCCAGCACGCCGCGGCCCTTGCGGAACTCCCAGTCGAACGGCCGGCCGCTCTGCGGATCGCGGAACTGGATGTAGCGGTGATCGCCGCCGGCCAGTTCGGACGGGTGCCGCGGCCGGCCGTGCTTTTTCAGATAAGCGGGTGCGGCGACGGTGAGGATGCGCGTCTCCAGCAGCTTGCGCGCATGCAGGGCCGAGGCGCGCGGCGGGCCGAAGCGCAGGGCGAGGTCGAAGCCTTCGGCGACCAGATCGCCGGGCTGCTCGCGGCTGACCAGGTCCAGCACCAGCTCGGGGTAGCGCTCGAGGAAGGCGCCGAGCCGGGGCGCCAGGATCAAGCGCGAAAAGAACGGGTCGATGTTGACGCGCAGGCGGCCCGCGATGGCGCTGGCCGAGCGGCTGACCTGGCTGGCGGCTTCCTCCATGCCGGCGAGCAGGGGCACGACGTGTTGATGAAAGCGGCGGCCGGCCTCGGTCAGGCGCACCGAGCGGGTGGTGCGGTCGAACAGTCGCACGCCCAGTCGCGCTTCGAGCCGGGCGATGGCGCGGCTGACGCCGGGCGGCGACAGGTCCAGCGCAGCCGCTGCGCCGACGAAGCTGCCGGTATCCACCACGGAGGCGAAGACGCTCATGCCGCCGGCGAGTCGGGCGTCGAAGCTCATTTCTATTGATGATCTTCAGTTATAAATCAAATGACACCAATGCCATTGGTTGAATGATAGCAAGGTTCCACAATTCGCCCCGTCGCGGCACTGCCGCAGCTGACATCGAAGAGGAGCCATCCATGTATGCAGTCACCGGAGTCACCGGGCAGGTCGGCGGTGCCACCGCCCGCGCCCTGCTCGCCGCAGGCCAGGCCGTGCGCGCCGTGCTGCGCGATCCTGCCAAGGCGGCGCTGTGGGAGAAGCTGGGCGCCAGCGTGGCCATCGCCGATGCCGGCGATGCCGCGGCCCTGAAGCGGGCGTTCAGCGGCGTCGACGGCGCCTATGTCATGGTGCCGCCCGACTTCGATCCGCAGCCGGGCTTTCCCGGCGCCCGTGCGGCGATCGGCGCCCAGGTCGAGGCTCTGGCCGCGGCGGCGGTGCCGCAGGTGGTGGCGCTGTCCTCCATCGGCGGACAGCGCAGTTCGGGCCTGGGGCTGATCACCCAGTCGCATCTGCTGGAACAAGCATTGGCGGGACTGAAGGCCTCGATCGCCATCCTGCGGCCGGGCTGGTTCATGGAGAACTCGGCCTGGGACCTCGCCCCGGCGCGCGAGACCGGCGCGATGCCCAGTTTCCTCGATCCGCTAGACCGGCCGTACCCGATGGTCGCCACCGCCGACATCGGCAAGGTTGCGGCGCAGGTGCTGGCGCAGCAGTGGCAGGGCCGGCGCGTGATCGAGATCGGCGGGCCGAAGCGCTACACGCAGCATGAAATCGCCGCGCTGCTGGGCCGGGTGCTCGGCCGCGAGGTCCAGGCGAGCGCGGTGCCGCGCGCACAGTGGGAGGCGCTGTTCAGGTCCCAGGGCATGCAGCGTCCGGCGCCGCGCATCGAGATGATCGACGGCTTCAACTCCGGCTGGATCGAGTTCGAGCCGGGCGTGAACGAGCACCTCACCGGCGCGACGGGTTACGAGGCGGTGCTGGCCGGCTTGGTGAGCCGCCAGGCAGTCTGAGACGCGAACCCGACTCACAGGCTGCGACGGATTTCGCGCACGCCGCGGCCCAGCCGGCGGCGCAGCAAGGTACGCAGGGTTACGCCCTCGGCGTAGCCGACAGCCGCGGCGATCTGATCGACGCTGGCGTGGCTGGTCTTGAGCAGGTGCACCGCGCGCTCGATCCGTAGGTCCTGGAAATAGGCGAGCGGTGTTTTGCCCAGCACGCTTTGCATGCGGCGCGCCAGGGTGCGCTTGCTGGTGGCCAGCGCCGCCGCGGCCTGGTCGAGCGAGAAACCCTCGGCCAGGCGCCCGCGCGCCCAGCGCTCGAACTGCCGCACCAAGGGATCGGAATGGGCCAGGTGGTCGGAGATGGTGTACGCCGCCTGTGAAGTGCGCGCATCCACCACCAGATACTTCGCGGTGAGGCTGGCCAGTTCCGGGCTGGCGCGCCGGATCAGGGCCAGCGCAAGGTCCAGGTGGCTGAGCGCCGCGCCCGCGGTGACAAACGCGTTGGACTGCACGACGATGCGCGACTCGTCGAGCCGCACCAGCGGATAGCGCTGCCGGAATAGCGGCGCAAGCCACCAGGTGGTGGTGGACTCCTCGCCGTCGAGCAGACCGGCTTCCGCCAGCACGAATGTGCCGACGCAGGCGGTCGCGGTCAGCGCGCCGCGCTTCGACCACCGGCGCAGCAGCGCGCCGGCTTCGCGCACCTGGCTGTCGGCCAGCGCCCGCACCAGCGGCTCCGGCTTCAAATGGTTGATGGCGGGCATCACCACCACATCCGGCGTCGGTGCGCGCGCCGCCGCGGCCGTCAGCACCTTCATCCCTTGCGCGGTGGTGATGGTCCGGCGCAGGCCCACGACCCGCACCTGGAAGCGCAGCGAGGAAATGCCGGTCATTTCCACCAGCGCGTTGGCGATGCCGAAGGCGTCGAGCATCGCCGCCAGGCCGGTGTCGAACACGCCATCGAGGGCGAGCACATGGATGCGCATGGCAATTATGATACCAAAATTGTCAAAGTTGCCAATACCGCGGACGTCGCCGCGAACCTACTCTGCGCATCCCGTTTCATCTCATATTGGAGTTGAGCTGGATGAAGAACGCATTGTTTGTTCGCCTCGAAGCCAAGCCCGGCATTTTGAACACGCTGAAGAACGTGACGTTGTCGTTGGCCGTTGCCGGCGCTTTGTTATCCGCAGCCACCGCGCAGGCCGCGCTCGATCCCGATCTTGCAGGCAAGAACGTCGTGCTGGTCCACGGCGCCTTCTCGGACGGATCGAGCTGGGACAAGGTCATTCCTCTGCTCCAGGCAAAAGGCCTGCATGTGACGGCCGTGCAAAATCCACTGACCTCCCTTGCCGACGACGTTTCGGCAACCACCCGCGCGATTGATGGGCAAAACGGCCCGGTCGTGCTGGTCGGCCATTCGTGGGCGGGCACCGTCATCACGCAGGCGGGCAACAACGACAAGGTCAAGGCGCTCGTGTATGTCACCGCGTTTGCGCCCGACAGCGGACAGTCGGCCACCGACATTCAGCAAGGGCTGCCGGCGCCTGCCTGGGGAGCCGAAGTACATAAGGACGCCGCGGGTTTCCTGACGCTGTCCGACAAGGCGATCGCCGAAGACTTCGCTCCCGATGTGTCGCCCGCAGAGGCGCGTCTGCTCGCTGCGACGCAAGAGCCCTGGTTTTCAGCTTGTCTCGGCGAAAAGGTCGATCACGCGGCGTGGCATGACAAACCGTCGTGGTTCGTGGTCACGACCAAGGATCAAATGATCGGTACCGACTTCCAGTTGAAGATGGCGAAGCAGATCGGCGCTACGACCATCAAAGTCGAGTCGAGTCACGTACCGATGCTGTCGAAGCCTGAAGAGGTCGCGGCCGCAATCATCTCGGCAGCGCGTCACGCCAAGTAGCCGACGTGTGCGCGCCGGATTGACTCGCAGGTCGGCAACAACATCGTCGCAGCCGTCCGCGAGCGCGATGCAGCTATTACACCGTGTATCAATAAAAATGCATCGAACCCCGTTTATCGACTCCAATCGCTCCAATAGAGTCCCTCCCAGGTCGGTGGCAACTCAGTTCCAGGGCGGCAACCGATCAGCCCTGACTCGCACAGCAAGAAGGTACCCATGCATCACTTGACCCAATCATCCCGCCAGTTCGTCGAAACCGGTTTCCCGGGCATCCGTGGTTGCGTCGTCTGGCTGGAAAATGGCGAGGGCGCGGACTTCTTCGAATTCAAGGCCGGCGCCCGCTTTCCGCTGCACGACCATGAAGGCCCGGAAGAACTGCTGGTGTTGTCGGGACGCATCCGTTCCGGCGACGTCGTGCTGTCGGCGGGCGACTACCTGAGGATGGGGCCTGGCGAACTACACGAGGTGGAAGCGCTGGAGGATTCGCTGTTTTTCAGCCCGCACCGGGGCGGCGTGGTGCTCATCGCCGACAGGACGTCGCTTACGTGAGCCTCGTTGCGCATCCAATGCAATTCGCAGAGGTATATCCATGAGCAATTCTGATAAAGCCGTTGTGGTGTACACCGCCGAAGCCCATACCACGGGCGGAAGAGAGGGAGCCTCCCGCAGTTCCGACGGGCGCCTTGAGGTGAAGTTGTCCCGTCCAGGCGGCCACGGCAATGGCACCAATCCGGAGCAGCTTTTCGCAGCAGGCTGGTCGGCCTGCTTCATCAGCGCAATGGAGCTTGAAGCAAGAAAGATGAAAGTCACCCTGCCGGGGGACCTGTCTGTCACCGCTCAAGTCGACTTGTGCAATGCCGAGGGGGCGTATTTCATTCGAGTTCGCCTCAACGTCAGCCTGCCGGGGGTAGGGCGCGAAACCGCCCAGGCCCTGGTCGACGCCACGCACCAGACCTGCATCTATTCCAAAGCCACCCGCGGCAATATTGACGTCGCCATCAAGCTCGTCTGAACCGGACGCCCATCCGAAACAAACGTCCGGCGCTGTGATTGTGTTTGTACGCACCCATTCAATACCCCCGAATGTACGGAGTAGTATCCATGTCTATTCACAAGAAGCTGTTCGCCTTGCTCGCCACACTGATGATTTCCGGTTCTGCCTTCGCGGATCAGCCGGCAGTCCAACGAATTCGCGGCGATGTCGTGGCGCTCCAAGGCGATGTCCTGACGGTGCATCGCCGCAGTGGCGACACCGTTTCGATCGCCCTCAAGCCCGATGCGGCGGTATCGGCCCTCGCTCCGATGAAGCTCGAGGACGTCAAAGCCGGCACCTATGTAGGCCTGCCGGCCACCGCCGACGCCCACGGCAAGCTGACCGCCAGCTCGGTCCTGGTCTTTCCGGAAGCGGCGCGCGGCACGCAGGAAGGCCATTTCCCCTACGATTTCGGCCCGACCAGCACCATGACCAATGCCAATATCGACGCCGTCGTCACGGGCGGCAGCGGTCGTGACCTCAAGGTTTCCTACAAGGGCGGCAACAACACGATCACGGTGCCGGACAACGTGCCGGTGGTGACCCTGGCCCCGGCGACGCGCGCCGACCTGATCGCGGGGAAGAAGGTGGTCGTGGTTTCCGCTCCGGCTGATCACGGAACATTTACAGGACTGTTCGTCCTGGTGGAAAAGAACGGCGTGGTGCCGACGATATAAGTGGTTGGCAAGGGGCAGGCGGGCGGGCGCTGCCGATACGGCGCCCGCTTTCCCTTTGCCGCGCTTGCCGCATGACGGGGCTGGTCAGGAGATTGCCTTGAGTCGCACCATCATCCAACCCGCCTGGCTGCGCATCACGCACTGGATCAACGCGCTCGCCGTCGTCTTGATGGTGATGAGCGGCTGGCAGATCTACGACGCGTCGCCGATCTTTCCAGCCCTGCGCTTTCCCGCGGCGATCACCCTGGGCGGCTGGCTCGGCGGCGCCCTGCTGTGGCATTTCGCATTCATGTGGCTGCTGGTCGCGAATTTCCTGGTCTACCTCGGGCTCAATATCGCTTCGGGACGCCTGCGCCAGAAACTGCTGCCGATCCGCTTCAAGTCCCTGGCAAACGATCTCGTCGCCGCGCTGCGTGGCAGCCTCGGCCATGAGGACCTCGCCCGCTACAACGCGGTACAGAAGGCCGCCTATCTGGTGGTGATCGTCGATATCGCGCTGCTGATCCTGTCGGGGCTGGCGGTATGGAAGTCGGTGCAGTTTCCGGTGCTGCGCACGCTGATGGGTGGATACGACAACGCGCGCGTCGTGCATTTCCTTGCGATGAGCGTGCTGGTCGCGTTCTTCGTCGTGCACCTGGTTATGGTCGCGCTGGTGCCGCGCTCGCTGCTGTTGATGACTCGCGGACGCTAGCCATGAGGTTCCGGAAAATAGCTCAAAAGCCCAGCACGTTTCTTTCGTCGCACGCCGATTCCATCATCAAGGACGCGCGCAAGGAGCTGGAAAATCCGGCGCGTCGGCTACTCGGCAAGCGGATCCTCACGCTGGGCGGCCTGATGCTGCTGTCGGGCTGCGATTTGTCCGATGACAAGTCGGTGAATAGCCTGCTGCGCAGGATGTCGTCCTTCAACGACGGGGTGCAAGCCCTGCTGTTCAATCCGCACCGGATGGCTCCGACCTATCCGGAGTCGATGATCACGCGGCCGTTTCCGTTCAACGCGTTCTACGGCGTCGACGACGTCCCCGAAGTCGATCCCGCCAGCTACCGGCTCCAGCTCGGCGGCCTGGTCAAGGGTAAATGCGCGTGGACACTCGATGAACTGCGCGCCCTGCCCCAGGAAAGCCAGATCACGCGCCATATCTGCATCGAGGGATGGAGCGCCATCGGCCGCTGGGGCGGCGTGCGCTTTGCCGAGTTCCTGAAGCGCTCGGGTGCGGACCTCACGGCGAAGTACGTGTCCCTGCACTGCGCGGACAACTACTGGACCAGCATCGACATGCCGACCGCGCTGCATGCGCAGACCCTGCTCACCCTCAGCTACGATGGCGCGGTGCTGCCGGCGAAATACGGCTTCCCGATGAAGCTGCGCATTCCGACCAAGCTCGGCTTCAAGAATCCGAAGCACATCATGACGATCACCGTGACCAACGAATATCCGGGTGGTTACTGGGAGAACCAGGGCTACAACTGGTTCGGCGGTTCCTGAACAGGATTGGTCCGCCCTGGCTGCCTCGCACAGCTGACGCCCGCATGCCGGCAGGAAGGAGAAAGACGCGACGGCAATAATGTGGCCCGGCGCGGCAGTCGCCGGCGGGGCAAGGCAGAGCCTGCTTGTCTTCAGCGAAAACAAGGGCTTGAGCCGTATTCCGAGCTGCCTGTGGTATTTTTGCCGCGACTGGCACGCTGCAGGAGGATGAGAAATTGCACGCGCCGCGAACTTCGCGCGCCGGCATCCCTCTAAAGCAGGCTGAAGCCGTTCCTCCGACTCCAGAGTATTTTCATGGTATTGCGCCGCTGTTTCCTATTGCTGGCCGCCGTCCTGGCCGGGACCGCCTACGCCGGAACACCGTCTCCGTTCGACCTCGCCGGGCCGACGCTGGAAGCCCATGTGACGCGCGGCGGCGTGGTGCTGCCGGCGTCCGAGGTGCCGAACCTGGTGACGGGCGACAAAATCTGGGTGCGAGCCGACCTGCCGACGACGCAGTCGGTGAATTACATGATGGTGGTGGCCTTCCTCAGCGGCTCGACCAATCCGCCGCCGGAGGAGTGGTTCCATCCCTGCAAGCTGTGGAAGGAGCCCTGCGGCAAGGACGGCCTGAGCGTCACCGTGCCGGAAGGCGCGCAGCAGGTGCTGCTGCTGATGGCGCCGGAAACCAATGGCGATTTCCGCACCCTGGTCAGCGCGGTGCGCGGCCGCCCCGGCGCCTTCGTGCGCGCCTCACAGGACCTGAATCAGGCGGCACTGGATCGCTCGCGGCTACAGAATTATCTCAACGCGATCCATGCGCTCAATGCCGGCGACCCGACCCGGCTCAAGGAAGTGACGCCGCTGCTGGCGCGCAGCCTGGCGATCAAGGTGGACGAGAAGTGCCTGGACCGCCTGCCCGACCTGCAGGCGCCCTGCCTGATGGCGGGACAGGAGGCGCTGATCCTCAACGACGGCCACAGCACTTCCATCGTGCAGGCCCTGACCACCGGCTACGACGCCGACCTGCTGCTCGCCGCCAGCTCCACGCCGCAGGCGGGCTACGGTTTTTACAGCCCCTACATCGCCTCGGTGCTGGACATCGCCCGTATTCTCGACTCGTTCCGCACCGCGCAGTACCAGTACATCCCGGCGCTGGCCACGCAGCGCGGCGACCGGCTGGGGTTGACGCTGAACACCGCGCCCTCGTTCTACAATCCGAAATCGGTGCTGGTGGTGGGGCTGCCGGCGGTGGAGCAGCCGCAGCTGCCGCCGCTGCACGCGGTGGACCCCAAGGAAATCTACTGCGCCAGCCGCAACACCCTGGTGCTGCCGGTGGAGGGCGCGCCGCTGGCTTTCTCCACCGACTACGCCCACAACGTCAGTCTCACCTTGACCGGCGCGGACGGCCGGTTGATCGACCTGCCGGCCAGGGCCGACGCGATCCAGGGCGGCTACGTCATCGATACGGCGGGACTGCGCAACGCCAACCTGGGCGAAACCATCCACGGCACCCTGCAAGGCTACTGGGGCTTCGAGCCTTACCAGGGCCCGAGCTTCCGCCTGCGCAACGCCCACGCCAGGAGCTGGGCGCTGGCCGACGGCGATGCGCAGGCGCTGGTGGTGGGCAAGCAGGACACCGTGCATCTGCAGGCCGACAGCGTCAGCTGCGTCGACGGCATCATGTTCAAGGACCCCAGCGGCAAGGAGCTCAAGGCCGAATGGAAAGCGGTGAGCCAGAACGAGGTCGAGGTGACGCTGCCGCTGCAGGCCTCGCAGCCGGGCGCGATGACCCTGCTGGTGCGGCAGTACGGTACCGACGAGCCGCAGCCGATTCCGTTCCAGGCTTTCTCCGACGCCGCGCGCTTCGACGGCTTCACCGTCCATCAGGGCGATACGCAGGGCGTGCTCAAGGGCGGCGGCCTCGGCGAGGTGGCCAGCCTGGCCTTCGGCGGCCTGACGTTCCTGCCCGGTGAAGTCTCGAGCAAGCGTGGCCACGACGAGCTGGCGATGACGGCGCAGGATGCGCAGGCCGCGGCAGCGCTGCCGCAGCAGACCTCGATCCCGGCGAAAGTGACGCTGAAGGACGGCCGCGTGCTGCGCGCCTCCGCCACGGTGGACGCGGCGCGCCCGCGCGTGAGCCTGATCGGCAAGAGCGTGTCGCCCTCGCAGTCCGGCGGCGACAGCAATATCCAGCTGGCCAACCAGGACGAGCTGCCGCAGGACGCCAAGCTGACCTTCTCGGTGCGCGCCCAGGTGCCGGCGGCATTCGCGCTTGACCAGAGCATCGAGGTGGCGACGCTGGACGAGTCGTTCTCCACCACGCTGAGCCTGGCCAATGGCGGCCTGCGCCTGGCCGACGGCAAGGTGGCGCTGGCCACGCTCGACCCCGGCAAGGCCTTCGGCACTTCCGCGTTCGGGCCGCTGCAATTCCGCGTGCTCAGCGGCGGCAGCGCCGGCGACTGGCAGCCCCTGGCGACCCTGGTGCGCCTGCCGGCACTGCGCGCGCTGAAGTGTCCGGCGGCGGCAGACCAGCCCTGCCAACTCACCGGCTCCGACCTGTTCCTGGTCGATTCGGTGTCCAGCGATGCGCGCTTCACGCATGCGGTGCAGGTGCCGGACGGTTTCCCCGGCTATGCGCTGCCGGTGCCGCGTCCTGCCAACGGCCGGCTCTACGTGAAGCTGCGCGACGATCCCTCGGTGGTCAACCAGGCGGCGTTGACGGTGCAGCAGTTGCCGCCGCCGGTGTCGGAGGAAGCGCCGGATGCGGCCGCGGCGCAAAATGCCGCGCGAGAGGTGGCGCCGTCGGCCAATACGGTTCCGCCTCCGCTTCCGGCGCAGCCGGCAACGGCCGCGCCGCCGCCGCAATCCGCACCGGCGACTGCGACTGCGGCGCCGCAGGGCTGAAGCGCCAGACGCGCTGCCCGCCGCGAGCGGCGGGCTTGTGCAATGCTGCGCTTCCCCGATCACCAGAAAGCGTAAAACCGTGAGCGCGCAGAAGGGACCGCTGCTGACCTTGCCGGTACACCAGGCGCTGCTGGCGGCGCGCGATACGGGCGCCGGCCTGGTGGAGTGCTCGCTCGACCTTGGCCTGTCGCGCTCCAGCGTGGAAGTGGATGCCGAAGGCTGGAGCTGGAACGGCCGGCGTTTCCCGTATGCCGCGGTGTGCAAGGACCGCACGATCTACTGGTGGGATGGCGCCGGCTTCGAGCCGGTGTCGCGCTTCAGCGGTGGGCTGATCAAGCTGGTGCCGACGGAGTGGGGGCCGCCGACGTTCGAGATCGACGGCATCAAGATGCTGCCGACGGCGCGGGTCTCGCCCTATGCCGACGCCGAGCGCAAGGTCGGGCTGATCCAGCCGCGCGGCAAGACGGTGCTGGATACGTGTGGCGGCCTGGGTTATTTCGCCGCCTGGTGCATCCGCGGCGGCGCCTCGCGCATCCAGTCCTACGAGAAGAATCCGGACGTGGTGTGGCTGCGCGGCCTCAATCCCTGGTCGCCGGACCATGAGGCGGCCGGCACGCCGCTGCAACTCACGCCGGGCGATGTGTCAAAGGAGATCGCCGCGCTGCCGGACCAGTCCTTCGACGCCGCGCTGCACGACCCGCCGCGCTTCGGCATCGCCGGGGAGCTGTACTCGCAGGTGTTCTACGACCAGCTGGCGCGCGTGCTGCGGCCGCAGGCGCGGCTGTTCCACTACACCGGCACGCCGAACAAGCTGACCAGCGGCCGCGATGTGCCGAAGGAAGTGGCGGCGCGGCTGCAGCGCGCGGGCTTCAGTACCGAGCTGAACGGCGATGGGGTGCTGGCGGTGAAGGGCGGGCGACAGGGACGTCGTTAGACGGCGACCAACTCCGCGAGCTGCGCGAAGCGGTCGACTACCGCGTCGGGCCGGCTGTCGGTGATCGGCACGCCGTGGTTGTAGCCGTAGCTCACCCCGATCACCGGCATGTCGGCGGCGCGCGCCGCCTCGACGTCGTTGCTGGAGTCGCCGACCATCAGGCATTCGCCCGGCTTCAAGCCAAAGGCCGCGGCGAGATGCAGCAGCGGCGCCGGGTGCGGCTTCCTCTGCGGCAGGTCATCGGCGCCGACGCTGAGGGTGAAGTATCGATCGATATGGAAGTGCCGCAGCAGCGGTGCGACGAAGGCGCTCGGCTTGTTGGTGCAGACGGCGAGTCGCAGGCCGCGCGCGGCGAGCCGGTCCAGAGTATCGGCCACGCCCTCGTACAGTTCCGAGCGGGCGGTGAACTCGTCTCCGTAGTGGCGCAGGAACAGATCCAGTGCGCGGACGCTCATTTCTTCAGGGGACACCCCGGCATGACGCAGGGCGCGCTCGAGTAGTTTCGCCGCGCCGTTGCCGACCCAAGCGCGCACTCGCGCAAGTCCGGCCGGCGGCAGGGACAGGTCGAGCAGGGCGCGGTCCACCGCGTCGGCGATGTCCGGCACGGTGTCGATCAGGGTGCCGTCGAGGTCGAACAGCAGGGCCCGGCAGTGGAACGGCGGCCTCACGCGCTGCGCGCCGCGCCCGGCGTCACGCCCCTCCAACGCTTGAAGGCATGGCTGAAGGCGGCGGCGTCGGAATAGCCGAGGCGCTCGGCCACCTCGGCCAGCTTCATGTGGGCGGTGCCGATCAGTTCCTCGGCCAGGGTCATCAGCACTTCGTCGCGCAGGGCGCGGAAGCTGGTGTTCTCGTCGGCAAGATGGCGGCGCAGGGTGCGCGAGGTCATGCACAGTTCGGCGGAGACCACTTCCATGTCGGCGGCCTGGGCCGGGCGGCGCAGGATGATGTCGCGCACCCGGGCGGAGGTGCCGGAGCGGGCGCGGCGGCGCGCCAGCAGCTTCTGGCACTCGGCCTCGCACATGCGCGCCGTGGCTTCATTGGCCTGCGGCAGCGGCTGGTCGAACACGCGCGGGTCGAGCACGAACATGGTTTCCTTCGCGCCGAATTCCGGTTTGGTGCCGAGCAGTTCCTGGTAGCGGTGGGCGTAGGCGGGCGCGGGAAACTCGAACTGCATGCGCAGCGGCGGCGGCGGGCGCGGGTCGATCAGGCGCTGCACGCGCCAGATCGAGGCGGTGTCGCGCTCGATCAGGAACTGGCGGATCTCCGCCGGCACCTTGCGGTAGTCCATGCGCAGCCAGGCTTCGTTGCCGCGCTCGACGAAGTCCAGCTCGCCGAAGATGGCGCTGAGGTCGAGATAGCGCAGGGCCACGCGCAGCGCCTCGCGCAGGGAGCGGCTGCTGAACAGGGCATAGCCCCAGATCCCGAAGTCGGTGAGCTGGAAGCGCGAGCCGACTTCCAGCGCCAGGCCTTCGACCTGGGGCAGGGCGGCGATGACGTTGCGGAACAGGCGCAGCTCCTGCTCCAGGGTGATCTCGGCTTCGGCGTCGCGGATGGTGGCGGGGCTGACGCCGCTGCCCTCGAGGCACACCGCCAAGGAGGCGCCGTGCTCCTGCGCCACCTCGACGAGGTGGCGGGCGCCTGCGATACCGCGCGGGATGCTCCAGTCCGGCATGGGGTCCTGTTGGGTGGGCTGTCCGGAATTATCAATAAATTGTCCCGGCGTGTCATCCAGCATGGGGGAGCGGCTGCTTAAGCTTGTGCACTGCAACGAGATTTTTTACGGACTTCCGCTGTGACTGTGGCCCGACCCTCCGACATCGCTCTCGCCCCCGCCCCCTGGGATCTTTCCGGGCAGGGCTACATCGTCGCCGTGCGCCTGCCGCGCGAGGTGCTGGAGCAGGGCAGCTTCCTGCCGCCCGGCCTGCGCCGGGTCGGGCGCAGCCGGCTGGCCTATCTGATGTTCGTGGATTACTCGAACAGCGACGTGGGGCCGTATCACGAACTGCTCTATATCCCCGGCGTGCTGGACTTCGGGCGTCGGCGCAATCTGTCGATCTCGCGCATCTTCGTCTCCAGCTGGGCCTCGGTGGTCAACGGCGAGAACAACTGGGGCATACCCAAGGATCGCTGCGATTTCGCCGTCGATTACGGCGCCGATGGTGTCGATCGCGTTGCCTGCACCGCAGCGGACGGCACCGCGTTCGCGGAACTGGAGTTGCAGGCGCGCGGCCCGCGCCTGCCGGCGCCGGGGCACTGGGTGCCGCGCAAGCTGCGCACGCTGTCGCAGCTGCGCGAGGGCAAGGTTTACTCCTACGCGCCGGAGGCGCGCGGGCATGTGCGCTTCGCCAGGGTGCGCAACTGGCGCTTCGATGCGCGCTACTTCCCGGACCTGGCGCGCGGCGAGGTGGTGTCGGCGATGAAGATCACGGACTTCCGCATGATCTTTCCGGTGGCGGAGGTCGAGCCGCAGCTCATGCCGTGAACGGACAATACGACTACATCATCGTCGGCGGTGGCTCGGCCGGCTGCGTGCTGGCCAACCGCCTCAGTGCCGATGGCCAATACAAGGTCTGCCTGCTCGAAGCCGGGCCGCGCGACTGGAATCCGCTGATCCGCCTGCCGACCGGGCTGATCCCGCTGGTGCGGGGCTGGTTCTGCAACTGGGGCTACTGGAGCGAGCCGCAGCAGCACATGGGCGGGCGGCGCATGTACCAGCCGCGTGGCAAGACTCTGGGCGGATCCAGCAGCATCAATGCGCAGGTCTATGTCCGCGGCAATGCAGCGGACTTCGACCGCTGGGCCAGCCTGGGCTGCACCGGCTGGGCCTACGAGGAGGTGCTGCCGTA